>Ga0208783_10002576_pt1 | contig 10361 bp, 12 predicted proteins | sample DEB19_08_DNA_2_FD_184529 | JGI IMG/M metagenome (GOLD analysis project Ga0208783, IMG submission 184529) | Aqueous microbial communities from the Delaware River and Bay under freshwater to marine salinity gradient to study organic matter... | ecosystem: Environmental > Aquatic > Marine >... | reverse complement strand
CGCGGCTCACACCACACGTGCTCACGGCATACAAGGTGCTGGCGGGTGCACCCACCCCGATCGACCTCGTGTACGAACCGGAGTGGCGGCGCGACGGCGGTCTCGCCGCGGCGCTCGCCGCCGCCCGCACCGACGACGTCCGGCGCGGCGTCTCCACGGTGGGTCCGCACCGTGACGATCTCGTCATCGACCTGAAGGGCATGACCGCCCGGCTCACCGCCTCCCAGGGGGAGTGCCGCACCCTCGCTCTCGCCCTGCGCCTGGGGGTGCACCGCCTGGTCACCGAGCACGTGGGGGAGACCCCGCTCCTGGTGCTGGACGACGTGCTCTCCGAGCTGGATCCCCACCGCTGCGAGGCCCTCCTGCGCCATCTGCCCCCCGGTCAGGTCATCATCACCACCGCCTCCCCGCTGCCGGCGGCGGCCATGCCCGACACGGTCATCCGGATTGCGGGCGGCTCCGTGGTGAGGGAGGGCGCATGAGCGACGGCACGGACGACCTTCTCGACGACGGGATGCCGCGCGAGCCCGAGGTGCACATCGACGACATCCCTCCCGGTCGCGCCCCGAGGTCTCTCGGCGAACTGCTCGGCAGGTTCATCGGCAGGACACTCGGGAAGGACGCCCCCGCGGCGAACGACATCTTCTCGAGGTGGCGCGCAATCGTGGGTGACACGGTGGCCGACAACGTGACACCTGTCCGCCTCGAGGACAGGACTCTCACCGTCGAGGTGGTCGAACCAGCATGGGCCACCCAACTGCGATTCCTCGAGCGGCAGCTGCTGTCCACATTGCGCGAGCACGCAGGAGACGTGGTCGATTCACTCGAGGTGAGGGTGCGACGTTCCCGCTAGTACGACACTCCGTTAAGTAGAATGAACGCACCATGGCAGCAGAGAAAAAGGCATCCGCGAAGAACCCCTCCGCGGACTACGGCGCCAAGGACATCCAGGTTCTCGAGGGCCTCGATCCCGTCCGCAAGCGTCCCGGCATGTACATCGGGTCCACGGGCCTCGCGGGGCTGCACCACCTGATCTGGGAGGTCGTCGACAACGCCGTCGACGAGGCCATGGCGGGCTTCTGCACCCGGGTGGGGGTCACCCTGCTGGCCGACGGCGGCTGCCAGGTGGACGACAACGGCCGTGGCATCCCGGTCGACCCGTACCCGTCCGGTCCCCACAAGGGAAAGAGCGCGGCCGAGGTGGTCCTCACCGTCCTCCACGCCGGCGGCAAGTTCGGCGGCGAGGGCTACAAGGTGTCGGGCGGCCTCCACGGCGTGGGTGTCTCGGTGGTCAACGCACTCTCGTCGCGGGTGGTGCTGGAGATCGACCGCGGCGGCGACCGCCACACCATGGAGTTCAAGGACGGCGGCAAGCCCGTCAGCAAGCTGGCCAAGACCGGGTCCACCCCTGCCCGAGGCCGAAAGACCGGCACCACGGTCACCTTCTACCCCGACGCCACCATCTTCGCGTCCGAGGGCGTCGAGTTCGTCGCCCGCACGGTCATGGAGCGCCTCCAGACCATGGCGTTCCTCAACAAGGGGCTCGAGGTGGTGTTCACCGACGAGCGCGCCGGCCGCGAGCAGACCGTCACCTTCCAGTACAAGGGCGGCATCGTCGACTTCGTCAAGCACCTCAACTCCTCGAAGGAGTCCCTGTTCGCGAAGGTCGCTTCGTTCGAGGACGAGGACGAAGAAGAGGGCATGCAGGCCGACGTGGCCATCCAGTGGAACACCGGCTACTACGAGGGCATCCACGGCTACGCCAACGGCATCAGCACCACCGAGGGCGGCATGCACGTGGAGGGCTTCAAGACGGCCCTCACCTCGGTGCTCAACAAGTACGCCCGCGACAAGAACCTGCTGAAGGAGAAGGACGACAACCTCCTCGGCGAGGACATTCGCGAGGGCATCACCGCCATCATCGCGGTGAAGCTGCGCGAGCCCCAGTTCGAGGGCCAGACCAAGGCCAAGCTGGGCAACGTGCCAATGCGGTCCTTCGTGCAGAAGGCCACCAACCGCTACCTCGCGGAGTGGCTGGAGGAGAACCCCACCGAGGCCAACAAGGTGGTCAAGAAGGCCATCGCCGCCGCCCAGGCGCGCCTCGCCGCCAAGAACGCCCGCAACGCGGTGCGCCGCAAGACCGCGCTCTCCGGCGCCGGCATGCCCGACAAGCTGAAGGACTGCAGCAGCAACAACGCCGAGGAGAGCGAGCTCTTCATCGTGGAGGGTGACTCCGCGGGCGGCACGGCCGTCGACGCGCGCGACCCGCGCACCCAGGCCATCCTCCCCATCCGCGGCAAGATCCTCAACGTCGAGCGCGCCCGGCTCGACAAGATGCTGAAGAACAACGAGATCCAGGCGCTCATCACCGCCATCGGCGGCGGTGTGGGCGACGAGTTCGACGCGTCGAAGGCCCGCTACCACAAGATCATCGCGCTTGCCGATGCCGACGTCGACGGCAGCCACATCCGCACGCTGCTGCTCACGTTCTTCTACCGGCAGATGCGCCCCATGGTGGAGGCCGGGTACATCTACATCGCCCAGCCGCCGCTGTACTCCACAGAGGTCGGCAAGGAGAAGATCTACCTCAAGGACGACGCCGCAAAGGCCGCGTTCCTCGCCGAGAAGCCGAACCACAAGAAGGAGTTCCAGCGCCTGAAAGGTCTCGGCGAGATGGACTGGCAGGAGCTGAAGAGCACCACCATGAACGCCGCGTCCCGCACGCTGCTCCAGGTCACCGTCGAGGAGGCCGCGCTCGCCGACGAGGTCATGAGCGTGCTCATGGGCGACGACGTGGAGAGCCGCAAGAACTTCATCACCACCAACGCGCGCGACGTGCGCAACCTGGACTTCTGAGCGGCGGGCACACATGAGCGACACCAACACCCCCGACACGCCCGACGCAGTGCAGCCCGTCCCGTTGCAGGACGAGATGGAGCGGTCGTTCCTCGACTACGCCATGTCCGTCATCATGTCGCGCGCCCTGCCCGACGTGCGTGACGGCCTGAAGCCGGTGCACCGCCGCATCATCTGGGACATGGACCAGCAGGGGTTCCGCCCCGACCGGCCGTTCGTGAAGTGTGCGCGCGTCACCGGCGACACCATGGCGCGGTACCACCCCCACGGCGACTCCGCCATCTACGACGCACTGGTGCGCATGGCCCAGCCGTTCTCGCTGCGTCACCCGTTGATCGACTTCCACGGCAACTACGGGTCGCCGGACTTCGGCCCGGCCGCCGCCCGCTACACAGAGTCGCGCCTGCACTCGCTTGCCATGCGCCTGCTCGACGGCATCGACGAGAACACCGTCGACATGATCCCCAACTACGACGGCACGTCCGAGGAGCCAAAGGTGCTCCCGGCCCGTTTCCCCAACCTGCTGGTCAACGGCAGCCAGGGCATCGCGGTTGGCATGGCCACCAGCATCCCGCCGCACAACCTGGGTGAGGTCATCGACGCCACGGTGCACCTCATCGACAACCCGGCCGCCACCCCCGACGACCTCATGAAGTTCGTGCTCGGTCCTGACTTCCCCACGGGCGGCACCATCCTCGGTCGCGCCGGCATCATCGACGCGTACCGCACGGGTCGCGGCAGCGTGAAGATGCGCGCCAAGGTGGCAATCGAGGAGGGCTCGAAGGGGCGCATGGAGATCCGCGTCACCGAGTTGCCCTACCAGGCGTCCTGCTCGGCCATCGCCGCTCGCATCCAGGAATTGGTCGATGGCGGCGAGCTTGACGGCATCGCTGACGTCAACGACAACTCGAGCGGCGGCGAGACCAGCCTCATCATCGAGCTGAAGCGCGAGGCCAACGCCAACGTGGTCATGAACAACCTGTTCAAGCTCACGCAGCTCCAGACCAGCTTCCCCGTGAACATGGTTGCCCTCGTCGACGGCGTCCCGCGCACCATCAACCTCGCCGACGCGCTGAACGGCTACGTGAACCACCAGATCGAGGTCGTCACGCGCCGAACCCAGTACCGCCTCGACAAGGCGCGCGACCGGGGCCACATCCTCGAGGGCCGCCTCAAGGCGCTCAACGTCATCGACAAGATCATCGAGCTCATCCGCAAGAGCGAGGACGCCGCCGCCGCCAAGGAAGCGCTCATGAAGAAGCCGTACGAGTTCAGCGAGCGCCAGGCCATCGACATCCTCGACATGCAGCTGCGCCAGCTCACGCGGCTTTCGCGCATCGACATCGAGAAGGAACTCGCCGACGTGCAGACCCGCATCAAGGAGTACGAGGAGATTCTGGCCAGCGACGCCAAGCTCCGCGGCGTCATCAAGGACGAGCTGGCCGACGTGCGCAAGGAGTTCGCCACGGCACGCGTCTGCGCCATCGGCAACGACGTGGGCGAGATGAACCTCGAGGACCTCATCGAGGACAAGGAACTCGTCGTCGTCATGACGCAGGCGCAGTACATCAAGGCCGTGCCGGCGGCGCAGTTCCGCGCCCAGGCCCGCGGCGGCCGCGGCGTGAAGGGCGCCACCCTCAAAGAGGACGACATCGTGCGGCGCGTCATGTTCACTACGGCGCACGCGCACCTGCTGTTCTTCTCCAACCGCGGCAAGGTCTACAAGATCCGCGCGAACGACATCCCCGAGCGCGAGCGCACCGCGAAAGGCATCCCCATCGTCAACCTGCTGCCGCTGCAGGCGGGCGAGACCATCCAGGCCATCATCGACACGCGCGAGTTCCCGGGGGAGAGGTTCCTCTTCTTCGCCACCAAGTCCGGCCAGGTCAAGAAGACCGCGTTCGACGCGTACAACTCCAGCCGACGCGACGGCATCATCGCCGTGTCGCTGAAGGACGGCGACGAGCTGGTCCGCGTCATCGAGACAACAGGCGACGACGACATCTTCATCGCCTCGCGCGGCGGCCAGGTCATCCGTTTCTCCGAGAAGGAAGTGCGCCCCATGGGCCGCCAGGCAGCGGGCGTGCGCGGCATGCGCCTGAAGGCGGGCGACGAGGTCGTGTCCGTCGACGCCGGCCGCGGCGACGACGCGCTGCTCATCGTCAGCGACGCCGGCTACGCCAAGCGCACCCAGATCGCCCAGTTCCCGCGCAAGGGCCGCGGCGGCCAGGGCGTCATCGGTCTCAAGATCACCAACAAGAAGGGCCGCATCGTGGCCGCGTTCATGGTGGGCCTGGAGGACGAGATCGTGGCTGTCGCCTCCAACGGCGTCACCATCCGCACCGAGGTCAGGCAGATCTCCAGTCAGGGACGCGCCGCCACCGGTGTGCGTCTCATGAACCTCGACGACGGCGCCGTCGTTGCCTCGGTCGCACCGATCCTCAGCACCGACGACGAGTGATCGCCGCGGCAGTGCCGCGCCCCTCGTCACCGTCATCATCGCGCTCGCGTGTGCGTGCAGTGTGGCCGTCACGCGCGGTGCGTCGGTTATTGCCGCACGTGCCCGGGCGCAGTCGGTGGCCGATGCCGTCGCACTGGCCGCAGTGACGCACGGTGTGGACACCGCACGCAGGGTTGCCCACATCTCCCACAGCACCGTTGTGGACATCACGGTCGACGGCATGTTCGTGGAGGTCACGGTGCGCACCAACGGCACCACCGCCACGGCCGCGGCCGTGCGTGCGGTTGACCCGATGCCCCCGGGTTGAGTCAGTACGCTTCGTGACGTGTCCGATGCGTCCCGTCCCGCAACCCAGCGCCGCGTGCGCAGGGTCACGCGCGTGCTGCGCGACATCGACGTGTGGAGCGTGTTCAAGGTGGGTCTCGTGGTGCACGCCGCGCTCTACGTGGTGTTCCTGGTGACCGGTGTGCTCCTGTGGAACGTGGCCAGCGCCACCGGCACCATCGACAACATCGAGCAGTTCCTCACCTCGTTCGGGTGGGAGTCCTTCACCTTCAAGGGCGGGCAGTTGTTCACGAGTTCGGCGATGCTCGGCATCTTCCTGGTGGTGCTGGGCACCGGCCTGTGGGTGCTGGCCGCCGTGATCTTCAACCTGGTCACCGAACTGGTCGGGGGAGTGCGGGTGACCGTGCTGGAGGAAGAGGTCGTCGCCCGGCCCGTGGAACCCGCTTCCGACCCCCGATAGGCTCTCAACCCTGTACGGGGCTATAGCTCAGTCGGTTAGAGCGCATCCCTGATAAGGATGAGGTCACAAGTTCGATTCTTGTTAGCCCCACCACCCGTACGTCGGTGCCCCACCGCACGAAAGGCCGGACAGTGAAATTCATCCGCCGCGTTCTCCTGGTCCTCAGCATCGCTGGTTCCGTCGCGGGCGTCCTGCGTCTGCGCGGCAAGGGCGGCGTCCCCGCCCAGACCGGCGGGTGGCAGGAAGTCACCCCGCAGCGCTGACCCCGATGGCACACCAACCCGACACCGAGCCGTTCAGCGGCGTGTCGCCCGCGTCCACCGAGATCGGCGTGGTCGGGGCGGGGCTCGTCGGCACCAGGGTGGCCGCGTTGCTGGCCGCCCGCGGTCTGCGCCCGCGCATCGTGCCCCACATCCACGCCACCGAACTGCTCGACTGCAGCACCGTGGTGATGGCCCAGGGCGGTCGCCACGCCGCACTCGCCGGCACGTTCCTCGGCCACGGCGTGAACGTCGTCAGCTGCGCCGACGGCATGGCCGATGTTCTCGCCCTCGTCGACCTGCAGGAGCGTGCGGTCGCGAACGGGGCGGTGCTCGTGCCGGGCGCCGGCACCATGCCGGGACTCAGTGGTCTCCTCGTGGCCCACGCCGCGCGTGCCTTTGACGTTGTGGACGAAGCCCATCTCGCCGTGCACGGCACCGGTGGCCCGGCGTGCGCGCGCAGCCACCACGAGGCCCTCGCCGGCTCGTCCATCGGATGGCACGACGGTGAGTGGCTGCAGCGTCCCGCAGGCAGCGGGCGTGAGCTGTGCTGGTTCCCCGACCCGGTGGGTCCGCGCGACTGCTACCGCTTCGGCACGGCCGAGCCGGTGCTGCTGCAGCGCGTTGCTCCCAGCCTGCAGCGCATCACGGCACGCGTGTCAGCCACTCGTCGTGACCGGCTCACCGCCCGTCTCCCGATGATGTCGCCACCGCACGCCGAGGGCGGTGTGGGAGGCCTGCGCGTGGAACTTCGCGGCTCGCGCCAGGGCAGGCGTCATGTCGAGGTGGTCGGCATCGCCGACAGGCTGGCCACGGTGGCCGGTGCCGTTGCGGCCGAGGCGGCCCTTGCGATCCACTCCGGTGGAGTGGGTCCCGGGGTGCGGGTGCTCGGTGAGGCAGATGATGCGGGGAACGGCCTGCCGAACGCCGACCTGCTCGATGCCGTGCTGTCGCACGGGATCAGCCTGCACCGATACGTGGGCAACTGACCCGTCAGTCCCCTTGCTTCGCTCGCCGCACGGCGAGCACACGGGCCACCCTTCTCTCGACGTCCGATCGGTGCACCGGCTCGACCAGGCGCGACAACCGCAGTGCGGTGAGGAGATACACGAGATCGTCGGCACGTTCCTCCACGGCCACCACCTCCACAATCTCGAAGTCGCCGTCACCCAGTTCGCGCACGACGATCCGGTGTTCGGGAGCGCCGTCGACAAGGACCGGGATCTTCCCGCAGTCGCTGAGGTCCCCGGTCTTGCCGAAACTGCGCAGGCGACGCACCTGCAGCCGCCCGGATTCGAGCTGCTGGAGCAGAGAGAGCACCTTCACGACGACGTCGGGATGGCGAAGCTGGATGGCCCGCAGGTCGTCACGCGCCCATTCGGTGACGAGCACACGCACCGCTCGCCCGCGCTTCACAGGGTGTCGAGGGAGATGTTCAGCTCCGCGGCGACGTCGGCAAGTGAGTAACGGGCGCCGCCGCGGGCATCGCGCTCGGCAATCCGCTCGGAGAGCATGAGGTCCTCCACGACATCCAGGAGCACGCGGAACGTCTCGAAGGACAGCAGGACCGCCTCAGGCTTGCGGTGGTCGCCGAAGACCACCGGGGCCGCGTCCGCACCTGCCTCCCTGAACCTGGCCACATGCGAGGTCAACAGTTCCCGGGTCTTGCTGATGGTCTCGACCATTATCATCTCCTGTCCATGTTCCTGTACAAGTTTATGTGAGGGTTTTCCCTCCACGATGGATTCTCAATCATTCTCGCTAGCCTGACCCCCATGTCGGACCCCCACGACCACTCGGGTGCGCAACGTGCGCACGGTGAGCATGTGCACCGGGACTCTGTGGACCCTGCCGTGCTTGCCCACGACGTGGCAACACGCCTGGCCGGGGTGGGGCAGCGCCTCACCGCCACCCGCCGGGCCATCGTGGAGGCCCTGTCGGCGGCCGACCGCCCGATGTCGATCCCCGAGATCCTCACCTCGGGGGCCGGTCTTGCCCAGTCCTCGGTGTACCGCAACCTCGCGGTGCTCGAGCGCGCCGGTGTGGTGGCCCGCGTGGTCACCACCGACGAGTGGGCTCGCTTCGAGCTGAGCGAGGAACTGACCGGTCACCACCATCACCTCGTGTGCAGCAGGTGCGGCGCGGTGGACGACGTGCGGATTCCCGACGATGTCGAGGCAGACCTCGACCGGGCACTCGAAGTCTTGGCCGTGCGCGCCGGGTTCGAGCTGCAGCACCACCGTCTGGACCTCGTGGGGGTGTGCAGCGCATGCCGGTGAGGATCGCCAGCACCCCGCGCATCCCGGACCTGCTGCCCGGGCGCATCGTGAACCTGCCCGGCCGCGGCGAGATGTTCGTGCGTCACCACCAGCACCGCGACCCCGCACGCCCCACGCTGCTGCTCCTGCACGGGTGGACCGCGTCGTGCGACACGCAGTTCTTCACCGCGTACGGCACGCTCGCCGAGGTGTACTCGATCATCGGTGTCGACCACCGCGGCCACGGCCGCGGCATGCGACCCAACCGCACGTTCTCGCTGGAGGACTGTGCAGACGACGCAGCGGCGGTGGTGCGCGCGCTCGGCGCCACGCAGGTGATCACCGTGGGCTACTCCATGGGCGGCCCCGTCAGCTTCCTCGTGCAGCAGCGTCACCCCGGGCTCGTCGCGGGCATGGTGTTCCAGGCCACCGCCATGGAGTGGAGCGGCACCGCGCGCGAACGCACGCGATGGAGGGTCAGCCGCGTGATGTCACCGTTGTTCCGCCGCCTGGTCACACCGCGCACGCTCCGCATGGTGGTGCGCAGGGTGCTGCCGCGCGGACACGAGCTCGCCGCATACGTGCCGTGGTTGGTGGGGGAGATCCGTCGCAACGACCAGTGGATGGTGAGCGAGGCGGGACGCGCGATCTCCACGTTCGACGCGCGGCCGTTCGCACAGGACATCAACGTGCCGACGGCCGTCGTGCTGACCACGCGTGACCGTCTGGTCCCGCCGGCAAAACAGCGCGCACTGGCGGAGAGCACGGGTGCGCACGTGGTGGAACTGCCGGGCGACCACTTCGTCACGCTCGAGCAGCCGCGCGAGTACGCCGACGCTACGCGCCGCGCTGTTGACTCTGTGGCTGGTCGCCCTGCCCCTGCTGCGCGGTGAGCTTCTCCAGCAGTTCGGTGATCTGCTCCAGGTGCTCGCGTAGGTCGTCGGTGGTGACCACGTCCGCGAGTGCCAACCTGACACCCGCGAGCTCGCGGGCGAGGTACTCGGTGTCGGCCTGCGTGCGCGCGGCCATCTGACGGTCGCGCTCGGCCTGCTCGCGGTCGCGGTCCTCCTGGCGGTTCTGCGCCAGCAGGATGAGCGGTGCCGCGTATGACGCCTGCAGCGACAGGATCAGCGTGAGGAAGATGAACGGATACCCGTCGAACTGCAGCGGTTCGAAGAAGTTGACCAGCACCCAGGCGGCCACGATGAAGGTCTGGAAGATGAGGTAACGGCCGGTGCCGAGGAACCGGGCGATGGCCTCGCTGAACTGGCCGAAAGCATCCGGGTCGTAGTGGATGCCGATGCGGCGGCGCTGGCGCGGTGCGGAGAGGTCGTTGCGGCGCTTCATGACGCGGTCGCCTGGCGTCGGCGCTGGCGCCAGTCGGCGGGCAGCATGCGGTCGAGGACGTCGTCAACGGTGATGGCACCGAGCAGCCGGCCGGCGGTGTCGCAGACACCCACGGCGAGCAGGTTGTAGGAGGCGAGGAACTCGGCCACCTCGCGGTCGGACAGATCGGGCGTGACGGTGGGTTCCTTCGCGATGCAGCGGCCGAGCTCGGTGCTCGGCGGCTCGCGCAGCAGGCGCTGCAGGTGCACCACGCCCTGGTACACGCCGGTGGGGGCCTTGAACGGGGGCTGGGTCACGAACACCTGCGCGGCGATGGACACCAGCCACTCCGGGTCGCGCACCTGGGCGAGCGCCTCGGCGACGGTGGCGGTGGGTCCCATGATGATGATCTCGGGCGTCATCAACGCACCGGCGGTGCCCGGCTTGTAGGAGAG
>Ga0208783_10002573_pt1 | contig 10366 bp, 7 predicted proteins | sample DEB19_08_DNA_2_FD_184529 | JGI IMG/M metagenome (GOLD analysis project Ga0208783, IMG submission 184529) | Aqueous microbial communities from the Delaware River and Bay under freshwater to marine salinity gradient to study organic matter... | ecosystem: Environmental > Aquatic > Marine > Coastal... | reverse complement strand
CGCGAACAGCGACGATTGCAACGACGCGTCGGCGACGTATGCCGACGCGGACGGCGACGGCTTCGGCTTCGGTCCCAAGATCCCGTGCGGCGCGGTCACGAACGATCTCGATTGCAACGACGCGTCGGCGACGTATGCCGACGCGGACGGCGACGGCTTCGGCTTCGGTCCGATGATCCCGTGCGGCGCGGTCACCAACGATCTCGATTGCAACGACGCGTCGGCGACGTATGCCGACGCGGACGGCGACGGCTTCGGCTTCGGTCCCAAGATCCCGTGCGGCGCGGTCACCAACGATCTCGATTGCAACGACGCGTCGGCGACGTATGCCGACGCTGACGGCGACGGCTTCGGCTACGGTCCGAAGATCCCGTGCGGCGCGGTGACCAACGATTTGGATTGCAACGACGCGTCGGCGACGTATGCCGACGCTGACGGCGACGGCTTCGGCTACGGTCCGAAGATCCCGTGTGGTGTGGTCACGAACGCCGTCGACTGCGACGACACGAAGGTGACGTACGCCGACGCTGACGGCGACGGCTTCGGCTACGGTCCGAAGATCCCGTGTGGTGTGGTCACGAACGACCTCGACTGTGACGACACGAAGGTCACCTACGCCGACGCGGACGGCGACGGCTTCGGCTACGGTCCGAAGATCCCGTGTGGTGTGGTCACGAACGACGCCGACTGCGACGACTCCGTGGCGCGCACTTATCCCGGTGCTACCGAGGTCTGCGGCGATGGCATCGACAACGACTGCAATGGCATCGTCGACGATTCGTACTGCGTGCCGTTCGAACTCTCGCTCGAGAGCGGTGTGACCAGCATCCAGTCTGGCACGGCGGTCGTCGTGACGGCGGTGGCGACGGCGCCGCCGAAGCCTGTGCGGGGCATGCAGCTTGTCATCACCTGGAACACGACGGCGCTTGCCTTCGTGGACGTCGCGCCGAACCTCGACTCGCCCTTCACGGAAGTGGTGGGCACTCCGCTCGTCGATACGGCGAACGGCACCCTTCGCTACATGCTGGTGGCTGCGGTCGATGCTCCTGCGATGACGACTGAGGCGGTGCTCTGTGACATCGAGTTCACGGCGCGCGGATCGTTCTGCAACGAGCCGGACCTCGTGCAGTTCACCGTGATCGAGGGCTTCGGAACCGAGTTCTCGAGCGTGAGCGGCGATACGACGGTGCCGGTCGTGCCGATCCTCACCAACCTCGGCATCATCGACATCGACTCGGAGCCGCCGGTCATCTCGGATGTTCCCGACTTCTCGACGGTCATCCCGGCCGACGCTGGTCGGATCGACGGGGCGTTCGTGGCGGAGCCCGAGGTCACCGCGACCGACGATTGCGCCGACGTGGTGTCGCTCGTGTCAGACTGGCCGGAGAGCAGCCGCTTCCCGATTGGCTCGACCGTGGTGACGTGGACGGCGACCGACACGGTCGGAAACGTCGTGACCGAGCAGCGCACGATCACCGTCGGCAACTTCCAGTTGCTCGACCTGACCGTTTCGCTCGAGGGAGTGACCCTGCCTGCAGGCTCGCCGCGCGAGATCCGCGTGGCTGTCCTAGGCTCGACCTCGCTCTACTCGGTCGTGTTCAACGGTCCGACGGCAGTGATCGCGGACATCGTCGTGACGCCCGCCGTCGTGGATCCGGGCTGCATCTCGGTGAAGGATGCTGCCCATTCGCTGGCGAAGTCGGTGAGCGCGAGCGCGGTTGGTGTCCAGTACGCGGCGTCGGCGGAGTTGCGGCAGGGCGATTCGAACGACGACAACAAGGTGGATGTCCTTGACTACACGCTGTGGGAGTACGACTTCGGCGTCGGTGGGACGGTCGCTCGCGATGCGCGCTCGAACTTCAACGGCGATACCGCGGTCAACCTGGCGGATCGCGCGTTCGTCGTTCAGGCGGTCTGGCAGAACGGCGACTCCTGCAGCACGGGCTTCACGCAGCCTGCGCTCGTCACCCGCATCAGCGTCAAGGAGCTGCGTCGCATGGGTCTCGGTCACCTCGCCGTCGCGGATCGAAACCGCGATGGATGGGTGGACGTGCGCGACATGCAGTTCTCGCAGGCGTTGATGTCGAGCGGCGGTATTGGAAACTGATGCCCGTCGAGCGGGCTGATCCAGATTGAAATCAGATTCCACACCCCGGCCTTGCGCCGGGGTGCTTTTTTGTTGCGTCCGAGATGCCGCAGGGGAGGACTTTTCCGGAAACTCCGCGGCGCCAGAGATGCCTCCGTGCAATTCCGCTGCATCTTTCCTCAGTCCTGAGACTCGCCTGCTGCGTTCGTCCCGCAGTCTCGGCAAGACCCTCGCGAAGGCGCCAAGTCGTCCTTGTGCCGCGCGAAGGCTGGAAGAGGTTTCTGAAGGTCTGGTCCTCGAGGCGCGAACAGTCGCGTGCCGATGGCGGTGCCACTCGGCCACGGCCTTCCCTCATCGATCCCGATCGATCATCTGAGCTACGAGCGCGGCTGGTGGATGGCAAGGTCATTGGTTCGCGCGTACATAGGGCGCACACTCGCGTGCGCGACACACTCTCTCGCGCCGCCTCGGTTTCCGAGGCGGCGCGATTCTCGTTGGTCGAGCGGTGGTCGACGCCCGCATCGGTTGGGGGTTCGCCGCCGCAGCGGCGACCGCGAGAGACATGAGTGCCCGCAGACGGAGGCAACGCCGGAATCTGCGGAACGGGTTGCGCCCGGAGTCGACTTGCCGTCGTTCAGCTGGACTCCTACGCAACCGGTTCCGCAGACTTCGTCTGCGGGCACTCATTGAACGTGGACTCCCGCGCTTGCGAGCACCAGAGGGAGCTGCCGCACCGGCGACCGCGAGGGACATGAGTGCCCGCGGATGGAGGCAACGCAGGGATCTGCGGAACGGGTTGCGCTCGGAGTCGGTCGGCTCCACCGGCGTGTCCTGCTCCAGCGCACCCCCAGTTGCGAGCGCTCAAACGAAGCGGGAGACGGGACTCGAACCCGCGACATTCAGCTTGGGAAGCTGACGCTCTACCAACTGAGCTACACCCGCGTAGGACGCACAGTATAGCGCGCCCGCCGCGCTCTTAGGCGCGCTTCTGGCCGCCGCCCTCGCCGAGGGCGGCCGCCACGGAGCGCTGGAACACCTGTTCCTCGGGGCGGATTCCCGTCCACTGCTCGAAGATCTGCATCGCCAGCTGCACCAGCATCTCGACGCCGTCGACGACCGGGCAGCCACGGTCCCGCGCGGCCTGCAGGAACGGCGTGATGCGCGGGTTCGTGATCACATCGACCGCCAGGCAGCCCGGTGCGACCGTGTCCCAGTCGACGGGCACATCCTCGAGGTGCGGCGCGCAGCCCAGGTGGGTCGCGTTCATCACCATCGTCGTCCCCTTCGGAAGCCGCACGGGCGAGGCCCATTGCTGCCATTCGCAGGGGACGCCCGACGCAGCCCGCACCCGCTCGGCGACCTCGCGCCCTTGCTCCTCGCGGCGCGTGACGAGCGTGATGTGCGCGGCGCCCGCCCATGCGATCTCGACCGCCATCGCGCGGCCTGCGCCGCCGGCGCCGAGCATGACGACTCGCTGCCCCTTCAGCGGCGCGACCTTCGCGATCGCCTTGACGACGCCCTTGCCGTCGTTGTTGTGGCCGATCAGCCGGCCGTCCTTGATCGTCATGTAGTTCGCGGCGCCGATCGCGCGCACATCGTCATCGACCTCGTCGAGCAGCGGCATCACCGCGACCTTCCACGGGACCGTCACGGCCATGCCGCGGTATCCGAGCGGGCGCAGCGCCTTCACGGCGAGCGCGAGATCGGCCTCGTTCGCGATGTCGTTCTTCCAGAACTGCCAGTTGAGGCCGTGATGCGCGTAGACCGCGTCGAACATCCGGTCGATCGGATTCTCGGCGACGGGATGGCCGAGCATGCCGGTCATCTGCTTCTGCGGGGCGATCACGGGAGGTGGAGACAAGGCCATGCAGGTGGTGTACCCGCGAGCGAGCCGCTCCTCAACCCGTCCAGTTCGCGAGCAGTGCCGCCACATCGCGCGCATCGACCACGCCGTCTTGGTCGAGGTCCGCCGGGCATGCACCCTTGGGCGGGCACGGCCCCCAGGCCGCCAGGAGCGCCGCGATGTCGGCCGCATCCACGCGACCGTCGCCCGTGACATCACCCGGCACCGGAGGGTTCGTGCGTGTGATCGTGATGTTGTCGAGCCGCACCGTGAAGTCGGTGAAGCCAAAGAAGAACCCCGGCTGCAGCGTCGTCCATGCCATCGCATCGACACCCGCCATCACATCGCGGAAAGTCGTGCCGGCGGGGAGCATCGGCTCACCCGTAGGCGACTCGGCGCCGTAGCCGCCCCAGCCCGCTGGAAGGGTCGTCGAGTTGGGATCGATCGCGACCGACACCGTGCGCCAGTCGGCCGAGTTCGCCAGGGAGATCGGTCCGAACAAGTACCACACGCTCTTCCAGCCGTAGCCCGCGGGCGCATTGTCGTAGTCGCGGAACTCGACGAGCCATGGGCGCGAGACCTGCGAGCCGAAGAACGCCAGGTTCTCCACCTTGAGGTCCACGGACACCGTCACGCTCGACGAGGTGGTGAAGTTGCCACGAAACGCGCCATTGGAAGAGTTCACGAATGAAATGCCGAAGTTGTTGAACACGGTCCGAAGGTTTGCGCCAGGATTGCCCCCAGTCGCAACAATGCCCGTCGATCCGCCGCTCCCGCTCGGCCCTATCCAGCCTTCGGCGCCAGCGTCGAAAGTCACGGTCGTCGTCTGCGCGAGCGCGACCTGTCCGATCGCAAGCGCGAGGAAATGGACGGTGCGGAGCATGCGCCGAGTCTACCGAGCGCGACGCCGCGATCCAACCCTCAGCATTCGGATGAGTGGAGCATGGCCGTCGAATGCCGTACGCAGCGCTCGAGGTCCTCTCGATCGAGGTCGGCGCAGGCCGATTCGGCGAATCCCTTGGGAAGCGGCGGTGCGCCCAGCTGGTGAATCAGCTGCGATGCACCCGCCACGAAGACCAGTTCGGACAGACAGCCCGCACCGCATGCGCTCCACAACTCTCCGAATCCACGCACGATGATGGTCGCGGGGAGGAGGAGCGCCGGCTGGGTGAGCGGGGTGCGTGCGCGGTCCTCGCGCAGGAGGTCCAGCACGATCAGCGGCCGCGGCGCACGGGACCGCAGCAGCGTGAGTTCCCTGGGGAGGATGCTGGCCGCGCTGCCGCCTTGGATGGGGCTGCTGACCAGCAGGAGGTCGGCTTCGCGGGCGCCTTCGACCAAGGCCACGAGCGGCCTGACCGGGACTTCGGTCGTGAGCCGCGCCGCGCGCCGCGCCGCGGCGGTGATCGCTTCGCTCGCGTCCTCTGCAATGGCCACGCGCTGCCCGGCGAACAGCCTGTTCGAGAGCGCGCCAATCGCGGCCGTCTGGCTCTCGAACACGGCGATCTCGTCGACTCCGCAGGCCACGCGGGCTGCGAGGCGCTCGATGAGCGCCCGGGCATCGCTCGGAACGAGGGGAGCTGGCAGGAAGAGGCTTCGGGGCACCGCTGCAGGCATGGATTGGCTCCGCGGAAGGGCTGCCGTGTGGACGGGGGTCTCTCCGAGACTGCGAGTCGCGGCACCCCCGACTCCACTCCGGCGGATCGACCAACGGCAGCACAACCTGCAACGGGCATTGCCATTTGGGGTGTTCGCCCGTCGGACCTACGCGTCGCGGCCGGAACTTGGATTCCGTACGCTGCCGCCATGGCTTCCACGATCGTCCTCGCGCTCATCCTGTCGCATCAGTCTCCGCCGGCGGCCGGGCCGCCGCCAGCGCCTGCCCCTTTGGAGCGGTTCAAGGCGATGAAGGGCAGTTGGGATGCCGACATCGATGGCGACGGCAAGCCGGACATGACCGTCGACTACCGGATCGTTGGCGCGGGCAGCGCCGTCGTCGAGACGATTTTCGGCGGCACCGATCATGAGATGGTCACGGTCTACCACATGAACGGCAAGGAGCTCATGTGCACGCACTACTGCGCGGCGGGCAACCAGCCGCGGCTGGTCGCGACGAAGGTCGAGAAGGAGTCCGTCGCCTTCGAGATGAAGGACATCACGAACCTCGCCGATCCGAAGGCGATGCACATGAATGCCGCGACCTTCACCTTCAACGCCGACGGCACGGTGCGCTCGGTGTGGCGATCGACCGCCGACGGAAAGCCCGGCCATGTGGCCGAGTTCGCGATGAAGCGGCGGAGCTGAGCGCCGCAGGCATGGGGATCAGCCCCGCAGCGCCCGCTCTGCGTCGAGTTCGGCCGGCGTCAGTTCGGCGGTCTGGCTCTTGGCGGCAGCCTCGGCCGCTTCCTGCTCGGTCTCGTAGATGCCGATCTTCTCGCCGAACGCGGCGATGATCCCGTCGCCGACGCCGAGCAGCGCCCAGCCCGCAATCAGGCCCGCGCACACGGCTTCCTTCGAGTCGACCCAAAGCTTCCAGCCAAAGCTGCCGACGGCCTTGTGATACTTGTTCTCGAAGAACCAGAAGATGCACGCGCCGATGAACATCATCACCGTCGACTCGGGCGGCAGCACGGCGCCGAGGCCGATGCCGACCGCGCTCAGCGGGAACTTGCCCTTCGTGCTCGTGCGGAGCACCTCGAACACGATCGCGACGATCGCCGCGACCAGCATCGCCCACGCCGCCGACACGGGCAGCACGCCCCACAGCTTCGAGATGCCCTCGGCGCTCTTCTGCACGAGCTCGACGCCCGACTCGCCCATGCCCTTGATGACATCCGAGATCGCGGCCCACTGGATCGCGCCTGGCACGGCCCAGTTCTGCGTGATGTGGTCCTTGACCGTCACATCCTCGCTGCGGTTCTGCATGAACAGGATGAAGAAGAGCGGCGTCGACGCGAGCGCGCCCGCCACGATGCCGATGCAGTGCCCGACCGCCTGCTGCCTCGGCTTCGCGCCCAGCATGTAGCCGGGCTTGATGTCCATGAGCAGGTTCGACGCGTTCGACGCGACCTCGGTGGTCACGCCCGCGGTCATGAGGTTCGTGCCTGGATTCGTCGGCTGGATCGCGCCGAAGGTGAACTGGGTGATCTTCGACAGCGAGCCCGTCGGCGTGGTCGAGGTCAGCGCGGTCGCGTTCGCGGCGATCAGCGTGAGCACGATGATCATCGGGATCGACAGCGCGCCCAGCCACCAGCTCACGCCGAACCACTCGTGGTTGAGCCAGATGATCGCGGCCGACGCGATCGGGATGCCGATCAGGCTCCACTTCAGCGGGAACTCGATGTCCTTCAGGCAGTCATCCGACTTCTTCTTGCCGCCGAGCAGACCGCTGAAGGCGCTCAGAAGGACCTTCGGCTTCGAGAAGAGGCCCACCATCGACGCGGTGACCATCATCGAGACGCCCCACCAGAGGCACCACGAGTTGGTCAGGTGCGGGCGGCCGAAGACGGCGTCGGCCATGCTGTAGCTGCCGTCGGGCTGCACGATCTTCGACCAGTTCTTCGGGACGATCTCGCCCTGCGCGATCATGATCGGCGCGATGATCAGGAAGTTTGCGATCATGCCGAGCATGACGCTCGATGCGATGCGCATGCCCATCAGGCCGCCCGCGCCGATCATCGACAGGTCGAACGCGAGGGTCACGCCGAGCTTCTCGAAGTTGACGCCGTTGATGTTCGGCACCCACGCCGCCGGATTCGCCTGCGCGCGGTGGTAGACCCACTCGTCGAGCCGGTCTGGGATCTTCCAGACCGTCTCCTTGGCCTTCGACATCGGGATCACGATGATCTGCAGGATCGCCATGTATCCGCTCGCGACCAGGAGCTGCAGGCCCGCGCCGATGAACGCCGCGACCGCGAGCGCCTTCGCCTTGAAGACGCCCGCATCGATGCCCGCGCCGTCCTGTGACGGCGGCCGATCGACGGGCGTTCCACCGACCATGTTCTTCGTGCCGCCCTGCGGCGCCTCGGGGTAGAGCGAGTCGAGCACGACCGCGCAGGCGCGGCCCTCGGGGAACGGCTGCTGCTCGTCGTTGATGAAGCGTCGCTTCATCGGGAACGCGACCATCACGCCCAGGAGGCTGGCCACGATGTTCCAGATGAGCATCTTGTGCCACTCCATGGTCGTGTTCGTCACGAACATGTAGGCCATGAGCGCAGAGATCAGCGGACCGGTCATGTATCCCGCGGCGGTCGCGATCGACTGCACCGCGTTGTTCTCGAGGATCGTCATGTCCTTCGAGACCTGCGCCTTGGCGAGCGCGCGGAAGATCACGAACGACAGGATCACGCTCGTCACGCCCACGCCGAGCGTCCAGCCCGTCTTGGCGCCGATGTAGAGGTTCGTCGCCGAGAGGATTCCGCCGAGGAAGAATCCCGTGATCGCGGCGCGGATCGTGAGCTGCGGCATGTTGCCGCGGAACACGTTCTCAAGCCACCAGCGGTCCTTCTGCTCGGGGGTCCAGGTGCGGATTTCCTCGTCGTTCAGGTGGGGGAGTGCCATGGTCGCGCAATGTAGGGGAAGCAGGGCGCTTGCTCCAATCGGATAGGCTCTCGGCATGGGACGACGCGACCGCGAGGAGCAGCCGAAGTGGGGCAAGCGCACGCCGCCGAAGAGCGAGCGGGCCGCGGCCGCCGAGGCGCTCGAGGCGCAGGAAGCGCGGAAAAAGGCGGGGCTCTCGAAGTCGGCCGAGGCGCTGCGTGCGCCGCCGGTGCGGACGCTTGGCGAGAAGTCGAAGTTCGTCGGGATCGACCTCGGGCTCGCGACGGGAGTCGCAGTCTACAACCGCGATGGACGCCTCGAGGCGGTGCGCTCGCGGCACTTCCAGTCGCGTGACGCGCTGCGGGCGGCTGCCGGCGCGATCCTCGACGAGATCCCTCATGTCCACAGCGTGATCCTCGAGGGCGGCGGCGAACTCGCGGAAGTCTGGGAGCGCGCGGCCGTCCATCGCGGCATCCACCTGCGCGTCGTCCACGCCCACGAGTGGCGCTCGCGCTTCTTCTATCCACGCGAGCATCGCAGCGGCCCCGAGGCGAAGGAGCACGCGATCAAGATGGCCGCGCAGGTCGTCGCCTGGAGCGAGGCCCGCGGGGTGTCGGCCGCGTCGCTCGGGCACGACGCCGCCGAGGCGATCATGGTGGGGCTCCACGGCGTGATCGAAGCAGGCTGGCTCGCCGAGCCGCCGCGCTTCCGCCGGTAGCGCTTTCAGCGCGCGGCGATCGCGAAGGCGGCGCCGTTCGCGATCCACGCATGCGCCGGCATCGGCGGCCGCGACTCGAACTGCACCTCGACATCGAAGCTCATCTCGGCGTCGGGCGCGCGGTCCGCGGCCGGCGTCATCGCCGTCACCCGCAGCGCGCTGCCGAACCAGCCGACCTCGAGCGCGTGCGTCTTCACGCACGCCTCGCGCGCGCACCAAAGGGCGAGCGGCGCGGAGAGGAGCCGTGCGTCGACCCGGACGAGGAGCGCGCGCTCGTCGGCCGAGATGGCCATGCGAAGAAGCGCCTCGGCGCGGTCGGCGAGGATCTCCTCGACATCGACGCCGATCGTGTGGCATGCGGCGCTGCGCGACACTGCGGCCACGGCGCGGATGCGCGTGTGCGCGATCGAGAACGGGGGCGCGGCGGCCCACGAGGCCGACGGCTTTCCGCGCGCGTCGCGCAGGATCGGCATGCGGTGCGCACGCGAGTCGCCTGCGTCGGCGAGCGCTGCGTGCACGGCCAGCCGCCCCGCGAGGAACGCGTCCTTTCGCGCCGCCGCCTTGAAGGTCTTCGCAAGCTCGCGCTCGGCCTCGTGCAGGCGCGCTGCATCGCGCGCGAGCACGGTCGGCTCGGGCGTGGTGAGTTCGGCGAGGATGACCTCGCCCGCGACGCCCGCGAAGGCAACCCGTTCGAGGCGCATCATTTCGTTCGCGTGCTCCGCTTTGGCTCGGCCTTCCGCAGCACGAGCACGACATCGCCCGCGCGCTTGCGGAACGCCTTCGCGGGCAGGTCCTCGTCGGTCGCGTCGTAGCAGCCGAGGACCTCGAATCCACCGGCGGCGGCCAGGATGTCCTTCAGCATCTCCATCGAGAAGGTGAGGAGGTCGTACTGCTCTGCGATGACCGAAGGCGTGTCCTTCACATTCGCGGTGATCGTGATCTGTCGGATGCGCTCGCAGCGCGTCTTGGGCTGGAGCCCGAGGCTCTCGGTGCGCAGCGCCGCGAAGCCGCCGCCTGCGATGTCGACCGGCCCGCGCTCGAACACGATGCCCGTGTCGATCGAGTCGCCGTCCTCGCGGAGCGCGAGCCCGACGATGTAGATCCCGCGCGGCGCGAGGCGCACGCGCATCGCGCTGAAGTGCTCGGCCACGTCCATGTAGTCGGCGAGGTGTCCGAGCGAGTT
>Ga0208783_10002572_pt1 | contig 10370 bp, 5 predicted proteins | sample DEB19_08_DNA_2_FD_184529 | JGI IMG/M metagenome (GOLD analysis project Ga0208783, IMG submission 184529) | Aqueous microbial communities from the Delaware River and Bay under freshwater to marine salinity gradient to study organic matter... | ecosystem: Environmental > Aquatic > Marine > Coastal... | reverse complement strand
GCACGCTGCTCGCGCTGCACCACCACTTCGACTCGATCGAGGCGGCCGTCCGCGACGGCGTCGACATCATCCCGACGGTCACGGAGGTCCGCCGACGCGACCGCGCGCGTCGCGTCGCCGACACGGAAGCGGGCGAGCAATGCCGCTGCGAGATCGAGCTGCTCGAGCGGCTCATCGAACTCTACCGCGCCAACGAGCTCGCCCAGGCCCCGGCGCCGGCGGAGTTCCGCCCGTAGTCCGTGCGCCGGCTGCGGACCACCCGCCCCCGGCCATGTCAGGACGCCGGCCGCACGTCGAAGACGTGATGGCCGTACCCCTGCAGCTCGAGGAGGAGCCCTGCCTGGGCCAGCTCGTCGCCCCCCTGGCTCCACTCGGCGCCCCCGAGCAGGTCGCGAAACCGCCAGCCGCGGCCCGCGACGCCGTCGTCGTCGAACGGCAGACGGCACCGCGCCGGCTCCGACGACAGGTTGACGACCACGAGCCGGACGTCGTCCCCCTGCTGCCAGCGATGCGCGACGACGTGGTGGTAGGAACCGTCCCCGGGCCGACCCTCGCGCGGATCGACGAGTCGCCACTGGCCGTCGTGGAAGACCGGGTGCGAAACCGCCGCCAGGAGCCGGCGGTAGAAGTCGGCCAGCCCCGGCACGGGCTCCTCGACCGGCCGCCTGCCCAGCTGCACCGGCAGCTTCACGCGATGGCCATCGAGCTTGCCCTCGTGGACGAGGCGAAAACCGGGCAGCGTCAGGGCGAGCACCGCCGCCGCGCGGCTGCGCTCCAGGCCGAATGCCTCGGCGGCCCGCCGCTCGTCGTGGTTCTCCACGAACCGGGCCAGCCTCGACTGGAAGCCCATGTCGGCGACAAGGTGCGATCGTACCGCGGCGGCATCACCCGCGAGGAGCCGGTCGTAGAGCCGCTTGTCGTAGGTGTAGTCGAAGCCCTGCTGCTGCAGCTCCCACTCCATGTCCCAGTAGACCTCGGCCAATGTGATGAACCTGGGATGACGGGCCCTCAGGTCGGTGATCGCCGCCGGCCAGAACTCCGCCCGAGGCGGCTCGAACTCGCCGCCCCAGGTGCGGCCAAAGACCTCGCGGGTCACGAGCATCGCCATGTCGCAGCGGGCGCCGTCGCACCGCTCGGCGATCGACAGCAGGATCTCGCTCATCGCACGGCGGGCGGCCGGCCGCCGATAGTCGATCTGCACGGTGTCGGTCCAGCCGCTGAAGCAGGGATCGCGGCCATGCGCGAACGCCCGCGGCCCGCCCCCCTCCCGGCCGCCCGGCACGAACCAATTGCCCGGCTCGGCCGCCGCCGCATGGGCGCCCGAGTGCACGAGCCGGTCGGGATGCGCCTCGACCCAGTGGTGGTCGACGGCGAGATGGTTGGGCACGAAGTCGAGCATCAGCCGCAGCCCGAGCCGGGCGAGCCGCAGCCGCAGGTCGGCGAGCCCCGCGTCGCCGCCCAGCGTTTCATCGACCGTGTAGTCGGCGACGCAGTACGGAGAGCCGACCACATCGTCGGGCCCGTAGTCCGGCAGGGCGTGACGGAATTCCTCCTGGAGCCCGGGATGCTCGCGGGCCACCCGCCGGCCGCCGGCGCTCCGCCGCCAGACGCCCATCAACCAGACACCGTCGAAGCCATGGTCGGCGATCCGGTCCAGTTCCCCCTGCGGCACGGTGGCGAAGCTCACCGGACGGCCGGCGGCCCGCGACAACTCCTGCAGCCAGACCCAGGCGTTGATCTCGTAGACGACCGGAAAGCGGGGCCACGGCTGCATCGAAGCGTCCTCTCCCGCGGCGGCCGTCACTTGCCCGGCAGCCGCCAGACCGGTGTGAAATCCTTCGGCTCGTCGACCATGGCTGTGACGGCCCGCGACAAGAGCACGAGCGTCGGCCCGTCACCGGGGAACGAGCCCAGGATGCCGCCGAGCAGCCGGGCGGCGGTGGAGAACTCGCGCGACTCGAATGCCGCCAGCGCCTCTTCGAACCGCGTGAAGAGCTCCGCACGCTCTGGCGCGGTGCCACAGTCGAGCTCGAAAAGATCGACCGGCTCGGCGATGTTCACCACCTGCACGGTGCACAGCTTGCGCACGCGAAACGAGTCGTCGAGCAGCCGCCGGGTCGCGCCGGTGATGATGCTGTTGACCCGCAGGTATTTCGTGGCCCCCTGCACGCGGCTGCCGAGGTTCACGCCATTGCCGAGCGGTCCGTACTTGAACTTGCGGGCCGACCCGGTGTTGCCCACCCGCGCCGTGCAGGAGTTGATCCCGATGCCGAACCGGGTCGGCCCGCCGATAACCTTCGACCACTGCTCGTCGATGCCGGCGCCGGCCGCGACCATCCGCTGCGCCGTGCGGCAGGCGAGCTTCGCATGGTCGGGCTCGGCCCCGGGAGCGCCCCACATCGCCAGCAGCTCGTCCCCCACGTAGTCGACGAGCACGCCGCCGGTCGCGACCACCTCGTCGGAGAGCGGGTTGAGCACGCCGCTGATCCACTCCATCGTCTGCGCCGGCCCCAGCCGCTCGCTGACGGCGCTGAATTCGCGCAGGTCGCAGAAGAGCACCGTCACCTCGGCGTCGCGGCCGCGGAGCAGGTCGGGCTCGGCCTCCAGCCGCTCCGACAGCTGCGGCGAGAAGAACTGTTCGAACTGCACCTTCTGCCGGAGGGCCTCCTTCTGCTGCTCGAGCCGGGCCAGTCCCGTGGCCACGCCGCAGGCGAGCGTCTCCACGAGCAGGGCCTCGAGCTGGGAGATCTCCGGGCTTCCGGCGGCGTGTCCCTCGCGGTGGCCATAGACGGCGCCGAGCACCTCCCCCTGCGGGCTGAGGATCGGCGCGGCGACGTAGGCATCGAGCACCGCCATGCTCGAGAGCACGTCGACGTCGCCGTCGACGCGGTTCCAGAAGGTGCGCTTCTCCGCGAGCACCCGCGCCAGCACGCTCGTGCTCGGCCGGGCACGCGATTCCTCCCGCGAGGAAATGGCGGCCGGCTTCCAGCCGTCGTCCTCGCGCAGGAAGACGGCGCCCAGGTGCAGGCCGATCAGCTCCACGATCGCGTCCGCGGCCTTGTGGAAAAAGTCGTCGGAGCTCGACGCGCTCTGGAGCACGCCGATGACCCGGCGCCACCAGTTGATGACGTCCTGGGTGCCGGCGGCGGCGACCGCCGACAGCACCGCCGCGGCCCCCGGGCCGCCCGACGCGGAGACGTTGTCGATGAACGCCGTCGGCTGCTCGAGCGTCCGCAGCGCCGCGGCTGCCGGCGCGGCCTCGGCCGCGCCGCTCACGGCGGCGGCATCCTCGACCGAGACGACGACGCGGCCGATCTGGAAGCTCGTCGGCAGTGGCAGATCGACCGAGGCGGCCGGCGGAATGTCGGCCCGGCCGAAACAGCGGACGGGGATCGACGTGCTCACGTTCGTGACGCGGACCCGGTCGCCGCCGAGAGGCTCGATCCGCACCTGACGCCGCGACACCTCGCTCTCGCGCGGCTCGGCGATGGCGATCCGCACGCCGTCATCCCCCTCGACCGGCTCGAAGAGCACGTCGGCCCGGGGCCGGGTGGGATCGAATCGCCCGAGTTCCACGGGCACCGCGAAGGTGTCCGAGACCGGACGCCGCCCTTCCTGCCGCAGGGAGAGTCGCAGCGAACCGTTCACGGCGGCTCCGGGTAGTGGGAAAAGCTGTTCGACGGCGCCACCCTCGGTCGCGGAGGCGAGCGCCCCTGCGGGCGACTTCTCCGGTATGCTGGAGCATCGGTCCGGGGGCCGTCAAGCCGGCCGCCCGCCGCCATCCCGGAGACCGTCGACATGAGACCGGTGAACGTCACCTTCGCCCCGACCGTGGCCCTGATCGCGGCCCTCGCCGCGGCGATTCCCTGTGCGGCCGCCGAGCCGGCGACGCAGGTTCGCGAGCGGAACGTCATCCGCAAGCAGCTGCCGAAGAACGTCAAGTCCATCGCGCTGGAATACACCGTGATCGCGATCGACGACAGCGGCAGGGAGCAGTTCGTCGATCCCCAGAAGCACACCTTCAAGGTGGGCGACTCGTTCCTCGTGCGGATCAAGCCGCAGGACGACGTCTACGTCTACGTCTTCAACGAGGGTCCGACCGGCGAGCGGACCTGCCTGCTTCCCTCCGGCGACGAGAAGCCGCCGCTCGTGAAGACCGGCGTCGAGATCTCGCTGCCCGACGACGGCGGCTTCTTCACCTTCGCCGAACCGGCCGGCGAGGAGAAGCTCGTCGTCGTCGCCTTGCAGGAGCCCAACGACGATCTCAAGCTGCTTGCCAGCTCCGTCTTCAAGGCGGGCCGGTCGGGCGCCGCGCCGCTCACGTCGGCGCAGGCCGCTGCCAAGAAGGATGCCGACGCGAAAATGGAGGCGCTGCGGAAGCGGTCGGCCGAGGGCGTGCAGTCGCGCGGGCCGGTCCGCAAGGTCGTGGAGCGGGCCGACGGCCTCGGCGCCGGCCAGCGGGTGATTCACGTCGAGCCGCCCGCGGCGGGCGAGACCTCGAGCTACGGCATCGCGGTGTCGACCGCCGATCCCGAGCTCTTTCTCGACATCCCGCTGCGGTCCCGCGCCACGCCGCAGTGATGCCCGCTCACCCCGCTGGACGCGGCCGAGACATGCGCCTCACCACCGGCTCGAGATGGCTGCTGCTGGGCTGCGCGGCGACACTCGCTGCGCTCGGCGGAGCCGCTCGCGCCGACGTCGAGCGGGAGGCGGTCGATCCCATCCTCCGGCTCGACCTGCCGGGCCACACCTCGGAGGTCCGCAGCCTCGTCTTCTTGCCGTCGGGACAGCTGATGTCGGGCGGCCGCGACAAGGTGGCGATGATCTGGGATGTCCGCGGCGCGGCGGCCGGGGTGAACGCTCGCGACATCGGCCGCAAGCGGGTCCGGGACCGCGTCGTCCGCTGGCAGGTGGCCCGCGGCACGCGGGGGGCCATCCAGGCCCTCGCCGTGTCGCCGACCGCCACGCCGGTCGCGGCGATCGCCGGCAGCGGCGCGATGGGCAGCACCGGAGAAATCCTCGTCGTCGATCCCGCCGACGGCACGCTGGTCGCCGTGCTCGGCGGCGGCGAGCGGACCGGCCATCGCGGCAGCGTTGTCGCGCTCGATTTTTCGCCGGACGGAAACCGGCTCTTCTCCGCCGACGTGGACGGACAGGTATTCTCCTGGGACCGTGCCGCGGAGTGGCGGCCCGTCGAGCTGGCCGGCCGCGAGGAGACGCGGCTGGGCGCCGATCGGGCCGCGGCGCTGCGGCTCTTGCCGGCGGCGCGGCCGCTGGCCGCGGTCCAGGGGGGCCGCGTCGCCATTCCCACGCTCGTCTCGCCCGCCGGCGCCGCGACGCCGCTGTGGCAGATCGAGATCGTCTCCCCGCCCGCCGCAGCCGGCGCCGCTCCCGCCGCGGCCCGCCGACTGCTGCCGCACGATCTCAAAGGTGTCGTGCTCGCCATGGACGCCTCGCCCGACGGCCGGTTCCTCGCGGCCTCCGACCTCGCCGGCACGGTCGCCGTCTGGGATCTGGCGGCCGCCGAGGCCAGGCCCACGGTGATCGACGTGAGCCCCGCGGCGGAGTCGGTGGCCGTGTCTCCCGACGGCCGCCGCATCGTTGTCGGCGTGGCGACCAAGCCGGGGGCCGCCGCGCGGATCGAGATCCGGGACGTCGCGACCGGCCGCACGATCGCCGCGCGGCCGATGCCGGCCGCCGTGCGGGCCGTCGCCACCAGCGCGGACGGCGCGACGTTCGCCGCGGCCGGAGGCTGGAACCACGAGATCCTCGTCGATCGGCTCGACGTCGAGCCGCCGGCAGGGGAGGCGGCGACTGCACGCGGCGGCCGACGGCTCGGCGGTGTGGGCCGGCGGATCGGCCGGGTGGCGTTCGCGAAGCAGGAGGGGGATGCTCCGCCCGCGAAGGTCGCGATCGGCCTGCAGGCGGCGGACGGGCCGCAGCGGCCGGAGCTTTCCGAGGCGTTCGACATGATGGGGCTGGCCGTCGCCCCGGTGGGCAACGCCGACGCGTGGGCCGCAGCGGCGGGCCGGCCCGGCACCTGGTCAATGGCGCGTGGGGCGGCCCAGCGGGAGGGCTTCGAAACCTGGCAGCTATCACAGGGCGGTCGGCCGGCGGGCTCGATCGACCTCGAGCTTTCCTGGCAGGGACGGCTCGGCCCCGCGGAAGCGTGCGCGACCTGGCTCACCCGCGACGGCCAGGCCGAGCCCTGGGCGGTCGTGCTCGGCACCGACCGCGGGCTCTTCGTGTACGAGCTGCGCGACAAGGGCGGCTGCCCGGTCATCCGCCGCTACCGCGGCCACGAAGACGGCGTGCTGGCGGTGGCGGTGTCGCAGGATGGCCGCTGGCTGGCCAGCGGCGGCCGCGACGGGCTCGTCATGCTCTGGCCGCTCTCCGGCGTCGGCGCGGGGGGGCCGCTCTTCGAGCGCTGGGGCGTTGGCCTGAAGCTGGAGAACGGCCGCGCGGTGGTCGACAGCGTCGACGAAGCCGGCACGCTCGCGGGCCGCGACGTGCGGGTCGGCGACGTGATCGCGCGGGCATCGTGGGGCGAAGGCGCCGTGCCGCCAGCCGCCGCTCAACCCACCGTCCAAGCCGCAGCCGACGGGCCCGCCGTGATCGCGGCGCTCACACACTGTGACTGGCCCACGCAGATGTCGCTCGTCGTCGAGCGCGACGGCAAGGCAGCCGACCCGTTCAATCGGCTGCCCGCCTGGGAAAATATCGCCAGCCTGCACCTGGCGGCCAACCGCGAGTGGGCGTTCTGGTCGCCGCGGGGCTACTACGCCGCCAGCGCCAACGGCGACACGCTCTTCGGCTGGCTAGTGAACCGCGGCGTCGACCGTCTGCCGCGGTTCTTTCGCGCCAACCAGTTTCGCCGGCGGCTCGAGCGGCCCGACGTGATGTCGCGGCTGCTCGCCGCGGGGAGCCTCGGCGCGGCGCTGCGAACGGCGGCCCGCGACGTGCCGAAGTCGTCGGCGGTCGTGCTGCCGGAATTGATCGTCGCCACGCCGGAGGTGAGCATCGTGTCGCCGCGATCCGACGCCGCCCTCGACGCCGCGACGCTGCGGGTGACGGCCGCGATCGAGATTCCCGCCGGCGTGGAGGTGTCCCGCGTGCGGGCGTATGCCAGCGGCGTGGCCGGCCCCGCGACGCCACAGGTGGTCGCCGACGAGCCCGCCGCCGAAGGCCGGCCCGCGCGGCGAACCTACGCCTGGGACCTGCCGCTGCCGGACGAGTCGGAGCACCTCGTGCAGGTGTTCGTCGGCACCGCGGCGGGGCCGACCGACGTGGCGGAGATCACGGTGGCGGCGCCGGCGGCGGCCGCACCGCCCCGGCGGAAGCCGCGGCTCTTTCTGCTGGCCACCGGCGTCGACCACTACGCGCACTCCGACCGCTTCGCCGGCCTGGGCCTGGCCAACCTCGCCTACGCGGCCGCCGACGCCCGTGCCTTCGGGGAGAGCCTCGCAAACCGGGCCGCCTCCCGTTTCGACGTCGCCGGCAACGTCCTGCTGCTCGACGCGGGCGTCACCCGCGCGGCCTGGCGCGAGAACCTCGAATCGCTGCGACAGCGTCTCGCGGCCGATGTCCTGCCCGACGACCTGATCGTCGTGTTCCTCGCCGGCCACGGCATGATCGACGAGACGGCGGGGCGTGAATACTGCTACCTCTGCCACGACGCGGAGCTCGAGGAGCGTCCCGGCGGCGTCGTGCCCGCACGGTCGGCGAGCATCACCTGGCAGGACTTCGCGGCCCTCGACGGGCTGCCCTGCCGGAAGCTGGCCATCGTCGACACCTGTCATTCGGGCGGGCTCGGCCCGGCGCGGCGATCGACCGCGGTGCGGGAGTTCCAAGAGAACATGATCCTCGTGCTGGCCGCCGCCTCCGACGACGAGGCCAGCCAGGAGTCGGCGACGTGGGGGCACGGCGCGTTCACCACGAGCCTGCTCGAGGCGCTCTCCGGACGGGCCGACACGCGGTCCACCGGCCGGCGGAGCGGAACGGCAGCGGCGACGACGTCCGATGGCTTCGTCACGCTCGACGAGCTGGCCGACTACGTCTCCGCACGGGTGCCCGAGCTGACGGCGGCCGTGGGCAGCGGCTCCCAGCACCCGACGGTGTCGCCGGTCGCGCTGCTACCATTCATGACGCTCCCGATCGCCGCCGACCCCGCCGGCGGCCCGGCAGGGCGGTGATCGGCGGGCCGCGACAAAGGGACGTCGATGGACGAGAGGAAAGCCGACGCCGACGCCGCGCGGGGCCCGGCTCCGTCGCCCGATCCGGGCATGACCGGGCCGGTGCCCTTCGACGCCGCCGCCACCGCCGCGGTGCCCGCGCCGTCGCCGCTGCGTCCCGCGACGTTTCCCTACCACCCGGGCGACGTCATCCTGCCCGGCTACCGGCTCACCAAGCGGCTCGGTAGCGGCGGCTTCGGCGAGGTCTGGCGGGCCACCGCGCCCGGCGGCATGGGCGTGGCGATCAAGATCCTCGCCAACCTCGGCCGCAAGGAGGGGGGCCGCGAGTATCGCGCGCTGCAGACGATCAAGAACATCCGCCACGCGCACATCGTGCCGCTGTTCGGCGTGTGGCTGAAGGCGAAGGATGGCCGGGTGCTCTCGGAGGACGAGCTGGCCGAGGCGGAGAAGCGGATCCTCTCCGTCGGCCCGGCCCGCGACGGCGGCCAGGATGACCCCGAGGAATCCGCCGCCGCGTCGCTGGAATCGCTCGAGCTGCTCGTGGCCATGGGCCTCGGCGACCAGACGCTCTTCGACCGCCTCCGCGACGCCAAGCGGGCGGGGGCAGCGGCCCTGACGCCGAGCGAGCTCCTGCCGTGGATGCATCAGGCGGCGCTCGCGCTCGACCACTTCAACAGCGGCGCCCGCCGCTCCGACGACAGCCTGAAGGCCGTCCAGCACTGCGACATCAAGCCACAGAACATCCTCCTGGTGGGAGATGCCGTCCAGGTCTGCGACTTCGGCCTCGCCCGCGCGCAAGGAGAGGTGCGGGCCACGTCCAACACGATGGCGAGCCTCGCCTATGCCGCGCCGGAGATGGTGTCGCCCCCCTACGACCCCTCCCCCACGACCGACCAGTATTCCCTGGCGATGACCTACGTGGAGCTGCGGACGGGGAAGCTGCCCTACGCCGAGCTCAACCCGCTCACGATCGTGCGATCGAAGCTCGACGGCCGCATCGACCTCGACGAGCTGCCCGCGGCGGAGGCCCGCGTGCTGCAGCGGGCGCTCGCGGTCGATCCGGCGAAGCGCTGGCAGAGCTGCGCGGAATTCATCCGTGCGCTCCGCGCCAGTGCGCGGCAGGCCGGCCTCACCACGAGCGGCGACATCGGATCGTCGCGGCCCTTCGAGCCGACGGTGCCCGCGGCTTCCGCTCCGGCCGCCGGCCCCGCCGTGGACAAGGCCGCCGCCACTCTGACCCAGCCCCCGACGACCGCCACGGTGGCGACCGTCGACGCGCCCTCGCGTCCCGCGCGTCGACAACCCGCGATTCTCGCCGCGAGCGGGCTCGCAGCGGTGGCCGCGGCGCTCGCGGGCGGGTACGCGCTGCTGCGGCCGCGGCCGACCGAGCCGCCGGCAGTGACCGCCGACGCCGATGCCTCCGCCCCGGCGCGGAGCACCGCCACGAGTCCGGCGCCCAGCCCGCGGGAGCACGCCATCGCCCTGCAGCGCCGCGGCGCCTTCGCCGCCGCCGGAGAGGCGTTCGCCGCGGCCTATGCCGACGAGCCCGACGAACTGGCGGCCATCCTCTGGGATCTCCAGACGCAGGCGGCCGACGCCCGCCGGATCGACGACTGCGTGCCGATCCTCGAGCGGCTGGAGAAGCTCTACGCCGCGTCGCCCGCGCCGCGAGTCAAGGGAATCTCTCGCTGGGACGTGGTGAACGCCCTCGCCTGGTACACGGCCACTCGGCCCGCCGCCGACGCGGTGGCGGGCCGCGCCGCGGTCGTGCTCGCCCGCGAGGGTCTGACGCTCGCCGGCGACGATCCGGGAACTCGCGGCGCCGCGCTCGACACGCTCGCCGCGGCGACCGCGCGGGCCGGCGACTTCGCGGAGGCGGTGCGGCGGATCGACGAGGCCATCGCGCTGGCGCAGGATCCGGCACAGCGGGCCGACTACGAGCGGCACCGGTCGCGCTACGCCGCGAACGCGGCGTGGAGCGAGCCGTGACTCTACAGCCTGTCCTCGCCGCTGGATGCGGCGACAGCGAACCGTAGAAAACCTTGGCTTTTCGCAGGTTCGCTCTCGTGGGAAAAGGCCATGGATGGCTTTTCCCACAGCCTGTCCTCACCGCTGGATGCGGCGACAGCGAACCGTAGAAAACCTTGCTTTTCGCAGGTTCGCCCTCGTGGGAAAAGG
>Ga0208783_10002571_pt1 | contig 10370 bp, 14 predicted proteins | sample DEB19_08_DNA_2_FD_184529 | JGI IMG/M metagenome (GOLD analysis project Ga0208783, IMG submission 184529) | Aqueous microbial communities from the Delaware River and Bay under freshwater to marine salinity gradient to study organic matter... | ecosystem: Environmental > Aquatic > Marine >... | reverse complement strand
GCCCGAATTCCGATTGCTGCTGCTTGCTCTGGTTCGGGAACATAGATGGTGCGCACCGACCTTTTGAAGCGAAGGTCGTACGCAAGTTCTTCTACGGAGTCGTAAGCATACACAGGAAGAGAGATTCCCTTCCGTATGAGCCATGACTCCACTGCTCCAAGGGCATCAAATGAAAGCAGGGTGTAGACCTCTGTGTCAACACCAAGCCTGTCTGCGGTATCAATCAATGCTTTGATTGGAAGGTCATGCGCTGTCCACTTGCGCAGTTCTTTGTCCCAGTCCCCATTGAACTTAAACAATCGTCGTACTTTTGGTGGACTAGCAAGCAGTCCCTCAAAAATAACTCCTTGTCCAATGTCATTGAAACTGGAGATGTCATTACCCTGCATCGGAGAAGGCGGTCCTGTGGTCCTTACCATCCACGTTGATAAAGAAGCAACTGTCTTGCAGGAGAGAATTCATCCGCTTGCCATAGGTGCGTGTCAGTTCACTGGGAGGAAGAACGGAAGTAATGACGGTCAACAACTTCTCTTCGTAGCGGTTCCCAATAAAAGACACAAGTGCATCCTTGGCGTAATCAGTCTTGGCACGTTCTGACCCAAGGCCGTCAAGGACAACGATGTCATAAACACGGCGCATGTACTTCAACAGATTTGGGTCGGAATATGCGTCAGGCAACTCTCCTTTGTTGCGCTCAGAGTCATAGACCATGTCCATGTAGCGGTCTGTCGTTATGAAAAGACCAGACAGACTGTTGCTCTTGATTGCCTTAATCATTGCTGCTTGAGCAAGGTGGGTTTTTCCAACACCAGTAGGTCCGTAGAGGTACAGACCCATCCCGTTCTGAAGATGTTCGTTGATGTTCTTAGCCCAGGAATTAATGGCGGTGTGCGCCTCTTCATCCCCTGTCAGGACATCATAGTCACTCAGCGACTTTCCGCTGAACCTTGCAGGGATTCGGGCATTCTGTACACGCTCTTCCACAGGTCTGTTTCTCCAATACTTGTTGCTTTTCCATTCAGTCATCGCTGTTCTCCATTAGGCGTGGGTCAATCTTAGGTCCGTTGTAGTCGTAGTCCTGCTCTGAGTGTGCCACCTTTGCGGCAAGTGAGTCCAGCCGCCCTAGAAATGCCTTCCATGCGGGGATGCCATCTTTGATGGGACGTGCTTGGATATCTCTGTGGAACTGGCGAATCATAAGTCTGATTTCATCATAGGACTTGCCTGTATCAAGGATTTGACGGAAGGCTTTCATCAGGGCTGGACCGTTGATTTGGGCGTTCATCAGCATGCTGGTATCCAGCAGCATGCAGTTTCGGAACTCAACCACAAGACCCGACAGGGTGTCTTCCTTGGGCTTCTTCTTTTCGGCTGGTGTCTTCTTTTCACCACCTAGGGGCGTTCCCCAGTCATCTGGAAAGCGAGCCTTCATTTCATCAACCTCGGGTCAATCTTCCCCAACTTTCCCTTTCTGGTTTGTTTATTCTTGTTGTTTATTCTTGTTTGGGTAGCGCCCGTGCTACCCTCGGGGGTAGCGCCCGTGCTACCCATGGGTGGCACCCCTGCTACCCCTAATGGGGAGGGTAGCGCCCCTGCTACCCCTACATAATTGGGGTTGTTGAAGTTCACGATGTACTCATTTGGAAGCGTTCTGCCGTTCTTGGACTGAGTCCGTTTTATTAAGACACCCAGTTCCACTAATTTATTTACTGACCTGATGACCGTTGTCCTGTGATACCCAGTCTTCTGGGCAATGTGGTCATAAGTGGTCCACAGTGCCTGGGTCTTTCCGTTCATGTAGCACAGCATTTCCAGCAAAACATCCGTGGTTGTTGCGTCACCCCTGAGGTATTCCCTGAGCCATGTGGGGTATTGAAGAAAGGGTCCGTCTGCCATTTTCTGCTCCTTATGTGGGGTCGGTAGCATACACCATAGGTGCTCACCCGTGTCCAGTGGTGGGGTATTATTGAGCCTATGGCAAATCCTATCTCCAGCCGCAAGGCACATGAATACATCAGTCGCCGTGAGGCTTTTGTGAGTCACGGCGCTTTAGCCGCTCGGACGCACACAGGACCTGGAGACCAGTTGAACTTTGGTCGCATGTCACAAGGCAACGCTAATATCATTAAGGCTCTCAACGATGTGAACTACGTGGTTCACTCGTATGGCACCCCCATTGGTGTCCACAGCGAATCTCAAGGTTGGGTCATTCCTGATGAGAAATATTCACCAACCACATCTCGCCATCAAAGCATTTTGCGTCGTGGTGCCCAGTAAATAAGGAAATAACATGCCAGTAGCAAAAGGACCAAAAGGCGTTAAGCAAGAGATGGAGAAGTTCAAGAAGGGCGAACTTCACTCAGGCAAAAACGGCAAGGTTGTAACTAACAAAAAGCAAGCGGTTGCAATTGCGCTTGCAGAAGCAGGACTGTCCAAAAAGGACAAGAAGAAAGGAAAGAAATAATGTGTGCTAAATGCGGTTGCGGGTGCAAAGCAGGGAAGCCAGAGAAGGGTTGCAAGTGCGATTGCAAGACCTGTAAGGGCGCTCGTACAAAGAAGAAGTAATGGCAGCAAAGAAAGACCCACGCCTGGAGCGTGCTGGAGTGTCTGGCTACAACAAGCCCAAGGCAACTCCTGACCATCCAACCAAGTCACACATTGTTGTCGCCAAAGAAGGCGACCAAATTAAGACCATTCGCTTTGGTCAACAGGGCGTGCAAGGTTCTCCAGATGGTTCTGAGCGCAATGAAGCCTTCAAGGCTCGCCATGCCAAGAACATCGCTAAGGGCAAGATGAGTGCCGCCTATTGGGCTAACAAGGTGAAGTGGTGAGCGCACTCACCAACTATCTCAAGACGGTTCTGTCCAATGCAGTGACCATGTACTTCACTGCTCACGGTTTCCATTGGAATGTGGAGGGGCAGGACTTCTCGCAGTACCACGCTTTGTTTGAGTCCATCTACGAAGATGTGTACTCCAGCATTGACCCTCTGGCAGAAGACATCCGTAAGTTGGGAGAGTATGCGCCATTTACCCTCAGCAAGTTCATTGACCTTCGCACCATTGAAGCGAAGGATGTCAAGCCAGAACCCAAGGCAATGGCAAAGGAACTGCTCCGCCTCAACGACGGAATGCTGGAGTCAATCGCAAAGGCTCAGAAAGAAGCCACCAGAGCAGACGAGCAGGGGATTATGAACTTCTTGGCAGAGCGTGATGACATGCACAAGAAGTGGCGCTGGATGTTGTCAGCATCTACGAAGTAGTCATGGCTTCTCTTAACATGAATCAATTTAAGAAGCACATTGCTTCTTTTCAATCCATCCCATTGTCGGAAGTTGGGTTTACTGGATATGGTTCTCCAGAAGAAGAGTTTTCCGATGCGTCATGTGCTGAGGGAGAGTGCAATACCGCACGCTCTGCATTTCAGCGTTCACTGAAACAAAAAGGATTACCGCATGGGAAAGCCGTGCGTTTTGAATCAACGGATGACGACGACGATTTTGAGCACTATGTGAGTGAGCACGATGTGGAGGGAGTCCCTCACATTGTTGATTTCACTTTCAGGCAATTAGAGCCAAAAGCAGAATTCCCTGTTGTAATGCCAAGTCAGCATTATGAAAAGCGTATGGCACAACATCGCCTGTCCCGTTGGGGTGACTATGACCCTGAAGAAAACGGTCAGATAGGCTGATGCTTCAGTTCCTCAATCAGCCACGCAATCTGGCTGGCTGACAACTTCTCGGTGCAGAGCGCACCGTCCTGAATCCATGTAATGGAACCTTCACCGTACTCCGACATCACACGGGACGGAATGTCAGAAGCAACCTCAGGAACATGATACGTCACAGACACGTCTACAGGAGTGGTTGACGTAGATGTCTTTGGGCGATAGTCAAATGCAATCAAATCAATCAACTCGTCCTTTTCGTAGGCCCCCACGCCTTCAACGCCACGGGCTGCTGCTGCCTTCCTGAGCACTCCAATGCTCATTGAGCGAAGTTCCTCAAGGGTAAACGGCTCTGCTACAGGAGTGTCATCAACGACTGGCTCTGCGCTAAATGGTGCCAATCCATTACTGAGTTCCTTGACCTCCAGCAGCGTGTCAAGACCTTTGAACACGACCTCAGTCAATTCCTGTTCCCTTTCGTCATCCCACAGGATGAGCAGGACATCGGAAGTCTTCAGCATTGCCTCTGCATGCTTGCTGGTTGGAATGTCATTGACCATCTTGGAGTGGTCTGCAATGACTTTCGGCACTGCACCATCAACGATGACGCTGAACGTTGCCTCGTTCTCAATCAGGTAGTCAAAGACCCTGTCCTCGCTGGGCGTTGCCCCCTTGCGAAAAATGACCACAAACTCGTTGTCTTCAATACCTATGTCAGCAAGACCATCTTCAATGATGTTCTCACCACAGGTACCACTACCGTAGATACCGTATTTTGTCATGTTGTTTCCTTTAACGTGATGCTTTGCGCTGGGCGTAATCTCCCAGCAAGGTCACCAACCGTAGCAGGCCATGACAGGCTCCTGCAAGGGTAGCGATGACCAAGCCAGCCACGGCTGGGTGGTCCACAGGAACAAGCATTGTTGAAACATACCCCAAGAGCACGCCAAACATAATCTTTACCCATGGCATGGCTTCCTTGGGAGTTAAAGAATCAAGAATTTGTATTGTTTTGTAAACGGCTAGTGCTGCGATTATGTAGTTCATGTCTTTCCAGGTACCCAATCAAACCGAAGATATGCGGGGTCTTCGGGGTCAAAGTCTAAGTTGACTGGCATGATACTAGCACACACCTTCTTGATTGCGGTCTCAATCTTTTTGCGTTGAACCGTGAAAGTGCTGTAGGAGTCATTGATGTTAGGTGCGCCAGACCATGCGTAATCATTGAAGTTGCTTTGGTACAGGAAGCCACCGAAGTCGCTGGAACCATCAAAGTAAGCACCGAATGAATGAGGTTCCACCATCCATTGTTTTATGGTCACTGTGGCATTTGCAGGAATGTCCATGACAAGGACAAAGTATTTACTTGTTCCCGTTGAAGCCGCCGTACCCACGTCAAACACACGGCGATTGATACCGTTGTCAACATCAATGTAATCAAGACCAGAAACAGGAATTTCGTCTTGAGCAGTAAGACCAGTCCAAGTTGACCACGTATTTGTATTTGAAATGTAGCCGCCGTAGATAGTGGAAGTTGACCCAGTTGATGACCAATCAAAAGACATGTAATACGGAACACCTTGTTTAACAGGAGAAGCAATCTTGGAAATAACCGCAACTCGCTTATTAGCCGCTCCAGCAGCAATGGTGATGCCATTAGTTACAGCAGTTGTGGTAACGGTTCCAGACTGGGTTGAAACACCATAGGACGTTGCCGAAGTGAACCGTGGGTCTCCAATAAGGTTTGCTCGTTGTGCATAAATTGTTGCAACGTAGTGACCACCTGACAGAACAAAGTCAACATCGGCACCACTCAATGCTTTGAGATATCCGACAATTCCTGAATATGTTCCCTTTTGTTTGCGCAAATATCCGATGTCATGAAGCAACGCACGGGTTCTTTCCACGCCGATGTCATCTACATTGACCTCCAACCCGACAAAGTTTGCAAGTTGCTCAATGGTCTCAGCCTCGGCAAGAAGTGGGTCTGCGCTTGTCATCACCGCATCAATCAGAGTACGAGTGCGGTCCAACTCAAATCCAAAAATACTCACAAAGTTGTACAAGTCACCAGTAACATCTTGTTCACGGTAGTACACAGGAATACGATTCCACAGGTTTGCAGTAGACCCGTAGTCGTAAGGCATCAGAACTTCCAACGATGCCAGTTTTTCGTACCAGTAAGTTCCGCTGGTTCCTGAATCGTTCTGGTAGTAACGACCAAACAACGAGTAGTATCGCCAAGGTTTTGTGTCATTAGATGAATGGGTAATTGACAAATTACCGATGTTGACTACATCTTCTTGCTGTGCCATTTCGTTGTACACAACCGCTCCGTCATTAGCAGCCTCTGGATAACCACGAGTGGAGTACACAACACGAATACCAACCAATGCAGATTGGTTAATTAAAACCTCGGAAACAGGAATGGGTGTTTCCGTCAACGTCCATTCAAGAGTTGTCTGTGTGTAGTCAGAGGCAGAAGCGGTAAAGGTTGACTCCACTGAAGTGTCAAAAGCAATGACAAAATCACGAGAACGGAGCGTTCTGTCGTTGTCAACAGATGTTGCCCCAGCAAGCGTCTGAGCATCAGAACTTCCACGTGCGTATGAACCAACACCTACAACATCCCCACCTACAGAGGTGCTGCGACGAAGACGAAACGAAACCCTAGCCATTAGATGACCGAACCTGTAATACCACCAGCCATGTTTACAGTGGGCAGAAGGTCCGTAGCCAAATATAACATTTCATCTGCTCCAGCACTTACACCCTCAAACACTTTTGTTCCACTAACCGTAATATTGTCAATTGTGGTAGCGCCTGAAGTGGTTGTAAAACGTGTGACAGTTGCGTAGTCAACGCCCTTTACATTCAAAATAGTGCGGTACAAGGTGCCTAAAGAAACTTGCATTCCATAAGAACAGTTATCAAAAGAAAACAGTTCTGCAATTGCGCTGCTGACATCGCTCTTAACTTTTTCTTGAATATAACCATCCAACACATTTACACGTGCAGTGATACGAACTGGCAGAATATCTGTGCTTCCAGCCACAGTGTAAGTCACACCAACCACAGAACGTGTGCTTAGGTAGTTGGTGATGTCGTCAGATAACGTGCTTTCAATGGCAATATTTCCTTGTGTGCTTGAACGAGACCCGTAGTCACCCTGCGGTGACAAAGCGTATATAAGCACCGCAGAACCGTTAAGAGTTGCCACCGCTTTGCTGACACCTGGAACACGCAGGGTTAAATCCCTGTAATCATTCAACGACACGGCACGGTCTTGAATTCTAAAAGACAGCGGAATGTTTGCCTTCATGGATTCAATAGATTCAGAATCAGAACCTCCAACAGTTTGAAATGCGTTTCCTGTAACTACAATTGACGCAATTGACCTGCTGTCTGGAAGAACTGTTGATTCAAAAGCATTGATTGACTTTGCAGGCAGGTTTCCCGCACTTCCACGACTTCGTCTGTACGAAACTTTGATGTCTGCATTTGCCAATGGAACCTTTCCATTGATGTTATTACCAAAGTTAATGATAGTACGGTCTGTTGCAGTAAAGTCAACAGAGAAAGAAGGCTGGCTAGATGTGGCTTCAATCAAACGAGGGAAGTACGCATAGGAAACGTAAGAACCCCCGCCCCCTTCGGCAACAAAAACCTCAATGGACCCTGTTACAACACCCGTGTTAGTTAACTGGACTTGTTGGTTTGCTTTACCATTAGATTGAGTTATTTCCTCAAAACGCTCACCTTCAGTGACAGACACAGAAAACGGTTCGCTTTTTGAGTAAGTGTCATAAACCACTCCGCCACTTTCATAGGCTGGTGTGGAGATGGACACCGCAGAAGTACGAATAGCAATAGGATTGTTGAGTGTAAAGATTACGTTAGATGCCCCACTGACCTTTGGAGTGGCAGTAAAACGCCAATACTTAGGAATAATGATGGGGTTATCATCAGTTGCGTCAGAAGCAGATGCATCCAAAGTGACAGTGCCAGTTGCAGGGGTTCTACTGCTTGGAATATAGTCAAGCAATGACGCAACTGCCAAAACGCTTTCACGTTGAGTGGCTGTTTGCAGATTGGCTTCTCCAGCGGCACGGTCCACGTAATAGTGAAGAACATCTCCCATGTACGACCAAAGGTCAACCATCAGCATGCCAAAGTCTGATGGGTCACGAGTTGTCCAAGTAGGAAGGACTGATGACGCACGGGTCAGAAGGTCTGACTGAATTGACGCATAATCCCTGCTTGTGTAATCAAAAGTGCTCATAATGAAGACTCCTCAGTAAGTGAGTTCGGGTTACCTATTGAAAAAGTAAATGACGACCTTTGCAACGGGCCAATCCTATATCTAACAGAAATTGTAAGGGTTGTTGCAAAATCATCAAATTCTGTATAAGAGGCAGGACGCACTGACAAATCTTCAATGGTCACACCCGTCAAAGAACGAGACAATTCGTTCATGGCATCCATGCGGAACTCACCGAACAAAAGGTCATCAACAGGTTCAAATAGCAAAAGACGGGCATTACCACCATAGGTTGGTTTCATGACACGCTCACCGACTGATGTGACAAGGATGTCTGTAATGCGTTGACGAACAGCCACATCACGGTCCGTTGTGCTGTCAATACGCCCATTGGCGTTGATAGAAAAAGGCATTTTAATGACGGTCATGGAAGTCCTTTAAACAGTTTAAACATAAGTTTGTCCATCTTGTACTGCAGCAATCCATGTTCCTTGACGCAAAATTGGGTCGTCTGGGCGCACATATATGTTACCCGAAATCACAGTGGGTTCGGAATCATTAGTGGAATCCCTGACAATAGACAATTCTGAGACGTAGTTTGAACGAGTAACCTTATGCTTAATCCCCGATACCATCCAAAATCCGTCAAATTTTGAATCATAACCATTTAAGTTAACCAAGGAACCAGGCAGGATTTCGGGCAACCCAGTGACTACTGCATGGGCATGAAATGGTGAGCGGTTCTTTATGGTAGCCAAGGCATATTTGGTTACCGTTTCTTGTGAAGTCGCATTTAAACTGATTGTGTCAGTAAAACGAGATTGAAATACCTGACCCAACCCCATTGAATCACTTTCAGTTGTGTGCGTGGTAAGCAATCCTTGATTGTCAAGAGTCTCTACTTTAAAGTTATTGGATGACCCGTCTGGGGTCATTTGTCCAAAAGACCCTCTGAACTCCATGATTCTCCCTGGTTGATAGGACGTATTTTCAATGCGGTCCGTAATTGTCGTCAGTTGCGCAAAAGGCATGGAACGAGAAATTGTTTTAAATGGGTCGTATACGTGAATATGACTGTTACTAACAGTAACCCTGTACCCAACCATATGACAAGCCTTTACTAACGTTGCCCAATCAGATTCATTGTGTTGCACCAACCGAGGAATCATAAACAAATCTTCAGGAACAGCATACGAATACTTGTAGGTATTTGCCAAAGTTGACACCAGTTTAGGAATAGATATGTTTTCCCAAATAGTGCTGTGCTTTTCTTTCATGTCATAACTTGTTCCAAAACACACTACGTGTGCTCGTTGAATTGGACTGTTATTAATGTGTCCTCTGCGTGTAATTGCTTCAGGTTCAACAAACCCTACGTATCCATAAAATGTTGTTTTTCTATCAGGAGTTGCGGCGATAGAAATGTACACAGGTCGGTTTATGTATTCAGTTACGGCCCTTGGAATTAATCCAGTAAACGTAAACGAAGCGTAGTCATGCTCATTTTCATTCAATGATATTTCAAGGGACTCTACCGAAGTGTAGTCAACTGCCACGCCATCAATAGCCATGCGAACAACTGGCGCATTAGGAAAGTCACTTTTGAAAATCATTCTGGAATACGAATAAGTTCCCCAACTTGTAAAGAGTCGGGGTATTGAATTTGTGGATTTATGTCTGCAATTCTCCAATACAACGAGGGGTCACCGTAAACCATGACAGCAATTGAATCCATTGTGTCTCCTGTTTTGACGGTGTATACGCTGTACTTTTCAATTTGACGTGTTTTTCGTTTTGCAATGACTGTTCCGTCAGAAGAAGTCATTGTGGTGTAGCGAGAGTTTGTATTAAGCATTAGTTACCTGCTGGAGTAAGTACATCAAATTCATGAAAAGCCAACGTAGTTTTCCAAGAAACTGGTGATTTTGTTTTTGCTGTCATAACCTGAGTGTTTTCTGAAATAGTGTTACCTAATGCAGTGCTTAATTTAAATGAAATTGTTAAAGACATATCCCATTGACTGGTCTCACTTGTGTCAAAACTTTTACCAGTGATTAACTTGTCCTCGGGGTTGCCTATTTCCATTGCAATTGCAATACTGTCTGCACCAGTTCCCAAGTTTCCCGTATTCATTTCTGTCTCAACCAACTTAAATGTCACCGTTTTTCCAATAGGCTCTGTCCCGTGGTCAGTACCTGGCCCTGGTCCTTTGTATGTCAAAACAAAAGTTCCTATTGCCGATATTTTTGTAATTGTTTTGTTGTTTAATTCTGCTTTAAAAGCATCCGTTGGATAAAACCTAAAAGCAAATGTGTTTTTGTATTCACCATCTGCAAACGCTAATTCAGGACTCATTTTGCTATCTGGACTGCCTTTGCTCCAGAAAAAATCGTATCTAGGGACGTTCCAACCGCTTCCTTTGTATTCACCAACCTTAGTAAAC
>Ga0208783_10002565_pt1 | contig 10388 bp, 8 predicted proteins | sample DEB19_08_DNA_2_FD_184529 | JGI IMG/M metagenome (GOLD analysis project Ga0208783, IMG submission 184529) | Aqueous microbial communities from the Delaware River and Bay under freshwater to marine salinity gradient to study organic matter... | ecosystem: Environmental > Aquatic > Marine > Coastal... | reverse complement strand
CGCGTCGGGCATCCATGCCCTTTGGCTCGCTCGGCATTGGCTTCGCTCCGCCATCCTGGCTCCGCTCGCCACTGACGCCGTCTCCCGGGGCATGGGCAACCCCTCGCTCGTCACACGGCGGGGCGCTGCGGGGCGCTGCGGGGCGAGGCGGGGCGATTGCGACGCTCCGTGGAAGCCCAACGGCGTGAGCCGTGGGACCGGCGCGGTGCACCGCACGGCGTGTTGGGCGCGGTCGGGTTCAACGTGCGCAACCGCGTCGGATGGGATGGCGAGGCGTGTCCCAGGCCTTACGGCCTTGGGCTTGGACGGGAAGGGAAGCAAAGGGACGGGAAGGGACGGGAAGGGACGGGACGGTGCCTGTGGAAGCCCAACGGCGTGAGCCGTGGGACCGGCGCGGCGATACGCGTGGCGTGTTTGGCCGGACGGTCACGGAATCATGCCAAGCGCGCGAGCCGTCTCCTCGAGCCGCACGAGCGCGAGCGCAAACCGCTGGTCGTCTGGGCCTGACGGTGGCGCAACCCAACGGATCGCGGTGTAGAGAGTGGCGGCCGCCCACCGCGTCGCGAAGTCGTCGCCAGGCGTCTCTTCCCGGGCGGCCCAGTAGGCGGACACACTCCGCTCGACCAGTTCGATGGGCCAGCCGAAGAGCAACGCGGCAAGGTCGATCTCCCCAGGCCCAATCGCCGCCGACTCCCAGTCGACGGGATAAACCATTCCCTCCCGCCACAGCACGTTTTGCGGGCTCATCTCGCCGTGGATCACCGTGGTCGGGGCATCGACGAGCGCCGCGCTCATGCGGGGAATTGCGGCAACCACCCCGTCCACCCACGCCTCCTGCGTGCCCGTCGCCGAGGTGAGCGATAGGAGCCGATCGCCCCAGGCAAGGTAGTAGCCGGCATCGTAGCGCTCCAGAAAACTGAGCGTGTCATCGCGGTGACGTGGCTCCGCCCAGCGATGGAATGCCCCGCACCACTCGGCTGCCGACAGGATGCCCGACACCTCCGGCGCCTCGCCCACCCGCAGCGCGTTGTCGAGATGCTCGACGATCAGGGCCGGGCTGCGGTCGGCGCCGATCTGAATCAGCCCCGCGGCGTTGAGGTGGGAAAGCGGCATCGATGCGATGAGCTTCGCATAAACCATGGCGCAGTAGCCGATGCCATGTCGGCATACAGGGCCAGGCTCCCGCCCCGGTCGCTCGTGCTTGAGCAGAAACTCACACAACGGGCCTTCACCCGCCCGGAGCGTGAGGATCTCGCTCCGTGAGGAACTCGTGTAGGTATTGTCACGACGGGCCACGATCGACACGCCCGTGCCAAAAACAGGCTCGAGCGCCACGAGGAGCTCAGCGTCGGTGAAGGCCGTCGTCGGTGTCACCACTCATCCTCCAGCCGCCAGCCATCCACGGCCGCAAGCCAGGTGCCGTCATCGAGCCGGTGGAGATCGGCGTGATGCATGCCGCCCGCACGCCATGCAACGCCACCCGACCCGATGATCGGATCGTCACCACACGGCACCTCGGCGTAGGTGGTGGGAGTGAGCGACGTGATCTCACGAAGCCGCACGTCGGTGCCGTAGGCGACCGTGCAGTTCTGGGCAGGACGCAGCAGACGACCATCGGCGGTGATGATCCGCCCGGCTGGTCGAGCGATCGCGGCATCACCACACACGACCGGGCTGGCCGGATGTTCCTGCCACGGGCCGGTGAGATGCTCGGCATGATAAAGCCGAAGGGTGTCGTGGCTGCCACCGCTCGTCTCGGCCGTCATCCACCATCGCCCTTCGTGGCGGGCGAGCGTGGCGTCGGCGAACGGATGTCCCGACACGAGATCCGCCACGTGGTCCCAGTCGTACGGAAACCGGCTGGCCCGATAGAGCCTCACGGCCTGCAACTGCGACGATTCAGGCACCATCCAGATGTGGCCGTCGGCCTCGAAGACGTGCGGGTAGGAGAGGTGGCACGGTTCGGCGAGCACGATTCGTTCATACGACCACCGCAGGCCGTCGTCACTCGTGGCGAGGCCGATCTCCCCCTTCCACGATCGCCAGTTCACGACCTCCAGGAACATGTTCCAGCGTCCTCCATGCCGCAGAAGAAAAGGATCGGCGACCGATGATGCCGGAACGTCGCTCACGTCGGCAGCCGTCAGCACGGGGCGATCGTCGGCCGGTGCGACGAGGGCCATCGGCGAGACTCCCGTCCGAAGCCCGATGCTCCAGATCGGTTCAGGCTCGGGACGACGAACATACAGATGGTGCAGATCGGCGGTGGCACGGTCGTGGTCGACGATCAGCCGCGCCAGTTCCAGCGTTGCAAACTCGCCATCGGCGGCGACGCGATCGGCGTCGCCGAGTCCGGCCAGTGACACGCTGCCGATGTGCCGATACTCGTCGGCGTCGTCGGCATCGAGCCACGGTGGCACCTGGCTGGCCGACAGCGAACGTGCCTCGCGCCACAACTGCCGCACGTCGTCGGGACGCTCGGGAATCGGGAAATGTCTACCCGTCTGCACGCGGACGGCTCCCGGGGGACTGGGGCGTTTCCCAATCAGACTGCTCCCGCTCGTCCTCGGCCAAGGCGTTCGAGCGGGCAATCGCCTTGTCATACACCGCCACGACCCGTTCGATGTAGCGATCCATCGCGAACGTGTCGCGCACGTGGGCGATGCCCGCGGCGCTCATCCTCTCCCGAACCGCCGGGTCGCCTAGGATGGTATCGAGGGCGCGGATGGCCGCGGGCACGTCGTTGGCCGGGATGAGGAAGCCCGTGGTGCCGTCGACCACGGCCTCGGCCCCGCCCCCGTGCATGCCGGCGATCACGGGGCATCCGCAGGACTGGGCCTCGGCATAGACCTGACCGAATCCCTCGAATTCGGCCGGCGCGCAGAAGACATGGGCTGCCCGGTAGTGGTCGGGGAGGCGATCGAGTGGCACGAAGCCGAGGAGTTGGAGGCTTTCACTCGCCCCTGCGGCGGTGAACATGTCGCGGATCTCCTCCGGAACGCTCAGCCCCTCGCCGATGAACACGGCCCGGAGATCGGGATACTTTTCCCGCAGGGCCAGCACCGCCTCGGCCATCACGAGGGCTCCCTTGTTGCGAACCATTTTGCCGACGAACAGCACGGTCGGCCGATCGGCGAGCGAGGCCCCGGGCGGTGCCGGGCTGAAGAGGGTCGTGTCGATGCCGCAGTGCACGACGTCGATCATCTCGCGCGGGATGTCGTAGGCAGACGATACGACATCGGCCACGCCGCTGCCGCTGGCCATGATCGCGTCGGCGTTTCGGAGTGAGAAACGCTCCACGAAGGTGCCAAACTCGTCGAGACGGCTTCCTCGCTGCGGCCACTGCATCATGTCGAGAAACATCGCCATCGGCCCGTGGACCTGCACCACCACGGGCGTCCAGTTCCAGCGGGTGCGATCGATCTGATACGCGAAGCCCTCGCCGCCAAACTCCGGAAAGTCGAGCACGTCGAACGGATGGCGGTCGTGGAGGTCTTCGAGGGCCTTCGCCACGAGCCATGTGTAGCCGAGCATCCACAAGGGCTTGCCATACACCGGAAAGTCGTAGCCAGGGGGCTGGATGCGGTGCACCGTGACGCCATCGTGGGACTCGGTGCGAATGCCTTCCTGCGCCGAGCCCGAGCAGGCGAGCACGTGCACGTCGTGGCCGAGCCTGGCAAGGGAACGGGCCTTCACCCACGTCTGGGTTCCGACGCCCCCCCACGCGGTTTCCGGCGGGTATTCCTGAGATACCAGGCAGATCCTCATGGCACGAGGATACCGTCGCGCCGACATTCCGGCAGCGGGCGAAGATGGTAGGTTCGGGCATCACACGGTCGCGATCCCATGATTGACCCGCCCGCCTCATCCCCGTCGTTCTCCGTCGATCGGCCCTCGAGGGGAGCCTTGAAGCGAGGCCTCGGGCAGGTGCTGGCCACTGAGATCGCCGCCCGGGGGCCGGTGCGGATCGTGCACCGCCGCGAGAATCCCCTCGTGAGCAGCTATGTGTCCGACATCGTGCACGTGGCGTTCGCCGACGGCCATCGCGAACGGCTGCTGTGCAAGTTTGGGCACGGCCGCGACCTCACGCCCCCGACGCCCCACCGTGGCCTCGGGCACGAAGCGAGGGTGTATGCCGAGGCCCTTGGCGACTGCCCGCTTGATCTGCCGAGGGTGTTTGGCGGGTTCGTCGACGACGAAACGGGCGACGATGTGCTCGTGATGACCTTCTACCCCGAGGCCGTCGCGGCGGGAAAATCGGAAGATCCGTCCGCCATGGACACGCTGATCCGCTGGCTGGCGGCGTTTCACGCCTGGGGGATGTTGCGAGTGGAAGAGCCACGTCGCGCCTTCCTGCCGCGCTACGACGAGTCGCTCTACACGCTTTGGGTTGACCGCACGTGCGATCTGGCCCGTTCCGTGCCCGACGACCATTCCTGGCTGGAGGCCGTCGCCGCTTTCTACCGACGTCGAATCCCGCTCCTGGTGGCGGCGACTCCCACGGTGATCCACGGCGAGTTCATCACGAGGAATGCCCTCTGGAACGACGGTCGCATTCTTCCCATCGACTGGGAGACGGCCGCCGTCGGACCGGCCGAACTCGACCTCGCCGTGTTCACCTACGACTGGCACCTCGACGACGTGCGACAGATGGAAGCCACCTACGTGGAGGCCCGGTGGGGCGGCGTGGCACCGGAGGGCTTTGACGACACGATGATGGCTGCGCGGCTCTACGCCGCCTTCCACTGGCTCTTCGGCACCCCCGGGGGTGTGGGCGAGTCGAAGATCCGCGACCATCTGCGGGCACTCCGGGCCGAGGCGGTGCGTTGGGGCGTCATCGATGCGTGAGGCGTGTTACCATTGATCCCACGATGGAACGGTTTTTTCGAGGCGTGGTGACGGCGATCGGCGTGGCGGGCTTCGCGTGTGCCCTCGCCGGGTGCGGCGCCGACGAGCCGCCTCCCGACGTTCACAAGCAGATCGACGCGCTCGCGGGAAGCGATGACGAGGCCCGGTGGACGGCTCTCGCGACCCTGCGCGACATCGGGCCTGCCGGCGCGCCGGCGGTGCCCCAGCTCCGCTCGATGCTCGCCGCCACGACCGACGACGTACTTCGCTCCGAGATCGCCCGTGCCCTCGCGGGCATGGGCCCTGGCGCGGCTGCGGCCGTCGACGACCTCGTGCCGCTGCTGGCGTCGAAGGATGCCTGGGTTCGGCAGACGGCCGCCGAGGCGCTCGGTGGCATCGGGGCCGACGCCACCCCAGCCATCCAAAAGCTCAACACCCTCGCCAAGGATCGCGACCCGGCCGTGGCCGAAGCCGCGCAGGTGGCGGCTCGTCGCATCCAGCGAGCCCGCGCGAGGGGCAAGCGATGAACTACCTCTGGCGTTCGCTCAGCCTCCTGAGGCCGTATTGGCGGTCGGTGGTGTTCATGATGAGCCTCGTCGTGCTCGACAGCGTGCTGTCGCTGCTCACGCCCTGGCCCTTCAAGTTTCTGATCGATTATTCACTCACCGATGCGCCGCCTCCAGCCTGGCTGACCGCGTGGCTGGGCGAGGAAAACTTCCGCTGGCGGCTGCTCTACGCATGTGCGGCCACCGAGGTGGCGATCATCTTCCTCTACCAGATCATCGGCGTGGTGGAGTCGTACGTGACGAGCCGTTTGGAGCTGAGCATCGACCGCGACTTCCGGAGTCGGCTGTTCGGCCATGCGATGGACATGTCGTTGGCGTACCACGATCACCGTCGCTCGGGGATGCTCATCTACATCATCAACACGCAGGGGGGCGCCGTGGCCGACCTCCTGATGACGCTCCCTTCGATGATCCAGAGCACGATCATGCTCATCGGCATGCTCGTGGTGCTCTGCACGATGCACTGGAGCCTGGCGGCCATCTCACTGGTGGTCGTGCCGACCCTCTTTTTCGCCTCCAAGTGGTATGCCACGCGGATGCGAAACCGGATCCGGAAAACCAAGGAGCTTGAAGGCGACGCCCTGTCGGTGATCCACGAGGCGATGTCGATGATGCGGGTGATCGTGGCGTTCTGCCGGCAGAAGCTCGAGCACCGCCGCTACATCGACGCCGCTCAGAAGTCGATGGATGCCCGCATCGGGGTGACGGTGCGTCAGACGCTCTTCTCGCTCGTCATCCACATGTCGACCGGCATCGGCCGGGCCCTCGCCTGGACAGCCGGCGGCCTGCTGGCCCTCGCGGGCAAGTTGTCGGTGGGCGACCTCACGATCGTGCTGAGCTACATCGACAAGGTGTACGACCCGCTCGAGACCATCGCCTACACCTACAGCGGATGGCAGGATCAGTTTGCCAGCCTCCGGGCATCGTACGGCCTGCTCGACACGAAACCCGACATCGCGGAGCCCGCCCAGCCGCGTCAGGTCGAGCCGTGTCATGGCAAGGTGGAGTTTCGTGGCGTCGATTTCGCCTATGAGGGACGGATCGGCACGCTCAAGGACGTGTCGTTCACCGCCCAGCCGGGGCAGGTGACGGCGATCGTGGGGCCCACGGGTGCCGGGAAGACCACGCTCATCAGTCTGATTCCGAGGTTTTACGACGCCGCACAGGGGGAAGTGCTCGTCGATGGCGTGAACGTGAAGGATCTCGGTCTCGACGACCTGCGCCGCCACATCAGCGTGGTGCTCCAGGAGCCGCTGCTCTTTTCTATGAGCATCCGCGACAACATTCGCTACGGACGGCTCGACGCGACCGATGCCGAGATCGAGGAGGCGGCACGCCAGGCCAACGCGCACGACTTCATCATCCGCCTGCCGCAGGGCTACGACACCCAGCTCGGCGAACGGGGTTCCCGGCTGTCCGGTGGCGAGCGGCAACGGATCTGCGTGGCCCGCGCGTTTTTGAAGGACTCACCGATCCTGATTCTCGACGAGCCGACCTCGTCGATCGACTCGAAGACCGAATCGGTGATCCTCGATTCGCTCGATCGGCTGATGGAGGGACGAACCACGTTCATGATCGCCCACCGGCTCTCCACGATCCGCCGGGCCGACTGGATCCTGGTGGTCGACCAGGGGCGTGTGGTGGAGCAGGGGCGGCACGACGACCTGCTCGCCGGCGACGGCCTCTATCGCCAGCTCCACGATCTCCAGCACAAGCTGGCGGAACGGAAGGCGGCCGCTCGAAAGATCTGGAGCGACGCGTGACTGCCGGCGGCCCGATCACGGTGCGTCCGCTCGCCTTCGCCGATGGAGGGCTGGCCGACGCCTGGCGACGGCTCCTCTCCCGCAGCGACACGCGGCCCATCTCGCAGACGCTCGAGTTTCTCGAGGTGTGGACCGCGTCTTACGGTGTCGACCAGTTGCTGCTGCTCGGCGCCGAACGGGACGGCGAACTCGTGGCCATCGCCCCCTGGTTCTGCACGGGAGGGATGGTGTTTTTTCTCGGCGTGGGCGAAGCCGATTACCACGACCTCGTGGGGGATGGCCACGATCCCAACGTGGTCACGGCCCTCGTGGCCTCGGCCGCCGAACTGGCCGAGGATTTCGAGGGCTTCAAGCTCCACTTTTTTCCAGAGTCATCCCGCACGCCGGCGGCCCTCGAGGAGGCGTCGCGGCGGCTCGGATGGTCGTGCCACGACATGGGCGACATCGTCACCGTGGTGGTCGATGTGGCGGCCGATCCGGCGGGGCTCCGTCGGGCCGTGAGCGGCTCGATGAACAAACGGGAGGGGTGGTTTCGGCAGCGAGGAGGCATCGTGGTGCAGCCGCTCACCACCGCCGCCGAGGTGCTGCCGCTGCTGCCCGAGTTTTTCGATCTGCACGTCGCCCGCTGGGAATCGAAGGGAATTGAGAGCAACTATCGGCGTCCCGAGGTGCGGAGGTTTCTGGAGCGGTGGGTGGAGGTGTCAGCCGATCATGGCTGGTTGCGGGCGCTTCGGATCGAATGGGAAGGGCGGACGCTCGCCATGGAGTGTTCCTGGGAATACGAGCGGCGTCAGTATTGCGGTCAGTGGGTGTTTCCGCTTGCCGACGCACGGCGGTCGCCGGGGCAGGTGCTCCTGCGGCACTCGGTGCTCGAGGCGATCCGGCGGGGGGTCGAGGTTTATGATCAAGGCCTCGGAGACCAGGCCTACAAGTTTCTCCTGCCGAGCCGCACCGTCACCTGCTCCACCGTGGGGTTGTATCCACGCGAAGGTTGACACACGCTTCGGGTGCCCGCGGAAGCCCAACGGCGTGAGTCGTGGGATCGACGCGGTGAAACGCGTGGCGTGTTTGGCCGTCCCGGCGTCGGCTCCGGCTTGGGTGCGCTTGCGGGCGCTTGTGGGGTGGCACGCTTCGGGGTTGCCCACACCCCGTCGCCGGACGCTCGCGTCGGGCATCCATGCCCTTTGGCTCGCTCGGCATTGGCTTCGCTTCGCCATCCTGGCTCCGCTCGCCACTGACGCCGTCTCCCGGGGCATGGGCAACCCCTCGCTCGTCACACGGCGGGGCGCTGCGGGTCGGGACGGTGCGATTGCGGCGCTCCGTGGAAGCCCAACGGCGTGAGCCGTGGGATCGGCGTGGTGAAACGCGTGGTGAGTTTGGCGCGGTCGGGTTCAACGGGCCGACGGTGCTTCGAGGCAATACAGCCGTCGGTCGGTGCGGAGGAAGAGGCGGCCGTCGGCGATCGCCGGGGAGGCCATGAGCATCTCGTCGTCGCCAAGAAGGTTTCGGGCCACGAGTTCGAACGTGCGGCCCGCGCGGATCACGAAGGTCTCGCCATACTCGCTCGCGCAAAACACGAGGCCGTTGTAGGCCCAAGGCGACGCGGTGAAGGCCCGACCCTCGGGAAGCCTCGCCTTGCGGTAGTGCTGCTCTCCGGTGCGGGCGTCGTAGCAGGCGAGCAAGCCCCGGTCGGAGAGCACGTAGAGTTCGTCGCCAGCCACCAGCGTCGAGGGGTTGTATGGGGCTGAATCGCGTCGACACCAGGCGATCGCCGGGCTCGCGTCGGCGTTGTCGGGAAGTGTGAGGTCGCCCCGGCCACCGGGGCGGATGGCCCAGATCGGTCGTGAACGGTCGAGCACGAATCCCGAACTCACGAAGAGCAGGCCGTGGGCGGCGTAGGGGGTGGCGATCGTGATCTCCGAGGCCCCGCCAAGCTCCCAGAGCAGCCGGCCATCGAGACTGTAGGACCGCGTCTTGCCGCTGCCGGGCGTGACGAGTTCTGTTCCCTTCGGATGCTGCCAGACGAAGGGCGTCGACCAGTTGCTCTTCTCGTCACGGGCAACCCGCCACACCTCCGCTCCCGTCCGGGCGTCGATGGCCGACACGAACGAGTCGTCTTCATTGTCGTTGACCACGTAGAGACGACCGGCGTGCAGCACCGGTGACGAAGCCGTCCCCCATCCCGATCGCATCGGGCGAGGCGTCCATCGATGCTCCCACACCCGTTGGCCTGTCAGGTCGAGGCAGACGATCCCTGCTCCAGCGAAGGGGGCGTAGACGCGAGCACCGTCGGTGATCGGCGTTTCCGAAGCGAGGCTGTTCTTCAGGTGGATCGGTCCCGGAGGCGGGCCCTCGGCGATCTGTGTTTCCCAGATCGTCATGCCGCTGGCCGCATCGAGGCAGGTCACGAACCAGCGAACGTGTCCGGTGGGGGGGTCGGCCCGGTCGCCGCCGAAGTAGATGCCCCGTCGGGGATCTTCGAGCGGCGTCGCGGCGACGGCGGAGGTGAGGAACACTCTCCCTGCGTGCACGATCGGCGACGACCAGCCGCGGCCGTCGATCTCGGCCTTCCATCGCACGTTGTCTGTGTCGCTCCACCGCACGGGGAGGCGTGGATCATCGGCGGCCACGCCGCGGGCGCCCGGTCCTCGGAAGCACGGCCATGACTCGGCGGCGCGGGCTCCGCCCGCCCCCGTGGCCGTCACGGCGAGCACCAGCGCGCCGAGCCTCACGAGCTGACAGAGAAGGGTGGTCATGCGGCACTCCATTGCCAACGGGTCATCCATCCTTCGAGCATCGACGAACCGCGTTATAGACGGCCGCCATGCAGGACGTCGATGCGGGCATCCCAGCTTTCGGGCTCGCTCGACGCCGGTGGTCCGCTCGGGTGCCCGTGGAAGCCCAACGGCGTGAGCCGTGGGACTGGCGAGGTGAAACGCACGGCGGATGTGGCGTGGCCGGCTTCGGCTCCGGCTTGGGGGCGCTTGTGGGGTGGCACGCTTCGGGGTTGCCCATACGTTGACGGTCGCGCCGTCGCCGCCGTCCCGGCGTCGGCTCCGGCTTGGGGGCGCGTGCGTTGAGGCTACGCTTCGGGGTTGCCCACACCCCGTCGCCGGACGCTCGCGTCGGGCATCCCTGCCCTTTGGCTCGCTCGGCATTGGCTTCGCTCCGCCATCCTGGCTCCGCTCGCCACTGACGCCGTCTCCCGGGG
>Ga0208783_10002564_pt1 | contig 10389 bp, 9 predicted proteins | sample DEB19_08_DNA_2_FD_184529 | JGI IMG/M metagenome (GOLD analysis project Ga0208783, IMG submission 184529) | Aqueous microbial communities from the Delaware River and Bay under freshwater to marine salinity gradient to study organic matter... | ecosystem: Environmental > Aquatic > Marine > Coastal... | reverse complement strand
CGAGGTCCAGCAAGGGCAGCGAGGCGCGGCCTTCCAGCTTGGGGTGGACGCCCGCGTCCATGAGCAGACGATGGCCGTCGAGTTCGAGCCACCACGCGCTCGCGCCAATGTCAGTGTCGGGATTCAAATTGCGAATGCGCATGGAGCTAGCAAACCACCTCCCGTGGTGATTGGACACCTGAATCTCAGCGCACCGCGCTCCGCAGCTACTTCAAACCACCCAGCACACCCCCGAGCGCGCGCATGGTCGCGGCCTGGATAACCGCGTTCAGGTCTGCCATCTTGGTCAGGCCGGCCGGGATCTCGAAGTAACGCGGATCAGGCGCGCCCAGCCGGACATTGCTCAACAGGAACTGGTAAGTCTGCTGTTCCTTGGTGATGACCAGCTTGACTGGCAGGTTCTGCAAGTTGGTGGCCTGCCAGACCGTGGCCGTGCCGTCATCGCCCGGCACCTTGACGGCGTATTTGATGGTGGGCTGGCCGGCGATGGTCTCGCGGCCAATTTCACGCTTTTCCAGCCGGCCGACTTTCTCTTGAGCCTGCTGTCGGACACCTCCAACCGGCACGGCCGGCATCGGAATGTAGGATTTCACCCCGGGTAGCACCAATGTGAGCGGCTGGTTGGGCAGATAAACGAAGAACATCCGGTCCAAGCCCATGTCCTTGAAACTGGCGACAGCCTCCGGCGGGAAAGAGGCGCTCTTCACATTGGCCAGATTCAGCTCCCAACGCATTTTGCCATCCGCAGCGGCCACTCCGAAAGGCAGTGTGAGGGCTGGCTCCTTGCCAATGGGGGGCACTGTAACCTCCGCCCCGGCAGTGAAATTCCGCGTGTCGCTCAAGAACTCGGACAGGGCGGCCGCCAGAAACGCTGCGTGGCTGTTGAACTGGTTGGTGCTGGCGGCGGGCGGGGGCGCTGCGCTGGCGGCGACCGCCATGCCCCAAACCAACACCACGCTGGCCAGCAGACGCTTCACGATGGGAAGGAGCGGCTTCACCTACTTGCCCGCCTCCTTTTTGCCCACCACCCACTCAAAGGTGAGCTTCACTTCGTCGCCGGTCTTGATCAACCCCACTGCGGCAGTGGGAGCTGGCGGGGTGATCTTGAAGTCGGTCATCTTCACCGCTGTGCTGCCATTGAAGGTGACCCGCGACTGATCCACGCGCCGCACCAGGCTGACCGGGAAGGCAACCTCCTTGGTGACGCCTGAGACAGTCAATGTGCCCTTCGCCTCGAACTGAACCTGGGCACCCTTCGCCTCCTTGAACGTCAGTTCGGCCAGCTTGAACACGATGCGCGGGTTCTCCTTCTCCTTCATGGCCTCCTGCATCACGGCATCCATCGCCTTGCCGCTGCTGCACTTGAGCGAGCGCACCGCCACAAAAGTCTCGGCCTGGGCGGCCACCTTGCCGGGCTTCGCCTTCTCAGGCGCTTCGAGCAGAGCGGCGTCCAGCTCCAAGAACCCGCCGATGAGCTGGCTCTCGGCATGCCAGTCGTGAATCGTGGAAGTGCCGTCCATGCGCATCTTGCTGCCCGGCTGCGACTCATACCGGACCATGGTAGCGGCCGAGGCGGAAGCGGACAGGCTGAGCAAAACTGCAGCGCTGAACAGGGAGGCGAAACGTTGGGCTTTCATGGAGAGTGTCGTTGGCATCGTCGTGGCGGCGATTGCAGCGGTTCGACGGGGCCACGTCAAACTTGATTCGGCACACCGCAACCTCACCCCACTGCGGGCTTGCGTAGCGGGGCGCTTCGCGTAAAGCCGCAGCGATGCACAACGTGTCCGCGCATTCGGTTCCAGCCCCGGCTTTCATCGCCGGGCCCACGGCGGTGGGAAAAAGCGCGGTCGCGCTGCACCTGGCGGAGCTGCTCGGGGGCGAAATCATCTCCGTGGACTCGATGCAGGTCTATCGCGGGCTGGACCTCGGGACGGCAAAACCATCGCCCGCCGAACAAGCGCGCGCGCGACATCATCTGGTGGATGTGGCGGAGCTCACCGACACATTTGATGCCGCGTGCTTCCTCCGGCTGGCAACAGCGGCAGTGCAGGACATCCACAGCCGGGGCCGGGTGCCGATTTTCTGCGGTGGGACCGGCCTCTACTTCAGTGCCTGGCTCAACGGGTTGGGCGAAGCCCCGCCAACCGATCCCGCAATGCGGACCTTGTTGGAATCGACCCCGCTGCCGGAATTGCTCGCCGAACTGGAGCAGCGGGACCCGGAAACCTTCGCCCGCATCGACCGCGAGAACCCGCGCCGAGTCGTGCGGGCCGTGGAGGTCATCCGGCTGACGGGCCGGCCTTTCTCTGCCCAGCGCGCCGCGTGGCCTGCCGACCCGAAACTCAAACTTCCAACTCCCATCTGGTGCCTGAGCCGTGAGCCGGCCGACTTGCGCAGGCGCATCGAAGCCCGGGTGGACGCGATGTTCACCGCTGGTTTGGTGGCCGAAACACGGACGCTGCTGGAGCATGGGCTGGAGCACAACCGCACTGCGATGCAGGCCATTGGCTATCGGCAGGTCGTCGAGCATCTGCGCGGCGAACGCGGGCTGGCTGAAACCATCGCCTTGGTGAAAACCAAGACGTGGCAATTCGCCCGCCGGCAGGGCACCTGGTTCCGTCGCCAGTTGGCAGTCGAGCCAGTGCCGTTGTCCGTGGACACCGACGCACTGACCGTGGCACGCCAGCTCGCGGAGCGGTTCCGTGCCACTGCGGCTGGCAATCACTTGCCCGCGAACCATTCCGTCCATTAGCCTGCGCCGGATGTCGCGCCTGCCCTTCGAGCTGCTGCTGGCCCTGCGTTACCTGCGCCCCAAGCGCACGTTCGTCTCGGTCATCACGCTCATCTCCGTGATTGGCGTGATGCTCGGCGTGGCGGTGCTCATCATTGTCATCAGTGTGATGAGCGGCTTCGACCGCCAGCTCCGCGAGCGGCTGCTGGGCTTCAATGCCCACCTGCGCGTCATCAAGCCCGGTGAGCTGCTCTCCAACCGCGAGGACGTCATGGCGCGCATCATGACCAATCCGCGTGTCCGCGGCGTCGCACCCTTCGTGCAGGGCAAGGTGCTGCTGGAGACCCAGCCGACCGTGGGCGGTTCCATGGTGGACGCGCCGGTCGTCCGTGGCGTGGATGCGCGGCGCGAGGCGGATGTGAGTGATCTGCCCAAGAGCGTCACCAATGGCGTGTTTGATCTGCGCGGCAACGGGCTCATCGTCGGCCGCGAGCTGGCCAACAACCTCGGCGTGCGCGTGGGCGACCGCGTCGCAATCTATTCTCCTGCGAACCTGAAGAAGATGAAGGACAGCCGCCGCACGGGCAAAGAGGAGTCGGCCCTGCCGGACGAATTCACAGTCAAAGGCGTCTTCGATGTCGGCTATTACGAGTTCAACGCCAACGTCGTCATCACCTCGCTCGCCAACGCGCAGGATCTCTACGAATTGCAGGACAACGTCCACGGCCTGCAAATCATGCTCCACGACCCCGCCCAGGCCGAGCTCGCACGCCGGGAGCTTCAAAGCGCGCTGGGCCTGGACTACATCGTCCGCACTTGGATGGACGACAATTCCGGCATCCTCAACGCGCTGCTGGTCGAGAAGAACGTCATGTTTTACCTGCTGTTCTTCATCATGATCGTCGCCGCGTTCGGCATCACCAGCGCGCAGATCACCTTCGTGGTGCAGAAGACGCGCGAGATCGGCGTGCTCAAGGCGCTCGGCGCGACCAACGGCCAGGTGCGCTGGCTCTTCCTGAGCCAGAGCCTCATTGTGGGCGTGCTGGGCGTGGTGGCGGGGTTCGGACTGGGGCTCTTGCTGCTGCATTACCGCAATGACTTCCTCGACTTGATGAACCGGCTGACGGGCTTTGAACTGTTCCCGCGCACGATCTACGCCTTCGACCGTCTGCCCGCGCTGATCGTGCCCAGCGACATCGCGATCATCTGCGGTGGCTCGCTGTTCATCTGCCTGCTGGCCGGTCTGTTGCCGGCGTGGAATGCAGGCCGGCTGCAACCCGTGGAGGCGCTGCGCAATGAGTGAGCCCATCCTCCGCGCCACCGGCCTGCGCAAGACCTACCGGATTGGGACCCGCGCCGTGGAAGTCCTGCGCGGCGTGGACCTGACCGTGGCCGCCGGCGAGTTCGTCGCGCTGCGCGGCGCGTCCGGGGCGGGCAAGAGCACGCTGCTGCACTTGCTGGGCGGCCTCGACCGCGCAAACCACGGCGAGATCCAGTTCCACACGCAGAGCCTGGCCGCCTTGACGACCTCCGAGCTCGCGAAGCTCCGCAACACCGCCTTTGGGCACATCTTCCAAGCCTATCACCTGCTGCCGGAGCTGGACGCGCTGGAGAATGTCTGCTTGCCGGCGCGGGTGGCGCGGCTGGACGCAGCGGTGGCCGAGGCGCGTGCACGCGAGCTGCTGCGGCGCGTGGGCTTGGAGCATCGTCTGGAGCATCGTCCGGCGGAGCTTTCTGGCGGCGAACAGCAACGCGTCGCCATCGCCCGGGCCCTAGTCAACCAGCCGCAACTCATCCTCGCCGACGAGCCCACCGGCAATCTCGATTCGCACACGGGCGAGGAAATTCTGGACCTGCTGTGCCAGCTCCGCGCCGAGCGCAACGTCACCTTGCTCATCGCCACGCACGACGCCCGCGTGGCCGCCCGTGCGCCGCGCGTGGTGGAGTTGGTGGACGGGGCGCTGAAGTAGCGGTGGTGAGTGCGAAGGGAAAAACTTCCAACGCCCAACTTCCAAAGAACCGGACGCGCGTTGGTTGAAGGTTGAGCGTTGGAAGTTGGAAGTTTCCCGCTTTGCGATCTCTGCGCCCTTTCGCGGCAAACAGTCTCAGCCCCGCCGCTGACACTCCGCGACGTAGTCGCGGAAGGCCTGCTGAAGCTGGCGCGTGATTGGGCCGGGCTGGCCGTCGCCGACCTTGCGATCATTGATCTGCACCACGGGCATCACCTCGTTCGTCGTGCCAAAGAGCATCGCCTCCTGCGCGCACCGCAGCTCGCTTTCCGCCGCTGGGAATTCCCTCACGGGGATGCCCATCGCGGCACACAAGCCCAACGCCACGAGCCGGGTGACCCCGGGCAGGATGTAGTTGCTGCGCGGCGCGGTGCGGAGCACGCCATCCATGACCACGGCGAAATTCGAGAGCGAACCTTCCAGCGCGAAGCCATCGCGCACCAGCACCGCCTCGTGCGCTCCGGCTTCCTGCGCGAGCTGGTTGGCGAGCACGTTGGGGAGCAGGGAGATGGACTTGATGTCGCAGCGCGCCCACCGCTGGTCGGGGACGGTGATGACTTTCACCCCGGCTGCCCACTTCTCGACCGGATTCGCAAAGGGCGCGGCGAAGCCATAAACCGTGGGGGTGACCTCAGTGGGGAAGGCGTGCTTGCGCGCTGCGGCACCTCGGCTGATTTGCAGGTAAACTGTGGCCTCCGCATCGGCCAGCTGGTTATGCTGCAACAGTCCGGTGCAAAGGGCGGAGTAATCCAAGTCGGCCGGCCGCGCGATGCGCAAGGCCTGCAAGCTGGCATCGAATCGTTCCCAATGCTCGCGGGCGCGGAAGAGGTGTCCACGGTAGGCGCGCACGACTTCATAAGCGCCGTCCGCAAAGAGGAAGCCCCGGTCGTCAGGTGAGATGCGGGCCTGCTCCTTGGGGAAAAACTGGCCGTTGAGATGGACAATCATTGGCTGGAGGCTGACGGGCATGCGTTTCGGGCTTGGCTCGGCCAACGGGAAGTGGAACCCCCAAGTCAGCGGCGGGGCGCAAACTGGGAAGTCACCTTGAGCACAAAGATGTCGGTGTCACCCTGACTTTTGAGCACGGTGTCGCCAAAGGTGATGTTCCCGCGAAAATAGCCGATGACGTAGCTGTTGCCACCGCGGTCCACGGCGATGCCATGGCCAGCGAGGGGTTCGGAATACGCCGCCCCCACTTGCCGGGCCCAGACCACCCGGCCTTCCCGATCCAGTTCCGCGATGAAAACGTCCGCGATCCCCATGCTGAACAGGGTGTTATTACCAAACAGGCATTTGCCGGCGAAAGTGCCCGTGACGTGCGTGTGACCACTGCCGTCCACGGCCAGACCGTAGCCTGCCTCGGGCGCACCAATCTTGTTGCCACCGAAGGTCCGCACCCAGGTCAGGATGCCCCGCTGGTCATACTTGGAAACAAACACATCCGATCCGCCCTCGCTCTTGAGGCCCTTGCCGCTGAAGCTGCCGATGTGCGTGCCCTTGCGGGAGCGAAACGCCGCATGCAGGCGCATTTCCGACGCGTAAGATTCCGTGCCGTTGAAGCCGCCGGCCACAAGCACGTTCCCATGCGGGTCCAGCCCGACGCTGTAGGCGATGTCGGTGTTGGGGCCGCCGGAGCGCTGCGCCCAGACCGTGCGTCCGGTGTTGTCAAATTTGGCCACAAAACTGTCCATCAGCCCGGCGCTGCTCAGGGTCGTGTTGCGGGAGAAGCGGACGTCGTCCTCGAACGCGCCAACCACATAGGAATTCCCCTGGGCATCCACCGCGATGGCGCTGGCCACATCATCGCCCTGCCCGCCGATCTGCCGCACCCAGTCGAGTTCGCCGTTCGCATCGTAGCGGGCGATGAAGATGTCATTGAAGCCGGCATTCTTCAGGGTCAGATCCTCGAAGGTGGTGTCGCCCATGAAATACCCGGCCATGTAAACATAGCCATCGGGGCCAATGGCCACGCCATTGCCGCTACCACTGCCGCCGCCACCGGCCTGCCGCACCCAGAGCACCTTGCCGTTGGGATCAAACTTGGCCAGGAAGATCTCGGAGTCCGAATTGCGCTTCACGATCTCGCCACCGAAGTCCACGGTGGGTGACTGAAACGTGCCGGTCACATAGCAGTTGCCCTCCGCATCGTTGACCACCGCCCGCGCAAATTCATCCGCTGAACCGCCGACTTGTCGGACCCAGACCAGCTTGCCCACCCGATCGTGCTTGGCCACAAAGATGTCCGCCTCGCCCTTCCCGGCCAGCGCATATTCATCGAACCGCGCCTGACCACGGAAATAGCCGCAGGTGTAAGTGTTGCCCTCCTTGTCCACCGAGATGGCCGTGCCAAAATCCTGCCCCATGCCACCCGCACGGGAAGCCCAGCGAATCGCGGGCATCTCGGCTAGGGCTGAACTCACCCCCAGCAAGCAGAAGGCGAGCATCAAAACGTAGGGCCAGCCGGACCGGAGGGAAAATGTGTCGAGTCGGCGGGCGCGGGGCGGGCGCGGAATCACGAGTTCTGGGGCAAGAGAGGGGTTGGATTGCACGCGATGCTGGATGCTGATCACTCAAAAAAGCCGATGCTCACCCGGCTGAATGCCCGCTTTTCTACGGGAATGAGCGCTGTTATCAAGTAGAAACTCCCCCATCCCCGCCTGTCGCCCTACACCGGGAAGGACGGCCCCTTGGGAAGGCGCGGCGTGGCGGCAGGCCGAGGGGCGGGGGCTCCGGTGAACGCCGTGTTGAGTTCCTTGAACACCTCCGGCGGCATCCGGCGGGGCTTTTCATCCGGCCCGGCACAAATATGCCGGGTTCGCCCGGTCAGGATGATCGTGTTGCGAGTATTGGAAACCCCATAGGCAAAGCTGATGTGCAACCGGTCCAGCTCAGTCACCACCACTTCCACGATCAGCTCATCGTCATAGCGTGCCGCCGCCTCATAGTGCAAATGCGCCTCGATGACCGGGAAAATCAATTCGGAGGTCTGCAACGCCGCCAGCGGGGTGCCCACCGCCCGGAAGAACTCGCCCCGGGCGCGCTCCAGGATTTCCAGGTAACGGGCGTAATAAACATGATTCCCCACGGTGCATTCGGCGAAAGACACCCGGTGGCGATATCGAAATGGTGCGGGCATGCGCGTGGAACAGTAGAGCCTTTCGCTTGCGCTGCCAATGCCGGAACGCATGGCTGATTACAGCGGCGAATTCTGCACCGCTTCAAGTAGGCCCCGTGGGAACGCGCCAAAGCGAGGCGCGTTCGAACTTCGCGAGGCGGTGCCGTGCCTTGCTTGGCTGACGACACGAACCTAGAATCCGTGCGTTCGCCGCGTGACCACACTCTTCGCCATCACCCTCTTCTGGAGTGCCGCGCTCTTGTTTTGGGTCGAACCGATGGTGGGCAAGCTGGTGCTCCCGCAGCTCGGCGGAGCGCCTGCGGTCTGGAATACTTGCATGGTCTTCTTTCAGGCCATGCTGCTGGCGGGCTACGCGGCGGCTCACTCGCTGACGGGCCGTTTCCAACCGCGCGCACAACTCGGCGTCCACCTCGCTCTGCTGCTCGTCGCACTGGCGACACTGCCCATTACGCTGAACGAAACTGCCGCCGTGCCGTGGCAGCACTGGCCGACTGCCTGGCTGCTGCTGCAACTCCTCGTGAACGTCGGCCCCGCGTTTTTCGTGCTCGCGCTGACCACGCCGCTGCTCCAACGGTGGTTCGCCGCCTCGGCCCAAACTGGCGCGCGCGATCCTTACTTTCTCTACGCTGCCAGCAATCTCGGCAGCTTCGCCGCGCTGCTGGGTTACCCGCTCTTTATCGAGTTGAACTGGCCTCTGCGGGAACAAGCCTGGTTGTGGGCTGCGGCCTTCCTCCTGATGCCGGTGCTTGTGTTCGCCTGTGGCAAGAGTGCCGGCGGCTTGCAGTCGCCGCCTGCACCAACGACTACCGAACCAAGCGGCGGCTGCAAGCCGCCGGCACGGGCGCGTCGCCTCCACTGGGCCGTCTGCGCTGCCGTGCCTTCCAGCCTGCTGCTGGGCGTGACGACCTACATCACCACGGACGTCGCCTCGATGCCGCTGCTGTGGGTGCTGCCGCTAGCGCTGTATCTGCTGACGTTTGTATTCGTCTTCGCCCGGCGACAGTTCTTTTCCGCGCGGCTACTCTCGCGTGCGCTGCCCATCGGCGCGCTGGCGCTGGCTTACCAGATGTGTGCGGGCCTGAGCGAACCGGCGTGGTTGGTGATGGGCCTGCACCTCGTCGTGTTCTTCATCGCCGCGATGGTCTGCCACGCCCGACTCGCCGCTGACCGCCCGGAGCCAGAGCACCTGACTGAGTTTTACCTTTGGATGTCCCTTGGCGGCGTGCTGGGCGGACTCTTCAACACGCTGCTCGCGCCGGTGCTGTTTCATTCAGTGGTGGAATATCCGCTCGCCCTCATGGCGGCGTGTTGGCTGCGCAGCAATGGAGCGCGGACGCCCACGTCCGCAGCAATGCCATCGCAGACAGCAGGAGCTGCGGATGTGGGCGTTCGCGCTCCAGTCGCCGACCTCCTCTGGCCAATCTGCCTCGCCGTGCTCACTGCCGTGCTCGCTGCCCTCCTCCCGCCGACGAAGCTTATCCCAGCCCAACTCCAATCGCTCGTCATCTTCGGCCTGCCGCTGCTGCTGTGCTTCCTGCTGGTGGATTCGCCGCGTCTGTTTGGGCTGGGGTTGGGCGCGGTGTTTCTCGGCGGCGCGTTCTTCACGGGCGGCTTTGGCAAGACCTTGCACGTCGAGCGAAACTTCTTCGGCGTCACGCGCGTGACGCTGTCGTCGAGCGGGGATGCGCGACAGATTGTCCACGGGCGGACGATTCATGGGCGGCAATTTCTGGACCCGGCCAGGGCGGCGGAACCGCTGACGTTCTATCATCGCGAAGGGCCGCTGGGGGATGTGTTCAAGGTGTTCGTGGCCCGTGCCGGCGGCTTGCAGCCGCCGTCACGGAGTGTCGGCGTCATTGGCCTCGGCGCGGGTTCGATGGCGGCTTATGCGCGGGCTGGCGAGCGGTGGACATTCTATGACATTGACCCCTCCGTGCTCCGCATCGCGCAGAACACGAACTACTTTACCTACCTTGCTCGTTCTGTGGCGACACAGACGAGGCTGGTGGAGGGCGACGCACGACTGCGAATGCGCGAGGCGGCGGACAACGGCTACGATCTGCTGGTGCTCGACGCGTTCAGCTCGGATGCGATTCCGGTGCATCTCATCACCCGCGAAGCACTGGAGTTGTATCTGCGCAAGCTCGCGCCCGGCGGGATGCTCGCGTTCCACATCTCAAACCGCTACCTCGACCTCGAACCAGTGCTGGCGAATCTCGCCGCCGACCTCCGGCTCGTGGCGCTCGGGTGCGATGACATGTCGCTGACGGAGGCCGAGTTTGCGACCGGGCGCGAGCAGGCGCATTGGGTGGTGATGGCGCGAAGTGCGGAGGAGCTCACCGGGTTTCAGCGCCGCACCCGTTGGTCGCCGCTCGAAGGGAATCCGCGCGTGGGCGTGTGGACGGATGATTTCTCCAGTCCGCTGCGCGTGTGGCAGCGTTGAGGGGACGGGGAAGATTTCAGTCTTCAGTTTTCAGTTGCCCGTGGGGGCAAAGCGGGTGGTTCACGGTCTG
>Ga0208783_10002563_pt1 | contig 10390 bp, 18 predicted proteins | sample DEB19_08_DNA_2_FD_184529 | JGI IMG/M metagenome (GOLD analysis project Ga0208783, IMG submission 184529) | Aqueous microbial communities from the Delaware River and Bay under freshwater to marine salinity gradient to study organic matter... | ecosystem: Environmental > Aquatic > Marine >... | reverse complement strand
CGTATCCGGACGGTGGAGCACAAAAGACGTTCGTGCGTCCGACGATCACCACGCACACCAGCGTCGGTGCACAGGCCGCCGAACTGAACGCAGTGTCGGCCACCACCATGGTGATCGCCTCCAACAGCGTCGGCAAAACGACTTTGGCGGGACAGGTCACTTTGTCCGCCCAAGACATCGACTTCACGTCGCCCGCCGCCATGCAGTTGATCCTCAACGATCTCATGGGCGAATACATGATCGCTTCGGACAACTTTGCGGCCGACAACCTGTTGACCGCTGCGTCCTCGAGCGGCGTGTGGGACGGCACCGTCACCGACCTCATGAAGTCGATCTACGACGCGGCCGTCGACGTGTCCAACGGAACCAACTTCTTCCCGGACACCATCTTCGTGTCGCCGGACGTGTGGGGTCAGATGGGCCAGTTGGTGGACGGCTCCAACCGTCCCGTGTTCCCGTACGTCGGTGCCCCCGGCTTGCAGGGCATGAACGCCTTGGGTGGCGGCAACGCCTCCACATGGGTCGGCTCCAACCCGCTCGGCCTCGAGATCGTCGTCGACAGCAACTTCGCTGCCAAGACCATGATCATCACCAACAGCCAAAAGGCGTTCGAGTTCTACGAGCAGGTTCGCGGACTCATGTCCGTCGAAGTGCCCTCCACCCTCGGCCGCACCTTCTCCTTCTACGGCTACGTCAGCACTTTCGCTGCCGTGTCGTCGATGATCCGCAAGATCACGCAGGCCTGATCGGAGGGGCCGCCACATGGCGACCTACACAGTCCAATACGGAGTCATAGTCCCCGGCTACGTCACCGCCACCACATTGACCCCCAACGAGATCGTGGTGGGCGGATCGGTGACAGTCGCAGGCGTGGGAGCGGCGTACAACGGCACGCACACGGTTTACGCCCTCCCACAATTCCTGCCCGTCAACGTCGACAGCGACGGCATCATCGAATACGACTACTCGTATCCGATCGCCAACGCAGTCATGTGGGCATCCAGCCAAGACCCCGAGACGATCAACGCCATTACCGGCACCATCGCCTACACGCCTGTTTGCACTTGGATCACCTACACGCAGATCCAGGATTGGCTGGGCATCACCCTGGCTGGTGGTTCGGAAACTGCGTTTCTCACGCAGTGTGCGGCCGCCGCCAATGCATTCTGCTACCGCCGCCGCCAAGAATCCGGGTATGTGGACAGCCTGACCACCAGCCCGTCAGGTGACGTAACCCTGGGCACGATCATGTATGGCGGAGCGTTGTACCGTCAGCGTGGAGCCATCGACCAATTCGCGTCGTTCTCCGACATGGGGCAAGCACCCACCACCGGCCTGTCACCACTCATCAAACAGTTGCTCGGCATCTCGAGGCCGCAGGTCGCATGAGATGGCCTACACCGACCTGTTCAACGAAGCGATCGACGACCTGTCCGCCACGCTCGCCACGATCACAGGTTTGCGGGTCGTCACCGACCCCGCCAAAATCAACCCACCCTGCGTCTTTTTGGATGCACCGTCGTGGGAATCGTGGAACGGCAACATCGTAAAAATGACGTTTCAGGCTCGAGTATTCAGCCTCGGCCCATCCAACCTTGACGCACTTCGCGACATCCTCTCAATCTGTGCGAAGTTGCTGGAGAAGAACGTGGCGGTGATGGACGGCCGCCCGGTATCCATTCAAATCGGTGGCCAAGAATTCCCCGCCTACGACCTCACAATTCCCCTACAAGCACAGGCAGGCTGACAATGGCACTCCGCATCATCTCCACCCGTATCGGCGAACTGGGAGCAATCTACGAACCTGTGGAAGGCATCAACGTGGAAGCATTGATCGCCGGAGGTTTCGTCGAGGAAGTCCACACCGCTGGTAGCAAATCTGCTAAAAATAAGAACACGGCTCCCGACGCTGGCAAACATCCCAAGGAGTAATCATGGCCACGTCGACCTACCTGTCCAACCCTGTCATCACGATCAACGCAGTCGACCTGTCCGACCAGTGCACGTCGGCCACCATCAGCCAAGCGTTCGACCAGTTGGAAAACACCGCTTTCGGTGACACCGCCCGCAAGTACACGGCCGGTTTGCAGACCAACAGCATCACCGTCGAACTGTATTGGTCGACTGCCTCAAGCGAGACGTACGCCAGCCTGAAGTCGTTGGTGGGCACCAGCACCAACATCACGATCAAGGGATCGTCGGCCGCCACGTCGGCCACGAACCCGCTCGGCACCCTCACCGGCGGTTTCTTGGCAGAACTCCCGGTCGCCTACACGCTCGGAGAACTCGCCACCGTGTCCGTCACCTTCAACGGTGGCACATGGGCATGGTCGGAATCCTGATCTAAACCCAACCCGAAAGGCCCGACATGAAACTCAACCTGAAGGTCGACATTGGTGACGGCCCGTTTGTCGTCACCACCAACCTGCAAACCGTGATTGCGTGGGAACGCAAATACCGCAAGAAAGCCGGCGACCTTGCGTCCGGCATCGGCATGGAAGACCTCGCGTTCATGGCGTGGGAATGCTGTAAGCGTGACAAGGTCGTGGTGCCCGTCGAGTTTGACTCGTTTATCAGCCGACTGGCGGAACTCGAGGTCGTGTCGGAAGAAGTGGTTGGCCCTTTCTCCCCGGCACCTACCGACGCTCCTTAGCAGAACTGCTAATCAGCACCGGCTGGTGGCCGCCTGATGTACCATTTGACTTCGAGGACGTGGCGACCGTGGCCGCCATCATCAAGGAGCAGAAGCGATGACAGGGCCGACCATGGAAGTGAAGGGTGTCAAGGAAGCCTTGGCGATCCTGAACGCCATGGACAAGAAAACCCGCCGTCAGATCACCCGCGACTTCGCTGAAATTGCCAAGCCGATGGTGCAGGAAGCCAAACGCCTGCTCCCCGGCGACGCACCGATGTCCGGCTGGGAACGTGCCTACAACGTGGGCGGCCGCGAACGATCGTTAGCCAACAAAGCGGCCCGTTACGCTCGAGGTGCCCGTGTCCGTGAAGCCGTCACCACGGCCTACGACGACCCCACCAGCCTGCTCCCGTGGAGCACCAGCAAAGAAACCCGCTCCATCAAAGCGTTCACGTCTGGGTCAAAGAAGAAGGCGGCAGTGTTCGGCATGAAATGGAACAGCCGTACCGCCACCCTGTTTGACATGGCCGGCAAATCGACTACCCCGCAAGGTGCCCAAATGATCAACGTGCTGTCGTCCCGGTACGGCAACCCTTCTCGCACCATGTGGAAAGCCTATGAACTGTCCTCAAGCGACGTTCAGGAACAGTTGCGGAAACTGGTGGAAAAGATCATGAATGAGTCGTCCTACGCCCTGCAATACAAGTACGGCAAGACGACCGTGGCCAAGATTGTGAAGGTGGTGTGATGGCTGTTTCAATCCCCATCGTTACCGAGTTTATCAACGACGGAATCAAGAAAGCCGAGCGGGCGTTTGTTGACATTCGCAAGCAGGTGTCCCAAGCCGAAGGCACCATGGGCAAATTTAAGGCGGCCAGCAAAGGCGTGTTTGACGCTGTGTCCGAGAACGCCACAGCGTTCGCGTTAGCCGGTGCATCAGCGTTCGCCACGTTCGCCGCCAAAGGAGTAACAGCATTCCAAACACTGGCCCTGCAGTCAGACAAGTTTGCGTCTGCCACCGGGCTGGCCGTTGAAGAGGCATCACGCCTGCTCGAGGTGACCGGAGATCTCAGCATCGACGCCGGTGCCGTTGAAAAACACATCGGCAAAATGAATGAAGTGCTCGGCAAGTCACCTGACTTGTTCAAGAAACTGGGCATTCAAGTTGCCTATGCCAAAGACGGAACCGTTGACGCCAATGAAACATTTCTGAATGTCATTGATCGATTACACCGGATCAAAGACCCGACTGAACGTGCCGCTGTTGCGGCTCAAGTTCTCGGCAAAGGCTGGCGAAGCATGTCGGAACTGATTCAAATGGGTGCCGACGACCTCCGCAAATCGTTGGCCACAGTGTCCGATGCCAAAACCATCAGCCCGGAAGAAGTCGCCAAGGCTAAAAAGTTCCGCGACAACATGAACAATTTGAAGGACACCGTTGAGGATCTGTCCTTACAAATCGGTGAAGTGCTGGTGCCTGCGATCGCAAGCATCGTTGAGGAAGCCAACAAACTGCAAATAGTTCCGGCATCCACGGGTCTGTTTCAGTCAATGTTCGGCACGCCCTCGCAAAAGTTTCAAGGTCAAATGCTGATGGTGCAAAGCCTTCTCCAAGCGTTTGGTATTGAGTTTGACAAGCAACAAGAACAAGAGCCGTTGATCAGCGATGAACAAATCCGCAACATGAAGGCGGCCGCTGACGAACTTGATCTGATGAACCAGCACACGTTGGACGTTCTCAAATACGGCAAAATGAAACCGTTTGAAGAACTGTCCACATCCGCTGGCAATCTCGCAACCCAACTGGACAACATCAACGAAGCGTGGGATCGGCTTACAGGCAAGTTGGACATGAACGTTACGTTTGATCGTGCAACAACTCAACTTGAGGAAATGGAAGCGGCGGCCGCCAAAGCGTTTGCTACAGGTGCTGACTCGGACATTGCCGCCTACAACGAGGCCGCCGCAACATTCGTCGGAACGCTTGCCTTGATTGCTGAAGGGTTAGGCAAAATTGCTAGCCGTGAAGTGAAGATTCGTTTTGAGGCTGAGGGTGGTGCGGCCGCCCTTGCGTTGGCCGCTTGGTATCGATCAGGTGGCGAACTGACAGGTTTGAACGCTAGCCAACTGATCGGTGCGTCAGGTTTCTCGTTCAGCGTGCCTGCTCGAGCAAACGGTGGGCCGGTCACGGCTGGCGGCACCTACCTTGTCGGTGAGCGTGGCCCCGAACTGCTGACGATGGGTGCCCGGGGCGGGTACGTCACCCCGAACAATGCGATGGGTGCCACGGTGAACGTGACCGTTACGTCCGCCGACCCAAATCAGGTCGTTGCCGCTATCCAACGATGGGTGCGTGACAACGGTGCAGTACCCATGACCACCACCACCGCGATCCGCCGATAACCGTGGCCATCAACACGTCATGGGAAATAAAAATCGGGTCGGTAGCCAGCCCCACCGACTTCACGTCCCGTGTCATGTCGATGAACATCAGCCAGTCGGTCGATGTGAACGTGTTAGGTCAGGGCGTATGCCAAATCACCCTGCTGAACAAAGACGGTGCTTTGACACCGGGCGGCGGCGGCACCTACTCGAGCACCGACTGGTTCGCCCAAGGCGTGTTTGTGGCCGCCCTAACCAACACGGGCGGAGCGAACACCACCACCCAAGTGTTTCATGGGGTCGTCACCGATTTTGATTTGGCGGACGACGGCGTGTTTTCCACCGTCACCATTACAGCCGTCGACGGCCTAACCATCGCAGGCCGCACCACAGGTTTTCCATACCCCACCTCAGGGCCAATCACCTATTCAACGGCGATGGTGCTTACATTATCAAACAGCACCTATCTGAAATTTCCAAGGTTGGGTCAGTCGGCTGGGGCAGGCGGCTACAGCAACCTTGGCGACGGCGATACCGACATTTCAATCACCACAACCACTTTCGCGTCAGCCGCCGACCTGTTGCAATCCGGCCTTGTGCCATCAGCCAACGACGTGGCATGGCCCACCGTCATTGAAATTGTGTCAGGAAGCATTACCGGGTACATCGTGTCAGCGTTACCCGTCTACAACTCTCGCAACGTCGCCAACACCGACAACATCGAATTTGCCCCGCAAGGGTCGGTGACCGGCACGAAACTCCCATTTGACAACAACACGTTCCGCCAGTCGTTCAATAACCAAACGCTCATTTCCACTGCCATCATTGACGGGTTAGCGGCAGGCACCACGGAACAAACAGCAAACAGCACCGCCATCAACACTTATGGGTCACGCACCGTTGCGTTCACATCGACCTTTAGCGAAACCGACACTAAATCAGCGAACATGGCGACCAAACTGGTCAACCGTTACGGCACCAGCCGTTTCACCCCAACGGAAATGCAACTGTCAGCCACATTGGTGAAAACTCGAGCGGCGGACACCGCCCATTCAAAGTGGTACAACCTGCTGTCAATCACTAACGGTTTGTGGCAACGGGTGACGGTAACGTGGACAGGATCGGGGGCCGCGTCACAGACCGCCTATTGCGTCGTCAAGGGTCGCACAATCAATGTCACCCCGGATGACACGCTGGTCACTTTGAGCCTCGGCAACTGGGCTGACAACCATTCTTTCATCCTCGACACCGACCAACTAGACACGGATAGGCTGGGCTAACTATGGCAGTAAAAAGCAACTTTGCGGCGGGCGAGATTTTGACCGCCAGCAACGTAAACACCTACCTGACCAACGGCGGCCTCGTGTACATCACCGAAGGCACCGCAACAAACACGTCCGCCGCCGACGTGAACTCAGTGTTCAGTACGACCTACGACAACTACCGGATCGTCTTGCAGACAGTGGCGCGCTCAACTTTGCAGTACTGCCGTTTCCAGTTACGGACAGCCGGAGCGGTCACCGCCACCAACTACGCGTCAGCCTCAAAATGGTGGAACCTGACGCTTGGAAACAACGTCTTCCAAGACAACGACCAAAACACGACGGTCATGACTGGCGGCCCGTCCGGCGACCAATCCCTGAACCGTTGGTCAATTTGGACGTTTGACTTGTCAAATCCGAACAAAGCCCAACAGACCGGCATGACCGGCTCCGGTACTGGCGTACGTCGAGACGACAACTGGTACTCGTGGATCTCAGGCGGAGTTCAGTACGACAACACCCAATTCACCGGCATCCGATTCCTACCCAACGGCGGAACCTTTGACATCAAGTACACGATCTACGGCTACAGGCAGGCGTGACCATGAACCCCACCATCACAATCCATGACGCAGCGACCGGCGAAACCGTGGTTCGCGAAATGACCGACGACGAATACGCCGAACTGCTCGCCACCGGCTGGACAGCCGAACCCATCGACGAACCGACCGAACCATGAAACTGCCCATCATCATCATCGCCATGACGGCCGCCCTCATTTGGTGGATTTTCGCATGAGCGTCAACCCATCCAAGGCCCTAATCGCCCTTGTGGCGTTGATCTGCATGACCGTCCTGCTGGCCGTCGACGCAATCGAAACCGATCAAGGCCTGCCAATCATCACCATGATCGTCGGCTACAGCGTCGGCAACGGCATGGCCGCCATCACCGGCAAACCAGTCGACCCGATCATCAAAAAGAAAGACCCCAAATGATCTCCTCGAGGATCAGCGTCACGACCACCGCCACCCTGCTGGTCGCCGCCACCGAAAACGCCACCCGCACCATCTGGCTGGAAGCAGTCGGCAACGACATCAACTTGGGCGGCTCCAACGTGACCGCCAGCACCGGTCTTACCCTGAAGAACGGCACCCAAACCTATTTGGTGCTCCCACCGCTCAACAGCCTTTACGCCATCACGTCGGCGGGCACCCATCAGTGCATCATCCTTCAGCCGTCCGGGGACTACTGATGACCGAAGCCACCCGCTTCAAATCGTGGCAAAAAGCAGGGGCACCGGCCGCCCCGCACAACGTCAAATCCCCCAACCTTGTGCAACTGGTTGCCTACGCCCGACGCACATGGGGACTGGTCAACCTTGGCATTTACAGTCACCGGCCGATCCGTGGCGGCACAGCATGGTCATCGCATGCTTTCGGGGCGGCCGCCGACCTCGGCTACACAGACCGGCACGCCCTCGACATCACCGTCCTGCCGTTTCTGATCGCTAATAGCCAAGAACTGGGTGTTCAACGCATCCACGACTACCAGCGGAAACGTTATTGGGAGGCTGGCAAAGGGTGGGTTGCCAAGTCGCCCGGCGAAGGTATGGCGTGGATTCATGTGGAAACCCATGTGGACGATTGGGCGAACGACACCCCAATCGAAGCAAGGTTATCCACAGGCCGTCCGCCTGCCCGCCCGTACCCCGGCAAACCTGTCCGCCGTGGAGCCACCCAACATCGTGACGACGTGAAAGCCGTCCAGCATGCCGTTGGCGTGGCTACGGACGGCAAATTTGGAGTGGTGACGGAAGCGGCCGTACGCAACTGGCAAACCCTGCACGACCTCAAAGCTGACGGCATTGTCGGCCCCATAACATGGGCACGCATGTTCGAATGACGTGACATAGCGGCACACATCTGTTAGAACCCTCCCGACCTCGGAAACCCGACACGGAGGAACCATGAAACCCAAACACCTGCTTGTGCTATTCGCCGGGCTGACCGCCACGATGACGGTGGGAGGTGACCTGATCCACCGGCTGGTCGACGACCGCCCGCCGCAAACCAGCGTGGCGACCATCACCCCGCCACCCGCCCCGCACCGCACCGTCGTCATCCTGCCCGTGCCCTCCACCGCGGCACCCACCACCACAACCACGTCAGAAGCCCCTAAAACGGCTCACGAAGCGATGCAAGCCGACTTGGGCATGCTGATAGCCCCCGACACACCATGCCAAGAATGGGCACCGCTGGTGCTCGAGGTCGGCTGGCCCGCCGACGAACTGCAAAACGTGCTCGAGGAGATGTGGCAGGAATCCCGCTGCCAGCCCGACGTGATCTCGTCCGCCAACGACAACGGACTGATGCAAATCAACACCGTATGGCGAAACGAATTCGAGCAGTATTTCGGGCCGTGGGAACTGATCCGCGACCCACGCCTGAACCTGATGATGGCCTTGGAGATTTGGCGTTGGCATGACGATCATCGTGGCTGTGGCTGGGAGCCGTGGAGCCGCCCGTGTTAGACGTGAACCGTCCCGACTGGATGACCAAAGCCGCCTGCATCGGCGAACCTCGAGAACTGTTCTTCCCGGGCCCCGGACAGGACGGCATTCGCAAAACGAAGAAAGCCAAGCAGATTTGCCGCACTTGCCCCGTCGTGAACGACTGCATCGTGTACGCCATGTCGTTCTCACCTCGGTCGCTGATCGGCATTTGGGGTGGCACCACCGAACGCGAACGCACCCGCATCCACAAATCCACCACAGGCCTTGTGTACAGTGGCCGACGAACCCGACAATAAGGAGATCCGATGCCCGACAACATCGACCCACTCGCCCACGTTCTGCGTGAAGCGACCGCCGCCATGGAACAGGCCACCCACCAAATCCAAACGCTGGTAGCCGACATCCAACGCCTACGCCTTGAGCGTGACGTACTGCGACGCGCCCTCTATGAATGTGCCTACTGCCTGAACAGTCTCGAGGTGGCACCGTCCGCCATGACCAAAACGACCGCTGACACGATCGTGCAACTGAACCTTGGCGGCTTCAATGATTGACCGGCCTCGCCTTCAACGTCCGACCGCTGGTGCGTGCTGTCGATGCGGCCGCCCGATCGCCGGTGACGACATTTTCCATTGGTCGCCCGGCTCGTGGAGCGTGTGGTGCTTCAAATGCTACAAAGCGGAACACTTCCACAACCTTGTGAGACTGCAACAGGAGGATGATCGTGGGGTTTGACCTGTCGACGTACGCCACCGTGGAGGAGCGGCTGGCCCTGTTTTGGGCGGCAAACCCTGACGGCCGGATCTACACCGAACTTGTCCGCATGGACGACCACGCCTGCCTGTTCCGTGCCGAGGTGTACCGCCATCGGGACGACCAGCACCCCACCGCCACCGGCTTCGCCTACGAAGAGAAGTCAGAACGGGGCGTGAATGCCACGTCATGGGTAGAAAATTGCGAAACCTCGGCCGCAGGAAGGTGCCTGGCGAACTGGATTTATCAGGCTGGCAAACGCCCCTCGAGGGAGGAGATGGGCAAGGTGGAACGCATGGGTGGGGCACCGGCCCCGTCCGGTGACGGCCCGTCTGACGCACAGATCAAACTGTTGCGTGCGTTGAAGTATCAGGGTGACCCTCGAGCATTGTCGCGGCGTGAAGCGTCCGCCGAAATAGACCGACTGAAAACGGAGCACCCTTTCTAATGAGCGACAACCCGACACTCTTTGACGAACTGACCGCACCGACCCGTGCCAGCGACCCGCAAACGTCCCGTGACGCGGCCGCCACCGTCAACGTCACTAAAGGCCAACAAACGGTGCTTGCCGAATTCCGCATGTATCGACGGCTGACTGACGAACAGTTGATTGAAGCCCTACGCATCCGGGCAACATCCTGTCCCGAGGCACGTTTGTCGGATTCGGGTGCACGCTCGAGACGTGCCGAACTGGTCGCCAAAGGCATGCTGGTCGACTCGGGTGACCGGGGACGCACACAGGCTGGTCGTGCCACCATCGTTTGGGCGTTGGCGTGACCGAATCCGAGTTTCAGTCGGCCGTGATTGAGGTCGCCCGTTTGCGTGGCTGGCTGGTCATGCATCAAC
>Ga0208783_10002559_pt1 | contig 10397 bp, 13 predicted proteins | sample DEB19_08_DNA_2_FD_184529 | JGI IMG/M metagenome (GOLD analysis project Ga0208783, IMG submission 184529) | Aqueous microbial communities from the Delaware River and Bay under freshwater to marine salinity gradient to study organic matter... | ecosystem: Environmental > Aquatic > Marine >... | reverse complement strand
GGCCATCGGGTCGCCGTCGCCAGACAGCCAGCGCAGCGCCCGAGCCTCGTTCTCACGCAGCGCGACCTCGCGACGCTCCAGTTCCTTGCGGCGAGCCGCGGTGTCCTGGAACGCCTTGGTGAAGCCGCGCTCGAAGTTGCGGTACTTCGACTCGAAGCCGCGAATGAGGGAGTTGCGAAGGCTGTCGTCGCCGACCTTGCTGAACCAGTCAGCCTTGGTCAACGCATCCAGCTCCCCGTTCCAGTCGAAGACAGGCGGAGCCTCTTCGACGGGCTCGGGCGCAGCCGCCGACGCCGAGTCGTCATCCATCGACTCCTCGACTTCAGACCCCTCGGACGCGACGTCCTGCGTCTCGTTCTCTTCCTCATTCTCGGCGTAGAACATGACTTCTCCTTGTTACTTCTTGCCCATCGAGGGCTCGGTCGGCATCGGCGGGGGAGCCATCATGCCCTCCTTCGCCATCTCCTTCCGCGCCATCATGTCTTCGCCCGCGCCGAGATTCTTCTCAAGCTGCATGCGAAGGTTCATGTCCTTGGACAGCATGTCGGCGATCTCCGCGGCGCTCTTGCCCGCGAGCTTCGGCATCATCTGCGCCGCGTCGAAGAGCATCTGCGCCTTCTCGGCAGAGACGCCCAGAACGTCCGCGATCACCGCCGTCTCGTTCGGAGCGCTCGTGCCCGTGCCGGGCTCCATGCCTTCCGGCGACCGCGAGGCCGCAGGAGCCATGCCCGTCTCCGGGCCGCCCGGACCACCGGCAGGAATGCCCGCGTCGGCGAGGATCGCGTCGATCTCGTCCATGACGGGCTTCAGGTCGCGCCGCGGGATCATGCCGCCCGCGGGGGCGCCAGCGGGAGCGGGAGCACCGGTGGGAGCGCCTGCGGTCTTGTTCATCTCGGCCATGTTGCACCTCTAACGTGGTTTGGTGAAACCGGGAAGGTAAGACAGAGCGCGGCCCGGCCCGCTACTCATCATCGGAACTCTCGAAGCCTCGGCCGGGGTCCGACATCTCGAACGCCACGCCGAGGTTGTTGCCTGCGATGAGCAGTCGCTTGTTCGGAACCGCGCGACGCTCTCCCGTCTCGCGGTCCTCCACCATGATCATGTCCGTGGCCCCGAGCGCGCTGACGACGCGAAGCTGCCGCGGGTGCTGCGCGGCCGCGATCTTCGCCGCCTCCAAGGGCCTCATACGCCACCCGCAGGCGCCGCAGGACGAGGCGACGGAGGCGCCATGTTCTGGCTGGTCGCCTTCGCCACCGCCTCAGCCTTCTTGGCGCCCTGCTCCACCTTGGCCTCGCGGATCATCTGCGTGTCCACGCCCGCCTTCTTCTGGCTCTCGTAGTGGCGCTGCCGGACACCATCCAGGCGCGCCTGCTTCTGCGACTGCGTCTCGCTCGTCAGCTCCACCCGGTGGCCCGGGAAGCGCTGCTGGATCGTCGCAACCGCGCGGTCGTAGTCTTCCTTCGTCTCGGCCTTCCCGAGCACGCCCATGTCGATGGCCGTGAACGAGCCGTAGCCGTGACCGCGCACCGACGGCGCGATGCCATGGCTCCAGTCAACCTTCGTGGGGACCCCGCACTCATCGCACGAGGGCATGTCCTCGACCCGAACGAACGTGTCAGCCTTACCCCATCCACACGCAGGACACCGTATATCATGAATCGGCATGGTATTCCTTGAACTTTAGTTGAAAATTTCTTAGGCGACCGGGATGGGCGTGGGGCCCATCGCCTGCATGACGTCGGACGGCGCGTTCTGCGTGGCGGCCTCGGTCGTCTCCGCGCCAGGCACCTCCTCGGGAGGAGCCGGGAGGGCGCCCTGCGGAGGCGCGCCCGGAAGCCCGGGGGCTCCGCCGCCGCCCATGCCCATCATCTGCGCCATCATCATCTGCTGCGCCATCGCCTCCTGCTGCTCCAGCTCCTCCTTCGGGATGAGGAGCTTCGTGGAGAGGCCGACGCCGCTGACCAGCTCTTCGAGCAGGACGCGCTTGTTGATGTTCGGGTCCTGCGCGAGGACCGGGAACAGCTTGAGCATCGTCTCGGCCATGACCGAGGGGTTCTGGCGGATGGGGTTGTACGACACCATCGAGAAGTTGACGTCCACCTCGCGGATGTCCGCGAGCCCGACCTCGCTCCAGCCCTCGTGACCGCTCACGGCCACGAGCTTCGGCTCCTTCATGTACTTCTTCGCCAGGTAGAAGCACTTCTCCGCCACGTCCTGCAACGCGGTGTTGATGTGGCCCTCGCGCGTGGCGAGACGGGTCCGCATCTGCGCGTCGATGATCGCCATCTCCGTGGCGGTGCGCGCTCCGGCCACCTGACCGCGGGCCGCCTCGGCCAGCGCCGAGATGAACGCCGCGTCGCCTTCCTGCCGGGCGATGAAGTTCTCGACGCCGACCGGGACCTGCGGCATCGGCATCTCGTAGAACAGCGTCGAGAGCGTGCGGAGGCCCTCGGCGTTCGTCGGGCTGATGGGCACGAACGAGCCCGTCGCCGCCTCGACCGCCTTGTTCAGATCCTCTTCGGTGATCAGCTCGCTGTTGAAGAGGATGCGCGGGATCATTAGGTAGACGATCTGCTTCATGTGCGTGAGCAGGTCGTTGATCGTCTCCTGCTGGTTCAGAACGAGCTGGACCTCGGACAGGCCAAGGCAGTCCACCGCGCTCTGGTTCAGCGTGAACATCGAGTAGGGGATGTAGTCCAGTTCCTGCTCGAACACGACCGCGTCCGCCTGGCGGACGTAGTGGATGACCTTGTTCGTCTCGCGGTCGTAGTACTCCCAGACCGTGACCCACTCGAACGCGTCGCGGAGCTGCGACACGTCGCTGTTCTTGTAGGAGTCCGTGATCCACTTCGGGTAGCGGTCCGGCGTCACGTCCGCGATCTTGGGCGACTTGTAGGCGCCCGTCTTCACGCGGCGCTGGAACTCGGTCCACGGGATGACCGCGGCCTCCAGCCAGTAGCGGATGTCGTCCACGTCCCGGACGGTCTGGTCGAAGAAGATGGCGCCGGGCTCGATGACGCGGACCACCGGCTTGTCACCGTTCACGTCCCAGCCGACCTTGAACACGCCGCGCTTGCAGAGGACCGCGTCGATGAGCGCGGTCGCAGCGCGACGGCGCATGTTGTTCACGTCGAACACGTACTCCATCAGCCCGTTGACGAGCGGGATGGCTTCTTGGCTCTGGCGGTTGCGCGGGTTGGCCGCGACCTTCGGGTTGGGCCCGAGCAGCGCCGACACCGCGGTGTCCGCGATGGCGTAGATCATGTTCTTCGAGCAGAGGAACGAGGGGATCGCGCCGTCGCTCAGGTTGACGTCGTTGCGGCTCGTGTAGAACTCGCCGCGGTAGTAGCGCCGCGCCTTGTCGAAGTTCTTCTTCTCGGTGCGCTCGTAGAAGCGGCGATGACGGTCGATGAGATTGCTGAGATTCATGTCCACTCCCGAGCGATGGGCTTGAAGGGATTCCGCGAGGCTGCCCGCTCATGATGCTTGAAACGGTCGAGGTCTGCGATGGTAACGCGAGCTTCGTCGGCAGGCGCGTAGTTCTGCACGGGCACAGGCGCTTCGTCGCTGGTGAACCGGCGGCGAGAGAGGATGTCCGCGGCCATGACCGCGGTGCGCGCCAAGTCGAAGTGGTGCGTGGTGCCGTCGCTGTTGGCGGACCGCTTCGTCCGGTTGCCGTCGTAGTTGATGAGCTGGTGCAGCAGCGGGCGCGAGCGGATGGTCAGCTCGTCCTCGCGCAGCATGCGAACCAAGCGGGCCTCGCCTTCCTGCACCCGCTTCTCGGTGGCGTACCAGCCGGGGTGGTTGCGGTCGGTCCAGAGCAGGTTCTTGGCGCCCTTGTCCTTGAGCATGGCGATACACGCCGCTGCGTTGGACTCGACCGCCAAGAGCGCTTGGTTGTAGAAGCGCTGGAGGTTCAAGAGCCGCTCGCTGAAACGGCCTGGGTCCTCGCGGCCTTCCCACACGGCGACCTCGCGACGCTCGATGGCGTCCCAGACCGTCAGCGCGCTGTTGTCGCCGACGCTTCCGAAGCCCGCGGGGTCCGCGCAGATGAGGTACGCACGACCCTGCACCGGGCGCTCCAGCAGGCTCGCTCCGCGCTGCGTGGGATCCGGCGGAACGATGGAGTCGCCCAAGCTCTTCTTCAGCACGTCGACCGGCATGACCGGAGAGCCGGAGCCGAGCCAGCCGTCGTACGGGTCGGACGGGTACTTCGACGTGAACAGCCGCTCGTCGTTCGCCATCTCCGTCTGAAGCGACAGGCGGCGGAACGCCAGGTTGTGCAGGTCCATCCCCGGATGGCGCTTCATGTACTCCAGCTCGACCTCGGTCGGCTTGAGCCCAGAGGGGTCCGCGCGACACGACGGGTCCAGCCACCACTCCAAGAACACGGGGTGGAAGCGGCCCTTGCCTTCGAGCGCGTTGTGCCACATCGTCTCGTGGTGGCTGCCCGCGGCACCCGGCGTCGACTCCAAGATGACGCGAGCGTTCTGGCGCTTGTTGACGGCGGGGAAGATGTTCGCGGCGGCCTTGCGCTGCCACTGTGCTTCACCGAACTCGGTGATGAGCAGGCGGTCGATGGAGCGACCGACGGCAGGACTGCGGCCACCGGCCGTCAGCACCTTGATGCCGCCGCCATGGACGAAGTGAATCTGCGTCGTGCCGGGCTTGCGGCCGTCCTGCACGGGCACCTTCACGTCCGACGGCAGACGCCCGTAGGCGAACAGGATGCGCTCGAAGATGTCTTCGGCCGTGTCCTGCCGCTCGGCGATGAGCACGCCCTTCACGCCCTCCAAGAACATGCAGTCGCGCAGCAAGAGCATGACGGACGGCGTCGTGATCTTCGCCTGGCGGAACTTGTCGCAGAGCACCCAGCGGTGGTCCGAGCAAGCCTGCAAGAACTTCATCTGGATGTTCGTGGGCTCAAGGTAGCCGATGGACTCGTCCTCTCGGACGATCTGGCACATCGACACGAACGCCCATGGGGTCGAGAACAGTGCGTTCACCTTTCCCATGTGCAGGCCGGGGACCTGCGCGATCTTCGCGCCGCCCGGTAGACTTGCGGGTGCGGACAAGGTAGACTCCCTGACGTCTATGCTATCATGGTATGGGCTGGAGTGCGACATGGCGGAGAAGTGGATTCAGGGGGCCATCAAGCGTCCCGGTGCTCTGCGTGAGAAGATGGGCGTCAAGGCCGGGGAGAAGATCCCCAAGGGCGAGGTCCGCTCCAAGATCAGCGCGCTTCAGAAGGAAGGCGAGGGCGACAAGAAGCTCTCCGCCGCCAAGCGCATGCTGCTCAAGCAGCTCGTGCTCGCCCGTACGCTCGGCGAGATGAAGAAGTGATCGGCACCGACGTGCAGAACACCACCCTGCCCGACAAGAAGCCGGGCAAGGCCATCCCCGCCGCCCAGAAGCGCGCGATGATCAAGCAGTTGGTCATGGCCCGCCCCAAGAAGGAGTACGGCTCCAATGGCTGACGGCAAGTACGGCCGCATCAACTTCAAGCCCCCGCAGTCCGTGTCGGCCGCAGCCGTGCGCGGACTGATGCTGCGTCGCCAGCAGTCGAAGTCCCAGAAGGCGGGCCTCGACGTGAAGCAGGCCGCCGCGCAGGGCATCGGTTCCGGCGTTCAGCGCGCGAGTGACCTCAAGGCCCGCGCCACGATGAGCCCGTCGACCGTGAAGCGGATGAAGGCGTACTTCGACCGCCACGCCAGCGACTACAAGCTCGACGCCGGGAAGAGCCCCAAGGAAGACAAGGGGTACGTCGCTGGCCTCCTCTGGGGAGGGGAAGCCGGGAAGTCCTGGGCCAACAAGGTCGTCCGCCAGATGGAGGCGGCCGACAAGCGAGGGAAGTGATGGACCGCCGCCAGACGCTGAAGCAGGTCTACTCCAACCCCGCACTGCGGGAGCGCATCAAGAAGCGCGTCCTCGCGGGCGGCAAAGGCGGCAAGCCGGGCCAGTGGTCCGCCCGCAAGGCGCAGATGGTCGCCCAGCAGTACAAGAAGGCTGGCGGCGGCTACAAGAGCGGCCCGTCGAAGTCGCAGAAGAGCCTGAAGCGCTGGACCAAGCAGGAGTGGCGCACGCCCTCCGGCAAGCCCAGCGTGCAGGGGCCGAAGGCGACCGGCGAGGTCTACGCGCCGAAGAAGGCCATCGAGCGTCTCCGCTCCAGCCCGGGCGGAATGCAGAAGCTCGTCTCGGCTACCCGCGCCAAGCGCGCCGCCACCCAGAAGGGCGAGCAGTTCGCGCGCCACGGGCTCCACAAGGGCAAGGACCGCTAATCATAGGCGTGCGGGGGCCCTCCACTCGCGGCGGCGTTTTTTATGTAACACGGCCTTGCGCGCTTGCAACTGGTCGTGCTACTTTCTTCAAGCACCCCTCAAGGTTGCTCCGGGTAGCCCGTAAGGGTCCGTAGTCCATGAGCGGGCAGGCGAAGCACGAACCTCAACCGTTCCTTCGACCCAGCCGGTCGGAGTCGCTTTTCGCGTCTGCCCCCGGCTATGGAGCACAAGATGGCTATCTCTACCGAAATCCTCAACACCACGTTCGCGGACCTCCGTGGGCCGCTCATCAACTCGTTCATCCGCTCCAATGAGCTGCTCGACGCGCTCATGAGCAAGGCTCGCATGCCCTCTGAGGGCGGCAGCCTGATCGAGCGTTCCTTCGCCGGTGGCGCTCCCGCCCGCGGCGTTGGCGTGTTCGTCGGCGACGAGCTTCTCAACATGACGCGCCGTCAGCAGACCAAGCGCTTCCAGGTCGAGCCGCACCGCATCGTGGCTGCGATCAACATCCCGAAGAAGGAGCTGCTCTTCAACAGCGGCAAGCTCGCGGTGATCCGCCTCATCGAGGAGTACCCGCAGACCACGCTTGAGGGCGCGAAGGCCGACCTCAACTCCTTCCTCCTCACCGGCGTGTCCCGTGGCCTGGTCTTCCAGACCGCCGACCTCGCGGGCTTCCTGAGCATCAACGGCGACTTCGCCGCTGGCTCGGGCACCGGCGTGACGAACGGCCTGCTCGACTTCGCCACCCCGGCGACGCAGAACCAGACCGTCCAGAGCGTCCAGAAGTCCTCGTCGTACTACCACTTCAACCAGTACGGCGCGATCACCTCTTGGGCCACCGACGGCCTCCCGACGCTCCGCAAGACCTACCGCCAGTGCGCGCACTACGCGGGTGGCATGGGCAAGGGGCCGGACCTCGTCATCATGGACGACGGCACCTACACCAACTTCGAGGACAGCCGCCTGTCCCTCGTCCGCGTCGCGCTCGTCGAGGACAAGACCGAGAAGACGAACACCCTCGGCCTTGAGCTGGGCGTCGCCAAGGTCTACTCGTCCATCGACCTGAACCCGTCCGGCGGTGGGTTCGTGACGGCGAACGCCCTCAACGGCGTCACCTACATCCTGAACACGGACTTCATCGAGATGCCCCTCATGGAGGCCCCGTCCATCACGCCGTTCACCGAGCGTGTTGGCGACCAGGACGTGGTCACCGCCATCTTCTCGATGCAGGGCAACCTCATCTGCACGAAGACCCCGGCGCAGGGCTGCGTCTCCGGCGGCGCGGTCTAATCACCGCGACGAGGTTCACCTCTTCAACTTCAAGGAGATTCCATCATGTCCTTCGCGAATAACCAGGTCTTTGGTGATGACGTCACCGTTACCTACGGCTCGGCCGTCTACCCCCTCGGCACCGAGCGCCTCGTGCTCGGTTCGCAGACGGGCGTTGGCGACCAGGTGTGGGAGTTCGTGTACAACAGCTCCGGCGTCGACATCGTCGCCAACCAGCTCCTGCGCCACGCTACCACGGCGGCGAACGGGACCGTCGCCCTCTCCGGCGGCGCGGTCAACCCGTCCTACCTCGTGGGCGTGACGCAGCACACGATCCCCGGCACCGCGACTTCGACCACCGGCCCCTACGGCTGGGTTCTCAAGCGCGGCGTGGGCAACATCAACGTGACGAACCTGTACGCGCGCGACGAGGCGCTTGTCGCCAGCGCCACCACCGGCGCGGTTGCCACCACGAACGTGGCGGCGACGGCGACCTTCGGGTACGGCCTCGGCCTGTCCTCGGGCGGCGCCGGTGTTGCGGGTGTGGCTCAGGTCTACCTGGCCATCATCTAAGGTAGCAACCCTGCTTCGGCAGGAATAGGAGGCGGGCATGGACACATCTCTCGGTGCGCTTCGTGCCCGCCTCTTCAACTTCCGTGCTTGGGACAGCACGGGCCCGACGCTGGATGGCCGCATCAAGCAGGCCATGAACACCGCGTTGGACCGCATCGCTGGCGACGTGCCAGAGGCGGTTGTCCCCGACAACGAGCACATCGTCCTGCTCCCCGACGTGGTGGGCGACGATGCCAACGTGCAGGCGTACGTTGCGGCCACGGCCGACCCCAAGGTCTTCAAGTTCGTCAACTCGTCTGGAGCGGCCATCCTGCCCGGAGCACCGTGGGTGCCCAACGTGACGGGCACGTTCGACGGGACGATGCACTTCGAGGTGACCGACGTGAACGGTCAGCTCCACCGCCGTCAGTCCCGCGAGTTCTTCGTGACGACGGACCTGCTCGGCAACATCAACGGCTACTTCGCCTCCATCGACCGGCCTTGGACGCTGGGCGGGACGGCGATGTCGTTCCGGCTGCACCAGCCCGAGTTCTTCGTCACCGACGACGTCATGCGCGTTCTGGAGCCGGGCCGCATCTTCGACGAGACGCGGCAGCAGGTCTGGGCCATCGACACCGGCGGGGCCTCCCGTCAAGACATGATCGACTTCCGCGGGCAGGACAAGGGCTACCCGTTCCGCATGTGGCGCGGACGGCACTTCCAGATCCCCGCCCCGACGCAGGCGCCGACCATCGTCCTCGACGACAAGGAGTCGTGGGTAGGCCCGGAGTGGGAAGGCACCTTCCGGTTCTGCTACACCTACGTCTGGGGACGGCGGGACCCTGAGTGGACGACCGCTCCGAGCGGAATCCGCGACCCCGTCTGGGAGTCTGCGCCCTCGCCCATCAGCGCTGCGGTGTCTCACGCGACGACGCCGGGCGCGGTCATCGACATCACGGGCGCGAACATCGACGCCATGATGGACTTCGGAGAGACGGGCACGCTGCGCTACGGCAAGAGCGGGATGCGGATTCGCATCTACGTCGCGCGCGACGCGCTGTTCACCTCGTCGGCGTACGGCACCGGCTTCGACCGGGTGGAGTCGAACGAGAAGTTCTACTTGCTGGCCGAGATCGAGCCGACGACCGGCACGTATACGTGGACCGGCAGCGCGGTGCCCGACTACCAGCGCGAGCTGAAGCACAGCACGGGCTACTACGCCTACCAAGTGTTCCCGCACCAAGACCGCCGCTACGAGATCGACCTGCGCGTCCAGCGGCTGCCGAAGGCGCTGGTCGACGACCAGGACACCGTGCCCATCCAGCGTGACGCGGTCATGTCCTACATCGAGCTGTGCCTGTACTACATCAGCCTACTCGATGGCGTGGACCAGACGGGCGCGAACGTCCATCTGAGCCGCTACAACGAGCTGGCTCGACACTTCCGCAAGCGCTACGCCAACCCCGGTGGTGCGGTCGACCCCATGCCCATCACTGGATTCACCGCTCGCTTCCGGTTCGGGAGGTTCAGGGACACGACGTGATCCTTCGTGTTATACCTTAGTGGCAACCCGAGGAGAACCTCATGGCCCTGACGAACTTCTTCCCCCGTCCCCAGCTCGGCGATGTCTTCGTGCGCCGCAACCTCAACGGCAACGAAGAGGAGGCGATGATCCTGTCCGTGCAGTACAGCACGAAGGCGGGCTCGCTCTGGCAGGCGACGATGAACACCAAGAACGGCATCGAGTTCGTGACCGGCGACGCCGAGCACCGCAACATCTACGACTGGCGCCCGCAGGGCTGGGTCTTCGATGACGCGAACGGCAACTGGTACTCGCCCGCGGACAAGGCGAAGATCGACGCCGGTCGCGCCGCCGAGGCAGCCAAGGTGGCCGTCGCCGAGCCGGAGACGAAGGACGAGTTCCTCGTCGCCGATGCTTCCGAGATCACCAACGCGATGACGCGGAAGCGCGGCCTGCCGCCGAAGCTCCCGGCGCCGCAGCTCCCCCAGGTGTAGCGCATGGCAGGCCCGGACAACCAGTCGACCCGGCAGCTCTTCATCCCCATCGGTGAAGCGCCCTCGGTCTACGCCCCGTCGAACATCGCGCAGCAGATCATCAACTTCGAGACGACGATCCGCTCCACGCTGGCGACTGTCCGTGGCCCCACTGTTTACGAGCCGACGCGCGGCGCGACGATTCCGTCCGCCGTGTTCGACGAGATGCACGGTGTCTTCCACGCCTCCCTCGTGGGTGGCGTGGCGGACATCCTGCTCGTCCGGTCTGGCGACAAGCTCTTC
>Ga0208783_10002558_pt1 | contig 10399 bp, 13 predicted proteins | sample DEB19_08_DNA_2_FD_184529 | JGI IMG/M metagenome (GOLD analysis project Ga0208783, IMG submission 184529) | Aqueous microbial communities from the Delaware River and Bay under freshwater to marine salinity gradient to study organic matter... | ecosystem: Environmental > Aquatic > Marine >... | reverse complement strand
CGTAATTCTTTACAACACATCGGAAACCCCATTCAAAATTGAGCCGCAGCAACGGATAGCGCAGGCTGTAATTTGTCCAGTGATTAGGGCGAAGTTTATGGTGGTTACAGAGCTGCCTGAGTCTGATCGAGGTATGGGCGGCTTTGGTAGCACAGGATTGAAATGATTACGCTAATACGCACCACAATAGTCATTACGGCTGAAATTATTATTTTGGCTATATCGCTATTGGCTGGCGGGTTTTTGCTTGCTAGCGAGGCTGTAGACGCGTTTATTGAAGGGTTGCTTGATGATTGACGAAGAATTTGAAGAAGCGTGCGAGGTTTGGCTTCATAACAGAATGGACAAGCTTGGCAGAAAAGCCAGTGATGAGCAGATTGCAAAATTTATTGTTAGAGCCGACCATTGGGTGAAGAATAAGCAAATGCTAATTATTGATGCATTTCGCATGGCGCTGAGTGAGGTCGTATGAATAAACAAGAGGGTGGCGACCATTACGTTAAATTGCCTATACAACCTGTTGAGTTTATCTATAAAAACAAACTAGGTTTTTTGGAAGGTAACGTCATTAAGTACGTTGTAAGACACAAAGCCAAGAACGGCAAAGAGGATTTGTTAAAAGCACGACACTATATTGACATGCTGCTGGAATTAGAGTATGAAACCACACCTGACAAGTAAAATTATTAATGGTTTAATTTACTGGATTTACAATGGAATCAGAATTAGAGCAAAAGAGAAAAAGAAAGCCAAAGGCTGAGGTTGAGGCTGAGTTAACGCTGAGATGGTTACAGATTGACCCTATGCAGCGTATTGAACATCCGTCTGCAATTGACATGGGCTGCAATATCTTTTTAGTGGCTCAACAAAAGCAGGATGGCAAATGGAAGGATATTAGAGTTGAGCAAGATTGAGCTAATAAAAATAGACCAATTAATACCGTACGCTAGAAACAGTCGTACGCATAGCGATGCACAAGTTGCCCAGGTTGCCGCTAGTATTAAAGAGTTTGGTTTCACTAATCCTGTATTAATTGACGCTGACGACGGGATTATAGCGGGGCATGGTCGAGTATTAGCTGCACGAAAGCTAAAGCTGGATGATGTGCCTTGTATACGTCTTGGTCATTTAACTGAATCACAAAAAAAGGCCTACATCATTGCAGACAATAAGCTGGCGCTGAATTCCGGATGGGATGAAGAAATGCTAAAGCTGGAATTGTTAGAGCTAAAAGAGATTGATTACGATATTGATGTAATTGGTTTTGATGAGAATGAATTAGCTGCTCTGTTAAATGAGACAGAAGTGAATGAAGGCTTGACTGATGAAGATGCTGTGCCAGAAGTTCCTGAAGAACCAATTACAAAACTGGGTGATGTTTGGTTGTTGGGTAATCATCGGGTAATGTGTGGAGATAGCACTAGTATTGATGCGGTTAATTTGTTGATGCCTGAAACTGCAAACATGATTTTTACTGACCCGCCTTATCTTATGAACTTTACTGGTGGAATACACGCTGATGGTTCTAAATCTTTTAATGCAAAACATGGCGGCATAAAAAATGACAAAATGTCAGAAGATGATGGTAATGATTTTTTAGATGCAATTAACTCTATTATCAAAATTAAAGTAGATGGCGCTTTTTACATCACATTTTATCGCTTAGGTATAGATAAATATTATGCATCTATGGCGCGTTCTGGGATTCAATGCAGATCACTTGTTATATGGGATAAAGGGAATCACACTTTGTCTAACAGTGACTATATGTCCATGTATGAGCCTATGTTTTATGGATGGATAAATAACCATAAGTTTTATGGCGGAAAAAATGGAATGGATATATGGCGAATTAAGCGCACATCTAAAAATGATTTGCACCCAACAATGAAGCCTGTTGAGTTAGTTGAAAAAGCTATTGAAGACGGAAGTCAAATAAACGGAATAGTTTTAGATTTGTTTGGGGGCAGTGGAACAACAATTATTGCATGTGAAAAACATAATCGAAAATCTCGTCTGATGGAACTTGACCCTAAATACTGTGATGTAATTATTAAACGCTGGCAAGATTTTACCGGCAAAAAAGCTATATTAGAATCAACTGGTCAAGAGTTTAATGCTCTTTCGGAGTTATAAAATGGCTCAAGGAAAAGAACATATCCCAAGCGAAGAATCAAGAAAGCTGGCAAAAGGGCTTGCTGCTGTTGGTGTGACACATGAAGATATAGCCAGCAAGCTAAGTATAAGTGCCGATACTTTAGTCAAATACTATAAAAAAGAATTAGACGATGGCCGAATTGATGCCAATTCAGCAGTGGCAAAAGGATTGTTTCAGCAGGCAAAATCTGGCAACACAGCAGCTTCTATTTTTTGGTTAAAGACTAGAGCAGGCTGGAAAGAAACTAACGTGCAGGAAATTCAAGGCGAGTTAGGTGTGAAACAAATCAAACGGGTGATTATTGACAGCGCTGACGATACAGACTCCGAGAGTATTTAAGCCGCTATTAAAGCCGAGTCGATACAAAGGCGCGCATGGTGGCAGGGGTTCTGGGAAGTCACATTTCTTTGCTGAGTTAGTCGTTGAGCGCTGTCTTATGCAAACGACACACGTTGTTTGTGTGCGTGAGATTCAAAAGTCGCTTAACCAGTCTGTTAAAAAGCTAATCGAGTCTAAAATTGAAGCATTAGGCGTTGGACACCTGTTTGAAGTGCAAGAGGCGCAGATTAAAGGTCGTAATGGTTCCTTAATTATTTTTCAGGGTATGCAGAACCACACGGCTGATTCAATTAAATCGCTTGAAGGTTACGACATAGCCTGGGTGGAAGAGGCGCAGAGTTTAAGCCAACGCTCGTTGGATTTGTTGCGCCCAACAATTAGGAAGCCAAACTCAGAATTGTTTTTTACATGGAACCCTAGCCAAGCAACTGACCCAATCGACTTGCTGCTCCGTGGCGATAACGTGCCACCGGATTCTATTGTTGTGCAAGCCAATTATCTTGATAATCCATTTCTGCCTGATGTGTTAAAGCAGGAGATGGAGTTTGATAAACAACGTGACCACGATAAGTATTTGCACGTTTGGCTTGGTGAATACAACAACAAGTCTGAAGCCAGAGTGTACAAAAACTGGATAGTAGAAGAATTCACAAGACCTGCTGGCACTATTTACCGATTTGGTGCTGACTGGGGATTTGCTAAAGACCCGACTGCGTTAATCCGCTGCTCAGTGGATGAGAATAGGCTTTATATTGATTATGAAGCGGTGATGGTTGGCTGTGAGATTGTCAACACTCCAGATTTGTTTAGGCGCATACCAGAATCAGACAAATGGTTTATTACGGCTGACAGCTCAAGACCTGAAACAATAAGTCACATGATGAATAACGGCTTTCCCAAGATTAATGCTAGCGTTAAAGGCAAAGGCTCTGTTGAAGACGGCGTTGAGTTCTTGAAGTCATTTGACATCGTTGTCCATCCACGCTGCACGGAAACAATCCGCGAGTTAATGACTTACAGTTATAAGACTGACCCACTGACTGACCGCATATTGCCCGTGTTAGAAGATAAGAATAATCACATTATGGACGCACTACGCTATGCCTGTGAAGGAATTAGGCAGGTGCGCGAAAAGAAAAAGCCCAAAAAGAATATTTACGCAGGCTCTGGCTCTTGGATGTAAAATATGCTATACACCGCCACTAACCAATTTTGAGTACCGAAATGGCAGACGATAAAGTTTTAGAACGCGCGCGAAAACGCTTTCAATTAGCCGCAGATTTAGAGAACGAAGGCCGCATTGAACGTCTAGATGACGTTAAGTTTGTGCGCCTTGGTCAACAATGGCCTGATTCTGTTAAGCGTGACCGCGAAAAACCAGGGCAAGAGCGTCCGATGCTGACTATCAATCGTCTGTTTCAGTTCCGCAATCAAATCATTAATGAGATACGCCAAAACCGTCCAGGTATCAAAGTGCGTCCGGTCGATGATAAGGCCGATAAAGAAACCGCAGAAATTATGCAAGGCTTGATTCGTCATATTCAAGACGCATCTAGGGCTGATATTGCTTATGACACCGCGGCAGAATGGCAAGTTGATACAGGTCTTGGTTATTTCCGTATCGTTACCGAATACTGTGAAGATGACAGCTTTAACCAAGACATTGTTATCAAGCGTGTTGTAGACCCGAATAAGGTCTATTATGACCCTGAATCAACAGAGCCGGACGGTAGTGACGCGCGTTGGTCTTTTATCATTGAAGATTGGGCAATGGAAGAATTTAAGGCTGAGCATCCTGACGTTGATGTTACCGGCTGGACTGATGGCGTAACAGGTGACCGCCAAGGTTGGTTTGGCAAAGACTTTGTCCGTGTTGCTGAGTATTTTGAAATTGAATCTAAACCACGCACATTAGTGCAATTGCAAGATGGTTCAACCGCATGGAAAGATGAGATACCCGAAGAATATCGTGAACTAATTGTTGCTGAGCGCAAATCAAACGACAAAAAATGCGTTTGGTACAAGATTGGTGGCGATAAGATTCTGGATAAAACTGAGCTACCAACCAGCTACATTCCCATTATTCCAGTTCTAGGTAATGAAGTCTGGGTTGAGGGCAAACGTCACGTTCATGGCTTAACACGTCACGCTAAAGACCCCGCAAGACAATATAACTACATGCAATCAGCTAACACTGAGCTATTAGCATTAGCGCCAAGAGCACCGTATATTGTGGCTGAAGGCCAAATTGATGGTTATGAGCAAGAGTGGGCGATGGCTAACCGTCATAATCTGTCTGTGCTGACATATAACCCTGTTAGCTTTGGTGGTACTGTTGTTGGCGCTCCACAAAGACAACCTGGTCCATCGACTAACCCTGGCTTTGAGTCAGCAATGATGCGTGCAGTGGATGACATGAAATCCTCAATGGGTATTTTTGATGCCTCGTTGGGTAATCGTGAAAGTAATCAATCAGGCAAGGCGATTCTTAGCCAACAGCGTCAAGCGAACATCGGCAACTTCCATTTTAGCGATAATTTAGCGCGCTCTATCCGTCAAGCGGGCCGAATCATTATTGAGATGATTCCGAAAATCTATGACACACAACGCGTAATCCGAATCCTTGGTGAAGATGAAGCGCCTAAGCAAGTACAAATCAATCCGGAAATGGAGCAAGCTAAGGCTGAGATTCCTAACCAAAAAGGCGGTGTTGATTCAATTTATAATTTTGGCGTGGGCAAGTACGATTTAGTCGTTGACACTGGCCCAAGTTATGCAACTAAACGTCAAGAGGCTGCTGAGTCAATGATGGCGTTTGTACAAGCCGACCCTGCTGTTCTACAAATTGCCGGTGATGTTATTGTTCGCAACATGGACTGGCCTGGTGCTGATGAGATTGCAGACCGCATAAAAGCTATGTTGCCACCACAAGTACAGCAGGAACTGAAACAAGGTCAAGAAGATGGTCAGCCACAAATTGACCCACAAGTTCAGCAGCAAATGGAACAAATGGCACAAATGACTGAGCATTTGAGTCAGGAATTACAGGCTGCTCAAGCCAAACTTCAGTCTGATGAGGATAAGCTAGATATTGAGCGTTTCAAAGCTCAAACAGACCGTATGAAAGTGATTGCTGAACTTGAACAAAAAGGCGCATTAACTGACGCGCAATTGCATCAATTAGCATTGACTAATTTACAAGCAACATTGGCTTTGGGTAATACCGGCGAAGCTGAAGAAGTAAACGAAGAATCCGAGCAGATGGCTCAACAACCCGCAGAGCAATCTGTGCAACCACCCACTGAGGGGCAAGTATGAACGAAGAAATGATTGATGATGTAGTCGAACAACCTGTTGAAGAAGTCGTTGAAGAACCTATTGAAGAAGTCAACGAACCTGAACCAGAACCGGAGAAAGTACCCAAAGGCGTGCAGAAACGGATTGATGAGATTACACGGGAAAAATACGAGGAACGCAGGGAACGACAACGCGCACAAGAGCGGGCTGATAGATTAGAGGCTGAGCTTGCTGCTATTCGTAATGGCGCACAGCAACAACAGCAGCGTCAATTGCCTAACGGCGCACCAGACCCTGATCAATATCCGGCTGGTCGTTATGACCCTGATTATCTCGAAGCGTTAACAGATTATAAGGTTCAGGCACGTTTTGAAGCACAGCGTGAACAAGCCACATTGCAACAACGCAAAATGGCTATTCAAGAAGCTGAAGTAAAAGCGCGTGAACAATACCCAGACTATGACCACGCGAGCGAGGAATTCTTAACTCACCCGCTGGCACGAGTACCTGCATTCACTCAATTAGTGATGGATGCGGACAGCCCTACTGAAATTGCTTATTATTTAGGCAAGAATCCGGTAGAATTAGACAAAATTAGCGAAATGACCCCTTCACAAGCTGCTCGATATATTGGTAGAATCGAAGCGTCACTCGCTGAAAGAACTTCGGATGCTGTCGTAAAGAAGGCATCATCTGCACCCAAACCTATCTCCGCCCTGAGCGGTGCCAAAAATTCTAGCGTTATCACTGACCTTAGTCAGGCAAAAACCATGGCGGAATACAATGCTCTCAGAGAGAAGCAATTAGCCGCAAAGAAGTAACCTAACCCTTTTAAATTTCCTGACGGAGACCAGCAATGGCAAATACTTTACTCACAAGTAGCGTCATTATGAAAGAATCTTTACGGATTCTGAAAAATGAGCTGACTTTTACTCGTGGTGTTAACCGCGAATATGACGACAAATTCGGCGTTCAAGGCGCTAAAGTCGGTGCAACAATCAATGCGCGTAAACCACCTCGTTACGTTGGTCGTACAGGTCAAGCGTTGCAAGTTGAAGCATCAACCGAAACCTATGTGCCAATTACTTTAGACACACAATTTGGTGTTGACATCTCATTCAGTTCATCTGACTTGACTTTGCACATTGACGAATTCGCAGACCGTTTCTTGAAACCTGCAATGGCTACCGTTGCCAACAAAGTTGACTACGATGGTCTGCAATTGTTTAAAGACGTTAACAACTTTGCTGGTACTCCTGGTGTGTTAAATGGTGGTTCAGTAACTTCTGCTCAAGTTCAGTCAACTATTTTGGCTGCTCGTAGAAAAATGACTGAAAACGGCACACCATACAATCCTCGTAACATTGTTGTTGACCCTAACAGCAGCGCAAACTTGGTATCTGGTTTGACCAACCTGTTCAACCCATCTGGCACTATTTCTAAAATCTTCACTAACGGCGCATTAGGTGATGGCGTTTTAGGCTTCAACTTTGCTGAAGATGCCAACGTTGCGTCATTTACTCCACAAGCTGCTGGCTCTTTGACTGCAATTAGTGCTGTTCCTGCCTCAGGTGCAACCACTTTAGCTGTAACAACCACTGCTGGTACCGTACCACGCGGTACTGTTATCACTGTTGCTGGTGTTTATGCAATCAACCCACAAAGCCGTCAATCAACTGGCTCACTGATGCAATTCGTTGTAACTGCTGACACCGTTGTGACAACTTCAGGTACATTGCCAATTTACCCAGCGTATATTCCAAGCGGTCAATTTGCTACTTGTACAGGTACTCCTTCTGGTACTGCTGCAATCACTGTATTGTCTGGCGCTGTTGGTGCTGGCCCATATGCTCAATCGTTAGCTTTCCACAATGACGCGTTTACCTTAGCTTCTGCTGACTTGTTATTACCAGGCGGCGTTGACATGGCTGAGCGTGATAACTTTGATGGCATCGCAATGCGTATGGTTCGCCAATACGACATTAACTCTGATAACTTCCCTGTGAGATTTGACGTTTTATACGGATGGAAGACTATTTACCCAGAGTTAGCAGTTCGCATAACTGGTTAATTGATTTATGGCGGGTTAATAGCCCGCCTTTTAACTTTTTTAGGAGGCTTTCATGCCAGATTCAAATAGCAATAGCTTTGCTGTAGGTCAGTTAACTTATAACTTCCCTATCGCATCGTACACAGCGTCATATCAAATCAACGGCGGCACAGCAATCGCTGCTGGTGCTTCTGTAACTGAAAACATCACTTTCACCGGCTTGGCTACAACTGACTCACAAGTTGCTATCCGCGCTCGTGATGCGATCGCTTCAGTTATGCCAAAAGGTTTGCAGTTAGTTAACTCTTATGTTTCAGCCACTAACACGCTGACTGTTACATGGAAAAACACTAATGCTGTATCTGTAACCGTACCAGCGTCTGCTACATGGACTGCTGTAGTATTTGGCGTATTCAGTAAGTAATATCCCCGTGGCGCAAGGATGCGCCCATCTTATAGGTGATTAAATGGCAACAGCTCAAACGATAATTAACGGCGCTCTTCGGCTATTGCAAGTTGCATCAACTGACGTTGTTTTAACTAATGACGAGGCAAATGATGCTTTAGAATCATTGAATCAAATGATTGACGGCTGGTCGAATGAGTCGTTGATGTTGTATCACGTTACGCGTGAGCAATTCACCTGCATACCCGCACACAATCCACATACGATTGGCCCTACTGGTGATTTCGTTACATCAGTGCCAATGAATATTGAAGCGGCAACCGTTACAGTTGGTGGCGTAGATTACCCAATCCTGCCAATTGATTACGATGATTATGCGGTTATCAAGTTAAAAACATTGCAAAATGTTTACCCTGAATATTTCTATCTAGATAAATCGTCTCCAGTGCTGGCTAATCTGTATATGTACCCAGTGCCATCGACTGCTTCAACGATTAATCTTTATAGCCGCAAGCCTTTAACTAGCTTTGCCTCATTAACTGATAATCTAACATTACCACCAGGTTACGAAAGAGCGTTAAAATACAGCCTAGCGGTGGAATTAGCACCAGAGTATCAAGTTAGCGCAGGTCAAGACGTAATCGCCTTGGCTATTGCTGCTAAAGCTAGCATTAAACGCACTAATAAACGTCCATTGACGTTGCAAATTGACCCTGCGGCGTTGGCTGTCAGTGGTAAACGCCGTTTTAACATTTACACAGGGCAATAACATGTCAACAAAAATTGAAGTCGATTCTTTAGGTTTGCCGGTAACAGCTCGGCAGCTATCATCTGGCGGTACTAGCACAAACGTAGCATTAACAGTTGGTATTGCTAGAATCTCAATCTATGCTAGAAGCGCGGATATTCGCTATTCAGTGGGCGCTGTCGCTCAAACAGCTACATCATCAAGCCATTACATTGCGCAAGGTGAGCGTTTAGATATTAACGTGCCACCACAATCGCCTAATATTGCTGTTATCCAAGCCTCTGGCGTAGCTGGTACTTTAGAAATTACTGAATTAGGTTAATACAATGCAAAATAGTGCCGTAAGGTTAAAAGCTATTAAAACAGGTGGTAATTCATTAAATCCACCTGCTTCTATGTCGCTAAATCTGTTAAGCGGCGCTATTAGTTCGCTAGTATCATTCACACGCGCAACCACAGGTACGGTTACTGACTTTGAAGGCTTGATTAAGAACGTAAAGAGCGGTGAAGTGCGGTTTGATGGTATGCGTAGAGTTGAGAACTTATGGTCATACTCCCAAGATTTCACTAATGCGGTTTGGGCATCAACAAATATGAGCGTGACTTTAGGCGCAATAGCACCTGACGGAACTCCAACCGCATGCACAGTTTACCCATTAACATCGGGAAGTAATGCTACTCGACGCTTAACACAAAATAAAAGTGTTGCATCAGCTGGTAATATATTTAATTTATCTGTTTATATTAAAAGCAACGGAAAGCAATGGGCGTTTGTAGCATCCCCTGACGCATCATCAATAGCTAATGATTGTTGGTTTGATGTTGTTAATGGGGTAGTTGGTGCAAAAGGCTCTAATGTTTTAAACCCCTCTATAACAAATGTAGGTAACGGTTGGTTTAGAATCACATTATCCTCTGTTGCTAGTGGGCCAGCGCAATGGGCATATATTTCAGCAGTAGACGCAAACAATTCTGGTGTAGTAACCGCATCTGGAACTTCAGGTATTCAAATCTGGGGCGCTCAGCTTGAAAACGTCACAGGCCAAGCTAATCAAAATCCGTCTGAGTATGTAAGCACTAACGTATTATCTGCGCCATATCAAGGCGCTAATGTTGACGGCGTTCAATACTTCCCGTACACAAACCCTAATTGCATTATCAACGGTGCGATTACACAGATTCCAACGATAGCGATTAACTCCAGCAACAGTAAATTTGCTTATAACTGCGTGGCATCTGGAGACTATTTCAGCACACCAAGCTCGACAGCTAATCAGATTACAGGTGATATATCGCTATTAGTTCAAGTGGCTTTAGACGATTGGACACCTGCTACCGTTCAAACATTAGTCGCTAAAGACGGTGTGTCTGCTGGCACTCGCTCATGGGCGTTAAACATTC
>Ga0208783_10002553_pt1 | contig 10410 bp, 7 predicted proteins | sample DEB19_08_DNA_2_FD_184529 | JGI IMG/M metagenome (GOLD analysis project Ga0208783, IMG submission 184529) | Aqueous microbial communities from the Delaware River and Bay under freshwater to marine salinity gradient to study organic matter... | ecosystem: Environmental > Aquatic > Marine > Coastal... | reverse complement strand
GAGCGGCAGGTGCGATGCCGACACGGCATAGTGGTTGCCCTCGGCGTCGTACACGATGGGGAACGGCTCGCCCCAGTAGCGCTGGCGCGAGAAGAGCCAGTCGCGCAGGCGGTAGTTCACGCGCAGCGCGCCGATCCCCTGCTTCTCAAGCCACGCGATGACGGCCTTCTTCGCCTCTGCGGTCGCGAGTCCGTCGATGGAAAGGTGTGCGCTCGCGCTGTGCACCGCGCGGCCTTCACCTGCGGTCGCGGCCTCGCCCGTGAAGGTCACGCCGTCGATCTCGACAACCTGCACGATCGGCAGCGCAAATGCCTGCGCGAACTCGAAGTCGCGCTCGTCGTGCGCGGGCACGGCCATGATCGCGCCGGTTCCGTAGCCCATGAGCACGTAGTCGGCGGTCCAGATGGGGATGCGCGCGCCTGTCGCGGGGTTGATCGCGAAAAGCCCCGTCGCGCAGCCGGTCTTCTCCTTCGAGGCCTGGCGATCGATGTCGCTGCGGTTCTTGGCCCATGCGACATACTTCGCGAGCTCGGCGTTGCCGCGCGCGGCGGCCTTCGCGACCAGCGCGTGCTCGGGCGCGACGACCATGTAGGTCGCGCCGAACAGCGTGTCGGGCCGCGTGGTGAAGACGGTGAGCGGCTCCGCGTCACCATCGACCGCGAAGCGGATCTCGGCGCCCTCGCTGCGGCCAATCCACTCGGTCTGCAGCGTGCGCGTCATGTCGGGCCAGTCGACGAGCGCGAGGTCCTCGAGCAGCCGGTCGGCGTACGCGGTGATGCGGAACATCCACTGTCTGAGCGGCATGCGCAGCACGGGGAAACCGCCGCGCTCGCTGCGGCCGTCGATCACTTCCTCGTTTGCGAGCACGGTGCCGAGCTTGGGGCACCAGTTCACCGTCTGCGTGCCGAGATACGCGAGGCGGAAGGTGTCGAGATGCGCCTGCCGCTCGCGCTTCGTGCACGACGACCACTTCTTCGTCGCGCCGCCCGCGACCGCGATGGCGGCGTCCTCGCGCGCGAGGCGCGCCTCGAGCTCGGCGATCGGCCGCGCCTTCTTCACGCTCGGATCGAACCACGACTCGTACGCCTTCAGCCAGATCCACTGCGTCCAGCGGTAGTAGTCGGGGTCGATGGTGGCGAACTCGCGCGACCAGTCGTACATGAAGCCGAAGCGCTGCAACTGCCGGCGGAAGTTGTCGATCGCCTTCTTGGTCGTCACCTCGGGGTGCACGCCGGTCGCGATCGCGTACTGCTCCGCGGGCAGGCCGAACGCGTCCCAGCCCATCGGGTGCAGCACATTGAAGCCCTTGAGCTTCTTGTAGCGGCAGATGATGTCGGTGGCGGTGTAGCCCTCGGGATGGCCGACATGCAGGCCCGCACCCGAGGGGTACGGGAACATGTCGAGGCAGTAGAACTTCGGCTTCGACGCATCGAAATCGGCGTCGCCCGGGTTCGGCTGGCGGTGCCCGTAGCCCTTGCCGTCAGGCCATGCGAGCGAGCGCTGCCACTTCTCCTCCACGGCGTTGGCATACGCCGCGGTGTAGCGGTGCTGGAGGTCGTTGGCTTCCTGCGTGGGCTGGACGGACATAAGACTCGGATTGTAGGGACATAGGGCTGGTGCACGGCACTGCCGTGCACCGACCACCCTCGGCGCGTCCCCGGTCGCGCGCGTTAAAAATCAGGCGTCTGCGCCGGGATCTTGCCGCCCTTCGAGCGGTCGAAGTGCTGAAGGTGCTTCAGCGTCTCGCCCACGAGGTAGAACGAGCCCGTCACGCACACGAGGTCCTCGCGGCTGACGGCGCGCGTGGCCATCTCGAGCGCCTCGGGCAGCGTCTTCGCCACCTGGCTCATCTTGCCCGAGCGCTCGTGGAACAGCTTCTGGAGGTCCTCGGGATCGGCCGATCGCGGATTGCTCGCGGCACGCGTGAAGATCACCTTGTCCGCGCCCAGATTCACCTTGTCGATGAGGCCCGGCACATCCTTGTCACTGCAGCAGCCGAAGACGCAGATCATCGAGTCGTAGGGCACATGCGCGCCTGCACAGCGCATGAGGGCGCCGACCGCCGCGGGGTTGTGCGCGCCATCGACGAGCACGCGCGGGCGATCCCAAACGAGCTGCATTCGGCCGGGCACCCTCGTCGCCGCGAGGCCCGCGGTGATCTTGTCCTCGGGGCAGTCGAAGCCGACGGTCTTGAGTTGGTCAATGACCGCGAGCGCGAGGCCGCAGTTCGACGCCTGGTGCTCTCCCGGGAGCGGGACGGGCAGGTGCTCGAGCCGCGAGGTCTTGCTGTAGAGGCACACGCGCGTGTGCGGCCCGAGGTCGTCGGTCACGCAGAAACGCGCCGAGAAATCGATGTCCTTGTTCACCACGCGCAGCTGCGCGCCCACCTTCTCGGCGACTTCCGCGATCGCCTGCTGGACATTCGGCTCGCTCTCGAAGATGAACGCTGGGACATCCTTCTTGAAGATGCCGGCCTTCTCGCGCGCGATCTCCTCGAGCGTGTTGCCGAGGAGCTTGGTGTGGTCGAAGTCGATCGAGGTGATGACCGCCGCCTCGGGACGGATCACATTCGTCGAGTCGAGACGCCCTCCGAGGCCGACCTCGATGATGGCGATGTCGACGGCCTGCTCGGCGAAATGCTTGAAGCCGACGGCGGTGACGATCTCAAAGAAGGTCGGGTCGACGCCCGCCTTCTCGGCGGCCTTCGCGGCGACCTTCACGCCCTCCGCAAACGCGGCCTTCTCGATCGACTGGCCGTTGATGACGATGCGGTCGCGCAGTTCGACGAGATGCGGACTGGTGTAGACGCCCACGGTGTATCCGCACGCCTGCAGCATCGACGCGATCATCGCGACGGTCGAGCCCTTGCCGTTGGTTCCCGCGACATGGACGGTGCGGATCTGCTGGTGCGGATTGCCCATCTTCGCGAGAAGCTGCTGCATCCGCTCGAGCTTGAAGGTCTGCTCGTTGTACTTGACGCTGCGCATGCGCTCGAAATCGGTGCGCTCCATCAGGTAGCGCACGGCGGCCGCATAGCCATTGATGTCCGACGAGCCCTTCGGCGGCTTGCCTTCAGCGGGGCGCGACGACTTCATTTCCAGGGGACGCACGCTCGCGACTTCCTCGGGGCGCGTCGCGCGCAGGCCGAGCTGTCGCGCGGGCGGCTGCGGGGTGTTCACGCGCGGCGTCGCTGCGGCGAGCGCCTTCATGGTGGCTTCGGAGCGCTGCGGGGGAGCGACGGGCGCAGGAGCAACAATCTCCGCGACGGGCTGCTTCGCCGTTGGCTTCGGCTCGATCTTCACCGAGTTCTTCGTGGCGGTCTTCGTCGCGCTCTTCGTGGAGGGCTTCGTGGCGGGCTGCGTGGCGAGGGGCGGCTTCGCGGCGGAACTTGACTTCGGCTTCGCAGTCTCGGGCTTCGCAGCCGGCGCCTTTGCCTTTGGAGCGCTGGGGAACCGCGAGGGCGTCCGCGCCGAGCTCACGCTGACGGCGTCATCCTTCTTCGACTTCGTCTTTGAGTTCGCGCTCACAACTTCCGCGGACTTGCTGGACTTGCCTGACGAACGAGCACTGCGCGCCGCACCGCGCGCGGAAGTGGACCTTGGCATAGTTCGGCGAGTCTAGCGAAACCGCGCCTGCGGTTCAAACATGAAGTTGTAAATCCTTTCGCTGTATGCATTTACGATGTCATCTGGTTCTCGGACGGCATCGAACCGCCCCGCTTCGACCGTGCGAACACAGGTACCTTCCCTCGAATGGACACGATGGAACGCAAGCAGGCACTCGCGCTGGAAAGCTGGCGCGCACTCCGCATCCTCAGCGAGTTCGTCGACGGCGTCGAGACGATGTCGCGATGCGCGCCAGGCGTATCGGTGTTCGGCTCTGCGCGTCTGAAGCCTGATCACCCTGCGTTTCAGCAGGCAGAGAAGTGCGGCCGCCTGCTCGCCGAAAAGGGATTCACCGTCATCACGGGTGGCGGGCCGGGCATCATGGAGGCGGCGAACAAGGGTGCAAAGGACGCGGGCGGAGCAAGCGTCGGACTCAACATCGTGCTGCCGATGGAGCAGCGCCCGAACCCCTATCAGACCATCGACATCGAGTTCCGGTACTTCTTCGTCCGCAAGGTGATGTTCGTGAAGTACTCGCGCGGTTTCATCATCTTTCCCGGCGGTTTCGGCACGATGGACGAGCTGTTCGAGGCGCTCACGCTCATCCAGACGCTGAAGATCGTGCCGTTCCCCGTAGTGCTCGTGGGCAAGAAGTTCTGGTCGCCGCTCGTCGAATGGATGAAGACGACGCTGCGCGACGAGTACGCCACCGTGAGCCCGAGCGACTTCGACATCTTTCACATCACCGACAGCGTCGACGAGGCGGTGCAGATCGTGTGGGAGGCGCACATCGGGCAGCGCGTGGTCGCGCCGGAACTCCCCCGTTTCGCGACCGACGAGGAGGAGCGCGTGTCGGGCGACGGCACCCGCGGCGGACCGCGCCACCGCAGGCGTAGCGGCGATTCGTGGCATGAAAGCGCGATCTGATGGCGCGGACGCCTGAGGAACTGCCGATCCAGCGCGCGCGCGAGGAGATCCGCGCGGCGGTGCGCGATGCGAACCGCCTGGTGGTGGTGGCGCCGACAGGCTCGGGCAAGAGCACGCAGTTGCCGAAGTTCCTGCTCGATTCCGCGGGAATCGAAGGCGACATCGTGGTGCTCGAGCCGCGGCGGCTTGCCGCGCGCACGCTGGCGATGCGCGTCGCGCACGAACTCGGCGACGAATGCGGCGGTATCGCGGGCTACGAGACGCGCCACGACCGCAAGGTGAGCGACCGCACGCGCATCCGCTTCGTGACCGACGGGTTGTTCGTGCGCCAGTTGCAGCGCGATCCGACTCTTGCGCGCACGGGCGCCGTCATCCTCGACGAGTTCCACGAGCGCTCGGTTGCCGTCGATGTGGCGCTCGGGCTCGTGAAGCTCGCGCAGGAGTCGCGACGCCGCGAACTGCGCATGATCGTGACGAGCGCCACGCTCGAGGCGCAGCGGCTCGAGGGATTCCTCGGCTGCCGCACCGTGGTCGCGGAAGGCCGCTCGTACCCCGTGACCATCGAGCATCTCGCGCGCCCGTCGCGCGACACGCCCTGGGACCTCGCGGGTGCCGCGATCGAGCGCGTGCTCGATGCGTTCGCGACGGGCCGCGCAGACGACCCAGGGCACATCCTCGTGTTCATGCCGGGCGCGTACGAGATCATGCGCACCTGCGAGAAGGCGCGCATCGCGCTCGCGCGCACGGGCGTGCAGGCCGATGTGCTGCCACTGCACGGCGCGCTGCCGCCCGACGAGCAGGACCGCGCGGTTTCCGCGGTCGATCCTGCGAAGCGCCGGCGCATCATCGTGTCGACCAATGTCGCAGAGACCAGCCTCACCATCGACGGCGTGCGCACGGTGATCGACTCGGGCCTCGCGCGCATCCACCGCTACGACCCGCTGCGCGGCCTCGACACGCTGCGCGTCGAGCCGATCTCGAAGGCCAGCGCCGAGCAGCGCGCGGGCCGCGCCGGCCGCACCGCGCCTGGCCGCGCGATCCGCCTGTGGAGCGTGACCGAGCACGAGCGCCGCGACGCGCACACCATGGCCGAGGTCGCGCGCATCGACCTCGCAAGCGCCATGCTCGAGACGATGTCGCTCGGCGTTGCTGATTTCGCGCGCTTTCCCTGGCTCGACCCGCCCGACGCCACCCGCATCGACGAGGCGACGAAGACGCTTGCGAACCTCGGCGCGATCGACCCGTCCCAGCATGGGCGCGGACTGACCGAGATCGGCCGCGCGATGGCGCGCGTTCCCGCGCATCCGCGCCTCGCCCGCGCGCTGGTCGAGGGCGCTCGCCTCGGCTGCGCGCGGCGCATCGCGCGCATCGCGTCGGCGCTGTCCGACCGCGATCCCGCCGAGGACATTCCCCCGCAGGCCCTGCTCACGCTTCTTGCGAAGGACGATCCGCGCAGCGACGCGCTCGTCCGCGAGAAGCTCGTCGAAGCCGCCGAGAACCGCGCGCTTCCGCGCGAAGCCGATCGGCTCGCGATCCGCGAGGCGGTGCTCGTCGCGGAGCAACTCGCGCGCAGCGTGAAGGAGACGGGGCACGACGCATCGAACGCCGCGCTCGACGCGGCACTGGTCGCGGGATTCACCGACCGCATCGCCTTCAAGCTCGAGCCGCTGCGCCCGCACTGCGCGCTCGCTGGCCGCCGCAAGGTCGAGCTTGCGAAGGAATCGCTCGTGCACGAGCCCGGCTTCGTGATCGCGCTCGAGGTCCGCGAGTCGGGCCCCGACCATGACCGGCTCGTGTCGATTCCCGTGGCGCATCCCGTGCCGCGCGACATCGTCGAGCGCGCGCTGCCGCAGGCGTTCTCGCGCCGCACCGCTGCAGGCTGGAACAAGGAGATGCGCGCGGTCGAGGCCGCAGAGGAGGAGCTCTTCCTCGACGCGGTCGTCGCCCGCAAGGCCCGCCCCGCGCAACCGTCGCCCGAGGTCGAGCGCGAGCTCGTCGCGCGCATCAAGTCGGGCGAGATCAAGCTCGAGGGCTGGGACGAGCACTGCGAGCCGTGGATCGCACGCGTGCGCTGCGTGGCCGAGTGGTTCCCCGAGCGGAGCTTGATCACCTACTCCGACGAGGACCTCGACATCATCCGCACCGAGCTCTGTTCGGGCTGCGTGCGCGCGCGCGAGGTCGAGTCGAAGCCCGCGATCGACGCGGTGCGCAGCGCGCTCTCGTGGGAGGACATCCAGTTCGTCGAGAGGATGGCGCCCGCCGCGATCGCCATGCCGCGCGGCTACAGGATGAAGATCGAGTACGCGCCGGGCTCGCCGCCGCGCGGGCGCGCGAAGATCCAGGACTTCTACGGGCTCGACGAGACGCCGAAGGTTGCGGGCGGCCGCGTGCCCATGGTGGTCGAGATCCTCGGGCCCAACTACCGCCCGCTGCAGGTCACGCAGGACCTCGCGAACTTCTGGCGCGTGCTCTACCCCGAGATGCGCAACGAGCTCAAGCGGCGCTACCCGCGCCACGAGTGGCGGTAGCGCGGACCAGCATCTCCTGCTTCGCGAGCGCGTTCCGCTCGATCGACAGCGCAAGCTGGCTCACCGAATCGATGGCCGCGATGATCGCGTGATCGTGCACCACGGTGCCATAGCTCGCGGCGATCTGCGCGGTGAGCTTCGAGATGCGGACGCCGATCGCGAGGTACTCGATCGTCTCGTCGCGACGCAGCCCGTCCACCGAATCGGTGTCGCTGCCGCGGCGCGGATCCCAGTAGCGGCTGAAGTCCTTCGCGAGCGCGTGGGCGTCGATGATGAGGATCAGCGCGCGGCAGCGGTCGATGGCCTCGATGACGCGCTCGACGCGCCGCTCGCGCTCGAAGCGCCAGGTCGAGTACGCCCACGCCGCGATGATCACGAGCACCGTCAGGAGACCCTCGGCGCCCTGCAGGAAGTCAGACACCTGCTGAAGCTGCCCGTAGTCGCGCACATTCACGAAGTAGGCGAGCAGCGCCGTGCCTGCGAGCGCGACCGCCACGAGCACGCTCACGGCCTCCCAGCGCGCGTTCGGGTGGCTCAGCGCAGGCGATGGACGGGCCAGCTCGCCCAGTCGTCGGCGAAGCCCGGCCGCGATGCGCCGCAGGACCGAGGCGTCGCGCGCGGCGAGGCGACGGTCCACATCGCCCCTGTGCGCGATCGCCTGATCGAGCAGGTCCATGGCGTCGTCGACGCGCCGCAGGAGTTCGCGGCCGCGCAGCGGTTCGCTGGCTGCGCCGCGCACCGCGTCGAGGTTCAGGCGGATCTCCTCGGGATGAAGGGTCGTTCGCGGCGTATCGCCCTCGGCCATCGCCTTATCCCCCGCCGAAGCGCTTGCGGACATCGCCGAGGAAGCGCACGATCTGCCCCTGCTCCTTCGGGCTCGACGCCTTCTCGACGTCGCTCGCCCAGAAGTCGAGGAAGCGCATCGCGCCGCCCTCGGTGAGCGACGGCATCTCGTCCGCGGGGCGCTCAGCCATGCGCTCGCGGCCGCGCTCGCCCTGGCTCTTCATGTCGGCCAGGCGCTGGTCGTCGGGCTTCTCGCTCTCCTTGCCCGTGGCGATGCGCTCGCCCGTCTTCATCCACTTGACCATCCAGTCGTCGATGAACTTGCCGCGGTCCTTCTCGGCGATGCGGAAGTACTCGTCGGCGCCCTGCGCCAGGATGTCCTTGGCCAGGACGCGCGCGTTCTGCGTGGCCTGCTCGCGCGCGGGACCGGCGAGCCCCGCGAGGAACGCCGCCATCGTGGCGCTGTCCGACTGCGACATGCCGCGGAACCTGTCAGCGAGGTCGCGCAGGAATCGAATGCGTTCGTCGACGGGCAGCTTCGAGAAGTCGTCGAGCGCGAAGTAGCCGAGCACATCGTCGACGGGCGAGTCGAAGATCGACGGCGGCGGGCGGAAGCGCACCTCGACCCACCAGTACACGCCGTAGCCGACCATCCCGGTCAGCGCGAGGGCCGCCAGCGCAAGGCCGAGCTCGCGGCGCTTGTTCTCCCACGCGTCGGCGATGGCCGAGTCGATTCGGTCGCGGGTCTCGGCCAGCGTTTCGATCAGGCTCATGGCTCCTCTCCTTCGTCGGCGTCGCGCAGGATTCCCACGCTTCCGTCGATGTAGACCGCGTTCCGCGGGTTTCGGTCGCCGACCTTGTGGCGATCCTGGCTGTCGGTCAGGATCGCGAACTTCGACGGGTTGCGGTCATAGAGCTGGCCCACCAGCTTCGACTCCGCATCGCGGCGAACTCGGTCGCGCTGCCGCTGCGTGAGCGCCATCGTCTGCTGCGCGAACATCAGCGCACCCACTTGGATCTGCACCTGCGGCGTGTAGCGCAGCAGTCCGGGCAGGTAGATGTAGCTCGTGCCCGCGGCACGCGAGCCGTCCTCGTCGTCGTCGGCCGCGCAGTACCAGCAGGCGCAGTCGCGCTCGACGGTGCGCTGCAGCACCTCCACGAGCCCGCCGACGGGGCCCTCGGGCGTCGATGCAGGCAGGAAGTCGCACATCGGCAGCAGTCCCTTCATCGTCGACCGGTAGGCGTCGACGGCGGCGTGCAGCTGGCGCAGGTTCGCCTGGCACGACACCGAGAGCGCCTCGCGCCGCACCGTCGAGACTGCGGGAACGATGAGCGACATCAGCACGCCGATGATGAACACCACCGTGAGCATCTCGACGATGGTGAAGGCGTTGCGGCGACCGGGCGTGTGCACGCGCATGAGCGCGCATGGTAGCCCACGCGCCCACGCGCCCACGAGCGACGAAGCGAAAAGCACCCGCAGAAGCGACTGATTTCACCGTGCAGGCGTCACCGATGCCTCGAACACGCGGCCGCGCCGCACGCGCTTGACCAGGATCGAGGCGCCGCCGCGCTCGAGCACCTGCCCGCCCCTCGGCGACTCGCCGAGCTCGCCCTCGAGGAAGTCCGCGAACGAGCGCGTTCCCGCGGGCAGCACGCCGCCAAGAGACTGCGCGACCTCATCCATCGTCACGCCGCCGCCAAAGAGCCAGGTTCCGCCGCTGAGCGCGTGCGCGTAGCGCGGAAGGCGGTCGAACTCGTCCTGCACTTCGCCCAGGAGCTCCTCGACGAGATCCTCGAGCGTCACGAGCCCGAGCGCGCGCCCATCGTCGCCGCGCACGATGGCGATGTGCTCGTGCTGGTCGACGAACAGCCGCATGAGTTCGGTGGCCGAGGCCTGCGCCCCCACGAAGGTCACCGGGCGGGTGATCCCCTTGAGCGTCGGATCCTTCGGATTCGTGCTCATGAAGTAGATCATCTCCTTGAAGTTGATGTAGCCGACGACCTGCGTGCGGTCGCCCGCCGCGTGCACGGGAAACCGCGTGTGCGCATCGAGATGCGCGGCCACGATCGCGCGCGGCAGCGAGAGGTCGTCGGACATCATCACCACATGATCGAGCGGAATCATGAGGTCGCGCACGGTGCGCTCGGAGAGCCTCGCTGCACCAAGGATCACGCGCTCCTGGTGCGCGCCGATGTCCTTCGACATGCGCGCCATGGCCGCCATCGCCGCGATCTCCTCGAGGGGCGATGGCCCGCGCCGCGCCGACGGGATCCACGCCGTGAACACGCGGTTGACCGCGTGCAGCGCCGCAATGAAGGGCGTGGCCACCACGATCGCGGCCTGCAGCGGCCGCGCCATGAGTGGCGCCAGCACGCCGCTGAGCTGCACGCCGAGTGTCTTTGGAAGCAGTTCGGTGAACTGCAGCATGGCGTAGGTAAAGCAGATCGAGAAGAGCCAGAGCCAGCGGTCGCCGTAGAGGTGGTCGAACTGCGCACCCGCCGTGGCTGCGCCGATGGTCGCCGCGGTGGTGTTCAGGATGAGAATGACCGCAATGGGCCGGTCG
>Ga0208783_10002551_pt1 | contig 10413 bp, 5 predicted proteins | sample DEB19_08_DNA_2_FD_184529 | JGI IMG/M metagenome (GOLD analysis project Ga0208783, IMG submission 184529) | Aqueous microbial communities from the Delaware River and Bay under freshwater to marine salinity gradient to study organic matter... | ecosystem: Environmental > Aquatic > Marine > Coastal... | reverse complement strand
GCGCATCGATCAATCGCGCGGGCCCAACGCCGTGCTTTTCGGCGTCGGTAATCCCGGGGGCATCGTGAACGTCACGACCAAGCGGGCGGCGATGAATGACACCCGCGGTGCACTCGCGTTCACCGGCCGCTCGTTCGGAGGTTGGCGCGGGGAACTCGATCTGAACCAGTCTCTCCTCCGCGATCGCCTGGCGGTGCGTGTGGCCACCGCGAAGGAAGAGACGCATACGTGGCGGGATTTCGAATACGACAGGTCGGACCGCCACTACGCCACGTTGAAGTGGCGGCCGACGCCGAGGACCGAGCTTAACGTGGAGTTCGAGAAGGGGGACATCGACCGCAAGACCGAGTCGCCCTACGTCGCCGGCGATCAATACACGCTCTGGGCTTCGCGGGGCCGCGCGATATCGGCGACCGCCAACGCCGCCCTGGGGGTCGCCTCCCTGGCCCAGACCCCGACTCTCGTATTCGACACCGCCAGCGGCACGCTCGCCGACTGGCGCGGCCGCACCGTCTCAGCCCTGCGTACTTCCGTCGACGGGCAGGCGATTGCGCTGAGCGATTTCTCCATCCTGCCGCGGACGACGTCGATCCACGGTCCCGGCACGTTCGTGCACCAGAACCACCACCGGTTATCGGCGTTTCTCACACAGGCTCTCACTCGCAACGTCAGCCTCGAGTTCGCGGCCTCGCGCACCGACGAGCACTACAACAACAGCCTGGAGCAGGAAGACGCTTTGCGTGCCGACGCCTCACCTTTTCTGCCCACGGGTGCGCCAAACCCCAACGCCGGCCGTGCTTACATCGAGACCACATCGGCCCTGCGTTTCCGTGATTCCCGCACCGACGCCGCGCGCGCGATGGTGGCCTATCGGGCCGACGCCGGCCGATGGGGCCGGCACACGCTCGCCGGCGCCTTTGAGACCAATTTCTACAAGGAGAACTTCATCATTTTGAATGAGTACGTCACGTCGCCCAACGCCCCTGACCCTTCACTTCCGGAAAGCGGTCAGAATGCGATCAGCCGCCGCACCTACCTTGACCTGAACGGCCCCGTGAGCGGCCTGCGCTACGCTGAGATGGCGAAGCAGCCTATTGTCGGCTTGCGGGAGCAGGTGAGCGGCCGCTTGTACGACACCGGCTGGGTGCCGCTGAACGCGAACACCCGCCTCAACAGCAACGAGGGAAGCACGGCGACATGGATGCTGCAGAGCAGTTTCCTCGCGGAACGCCTCCACACGATCGTCGGGGGAAGCAGTGACCGGCGTGACGACTACTTTTCGACCCAGGGCCGGCGGCCCGTGCCGGGCTTCACGCAGGGCATCCGCTACGCCATCCGCAGCCATACGCCGGACTTCACCTCCGCGCGCGGACTTTCGTTCAGCGGCGTATTTCACGCCACACCGTGGCTCTCGCTCACTTACAGCCAGGCCCAGAACAGTGCGCTGCCGCCCGTCGCCCTCGTGGATGCGCCCAAGGGGGGCGGCCTGCGGACACCCACGCCCAAGGGCCGTAGCCGGGACATCGGCCTCAAGCTCGATCTCCTCCAGCAGCGGCTGTTTCTGACCGCGACTTACTTCGAGACCAAGTCGCAGAAGGAATACTTCGCCACCAGCGCGACCACCACGGCGATCAACGTCATCTGGGACGGCCTTGAGTCCGCCGGCGTGCTGCGTGCCAACAACATTGCGCTCGGGGATGTGCGCGGCCTGGCCGTGGGCGAGACCTCTGATGGCCGTACGAAAGGCTACGAACTGGAGCTTACCGCGAATCTCACCGCGGGGTGGCGCACCTACGCCAATTTCAGCGATGAGACGACGGAGCGCACCAACATCGGCCAGGAAGTGCAGGCGTATCTCGCGAACTTCCGGCCGTTCTTCGAACGCTTCCCGACTGTGCCCGTGGCCGGCGGCGCCGGCACCGTTGCCAGCCAACTCGTGCGCGTCGATGCCGCGGCCTACACGGCGTACGTCGTGGCCGACGGCCGCCGTCCACAGGGGCAGATCCGGCGAAAGGGCAATGTGCGGACCAACTACGAGTTCACCGGCGAGAAGCTGAAGGGCTTCTCGGTCGGCGGCGGCGTACGGTATTTCGGCCGACCGGTGGTCGGCTACTACGCGACCGGCACCGCCGCGACCGGTGTAAACCGCCTGCTTTTCGAGGGACCCGAGCAGGTGTTCGTCGACTTCAGCGCCGGCTACCGTCGCCGCCTTGGCTCTTTTCTCGGCCGGCGCGTGCAGTGGACGCTGCAGCTCAACGTCAACAACCTCCTCGACAACGACGACCTCGTCCCGATCCGCCGGGCCAGCAACGGCGAGCTGGTCTTCTATCGCTTCAACGCCCCGCGGTCATGGCTGCTGACGAATCGGTTCATGTTCTGAGGTGAGTATCGCATCGAGCTTCCTGCGGTGGATCGGGGCGTCCGCCCTCGCGTTCGTTTTCGCCGGAGGGGCGGAGCGTTCGGCGCGACTGCCGCCGCAGGCGGGATTCCCGGTTCCGGGAGAATTCTTTGCCGTCGGCGACCGCCCGGCGTTCCTCGCGCTCTCGCCGAAGGCGCCGGCGCGCCAGCCCCGGCCGTGGGTGCTGTTCGCGCCGAGCCTGCCGAACTCGCCGAATCACCACGAGGAATGGCTGCTGCGCCAGTTCCTTGACGCAGGTGTGAGCATCGCGGGCATAGATGTCGGCGAGTCGCACGGCAACCCGGCCGGCCGCGCGCACTACACTGCGCTGTATCGCGAACTGACCGAGCGCCGCGGGATGGCGCCGAAAGCCGTGTTGCTCGGGCGCAGCCGCGGCGGGCTGATGACGCTCTGCTGGGCCGCGGAGAATCCGGAGAAGGTCGCGGCGTTCGCCGGGATTTTTCCGGTCTGCGACCTGGCGAGCTGGCCCGGTCTCTCCAAGGCCGCGCCCGCTTACGGGATGACGCCCGCCGGGCTGGAAAAAAACCTCGCCACGCACAATCCCATCGATCGCCTCGCGCCGCTCGCGGCGGCAAAGATCCCGCTCTTCGCCATTCACGGTGACGCCGACACACTTGTACCCCTCGCCGCCAACTCGGCCCTCGTGAAATCCCGCTACACCGCGCTCGGCGGCGAAATGGAGCTGATCATCGCGCCCGGCCAGGGGCACACGCACTGGGAGGGTTTCTTCCGCTGCCGCGAGTTGGTGGACTTCGTCGTGAGGCACGCGCGCCGCTGAGGCGATTTATTCACCGCGATGGAACTCCGCATCCTGATCGTGCCGCTTGCCTCGCTCGCGACGCTCCTCGGCGCGGACACACCGAAGCCCGTCGTGAACTCCATCGGAATGTCGCTCGTCCGCATCGAGCCGGGCGCGTTCACGATGGGGCAGGATGGGCCGCCGCTCGTGGACTATCTCGGGTCGAAGCGGATGACCGAGATGCACCGGGACTTCTCCCGGGTCGATTTCGACGAGAAACCCGCGCACCGGGTCATGATCACGCAGCCGTTCTTGATGGGCGTCACGGAGGTGACCGTGGCGCAGTATCGGCGGTTCGATTCGGAATTCAAAAAAAGCGACCCGAAAGCGAAGCCAGCGGATGACGACGCGGCAAGTGGTGTCACATGGGAGCAGGCCGTCGCGTTTTGCGCGTGGCTCTCGAGGAAGGAGGGCAAGCCCTACCGATTGCCGACCGAAGCGGAGTGGGAGTATGCGTGCCGGGCTGGAACGAAGACGCTTTTCCACACCGGTGACACGCTGCCGGACGGGCATCAGAAGTGGTTCGGCGAGGATAACTACCGCGGGGTTTATTTCCCTCCCGGCCCCATGCCACGCGAGTACGACTGGCGCGCGGTGGGCAAATCAGCTGCGGCAGCCCTCAAGCAAGGCGAGATCCTCGGCCTAGACCATCCAGCGGAGGAGTCGCGGGCCGGGGGTACGGGTTCGCTGCGCGTGGCGCAGAAGACGCCGAATGTCTGGGGTCTGCACGATATGCACGGGAACGTGGCCGAGTGGTGTCTTGATTGGCATGGGCCGTACGAGAGCGGGGCGCAGTCCGATCCGCTCGGTCGTTCCGACGGGGACTGCCGCGTGTTTCGTGGTGGTTTTCATTCATCGATGATCCGCTTTTTACGTTCCGCGAACCGCGGCTCGTGGGCGCAGAACTCCCCGAGCGATCGCATCGGTTTTCGGGTCGTGCAGGGGGAACTGCCGCCGGGCAAGCCGCTGCCGCCAGCCGCGCCGCCACTGCATGCGCTGAATGTCAGCCAGCGCGGGCCGAAGATAATGCCGCCGCCGGCGGAGGCGCCGTTCTTCGTGGGCCCGAAACTCTTCGTGCGCATTCCGGCGGGTGCTGTCGGCCCCGTGTTCATCAGCCAGAATCACAGCCCGTCCATCACGGAGTGCCCGAACGGCGACCTGCTCGCGGTGTGGTTCTCGACGCTCGGCGAAACCGATCTTACGACCTCGAACGCGGCCGCGCGCCTGCGGTTCGGGGCGAAAGAATGGGATCCAGCTTCGCCATTCTGGGACGCGCAGGACGTGAACGACCACGCGCCAAAAATCTGGTGGGACGGGGACAAGACGCTCTACCACTTCGTCGAGGCGCGCCAGCACGGCGACAATCTCGTCCGCCGTTCCACCGATAACGGAGTGACCTGGTCGAAGCCCGAGGTGCTGCGCCCGCGCGGCGAACCGGCCAACAACCCGATCCGCACCCGGGAAGGCGTGATCGCGATGTCCTATGACAACTCGTCGCTCGTCGTCAGCCGCGACGAGGGCCGGACATGGCAGTCGCGCGGCCGCGACCTCCGCGGCAGCGACAACCTCCGCCCCGGCGGCAGCGGCCCGTTCATCGCCGGCATCCATGCGCCCATCGTGGAGCTCGCCGACGGACGCCTGATGGCCTTCGGGCGCATCAGCGCCGGCTTGCCAGAGCAGGAGCGTTTCAACTTCCGGATGCCCGTCAGTTACTCCCGGGATCTGGGCGAGACCTGGCAGTGGGAAATCAGTGAGTTCCCCGTCGTCAGCAACACCCAGAAACCCGTGATGCTTCGTCTGAGGGAGGGGCCGATCCTGTTGTGCTCGTTCACCGACCAGTGGCGCGAGTGGAAGAACCGGAAGGGACTAACGTTCAAGTCCGCTGGCGGCGAGTTTACCGGCTACGGCCTCTTCGCCGCAGTGAGCTACGACGAAGGCCGGACTTGGCCCGACCGCCGGCTCCTCACACCCGGCGGTCCGGAGCGGGCGGCCGCGCCCGGCACGCATGTGAAATTTCAGATGAGCGACACCCTGGCCGAGCCCACCGGCTATCTCGCCATCACGCAGTCGCGCGACGGCCGCGTGCAACTCGTCACGAGCCAGAACCACTACGTCTTCAACCTCGCGTGGGTCAAAGCGCTGCCGCCCGCGCCGAAGAAATGATTTCCGACAGGGCCATGGAACATACGCTTACTCGCCTCACCGCCCTCCTGCTGGCGCCGCTGGCCGCGCTCCACGCTGCCGGCGAGCCCGCGCCGACGAAGCCGAACATCGTCTTCATCCTCGTCGACGATATGCCCTACGCGGGTCCGAGCATCACCGGCAATCCGGTGCTGGAGACGCCGCACATGGACCGGATCGCGAGGGAGGGCATGATCTTCTCCCGCGCCTACAGCGAGACCGTGTGCGGCCCGAGCCGCGCCACGATCATGACCGGGCAGTTCGCGGGCCGGCACGGGCGCACCGACAACGTTCCCGGGGTGCATCCGTACGCGAGGATGCAGGAGTCGCTGCGGCCGTTGCCCCTCGGCGTTGATCCCGGAGGTTTTCCCGGGGACGGAGCCGCCGGCGCCCGTCTGCCCGACCCGGTCCAGCCCGGAGGCTACTCGCTCGTGCAGGCGCTGAAGGCCGGCGGATACCGCACGGGGATTTCGGGCAAGTGGCACCTGCCGATGCAGCACCTCACGCCGAAGACGGCCGTGCAGTATGGCTTCGACTTTTGCAACGAGCGCGTCGACCGCAGCCAGCCCTACCGGGATGCGAAACGCTTCACCGACGACGCCCTCCGCTTCATCCGCGACAACCGGGAGCGCCCGTTCTTCCTCTACCTGCCCTACGTGGCGGTCCACGGTCCCCATATCGTGCCGGCCGAGGATCAGGCACGCTGGAGGGAGCGGCTGAAGGGTAGGGACGTGGGCGTCCACCCGGACATGCTCGCGTCGTTGGAATTCGTCGATCGTTCCGTGGGCCGCGTGCTCGATGCGCTGGATGAGCTCGGACTCACGGACAACACGATGGTTCTCCTCGCCAGCGACAACGGCGGGCTCAGCAAGTCGGTTTACTCGGCGGACAACCATCCCTTCCGCCAAGGCAAGGGCACGCTTTATGAGGGCGGTGTGCGCGTCCCGCTGTTCATGCGCTGGCCCGGCCACATCGCTCCGGGCCAACGCTGCGACGTGCCGGTGCATTTCGCGGACCTATTACCGACGCTATGTGACGCGTCCGGGGTGCGTTTGGACCCGAACCACCCGGTGGATGGCGTCAGCCTCCGTCCGGTCTTCGCCGGCGGGCCGCTGCCGGAGCGTACATTGTTCATCAGCTATCCTCACTACCTGGCCGGTTATGCCACCACGCCTGCACGCGCGGTCGTGCAGGGACGGTACAAGTTGGTTTGGCATCCCTACGACCACCTTGAGTTCGAGGACGGCCGGGTCACCACCCCAACCACCCGGTATGTGCCCAAACCCCGCGTCGAGCTGTTCGATCTTGAGGCGGACCCCGGGGAGCGCATCGACCTTGCGGCGCGCAACCCGGAAAGGGTCGCGCAGCTGCAGGCGCGCTTCACCCGCTGGGCGAAGGAAGTCGGGGCCAAGGACGTGACGCCCAATCCCGCCTACGACCCGCGGCGTCCGTTGTTCAACACGCGCGACGAGGCGCTCGGAAATGGAAAGGCGGCGCGCAAGTGAAAGATAACGGCCTGTCTCATCACTAAAGAGCCGAGCACCGCCGGTGCGATAATGCCATTCCGTCCGCCCCTCCCTTCCATCCCTTCGTTCCATTGATGAATTCCTTACAACTCCTTATTGTCTCTCTCGTCATCCCGTCCGCCTTCGCCGCCGACGCCCCGAATCCCGACCCGACCGCCCCGCGTCGCCGCGCGTGGATGGATGCGCCCGCCGAGCGGAAGGCGGACTGGGAGCGCCAGAAGGCGGCGCTCTCGATCCTCGACATCTCCCAGGAGACCCAGCGCCACGTCTTTGTCGCGCGCGGCACGCCGCAGGAGTACCACGCGCATCCGACGACGACGATGCTGGCGGACAACCGCACGCTCCTCGCGGTCTGGAATCTCGGCCACGGCGGACATGCGGGACCGATGGCGCGCAGCGAGGACGGCGGCCTCACGTGGCGGCGGGTCGACGACTCGCTGCCGCCCAATTACGTGAATTTCAAAAACTGCCCCAGCATCTACCGGATCGTGGATCCGCAGGGGAAGGAGCGGCTCTGGATCTTCGCCGCGCGCACACTCACGGAGAAGGAGAACCCGCGACCGATCCCCGGCCGCCATCAAGGCTATATGCCACGCGTCGTCAGCGAGGACGACGGCCGCACTTGGCGCGAGTTGCCGCCGCTCGGTGACCGCATCGCGATGGATAACCCGTTCCGCAACGTCATGACTTTCTCCAGCATCGTGCGCCTGAAGGACGGCTCCAGCCTCGGGCTCTTCCACCGCGGCAGCGGGCTGGGGGAGGGCGGCGCCCTGCAGGTGATGCAGTCGATCACGCGCGACGGCGGCTTCACCTGGTCGAAGCCGGTGGTCGTCGCCGACGGCCACGCGATCGCGCCCAAGCTGCCCTGCGAGCCGTACGTTTTCCGCTCCCCGGACGGCGAAGAACTGTGCTGCCTCATGCGGGAAAACCAACGCACCGGGACTAGCTTGGTGATGTTCAGCCGCGATGAGGGGAAGACCTGGAGCAAGCCGGTCGACTCGCCCTGGGGCCTGACCGGAGACCGCCACCACGGCATCCGTCTGCCCGACGGGAGGCTGGTGATCGTTTTCCGCAACTCCGCGCCGCTCGCGCAGTCGCACTTCATCGCCTGGGTGGGAACCTACGACGACATCAAGGCGGGCCGGCCCGGCCAGCACCGGGTGAGCCTGCTGCGGACCTTCAAGGACGGCTTCTATCCCGGACTGCATCAACTGCCGGACGGGACGATCGTCGCCACGACCTACACCACTTACGCGCAGGAAGACGGTGGGTGCTCGATTGTGAGCGTACGCTTCAAGATCGACGAGATCGACGCCCTGGCGGCGCGCGCGCGGCGATGACCCGCAGTCGGCCCCCTTGGCAGCCGGCCAGTATTTGAATTCCACCCCGCACACGTCTTAAAGGAACGGACTCGTAGCTCCGGAACGGACTCGTAGCTCCGCCCGCCCCTTGCATCCCGTGTCCCTCGTTGCCTGCCTTGTGCTGTTCGCCGTACTGGCGCTTTCCCCCGCGCGTGCGGCGGAGCCGGCGCCGGAGTTCGCGCCGATCTTCAACGACGGGGGCATCCTGCAATGCGAGTTGCCGGTCAACCTTTGGGGGCAGGCTTCGCCCGGCGTCCGGGTTGAGGTCCGGCTGGACGGACGGACAGTGGCCGGGACCGTGGCGGGACCGGATGGCGGCTGGCGGGTGGTCCTGCCGGCCCAGCCCCCTGGGGGGGGGCGTCGTCTGGAGGCCGTGGCCGGTGCAGGGATTGCCCGCGTCGAGGACGTCTGGTTCGGCGAGGTCTGGCTGGCGACTGGCCAGTCGAACATGGTGCAGCCCCTGCGCAACGCGACGGGCGGCACGGAGCATTTGGCGCGGAGCATTCCGGAGATCCGTTTCGTACGGGTGCCGCAACGCGCGGGGCTGCCGGTCGAGCGCGCTCTGACGGCCGCGGACCTCGCGTGGCGGGAATTCGCGCCGCCGCAGAACCAGCAGGTCGCTTCGGTCGCTTTCTTCTTCGCGGACGAGCTACGGCGGGCGACCGGGCGGCGGATCGGCATCGTCCAGAGTTCTTTTGGCGGCACGCCGGCCCAAGCGTGGACCCCGCGGAGCGCGCTGGACGCGCGGCCGGAGCTGCGGGTTCATGCCGACGCGTTGCGCGCGGCGCTCGCGCGGGGCCGTTCCAAGGAGGAATGGAGCTCGGAGTTGGAGGCGGCCCGACACTGGCGAGAGGAACTCGCTGCGTGGGAAAAGGGCCCGCGCGCGGCGCCCCGGCCGCGCAACCCCGGCGCGGGGGATCCCGGTAACCCGTGGAACCCGAAGTCTCCGACCGTGCTTTACGAGAACATGATCGCGCCGCTCGTCCCGTTCACGGCGCGTGGCGTCATCTGGTACCAGGGCGAGGGCAACGCGGGAAACCCGGAGGAGTACCGGGTGCTGTTCCCCGCGATGATCACCGCGTGGCGGCGCGAGTGGGGCCGCGCGGACTGGCCGTTCCTGTTCGTGCAGCTAGCTGCCTATGGCGCGCGCGCCGGCGACTGGCCGGGGTTGCGGGCTGCGCAGGCGTTCACCCGTGACACCGTGCCCCACACCGGGATGGCGGTGGCCATCGACTGCGGGGAAAAGGACCAAATCCACCCCGCGGCCAAGCAACCGGTCGGCGAACGCCTCGCCCGCCTCGCCTTGGCGCAGGTCTACGGCCGGGCCATTGAATCGCGGGGCCCGCTCGCGGTGCGGGCGGAGGCCGAGGGCGGCCGGGTTGCGGTGCACTTCGTCCACACCGCCGCGGGACTGCAGGCGGACGGTGGTTTGCCAGGCTTTGAGTTGGCTGGAAGAGATGGCAGGTTCCACCGTGCGGAGGCCCGGCTCCTGCCGCCGGATCGCGTCACCGTGGAGGCGGCGGAGGTGCCGGCGCCGGCGGCGGTGCGTTACGCGTGGGCGGACTGGATCGAGCCGGCGGTCACGCTGCGCAACGCCTCGGGCCTGCCGGCAGAGCCCTTTGCCCTGCCGGTGCGGGCCGGAAAGGCGGGACAGCCGTGAGGCGCCTCCTGCTGTTTCTTGCTGGGCTGCCCGGCATCCTGCCGGCGGCTGATTTCGGCCGCGACATCCGCCCGCTGCTCGAGCGGCGCTGTGTGGAGTGTCACGGCCCGGCGAAGCAGAAGGGCGACCTGCGCCTCGATGCGCGCGTCTTCGCCTTCAAGGGCGGCCACGATGGTCCGGCCCTTGTGGCGGGGAACCCGGCGGCGAGCCCGCTCTACCTGCGTGTGATCTCGGACGATACGGAGGAGCGGATGCCGGCGAAGGCGGACCCGTTGCCGGCGGATGAAGTCGCCCTGCTCAAGGCGTGGATCGAGGCCGGCGCGCCGTGGCCGGAGGACGATGCGGACCGGGTGGCGGCCGCGGATCCGCGGCGCGACCATTGGTCCGTGCGACCGGTCCGGAAGGATTTTCCGGCGGACGCGAAGATCGACGGTTTCATTGCCGCGCGGCTCGCGGCGCAGGGACTG
>Ga0208783_10002550_pt1 | contig 10420 bp, 9 predicted proteins | sample DEB19_08_DNA_2_FD_184529 | JGI IMG/M metagenome (GOLD analysis project Ga0208783, IMG submission 184529) | Aqueous microbial communities from the Delaware River and Bay under freshwater to marine salinity gradient to study organic matter... | ecosystem: Environmental > Aquatic > Marine > Coastal... | reverse complement strand
TCCGGGTCCGAGTGACGCACTGGTGTCGCTCGCCGGTCTGGCCCGAGACACCACGCGCATCCGGCTGGGAACCTTGGTGTGCTCGGTGACGTTCCGCCACGCCGGCATCCTCGCCATCACCGCAGCACAGATCGACCAGATGAGCGGTGGCCGCTTCGAGTTGGGTCTGGGCGCCGGGTGGTTCGAGCAGGAGCACGCTGCGCATGCCATTCCGTTCCCTCCCATGGGGACACGCTTCGACATGCTCGAGGACCATCTGGCGGTCATCACGGGGATGTGGGCCGCCGAACCGGGCGCCACGTTCGGCTACTCCGGACGCACCCTGCAGGTGACCGACTCGCCCGGGCTCCCCAAGCCCGTGCAGCGTCCGCACCCGCCGATCATCATCGGCGGCCGTGGCACCCGGCGCACGCCCCAGCTGGCGGCGGCCTATGCATCGGAGTTCAACCGGGCTTTCGCCCCAGTAGACGACTTCGTGGAACGGGTTCGCCTCGTGCGTTCGGCCTGTCAGACCATCGGCCGGGACCCCGACTCGCTCGCCTACACCGTGGCCCTCGTGGTGGCGGTGGGCGCCGATGAGGCCGAGTTCACCCGGCGGGCCGCAGCAATCGGACGCGAACCCGCCGAACTCCGCGCCAACGGTGCGTGCGGCACCCCGGCCGAGGCCGCCGCCATGATCCGGCGCTATCGAGACGCCGGGGCGGGGCGGGTGTATCTCCAGGTGCTCGACCTCGCCGATCTCGACCACCTCGACCTCATCGCACACTCGGTGATCCCGGCGGTCTGAGGCACCGATCGGGAGCCCGATCAGCGCGCACCGGTGTCGCTCCGGCACGACAATCCGAGACATTTATGTCTCATTCATCGGCGACCGCTGCTTGCTGAAGCGAACAAATCTGAAACATACGTGCATCATCGGCCACAGATCTGCATCGGTACAGACGTCATGACCTGAACTCGATTCGCGAATGATGTCGACCATGTGGCGTTATTCACGACTATCGTCACACTCTTGTATGGCAACCAAGCGAGGGCCCAAGAGCCCCATGAGCGCACAGCACAAGCAGGCTCTCGCCACCGGACGCGTTGAAGGACGCGTGGTTCGGGACTACCTCGAGGCCTTGCGCAACAACCGTCCCAAGCGCGGGCGCAAGCGCACACCCGAGTCGATCAAGCGACGGTTGAAGGCAATCAAGTCCGAACTCGAGAGCGCTGATGCACTGAACGAGCTCAAACTCGTCCAGGAACAAATGGATCTCGAACAAGAACTTGCTGGCCTCAATGCCGGTGTGGATCTTTCTGGTCTCGAGGCAAAGTTCATCAAGGTCGCCAAGGCATATAGCGAGCGTCAGGGCATCACCTACAGCGCATGGCGCAAGGTCGGGGTGGAGCCGCGGGTGCTGAAAGCCGCCGGATTCAACCGCGCTGATTGATTGCTGCAGACCCGACCGTTCGGTTGGGTCCTGAACCCGATCGTCAGTCGATGGCGTCGAGTGCAGCGAACGTGGGTCCCAAGTTCTGCAACGAACGTTGCAGGTCGAACGCTGCGTCCAATGCTGCGGCCGGCACCGTCACCCGGGCATCGTGTTCGAGCAGCGATCGAAAGTCCGTGTGCTCGTCCCACGCACGCATGGCGTTCTCCTGAACCACGCGGTACGCATCATCACGGGTCATGCCCGCCTGTACGAGCGCGAGGAGCACCGGTTGGCTGAACACGAGGCCGTGGCTGGCCCACAGATTGCGACGCATCTGCTCGGGGAACACCTGCAGACCCTCGAGCAGACGGGTGCAGCGGCGCAGCATGTAATACGCGAGTTGCGCCGAATCAGGAATGATCACCCGCTCCACCGATGAGTGCGAGATATCACGTTCGTGCCAGAGGGCCACATTCTGCAGGCCCGCCTGCAGATTGGATCGCACGATGCGCGCCAGACCCGACAGTGTCTCTGCCGAGATCGGGTTGCGCTTGTGCGGCATCGCCGATGAGCCCTTCTGCCCGGCTCGAAAGCCCTCCTGCACCTCGCGTACTTCGGTGCGCTGCAGATGCCGGAGTTCCACTGCGATGAGTTCCACCGTTGCACCGACTGCTGCGCACGCCCAGAGGAACTCTGCGTGTCGATCACGGGCGAGCACCTGGGTTGCGGGTACCGGATGCAGGCCGAGCGCTGCACCGACGTGCTGCTCCACCCGGGGATCGATGTTCGAATACGTACCCACCGCGCCCGACAGCTTGCACACTGCGATGGCAGCACGCGCTTGGCGAAGACGCGCGCGGTCACGATCGGCCTGCAGGCACCAGAGTGCAACCTTGGCGCCAAATGTGGTGGGTTCGGCGTGCACACCGTGCGTCCGTCCGATCATCACCGTGTTTCGATGGGCAAGGGCAAGCTGCTTGAGCTGTCGCACGAATGCGTCCGATGCGTCGATCATCAGATCCACCGCATCGCGCATCATCCACGCAAGCGCGGTGTCCACGACGTCAGTGGATGTGAGCCCGTAATGAATCCAGGCACCTTCGGGTGCGCCGATATCGCCCTGCACCACATCGACGAACGCTGCTACGTCGTGATCGGTGACTGCCTCGCGATCGAGGACACGCTGCACAAAGGCTGCATCCACCCGGGGCGCACGCTTGCGGCATGCAGCCGCATCTGCCGCTGACACCACACCCAGCGCGGCCTGACCCTCGGTAGCCAGCAACTCCACCTCCAGCCAGCGACCGAACCGACTTGCGTCGTCGAACACCGCAGTCATCTCGGGGGTGGAGTAGCGGGGAATCATGACCGCTGCACCACTGCGTCACGATCGGCGCCCACGCCTACATAGCGCACGGGAATGCCGACTTCTTGTTCGACGAGATCCACCATCGCGCGCGCCCGAACCGGGAGATCCTCGATACGACGGATCCCTTCGAGGGAGGTCTGCCAGCCGGGAAGATCCACATACACCGGCTCCACTGCGGCCAACAGGTCCAGGCGGTCGGGGTACTCACCGGTGCGCCGGCCCTGCACCCGGTATTCGGTGCACACCCGCACGCGCTCGAAGGTATCGAGCACATCGAGTTTGGTGAGAGCGATCTCGGTGAGGCTGTTCAGGCGCACTGCGTGACGCAACATCGGCAGATCGAGCCATCCGGTGCGCCGACGACGCCCGGTGACCGTGCCGAACTCACGACCGATGTCCACGAGCGCATCGCCCAGCGCATCGGTGAGTTCGGTGGGGAACGGCCCGGATCCCACACGGGTGGTGTACGCCTTGGTGATCCCGACGATGCGAGACAGATCTCGTGGCCCGATGCCGGTGCCGATGCATGCACCGCCGGCAGTGGGGCTCGACGATGTGACGTAGGGATACGTGCCGTGGTCGATGTCCAGGAAGGTTGCTTGCGCGCCCTCGAGCAGGATCCGGCTGCCGTCGGCCAGTGCATCGTGCAGCAGTGCAACGGTGTTCGCGATGTACGGCGTCACGCGATCGGCGATTGCGCCGGCGTACTGCTCCACGATCGCGGCCACATCGAGCGGTTCGCCGCCGAGGTGCACGATGAGATCGTTCTCTGCATCGCCCAGTGCCGACAACTGCTCGCGGAACCGCGCCCGATCGAGCATGTCGCCCACCCGGATGCCAGCCCGACGGGCCTTGTCGGCGTATGCCGGGCCAATGCCCTTCAGCGTGGTTCCGATCTTGTTGTCGCCACGACGCCCCTCAGCGAGACGATCGTGCGCGAAGTGCCACGGCAAGATGAGGTGCGCCTGACTCGACACACGGAGTCGTGAACAATCCACACCGCGAGCAGTCAACCGGTCGATCTCGTCGAGCAACGTCACCGGGTCGACCACCACACCGTTCGCGATCACGGGTGTCACGTGCGAATACAGCACACCCGACGGCACGAGCTGCAGCGCGTACTTCTCACCACCCGCCACGATCGTGTGACCGGCATTGTGACCACCCTGATATCGAACGACGAGATCGTGATCGCTGGCCAACAGATCGATGATCTTGGCCTTCCCCTCGTCTCCCCACTGGCTTCCTACGACGACGGTGACCGGCACGTAGGGGAACCCTATCGGGCCTGATCGTGTTCAGTAGAGGTCACGGTGATGTCGAAGCCGTCCTGCTCCTCGCCGCCATCCACTGCGATGAGGGAGTCCACCGTGATGGTGTCACCGTCGACGGCCTTGCCCTCGAGGATGGTGGTGGCCAGACGGTCACCGAGCTCTCGCTGGATCACCCGCTTGAGCGGTCGAGCACCGAACGCAGGGTCGTAGCCGTCCCGGGCCAGTTTGTCCATGGCGGTGTCGGTGACCACGAGCGTGATGCGGCGAGCCGCCAGACGATCCTGGAGGTGCCTCAGCTGGATCTCCACGATCGGTCGCAGATCGTCGGGCGACAGCGACCGGAATCGGATGATGTCGTCCACACGGTTGACGAACTCGGGCTTGAAGAACGAGCTCGGGTCGCCGGGCAGGTTCGAGGTCATGATGATAACGACGTTGGTGAAGTCCACGGTTCGACCCTGACCATCGGTGAGCCGGCCGTCGTCGAGCACCTGGAGCAGCACGTTGAACACGTCGGGGTGGGCCTTTTCGATCTCGTCGAGCAGTACCACCGAATACGGACGGCGGCGCACTGCCTCGGACAACTGGCCGCCCTCGTCGTAACCCACGTACCCGGGGGGCGCTCCGATGAGCCGAGACACTGCGTGCTTCTCCATGTACTCGCCCATGTCGATGCGCACCATGGCTCGTTCGTCGTCGAAGAGGAACTCGGCGAGCGCCTTTGCGAGTTCGGTCTTGCCGACGCCGGTGGGTCCGAGGAACATGAACGACCCGATGGGCCGGTTCGGGTCCGACAGACCCGCCCGGCTGCGCCGGATGGCGTTGGCCACTGCATGCACCGCGTCGTTCTGGCCGATCACACGTTGGTGCAGCAGGTTCTCGAGATGCACCAACTTGGCCATCTCGCCTTCCATCAATTTGCTCACGGGAACGCCGGTCCACTTGGACACCACCTCGGCGATGTCCTCGGCATCCACTTCCTCCTTGAGCATCCGGTTGCCCTTCTGCAACTCATCGAGGTGTGCCGTTGCCGCTTCGACGCGACGTTCGAGTTCGGGGATGCGGCCGTAACGGATCTCGGCAGCCACGTTCAGATCGGCTTCGCGCTCCACCTGCGTGCGAAGTTGTTCGAGTTCTTCCTTGAGCAGGCGAATAGCGGCAATCGCCTCTTTCTCGCCCTCCCAGTGCTCGCGCATCGTGGACGCCTGCTGCTGCAGTGCGTCGAGTTCCTCGAGGAGTACATGCAGCCGTTCCGCAGACGCTGCATCGGTCTCTTTCTGCAGCGCGAGGTGCTCGATCTCGAGTTGCAGAATGCGCCGCTCCACCACGTCGATCTCCGTGGGAAGTGAATCGATCTCGATGCGCAGGCGCGAGGCGGCTTCGTCCATGAGGTCGATGGCCTTGTCGGGCAGGAATCTCGTGGTGATGTATCGATGCGACAGCACCGCTGCCGACACGAGCGCCGAGTCCTGGATGCGCACGCCGTGGTGCACCTCATAACGCTCCTTGAGGCCGCGCAGGATGGCGATGGTGTCCTCCACCGATGGTTCGCCCACATACACCTGCTGGAAGCGGCGCTCGAGCGCAGCATCTTTCTCGATGTGCTTGCGGTACTCGTCGAGCGTGGTGGCACCGATCATGCGCAACTCGCCGCGTGCCAGCAACGGTTTGATCATGTTGCCGGCATCCATCGATCCCTCGGCACCACCGGCACCCACGATGGTGTGGATCTCGTCGATGAAGGTGATCACCTCCCCGGCAGCATCAGTGATCTCCTTGAGCACTGCCTTGAGTCGCTCCTCGAACTCACCTCGATACTTGGATCCGGCGATCATCGAACCGAGGTCGAGCGAGATGAGTCGCTTGTTCTTCAGCCCCTCGGGAACATCGCCGTCGGCGATGCGCCGGGCGAGTCCCTCCACGATCGCGGTCTTGCCCACACCGGGCTCACCGATGAGCACGGGGTTGTTCTTGGTACGACGCGACAACACCTGAATAGTGCGGCGAATCTCGTCGTTTCGACCGATGACCGGATCGATCTTGCCGTCACGCGCCCGTTGGGTGAGATCGGTTCCGTATTTCTCGAGTGCCTGGAACTGGTCCTCGGGGTTGGGCGAGGTCACCCGGTGCGAGCCGCGTACCTCGCGCAATGCCTGGAGCACCTCCTCCGAGCCGATGCCGAGCCGCTGGTTCATGGCGAGCACGAGGTGCTCGACGGAGAGGTAGTCGTCCTTGAGATCTTTCTGGTACCGCTCGGCCATCTCGATGACGTTGCTCAGCTCGCGGCTGAGTCTCGGTTCGCCGCCGCCGTAGGCCCGGGGCAGACCGGCCACCCGTTCGTCGGCCTGATTGCGCAACATCAGGGGGGCGAGACCCAACTTCTGCACCAACGGGCCCACGATCGTGTCGTCTTGGCGCATGAGCGCGCTCAGCAGGTGGTCCGGCGTGAGTTCGGGGTTGTTGAGGCTCTTGGCCTGATCGATCGCAGCCGAGAACGCCTCGTTGGTCTTCGCAGTCCACTTCTTCGGATCGAATGCCATTTCTCTACTCCATCAGTACAAGAAACTTGAGTCGTAGTGTATCAACTTCGGGTCAGAGCACGATATTCCCGTACATCTCGCCGAGGGGGTCGCGCAGCAGTTCCAAGCGGGTGCCGTCGGGGTCCCGGAAATACATCGACGAGCCGCTGACCACGTCCACCGCCACCCCGGCAGCAAGCAGGCGCTCACGGGCGGCCTCCCACTCTGCGGGGGTGACGCTGATGGCCAGGTGGTGCAGACCACCGAGTACCTCGGCATACGGACCCAGGTCCAGGCCGGGCAGATCGAAGAAGGCCAAGGCATTGCCGTGCCCGATGTCGAAAAAGAAGTGCGTGGAACCGGCGTAGTCACGGTTCTCGAACAGGTCGGTCAAGGGGAAGCCGAGCAGGTCCTGATAGAAGCGGATCGTCCGCTCGACCTCGGCGCACAGCAATGCCACGTGGTGCACGCCACGGGCTGTGCTCGGCGGCCGATCAGGCCGGGAACGAAGATGGGCGGCGCGAAGCGCCGCCCATTCGGCAGTGCGATCCATTCCGGCACTGTACGGACGTAGTGAGACCGGCACTACGGGCCGGTTGACCCCAAGGCTCGGGTCAGACGATGGTGCTCGAGGTGGGCGGCTCTTCCGGCGGTGGCTTGAGCTTGGCGCGCACCACCAGACGGTGCCTGGTACCCGTGGGCTTGCCGTTGGGCAGCGAGCAGGTGACCATCGACAAGCGGGGGCCGGACGCACCCGGAAGATCTGCGGGGTAGGTGAGGGCGTGCATGGCCGGACGTGCGGTGACGACGTGCACCTTTTCGACCACATAGGTGAAGTTGTTCACGACGATCTCATCGATCCCGGGCCGCAGGTAGTTCGCCCGGTTCAGGGGACCGCCGTGGCTCGTGCGGTGGCCGAACAGAATCAGGTGACCATTGCTGCCCGGGGCGGCCGAGTCGGGCCACACGCCGATGCCCACGTTGAGGCTGGCGTTGGAGGTGCCTCGGTACATGCCCTTGGTGTTGTTCACCCTGACACGCACGTAGCGCCTCGTCACCGGATCACGGCGGTACACCCACTTCTTGCCCCAGAGTCGTGCCACATAGATGGTGCCGACCCGCTTGGGCAGTGCGTCGGCCGGCGAGATGCCGGCGACCTGTACGGCCGTAGCGCCTGCCACCGTGGCACCCGCCAGTTGAATCGCCTTACGACGCGAAATCTTCATGAGTCCATCCCCTTCGTCGTTCTCTAACGACGCAGCGTGGCAAGAATAACGCTGGACTTCACTCTCTCCGCAAGGGGGAATCGCCAAAGACCACAACTGCCTGGCGCAGTGGCACCAGATCCCGCCGGGGGGACCGTCGATCCACCTCGGTCTGGGCTGCTTTGACCACTTCTCGCAGTTGGGCCACCTCGCTGCGCAGCCGGCTGATCTCGTCCTCCAACTGCATCACGCGGCGGATACCCGCCAGGTTCATGCCGGTGGCCGCCAACTCTGCGATCCGCCGGAGGCGATCGATGTCGGCTTCGCTGTACCGCCGATTGCCGCCGGCAGTGCGAGCGGGTTCGAGCAGGCCTTTGCGCTCATAGATCCGCAGCGTCTGGGGGTGCATTCCAGCGAGCTCGGCTGCCACCGAGATGACGTACACCGCACGGTGCTGTGTCATGAGCGCTCACCTCCCCCCTTCATCGCAGACCATCACCGGATCCCCGTCACCGTGACCCGGTCATCGACGCCAACTGATCAAAGAGTGCCTGACGCGGCGAGGTTTGTGAAGCCGATGCCAATGCCTCCACTGCGGCTCGCTCCTCGGCCGACAGGTGCTTGGGCACCACGACGTCGACCGTGACGATCAGATCGCCGCGGTGCTTGCCCGAGTCGATACCCCGGCCTTTGATGCGATGACGGCTGGCGTTCTGCGTGCCGGCTTTGAGACGCAGCACCACTCGTGGCCCGTCGAGCGTGGGCACCTCGATCTCTGCCCCCAGAGCGGCCTCGGCGAACGAGACCGGCACGCGCACCGTGAGGTTGTCACCATCACGACCAAAGACCGGGTGCTGGCGCACATGACACTCGACGAACAGGTCGCCCGCCGGCCCACCGTTGCGACCCGGGCCGCCCCGCTCCTTGAGACGGATGCGCTGACCGTCGGTAACCCCGGCCGGGATGCGCACCTTCACTTCGCGCGCTCGCTTTTCCACACCAGAACCGCTACACGACGAACACGGTGATTCGATCATCACGCCGTTGCCACCGCACGCGCGGCACGGCGACGAGAACGCGAAGAACCCTTGGTTGTCGTCCACCACGCCACGACCGCGGCACACACCGCACGAGTTCACCGGCGTACCGGGCTTGGCACCCGAACCTGCACACACGGAGCACTGCGCGTCGGTGGTGAGATGCAGACTCGTGGTGAGACCGTGCACCGCATCGGCGAACTCGAGTGTGAGCGATGCCTCCAGATCGGCGCCGCGTTGAGGACCCACACCACGTCCGGCGTTGCCGCGCGAGCGTCCACCCGCGCCTGCACCGCCGCCGAACATGTTGCCGAGCAGATCGCCGAGATCGGCGCCACCGACATCGAAGCGATACGTGCCACCCGGACCCGGACGCGCACCACCGAAACCACCGGCCATCGGACCGAGGCGACGCACCTCGTCGTATTCCTTGCGCTTGGCCTCATCACCGAGCACGTCGTACGCCGCGCTGATGTCCTTGAAGCGTTCCTCGGCCGCGGTATTTCCCGGGTTCGTGTCGGGGTGATACTGCCGCGCCAGCTTTCGATACGCCTTGGTGATGTCCTTCTGCGACGCAGACTCGGCAACGCCGAGAACGTCGTAATAGTTCTTCTCGAACCACTCACGTTGAGCCGCCATCAGACACCCCCTTCTCCGTTCGTCGTTCTTTCGGCCGTCGTTACACCGAGCGACTTCAGTCGCGCACCTTCACCATCGCTGCGCGCAGCACTCGACCTTTCCAGAGGTAGCCCGTGCGCAGCACCTCCGACACCACCGGTGTACCGCCGTCGCCCGGCTCGTGCATGACTGCCTCGGCCAGGTTCGGGTCGAACTCCTTGCCCTCGAGATCGAGTGCCTCGAGACCCTGCTTCTGCAGTGCTCCGATGAGCGCCGACCAGATCGGCTCCACACCCGCAACGCCGTGCGTGAATGCTGCTTCGCACGCATCGAGCACCGGTAGCAGTGCTTCGGCGAGTCGACCAGTGGACCGATCGACCTCCTCGGTCTGCTGGGCGGCTACACGCTTGCGATAGTTGTCGAAGTCGGCCTGCAATCGCAGCGCAATGTCCTTGAACTGATCCCGCTCCGACAGCAATGACTCGATGTCGTGCTCGACCACTGCCTCCACATCGGAAACAGCGGTGTCGGTGTCTTGCGCTCCGGAGGGAACGTCGCTCTCGGCTCCCGCCGACTCATCCGTCATGTCGGTGTCCATCACCGACTCACTTGTCGTCGACGATCTCGGCGTCGACGATCTCGTCGTCGTTCACCGAGCCGGCGCCCTGACCCGAAGCGGAGGTTCCCGCGGCGTTCGTGTCACGCGCGGCCGTTTCGTACAACTTCTGGCTGAAGGCCTGGCTGGCGCTCATCAGACGGTCGGTGGCCTCCTTGATGGCACCGGTGTCGTTGCCCTGCAGTGCGTTCTTCAGATCGGTGAGGGGACCCTCCACCGCGCTGCGCTCGTCGGCCGACACCTTGTCGCCCTGTTCGCGCAGCACCTTCTCGGTCTGGTACACGAGGTTGTCGGCGGTGTTGCGCACCTCGGCCTCTTCCTTGCGGCGTCGGTCGTCCTCGGCGTGGGCCTCGGCATCGCGCACCAT
>Ga0208783_10002549_pt1 | contig 10423 bp, 11 predicted proteins | sample DEB19_08_DNA_2_FD_184529 | JGI IMG/M metagenome (GOLD analysis project Ga0208783, IMG submission 184529) | Aqueous microbial communities from the Delaware River and Bay under freshwater to marine salinity gradient to study organic matter... | ecosystem: Environmental > Aquatic > Marine >... | reverse complement strand
GGCTGCAGCGGCTGGCTAGGCAGCGCGCGTGCGTCCACGATGGTGCTAGCTGACCATACGATGGAATCATCAGGAGCCGGCACGGTGCTACCTGTGATCCTGTTGAAGTATTTCAGATCTGCTGATCAGAGCGCGTACTCCACGCGGACGCGATAGATGCCTCGAACAACGGGACACACGCTGGCTTGCGACAGGCAGACACCGGCGCGTATGACAGCCAGCCCGGTATTGCCTAACTTGAGGCGAAGCCGGTTCGTTGCGATATCGACCATCGAGTCATGGACCAGGTATTTCTTGCCGTCTACTCCTTCGACATACGCGCCCTCATCAGCCAGGACTTCCGATGCCAGCTCGACCAGGAACCACGACCTGTCAAGATCAATCACCGCATTGACTTTGCCCCGGTTCGTGACCGTCGCAGAGAGGGCCAGGACACAAGCCTCCGAGTCACCCTGTCCCAGTACACGGCCCTTGACGGTGACTTCGAGCGCTGGCTGAGCCTGGGTCGCGAGCCAGCCAATCTCGTACGTCCGGAACTTAAGGAAAGCCCAGCCTGCGACCGTCAACCCACCAACAACGGTAAAATATGTCGGCAACAGCCGAGGCGATCTCCGCAATGACCTTGGTGTTCTGCATACAGCGTTACCGCAAGAGATGGACGCCGAGCCGCGAAGGATTAGCCGCCTAACGCCCTGCGCGTGAGCCGCGGCGGACGATGCCGCGGATTGTGCCACAACTATCGCTCCGCCGACGGCTCCATACGCTTGTTAGGCTGCGAGTTGAGCGGAACGACCACATATGTCATATTAGACATACGCGACCATGGCCCGGAAGCTGGACAAGCCGCTGGTGTGGTTGAAGGGCGAGGTGAAGACACCCCCGTTCAGCGCGGCCGCTAGGATCGAAGCGGGCTTCTTGCTAAGGCGACTGCAGCAGGGCGAGGGCTTGCTGCTGCCCCATTCCCGGCCGATGCCGACGATCGGTACGCGGTGTCACGAGCTACGAGTCACCGACCGCCAGCAGACGTGGCGCATCATGTATCACGTCGCTTCGGACGCCGTTGTGATTCTCGATGTGTTCAGCAAGAAGACCGAAGCCACGCCCACCGGCGTCTTGGACACCTGCCGGATGCGGCTCGCCACCTACCTGAAGGTGATTAGCGCGAAGGAGCGACGATGAAGAGCGACAAGAAGGCGCGCCTGGAACGAGCCGGTTGGTTGGTGGGGGACACGGCCCAGTTTCTTAAGTTGAGCGCGCAAGAACAGCGGTTTGTCGAATTGAAACTCGCGCTCGCCACCGGAGTGCGCCAGCTTCGCGAGCGGCAAGGACTCACGCAAGCGGCCTTGGCCAAACGGTTGGGTTCGAGTCAGTCGCGGGTGGCCAAGATGGAAGCCGCCGACACGTCCGTGAGCCTCGACTTGATGATGCGGTCGCTACTGAGTATCGGCGCCACAACTGGCGAGATCGCAAAACTAATCAAGAAGGCCGAGGCTGCCTAACGCCCTGCCGCTCAACCGCGAGCGGCGGGCGCGTTCACGCGGAGGAGTCTAAACCAACTCGCCGCTCGTCGGCTGCAGCGGCTTGTTAGGCAGCCGGTCGGATGCTAGAGTGGCCTTGTGACGTTCAAGATTGAACTCGAACGTGAGGCCGACGGTCGCTGGATTGCGGAGATTCCCGAACTCTCTGGGGTCATGACGTATGGAGCCGACCAGTCCGAGGCCGTCGCGAAGGTCCAAGCACTGGCCCTGCGCGTCCTCGCTGAGCGGCTTGAACACCGCGAGGCTCGCGGCGAGTTCCTCAACGTTACCTTCCAGGCGGCGTGAGCAACTGGCCCGCGACGAAAGCGCGGCGAGTGCTCGCTGCGCTTCTACGTATCGGTTGGGTCATCAAACGACAATCCGGCTCCCACCGCACCCTGAGCCGAACTGGCTGGCCGGACTTCGTCTTCGCGTTTCACGATGATGAGGAGATTGGACCGGCAATGCTCGCGCGCATCGCCAAGCGAACGGACTTGAAGCCGGAAGACCTGTAACCTCTTCAAGTTTGAGTCTGCGCAACGACCTGCCGCTCAGCCGCGAGCGGAGGGCGCCGTCACGCGTAGGAGTCCAAACCAACCGCCGCTAGTCGGCTGCAGCGGCTGGTTAGGCGGCACTATTCCTGATCGGCGTCCCCGCCTTCCCACCTTTGGAAGTACTGCGTCGAATTCGGCCAGCGACCCCGCTGGAGATTCAGTCTTGGTTTCTGCGATCGCTACGGCCACTGCCTCAAGCATGTTCAGCGCGGCTTCGACTGTCTGGTGAACAGCCGCCGTATCGACCGAGAGCAGGTGCTGCTGCGTTACCCATTGCGTGCCGAACCAAGAGAAGCGATCCCAGCGCTCCGAAAGATGGTCGGATCGATGAGCTTTGAGCCGGCGGAATAGACGATCATCGCCAGCGCCTGTCTGCCCAACATAGACGAGCTCGTATTCTGCATACAGGGCGTAGATGCCGCGTTGCTCTCGAAAGTCAACCGGCCTCGCGAGACGACTGCGGCTGGCCGCTCCCATGAGCGTTCCCGGATTGTTCTGACGGCCCCAGAACACTCGATCAACGCGCCAATGAACGCCGTAGCTTCGAATCATCCTCGCTCCACGTTAGGTTGTCTGGCTAACGATTAGCCGCTCAGCCGCGAGCGGCGGGGACGGCTTCGCGAAGGAGTCTAAACCAACTCGCCGCTCGTCGGCTGCAGCGGCTGGTTAGGCTGCCCCGCGCCAACCGTGGAGCGCTTCGGCGACCGCAGCAGGATTCTTTGAGGCCACACGCAGCAGGGCCAGTGCCGGGCCATCGGGCACGCGACGCCCCTGCTCCCAATTGCGCAGCGTCGAGACGTTCACGCCGATCATGAGTGCGAACTCGCTCTGTGAGGCGCGGAGTTTCTTTCGCACGGCCTTGATGTCGGCCGGTTTGAATGCCGTGACCCTGGACGCACGGAGCGTTCCACGACGAATGCGACCTGCCTGCCGCACGCTGGCAACCAACTCTTGAAACGCGTCGGCCTTCACTTGAACTCCTCCCGAATGAGCGCCGCCAGCACCTTCGCCTGTTTTGGCGTCAGGTCACCCTGCTCGTTCTTTGCATACGCATACAGCATGTAGAACACCGATTCGCGGGCGGCCCAGTAGTAGATCACCCGCACGCCGCCGCGCTTGCCCGCCCCGGGCAGCTCTCACCGCACCTTCCGGGCTCCTTGAGTGCCGCCGATGGTCGCCCCCTGCTCCGGTCGGCGCATCAACGCGGACTGCAGGTGACGATACGATTCATCGTCGAGGAACGCCGTGATGACCCTCGTGAAGATCGGCGTTTCGACAAACCGCATGACCGATTATACGCCAATGGCGTATGGTCTGAGTTATGGAGAAATTTGACTGGGGAATGTGACGGCCTAACGCCTGGCTTCAGCCGCGGCGGCACCAAACGATTTCACACGCCGCCGTCGGCTGCAAGCCAAGTTAGACCGCGTGTTCCGAGGCACACCTCCGCGGCTGGTCACCTCGCCGTCGATGGCGGAGCGCTGGTGTTCCACATGTTGGCCTTGATCTTCCATACGAGCGTGCCGGTCCGGCACTGCTGCCTTGACTGGCGGTCACGCACCAAGTGTTTACGAGGCGGTCGATCATTTCCTCGACTTCCCGAGCGGGCGCCGGATTCCGCGTCAGGAAGAAGCCGGCGGACGTCCAACCCCCTCCGCAGCCATCTGTCCGACGTGGCGGACGGCAGGGGGCTTGAGGCCTTCCATCCAGACTTGGAAGACCGGGCTGAAGACTTGCCGCCGCTCTCCCCAGTACTGGCGGATGCCCGGGCGGGTGAAGTAGATCCGGCCCAACTCTTCCCACCCCTGCCACACTTCCGGTTCCATCGCCCCCTTGGAGAACTGGTAATGCATATCCTCAAAAGTCTTGAGCATATTCAGCATCAGAATGATGAATCGGGTCCGGCCATCTTCATCAAGAGCGTTCATGTCCTCGACCCCACGGCTGAAGATCCGCGCCATGGCCGGGTCGACAATGAGGGTCTCGTTCCAGTGCCGAATACCGGCGATCGCGTCGGCGGACGCGGCCCTGCTGAGTGCGGCGGTGTTGTGCCGTACCTGTGCGGCGACGTAGATGAGGGACAGGACAACCGCGGCCGCCCCCAACATGTCGCTCACGGCACCAACTGCTGCCCAGTTCATTTGATCTCCTTGGACTTCGGCCCCGCGCGGCTTCAGCCGCGGCACTGACAATCTACCCTGATTCCATCCCACCACCGAAGTGACCTATGGTCGAGCGCGGCTTCGACGATTCCCTCGACGACGCCGCATCTCCCGAAGAGCAGCGGCATCCCTGCGTTCGCCAGGAACGCCGGCGCCGTGCCCCCGCCCACGCCACGGGTCGAGGTCCAGATCATCCACCCACCAGTCATGCGGCCTAACTAATAAGTAGACTGCGGGAATCCTACACCGGTTCGGCGGAATGCGGCGTGTCATCGCAGCATAACGCGACACACTCTGAGTAAGGGTCGCTGGTTACTTGGTCGGCGTAACGCCTTCAAGGCTGACCAAGTAACCCTGCCCGCCGAAGCAGTTTCTGCACACCAGATCTACCTCACGGCTCGCAGAAATTGACCGGGACCAGCGGCGCAGCAATGCCATCCGGCCCGTTTCGTAGTGGCACGGGACTCGCTCCTTACGGAGCATGAAAGACTCACCACCGCCAACGGCCAAGCTGATGGATCTGGTTCGCCAGGCCTGCCGCATCCGACACTTCAGCCACCGCACCGAAGACGCCTACCGCCACTGGATTCGGCAGTTCATCACCGCCAACCACGTGCGCCATCCGCGCGATATGGGTGCGCCGGAGGTCGAGACATTCCTCACCGACCTGGCTACCAAGCGCCGCGTCAGCGCCTCGACCCAGAATCAGGCACTCTCAGCGCTCCTGTTCCTGTATGGGGTTGTCCTCGCACGACCACTGCCGGCGCTACCCAACATCGTCCGAGTCCGGACACCGCCCCGCCTTCCGGCGGTCCTCTCGCGATCCGAGGTCAAGGCGCTCCTGAACCAACTCACCGGCACTCCACGACTCGTTGCAGCCCTGCTCTATGGCAGCGGCATGCGGCTTTTGGAATGCCTGAGTCTGCGTGTCAAGGATGTCGACCTCGAGCGGTTGCAGATCACCGTCCGGCAGGCAAAAGGCCGGAAGGACCGCGTGACGATGCTGCCAAGTTCCGTTGTGGAGACGCTGAAACAACACCTGGATCGTGTGCACGTGCTGCATGAAACTGACCTGGCTCATGGACTCGGCGCGGTTGTACTGCCAGATGCGCTCGACCGGAAACTGCCTGGCGCACCCAAGTCGTGGCCGTGGCAGTTCGTCTTTCCCGCCGCTCGCATCTGCCGTGATCCACAGTTTGGTGCGCCAACGCGGTTTCACCTGCACGAATCCGTCGTTCAACGCGCGGTCACCGCGGCAGTTCGAAACGCCGGTCTTTCCAAACGCGCCGGCTGCCACACGCTTCGCCACTCGTTCGCGACACACCTGCTCGAAGACGGCTACGACATCCGAACGGTTCAAGAGTTGCTCGGCCACGCCGATGTCAGCACGACGATGATCTACACAGACGTCCTGAATCGAGGCGGCCGCGGCGTCAGGAGCCCAGCCGATCGACTGTAGGCGTTGCTTGACAACAGCTAGTAGGCAAACAAAAAGGGAGGGCTGAAGCCCTCCCCTACGTTCGATAAGCTGAGAGATCGATCCTAGAAAATCGTCGTGATTGACTTCTGCGCGAGGTCGATCAGGCCCATCGGCAGGACGCCGAGGTAGAGCACGCCGGCGACTGCGACGACCAACCCGCCGAGCGCGACCGGGTTGACCGGTGGCGGCACGGGGCGCGCGTCGCGGTCGGTCATGTACATCATCACCACGATGCGCAGGTAGAAGAACACCGAAACGACGCTCGACAGCACGCCGATGATGGCGAGGCCGTAGTAGCCAGAACCGATCGCGGCCGAGAACACATACCACTTGGCGATAAAGCCGGCGGTCGGCGGGAAGCCGCCCAGCGACAGCAGGAAGAGCGTCATCAACGTCGCCAGGACCGGATGCGAGTGCCAGAGGCCCGCGTAGTCGCGCAGGTCGTCGTTCGAACGCTCGCGCGTGCCGAGCATGGCAATCACGCCGAATGCGCCAAGGTTCGTCAGTGCGTATGCGGCGAGGTAGAACAGGATTGCGGCCTTGCCGACATCGTTACCGGCCACAAGGCCGGCCAGCAGGTAGCCGCCGTGCGCGATGCTCGAATACGCCAGCATGCGCTTGAGGCTGGTCTGGGCGACGCCGACGACGGTGCCCACCACCATCGTCGCCGCGGCAATCCACCACAACACCGGCGCCCAGTCCGCGATCATCGGGTCCAGCCCCTTGAGGAACACGCGAACGAACGCGGCAATCGCGGCAGCCTTCACGCCCGTGGACATGAAGCCGGTCACCACTGTCGGCGCGCCTTCGTAGGCGTCAGGCGACCACATGTGGAACGGCACCGCCGCCACCTTGAACGCAAACCCGACGATCAGCAGGCCGGCGCCGAGCAGAATCATCGGGTTGCCGCTCATCGACTGCGCAGCAATGGCGGTCGACAGCCGCTCGATGTTGGTCGTGCCGGTCACGCCGTAGAGGAACGCAATGCCGTAGAGGAAGAACGAGCTGGCAAACGCGCCCAGCAGGAAGTACTTGAACGCCGCTTCGGTGCTCTGCTGCTGGTCCTTGCGGATGCCGGTCAGCACGTAGACCGCGATCGACATCGTTTCCAGCGCCAGGAAGATCACCAGCAGGTCGGTGGCCTGCCCCATCAGCATCATGCCGACGATGGCAAACAGCATCACGGCGTAGTACTCACCAGCCGGCAGACGGTCCCGCTCAACCGTGTGCGACGAGAAGATCACCGTCAGGATACCGACGCCCACCAGCACGAGGTTGACGAACAGCGAGAAGTTGTCCGCGGTCACCACGCCGAAGCTCTCGGCGTTGCTGTTCCACAGCAGGATCGATGCGGCACCGGCGCCGAGCAGGCCGATAATCGCCAGCCCGCCGATCGGCATGTTCTCGTTCTTGCCGCGGAAGGATTCCGCGAGCAGGACCACGAGCCCTGCGAGCGTGACGCAGAGCATCGGGATGATGGCGTCGAACTGGCCGCTGATCATCGTGCCACCTCCGCCACGACGGTCTCGGGTCTTGCCGTGGTCAGGTCTTGCGGCCGCGTAGGCGCCGGACGGTCGCCCGCCGGCACGCGCGATTTCGGCTTGAGGGTTTTCGGCAACACCGCTTCCACGCGCAAGGGCTGACGCGACTGCACGCGATCGACGATGCGTTGCACGGCCGGCTCCATCGGCTTCAGGAACACGTTCGGGGCCACGCCCATGCCGATCGCGGCGGCGGCCAGCGGTCCGACGATCGCCCATTCGCGGAACGACAGGTCGGGCAGCCCCTTGTTGTGATCGTTGGTGACCTTGCCGTAGAAGACTCGCTGGAACATCCAGAGCATGTAGACGGCTGACAGGATCACGCCCAGCGCGGCGATCACGACAAAGCGCGGATCCCACTTGAAGGCGCCGAGCATGATCAGGAATTCACCAATGAAGCCGTTCATGCCGGGCAGGCCGATGGACGACAGCGTGATGATCAGCGCGACGGCGGTGAAGCGCGGCATGCCGGCCTTGAGACCGCCAAACTCGCTGATGGTCCGGGTGTGGCGTCGATCCGACAGCATGCCGACGAGCGCAAACAGCGCGCCCGTGCTGACACCATGCGCCAGCATCTGGTACGACGCACCCTGGATGCCCTGCACGTTGATCGCGGCGATGCCGAGGATGACGAAGCCCATGTGGCTGACCGACGAGTAGGCGACCAGCTTCTTCATGTCCGGCTGCACCATCGCGACCAGCGCGCCATAGACGATGGCAATCACCGACAGCGTGGCGAGCACCGGCGCGAAATACAGCGCCGCTTCCGGGAACAGCGGAATGGCAAACCGGATCAGGCCGTAGCCACCCATCTTCAGCATCACGCCGGCCAGGATCACCGAACCGGGCGTCGGCGCCTGGGTGTGCGCATCGGGCAGCCACGTGTGGAACGGGAACAGCGGCACCTTGATGATGAAGGCCAGCGTGAAGGCGAGGAACAACCAGTACTGCGTGCCCTCGGGGATCTGCAGTTCATACAGCTTGAGCAGGTCGAAGCTGTATTCGCCGGTCATGGTCTGGTGCATCCACGACAGGCCGATGATGGCGACCAGCATCAGCACGCTGCCGGCCATGGTGTAGAGGATGAACTTGACCGCGGCGTAGATGCGCTGGTCGTAGCCCCAGATGCCGATCATGAAATACATCGGGATCAGGACGAAGTCCCAGAAGACGTAGAACAGGAACACGTCGAGGGCGCAGAACACGCCGATCATCGACGCTTCGAGCAGCAACATGAAGATCGAGAATTCCTTGACCTTCTTCTCGATGCTTTCCCACGACGTCAGCAGCGCGATCGGCGTCAGGAAGCCGGTCAGCACCAGCAGCATCAGGCTCAGGCCGTCGATGCCGACGTAGTACTCGATCCCGAACGCGGGAATCCAGGGGGCCCGTTCGACGAACTGGAACGGAGCGGCAGAGGCCGAGCTGTCGAAGCCGGCCCACACGGCCAGGGTGATCGCAAAGGTGATAAGCGACACACCCAGGGCGAAGTAGCGGATCAGGGCGTCCTTCGAGCCATCGCGGTTGGCGATGAACATCAGCAGGATCGCGCCGATGATCGGGGAGACGATAGCGAGGGTCAGCAGGCCAGGCACGTCGCTATCTCCACAAGTAGTAGGCGAGCACGGCGACCGCGCCTACGAACATCGATGCCGCATAGGTCTTCACCGACCCGTTCTGCAGCAGGCGGAGCACGATGCTCACACCACTCACCAGGTAACCGGCGCCGTTGACGGCGCCATCCACGACCTTGACGTCAAAGCCGCGCCACAACCCCTCGGTCGAGACGACCTTGATCGGTTGCACGATCGTGGCGTCGTAGACCTCGTCGACGTAGTACTTGTTCAGCAGCAGCTTGTGCACGCCCGGATACTGCGCCGCGAGCCGCTCGGGGATCTGGCGATTCTTGAGCCACAGGAATGTCGCCAGGCCGATGCCCGCAAACGCCAGCAACGACGAGACGCCCATCAATCCGAGTTCGAGGGCCGCATGGTCCTCGGTTCGCTCTTCTACCGGCGTGCACGGTTCCAGGGCCATGCCGGCGAGTTCACCAGTCGTGACCTCGGCGCCACAGTTGGTGGCGTTGAACACCGGGGTCAGCCACTCGTGCAGGTTGGCGTGACCACCAATCGCATGCGGTATGTTGACGTAGCCGGCGACGATCGAACCGACTGCCAGCACAACGAGCGCGGTGGCCATTGGCCAGGGCGCGTCGTGCGGGGCGCCGTGCGCGTGACCGTGACCATGATCGTCGTGCCCATGGCCGTGCGCGGCGTGGCCGTGACCGTGCGCGTCGGCTGGCGCGCCGTGTCCGAATCGCTCTTCACCGTGGAACGTGAGGTGAACCAGGCGCCACATGTAGGTCGCCGTCAGGAACGAGGTGATCGCACCGACGGCCCACAGCAGCTGGTGTCCTTCAACGAAGGTCTCGAACAGGATTTCATCCTTCGAGAAGAAGCCTGACAGCAGCGGCACGCCGGCAATCGCGACCGAGGCAATCACGAACGTCCAGTAGGTGATCGGGATGTGCTTCTTCAGGCCACCCATGTTGCGGATGTCCTGTTCGCCATGCAACGCGTGGATCACCGCGCCGGAGCCGAGGAACAAGCAGGCCTTGAAGAAGGCGTGGGTGTAGAGGTGGAAGATACCGGCGCCATACGCGCCGACGCCCATCGCCAGGAACATGTAGCCAAGCTGCGAGACGGTTGAATACGCCAGCACGCGCTTGATGTCGTTCTGCACCAGACCGATCGTGCCGGCAAACAGCGCGGTCGCAGCACCAACGACGGCAATGATCTGGAGCGTCATCGGCGCGTGCTCGAACAGCATCGCGTTGCGACCGATCATGTAGACGCCGGCCGTCACCATCGTCGCCGCGTGGATCAGCGCCGACACCGGGGTCGGACCTTCCATGGCGTCCGGCAGCCACACATACAGCGGGATCTGCGCCGACTTGCCAGTGGCGCCGATGAACAGCAGCAGCGTGATCAGCGACAGGGTGCCGAAGCCAACTTCAATCGGCATGGCCTTCGCGGCCAGCGCAATGGTGTTGAAGTCCAGCGACCCGAACGTCACGACCAGCAGCAGCGCGCCGAGAATGAACGCGAAGTCGCCGACGCGGTTGACGACGAACGCCTTCTTCGCGGCATCGGAGGCCGACTGCTTCTCG
>Ga0208783_10002545_pt1 | contig 10429 bp, 10 predicted proteins | sample DEB19_08_DNA_2_FD_184529 | JGI IMG/M metagenome (GOLD analysis project Ga0208783, IMG submission 184529) | Aqueous microbial communities from the Delaware River and Bay under freshwater to marine salinity gradient to study organic matter... | ecosystem: Environmental > Aquatic > Marine >... | reverse complement strand
CTCCATGGACGAGGCGGCTGCTCTTCTTCTCTCGCGCTCGCACGGCGAGGCCAACGGTCTTGCACTTGCGTACCGCGCTTCCCTCGTCGGCAAGAGTCTCAGCGGGGCGACGGTTAACCGCCGGCTTGCCGCCCTACGATCGCTAGTAAAGCTCGGGCGAACCTTGGGGCTTGTGTCGTGGGGTCTGGAGGTCGACGGCGTGGATGTTGTGTCCTACAGGGACACGCGCGGCCCCGGCCTCGAAGGGTTTAGGAAAATGCTCGCCCGACTCGATGCGCGCCTCGACGAGAAGGGGCGAAGGGACCGGGCCATTCTGCGGCTTCTCTTCGTGCTCGCCCTCCGGCGTGGCGAGGTTTGTTCGCTCGATGTGGAGCACGTCGACCTCGCTCGCGGGACCCTCGCCATCCTGGGCAAGGGTCGCAGTGATCGCGAGCTCCTCACGCTGGCTCCCGCGGAGAAGGAGGCGCTTGCGGCGTGGCTATCGGTGCGCGGGTCGGAGCCCGGGGCTCTTTTCATCTCGCTCGACCGCGCCTCGCGTGGGCATCGGATCACGGGGCGAGCGATCTACAAGATCGTAAGCGAGCTCGGAGAGGACGTTGACCTTGTGGTGCGCCCCCACGGGCTCAGGCACGCCGCCATCACGGAGCTTTTGGAGCGCACGGGGGGCAACGTGCGGAAGGTCCAGAAATTCAGCCGCCATCGTGATGTGCGCGTGCTCAATGTTTACGATGATAACCGTGCCGATGTGGCCGGTGAGCTTTCGGCGGAGCTTTCGGCGGCAAGCTAAGAAAACGAGAAAGGTGGAGGACGTTGGAGAAACACACGAGGGTCCCTCTCTTTGAGTCGTTTGCAGGCGAGGTCGGAGCGCGCCTGGAGCAGGGGGCGCGTGAGTATGGTGACCAGAGCTTCTCGAAAGAGCCAAGGGAGCTTGTGCGAGAAGTCGAAGAAGAGCTCCTCGATGTGGCGGGGTGGGCCTTCATCCTGTGGACCCGCATCCGGGCTCTCCGGGAGGGCGTGGAGGGGCTCTCCGTTGACCCTTCTGTTCTTCCGTGAGAAACCCATGGTGAAGCCGTTGGCTAATGGCAGAAACGCACCATATCGGGAACCTTAGTCACAATGAGCGCACCTTACCGCTTTGACCTCAACAACTACCTCGACAATGAGGTGTACCCTAGGCTGTTTGAACGGGCCGATGCCGTGTTCCCCGATTACGGCTTTTTGCGAAGGGGGAACCACTGGGAGAACACAAGGGCGGTCGGGGACTCGGAGCCCAAGAAGGTATGGCTCTACCGGGCGACACCTTGGCACCTTTTCGATCACAAGACGAAGGTGAGCAGGCGCGTGATTGAGGTGCTGTGTGGCGCGAACCTTCGGGGCGCGGACTTCATACGAGCTCTAAGCAGGCTCGCCGAACAAGCCGGCGTCGCTCCGCCCGACTGGCAAACGGACCCCGATGCGCTCGCTCGTTTCGAGCAAGCCCACCGGAGAGAAGGGCTCCTCGACTCCTTTTTGGATGTGTGCCGAAAGTACCTCCTTGGCGACAACGGGAGCGATGCACGCGCCTATTTGGCGACCCGCGGGTTCGCCGAGCTGGAGGCCGTGGAGCTCGGGCTTGTGCCTCCAGGTGCGGAGCTCGCTCGGGCTCTAAACGTGCTCGGGTTCGAGGATAGGGAAATTGAAAAGAGCCACGTGCTCAAGCTCGGTGAGGGGCGAATTGTGGGGCCAGGCCGCGGACCCTCCGGGCGCATTGATACTTTTTGGGGTCGGGCGCTCCGGGACGACGTTGCAAAGTACAAGTACCTCGAAGGTCACCCCAAGCCCGCGGCCTTTGGACTGAACGTGGCGCTTCGAGAAGGGGGGCGGGACAACCTCGTTCTCGTCGAGGGGGTGATGGACCCGCTCCTCCTTCAGCCCATGGGCCTTTTGAACGTGGCCGCGATTGGAGGCGCCTCGATCTCGTCGAAGAACCTGGAGGCCCTTGGGGCCTTGGGCGTCAAGCGGGTCACTCTTTGCCTTGATTACGACAAATCCCCGCCCAAGGCTGAATCCAAGGGAGCCTCCTTTCCGGGGCTCCGCGGGAGCCTTGAGGCCATTGAGAATGCTATCAAGGTCGACAAGGTAGGAAAGGTTCCTATTGTCTACGTTGTCCCCCCTGAGAGCCTCCGTGAGGCTATGGGGACAGGGGAATTTGAAAAGGTCGACCCGGACTCCCTGGTTCGGGCCAAGGGGCTTGGCGCGCTCCGGGGGGTCCTCGAAGAAGCTGTACCTGGCCTTGCGTTCTTGGCGTCGGTGAGGGTCAATGAGGCTCTTGGAGAGGTGACCCCCTCCTCGCCTAAGGCGGCGCGCTACGAGGCCGCCCACGCGGCCCTGGGGGCGCTGGAGGGGATAGACGGGAAGGGTGCCTACCTGGCTCGCGAGGTGGGGTTGCAAGATATTGCCTTCGCCACGGGGTTCACCCTGGAGGCGGTGACGGCTGAGCGTGAGGGCGCTCTCGAACGGCTGGAGCGCAAACGACTTGAGGGTGACCTCAAGGCTGTGGGCGAGGACATCGTGCGTCGCCTGTCGGGAGGAGAGCCTGGGCACGAGGTTCTTTCACTCGTGAAGCCTCGACTCGATGGGTTGGCGTTGAAGTCGCCAGACGTGGAGCTGTCGTTTTTGGGCGACATGAGCGAGCTCGCAAGAGAAACCAAAGCCCTCCCCGCCTCGCTGTACCCCGCGTTCAAGGGGCTGAGAGAGGTGGACGTGACGATTGCCCCAGGCCAGCTCATCCTGGCTGGAGGTCGCCCAGGGCACGGGAAAACCTCGTTCCTATTGAGCTTTCTTCTCAAGTGTCTTGAGCAGAATAAGGACGACCATTTTCTTTTTTATTCCCTTGAAGAACCTCCGCTTTTGATTGGGCATCGACTTGTGTCCCAAGCAACAAAGGGCTCTAAGGACACGCCCATTTCGTCAAAAGATGTGATGCGACTTCTTGGCCCTGAGGAAGGCACCATGGAGGAGTTCCGGGCGCTTTCCAAGGCCATGAGCGAACTCTCTTCCTTAGGCAAGGGGCGGTACGGGATTCACTATGTCGCTGGATGGTCGGCAGACGCCATAGCGGCCCACGCACGGGAGGTGTGCTCTCAGCACAAGGTCGCCGTGGTGTTCGTCGACTACTTGCAACGGGTCGCCCCTCCGCCGGGCAAGTACGACCGAAGGGACCAAGAAGTCACCGCTGCGGGGCGGGAGCTCAAAAAGCTCGCCGTGTTGAGTGACCTCACCGTGATCGCGGGTGCCCAAATGGGGCGAGATGGCGCCCCCGACGCAAATATCTCAGGGGACTTTTTCAAAAAGCTCCAAGAGCTCCGCAAGGGGCGCCCTCTTCTCAAACATTTGCGTGAAGGCGGCAGCGAACAAGAAGCCGATATTGTGTTGGGGCTCTTTAATCCACGCGCGGATTTCGATGTTGAATCCACTGGAGAGGAGAACGACAACCCCAACAGCAACGCTCTGGAAGTAACCGTCTACGACGTAGGGGTCCTCAAAAACCGTTACGGGCGGGTCGGGCAATGGACTCAGCTCGCGTTTGATTCAAGGCGGGCCATGGTGCGAGACCTCGACTCCCCAAGCGAGCTCAAAAAACTCCTGGGCTACTAGCGCACACAAGAGGGGAAAAACGGAATGCGAACCATCGCTCTCATGAACCAAAAAGGCGGAAGCGCCAAAACCACCTCTACCGTGAACCTTGCCGCCGCCCTTGCGGCGCAAAAAAAGAGAGTGCTCGTCCTCGACCTCGACCCGCAAGCAAACGCGTCGAATTGGCTGGGGGTCACCGATGGCGGGAGCGACGTACTCGATGTGCTCAAGGGCGAGAGAAAGCTCGCCGACTGCGTTCGCGCCTCCTCGACGAAGGGCGTCGACCTTGTGCCATCGTCTCCGTGGCTTGCCGGGGCGGAGCGCACACTGGCAGGTGAGGTCGGGGCCGAGGTCGCTCTCCGTAAGAGCGTCGAAAAGCTCCCTGGGGGATGGGACGTGCTTTTGGTCGACTGCCCTCCAGCCTTGGGCCTTCTGTCGGTGAGTGCGCTTACCGCTTGCAAAGAAGTCTTAGTCCCGGTCGAGAGCCACACACTCGCACTGTCCGGGCTCGCCCACCTCGTCTCGACGATCGAGCGAGTGCGAGACCGCCTCAACCCGTCGCTTCGTCTTTCCGGGATTCTCGCGTGCCGCGTCGACACACGCAAAAGGCTATCTCAAGACGTTCTCTCTTCTCTGCGGGAGAGGTTCGGGAGCGAGGTGTTCGAGGCCGTGGTTCGCGAGAACGTGCGTCTCGCAGAGGCCCCCTCGTTCCAACGAGACATCTTCCAGTACGACCCCAAAAGCTCGGGCGCGGAGGATTACCTCGCCGTGGGGCGGGAGCTTCTTTCCCGCGCCAAGGCTCGCACCAAACGCCCGCAATAGGAAACAACGTTCCCGTTAGGCTCCAACGTCTCCCTTGAGGTACAATAAGCCCATGGCAAAGCCTAAAACCCGCTCCCGCATCGGGACCAATCCCCTTGACGCTGTTCTTGCCCCGACCCCCAAGGAGGCGCCCCGCCCCAAAGCCGCCAAGGCCCCAAAGACTCCCTCCGAGCGCCTCAAGTCAAAGGGCAAGGTCCGTGCGACGTTCCACCTTCCCGCCGACCTTTTCGACGAGGTGCGGGACTGCGTGGTTCACCTTCAGGGCGACCCCGCTTACCTGCGACTGGCTACGTTTGCGGAGTCGGCCATTCGAGCCGAGCTTGAGAAGATGAAGCGCAAATACAACGACGGAAAGCCTTTCAAGAAGCGTCGTCACGAGTTGGTTGGTGGCCGACCAATAGGGACGTGACCGTTGAGCGACAAGGCCCTCACCAACCTGGCGAACGCTCAAAAGAGCACGGGACCCAAAACCCTTGCCGGCAAGAAGGCGAGCTCCAAGAACGCTCTCCGCCATGGGCTCTTGAGTGCATCGCCTGTGCTGTCGACGGAGAACGAGGGCGCATTTCGTCGACACGTTGCGAGCGTTCGCGAGGCCCTCGCGCCGGTTGGCTACCTTGAGACTGTGCTTTCCGAACGGGTGGCTGTTCTGTCGTGGCGACTTCAGCGTGTGACCAGGTTCGAGACTGGAGCTCTTGAGAACGAGCTCGCATCGGTCGACGTTGGAAAAGCTTACGGGGTGACAGATGTGTTCTCGACCTTCTCCTTTTCCATGGATCAGATGGCGGAGGAGGTGGCGCTCCTTGAAGAGCTCGCTCAGAGCTTTCGCGCCGTATCGGAGAGCAGTGGCGACATTCCAAAGGCCTCGGCTTTCGCTGTGCTTTATGCCCTCGCGGAGGAAGCCGGCGTTTCCCTTGAAGAGCTGGAGCTCGCCTTTTTGGGAGAGGACGATGTTGAGTCGTTCGGCGGGTGGACGCGAGAGCGGCTCGATGAGGTTGTTGACCTTGTGATTAGTGCGTCGAAGAAGAAGGGCGTCAGTCTTGCCGCGTGTGGGGCTAAGGCGTGCGGCCTCGCGATGCACGCACGTGTCGTATTTGACGAGCGAACGCGGGCGAGGGAGCACGGGTTGCGTGCGACGGGGTTACTCGACGAGTCTACAGTGGAACGCATTGCCCGTTACGAATCTCACCTCGACCGCTCACTCTACCGAGCATTGCACGAGCTGGAGCGGCTTCAGGCGACACGCTCGGGGGCTCCTCGCCCGTCGATGGCGCTTGACCTCGATGTCAGCGTAGGGCCGAGACGGAACCGATTTGAGGACGGCCCGTGACTTCCTTGGATGAAAATATTTTTTTTCGTTTTGAGCTCACGCCGCGGGCTCGCCGATCTCGAGATTTTCCATGACCACTGGGTTCGTTTCGCAGAATGAGAAAGCCCGTGGAAGGGCGACCATTGGGCTCGTGGACGAACTCGGAGTCCTCAAGAGCGAGCTCGACGAGAGCCTGAATCTTTTTGCGTGCCTCCTCAACGATGGCCCATTTTCAAGCCGCAAGCTCGTGGACGTAGGGGAAGCGGGGGCGCTTGTGGAGTCCGCTCGGCTTGTCGGGATTGTCGTCCCGGATGGCTTTGTTTTCGAGAGCGGGCAGGTTTTTTTTGAAGGCTCCGAAGGCCTTTCTGTGGCGGAGGTTCGCTTGTCGGGTTTTGTTGTTTCCGAGTCGCATCACGAGCCGTGGGCCACACCGGTGCGCCCTAAACTTATCGCCTCAGGCTCGGGTCACATTCAGCTCGCCGACGAGGACAAGGGTCGGCGCCACCTGTCTGCCAAGGTCCTGTCGACCCCCAACGACGGGTTACTCCTTTCTCTCTGCGAGCAAGCCAGGCAGCCGGCACCGGCTCCGGCTCCGGCCCCCACGGTGGTTTGGAAGGACATGCCCACCATCATAGATCAGACCTCTCTGCACCTTGTCTGGCTAATGGCGGAGATGCCATGGCCCAATCAAGCGCACCACGTCAAAGACTGGAGCCATGTCAAAGCCGAAGAACTCGCCCACCTTGTCGGGGAACGACGGCACCGGTCTGTCGACGAGAGGCTGATCGTTGAACTCCCTGGAGGCGCGTACGGGCTCACGGAAAAAGGAGAGAAGCGACTCAAAGACCGCTGGAGAAACGCTTACTGGTTCACGGAAGAGGTCACCGATAACGACGGGGTTACTCGGCAGTACCTTTTGAGCTTTGTACGCAAAAACGACATCGAATTGGACGTGAGATTCAGCGTCTACAACGAGAGCCGCTGGCTGATCCAAAACTCTCGCGACGCCCTGAAAGCGAGGCTTAGCAGCGCAAGGAAGGCCCTCGACGACGCCCCCCTTGGGTTACCGTTTTTGGAGCAAGAGAAAACGGCTTCCCGCCAAATCCTCGACAATCGTTTGCAGCACATTCGAGCCATTGAAGATGGGCTCAAACTTATGAAGTTTCTGTTGGACGCTTTTGGCGCCACGCTCCGAAACCCCATTCACGTGTCCATGATTCAACTCAGGCACGTTCTTGGGTGCGACCATCTCACAAGCGAGAACGGCCCCCTCCGCGTCCGCGGCGCCCTTGAAGCACTTAGACGATTGGACTTCGATGTGGCCCTTGGGCGCATCCGCCGCCGCTCGGCATTTGTCACGGCCTACACCGAACGACGAGCCGGCCCGGGAGCCTCCTCCGATGGCGACTTTTCTATCACGATCGGGGACATCGCGATCGGCGGCCTCAACGTATTTGGAACGTTCGCGCAAGACGGCAAAAGCGAGTTCAATTTCAAAAAACGACTCGACGAGGACGAGAAGGCTCGCCTCAAGACTGAACCCTTCTTGAAGATTCCCTCAAGCATGGGCGCCATCTACGAAACGGCTTTCACGCTCTCCCCCGAACAGTCGCGGCTATGGAATTGGATCGAAAAAAACGTCACCCTTAACAAAGACGGGACCGCTCCAGGGCGAGCGCACCTCAAAACCGCAAACGACGAAAACCCACGGCATTACACTCGCGACTTCTGCGAGCTCTTGCCGTCAACAGAGTCTTTCGTTGGCGCCCTGGGACACTATCGCGAGAACGCCCACGGCGGGGCCGAGAGAGGGAGGCGACTCTCCCAAAGCCGCACCACGCCATCGGCCACGGGTACGTCTGGGGGACGTGAGGGCGGCCTCCTTCATGTAATGGGGATGCCTTCCTCCAAAAAGAGCCTGGAGAGTGCGATCTGGAACATCCGCGTTCTTGTCGAGGAACTCTATGGCGGCATCGTTGGGGTGAGACACCGCGGCGTTTGGATGAGGCTCACGGAAGCCGTGGGGAAGCTCTCAGAGGTTGAGCTTCTCGAAGAGGCGACACTGTTTTTCTTTCTGCCCAAAAACCGGAACGCCTTGTGGCGAGCAAAGTACAACGAGCACCAAAAGCGTCGGCACGAGCGAGGGGAGACCCGGTACTTGTTCAAAGCCGTTTCGGCCACGGAGGCTCTTCAACCTGAAAACCTGCCCCTCGTTGAACGAATCAACCGCGCTCTACGAATGACGCGAATGAGTGCCAGTGCACTCGCGAAAGAGCTCGGGGTAACTCGCATGACGGTGGGGAACTGGAGAGCAGGCAAGAAACCGAACGCCGAACATGAGCCCGCTCTGGAGGCCTGGCTCCGTAAGACGCTTACGCAACCCAACCCTTCTGCCCCCAAAGGGGACCCCAAAAACGACGGTTCCGGCGGGCAGATGTAAAGAGCTGCACCGGCTTTCACTTATGTATGTAAAGAGCTGCACCGGCTTTCACTTATGTATGTAAAGAGCTGCACCCTATTTTACTTATTGAAGTGCTCTAAAATACCCCATTTTTCTCGGTGTTTTTGAGGCCTCTCTTCCTAAGAGTATTAATAGTAAGAAGAGACCGTTGGCCTTTGGCCTTGGCCTCTAACGGGCCAGGCCAGGCCACGATGAGGAACAGAAGAGAAGAAGCCGCCCCGGACCTTCTCGTTCTCCAGGTCACGGGAAGGGAGACGCCGGCCTTACCCTCGCCCCTCTCTTGCCCACCTGGCCCTCCCCGGAAGCCGAAATCCCAAAGCCTCCTCTTAAAAGAAGCCTCCCCGCGTTCACGTAGTTGGGGCGATTTTCTGAACTGGGAGCATTTTTCTCGCTGGTGTGTGTCGGAGTCTTACCTTGTCGGTGAGGTAAACCTCCCACCAGAGCGAGCCGGTGCCAAGCCGGTGCCAAGCCGGAGGCGACCCCGGAAGGTTGGACCGTAAGGGCACCGGTGCCGACGGGCTCTTCTCTCTCAGGGGGATGGCCCGAGGGACTCACCGGCTTGGTTCCTGAAACTCTCATTATGAGAACCTGAATAACGCGCCCCGACCTCAAGCCGAGGGGACGAAGATTCCAAGCAACCGTGTCGCCCTCGGGGTCGATGGAGAGGTCATGGATGTGTTTGACGTATGTGACCTTGATGGGCGACGGTCCCGGATTGTTTTTTGCGACTGCGACGCCATCAAGGTGCTCAAGCCAAGCGAGCCGCTAGGCGACTGCAAAGGGTGCGGTGTGGACCTCGCCAAGCTCGCCAAGGCCTTGTGCCTCCAAGGCTCACCACCCAAGGCGTCGATGCGGCCCTCCCCTCGATAATCCGAGGAAGTGGAGCACGTTGGCGAGGTAGAGGAACCGCCATGGCGGCGGGAGGCTTCCGGCAACCCCAGCGATGGCGACGTAGCTACTTCCGATGTCTTTGTCCGTCGGGGGAAAGGTCTCTTTTAGGAAATTCGACTCTCGGACGACGGCCATGAGGTTTCCGACGAACGAGGGGTCAAGGCCATAGGGGAGCCTCGCCAACATGAGGTCACTTTCGTTCTCTTTCAGGTGAGTCACGAGGCGGGTGACGCAGGCGGAGAGCTCGCTGAACTGGACTCCTAGCGACTGGAGAGATCGGTCGGATCTCATGGCTTCATATCCTCAAGCCTCGCCATGAGGTTTCCGTCCGGGTTGGGTTGATGCATGAAGGAGCTTTCCTGGCCGTCAAAGAAGTAGCGGGTCACGCGACAAATGAGGTCGATTTGCGCGGAAGGAGTGAAGGGTGAAAGCCCCTCCAGAACGCCTGCGTAATGCACAAATGGAACGGGATCTTGATCCTTCAACCGGGGGTCTTTCCTGTCGAACGAGGCCTCGAAAAAGTCCTTCAGAAAGCGAAGTTGTCGAAAGGGTTGAACGGCAAAAGCGGGGGCGGAGTAGTGGTTTTCTTCGTGATGGTCGAGCATGAGTTCGAGGTGCACGAACGCGCGGTAGGCCTCGCCCACGAGGTTCGCAAACTTCTCCAAGCGATCTTTTTGACTCGTTTCTTCTGTTTCCATGGAGCTCCGTGAATGCGCAAAAGGCGAGCGGCCACGAGGCCGCCTTGAGCCTTCAATGGGCCGTGTGATGCGCGCCGGTGTTGGTGAGACGAGCGAAGAGAGGGCGAGGGCGTGCCGTGCTTTTGGCTCGCTCAAAACACGGCAAGAGGAACGTTTGCGTTGCCCAAGCCCTCTGCACGAGCCGATGTACCTTGCAAACATCGCCGCGCAACCCTCAAAGTTTTGTCGTGGAAAGAGTGAGCGATTTGACGGCACCTAACCCTGCGAATCGAAACGATTGAGCAGAAGTATTCCGCGTGTCGTTTTTTTCGAGTCGAGGAGTCCAGACCCCTCATTCAACTAACGATTCGATCCATTTCTCATGGACGAGCCAGCTCTCCTACAAGGTGATCTTTCGTCATTCAAAAAGCACTAAAAGGAACCTTTCCCTCATTGACAGAAAGGTTCCCGTTATTCATGCTCATCGTATGAGCCAAGCCGCTATCGTCGCCGTCACCGCCTCTCCCCTGGCCACGGTCTCCCCCGCGTCCGCTAGGCTCGTCGAGGCTTTCTTGGCCGGCAGGAAAGCTACAACCCTTGCGGCCTATCGAGCCGACCTCCAAGACTTCGCCACCTTCGTTGGGGCCGTCTCCATGG
>Ga0208783_10002543_pt1 | contig 10437 bp, 15 predicted proteins | sample DEB19_08_DNA_2_FD_184529 | JGI IMG/M metagenome (GOLD analysis project Ga0208783, IMG submission 184529) | Aqueous microbial communities from the Delaware River and Bay under freshwater to marine salinity gradient to study organic matter... | ecosystem: Environmental > Aquatic > Marine >... | reverse complement strand
GGTGCAAGCCTGATTGCCAACGAGGCTCTTAGTAACACGGTGCAGAAACTTGCTGGCATTGAAGGTCAGGAGTTGGTTCGTACTGAACTGGCCAGCGAAGCGAAGAAACTGGCTGGCAAGAAGGGTGCCATAAAGGCTGATGTAAACCGTAAAACGGCGGCAGCCGAGAAGGCTGTGCGCCGGTTCCAAGATGCTGGTGTTATCGGCTTTACGGTCAACGGCAAATATACGGAGATGCCACGGGACCAAGTGCTGAAAGCGTTGGCTGCCAAGGAGAAAAAAATTAAGTCTGCGTATGACCGCTTGTATGCGGAGATGGACAAGATTGTGGATGATGAAACTCGTTCTGTCATCGCCAACAGGACTTCATACGAACAACGCCTTGCGTCGTTGTTCAACCAGAAGAAGGCTTTGCAGAAATGGGATGACAATGTGGGTGCGCAGTTGCGCAACGACATTGCGGTTCTGGAGAAAGCAATTATGGACGAGCCACCGGAAGGTGCCTCGGCCACTGTCGCTCGTGCGTGGGTGGACAAGGTTCAACGCACAATGGAAGGCATCCCCCAACTCAAGGACAGTAAGTTCGCTAGGGCTTACGAGCGTGTGACAACAACGCTTCATGCTGATGAGGCCATGCTGGCCATGTTGGATTCGGAGCAAATTCCCGAGGCGGCCGCAAAGATTACAGCCGCCAAGTCTGGGTGGTTCAACGGCAAACTTCAGAAAGACATTTATGACGGTTGGCGTGAAATTGAATCCTTGGGACTTCAGGTTCCGGAAGAAGTGGATGCGTTGTGGCGACCAAACATTGACAAGTTGCGTAGCAAAGCAGGGCGTAACCAGTTCCTAAAGGCATACAAGGCGTACCACAGCCTGTTTAAGATTTACGCTATGGCAAGCACCGGCTTCTCGGTGCGTAACGCACTTAGCGCAACCTTTATGAACTGGGTGCAAGGTGTCTCATATCAAGACATGATTGAGGGTGCAATTGTTGGGCGTGCTATTTCCAAGAACCCATCCACATGGTTGGATGACATGGGCTTGGAGGGTGCTGAGCGTGAACTTTATGAGAAGGCTTGGCGTGCAACCGAGGCCACTGGCCGAGGCATGGGTGACGAACTTGCGTCACCCGTGATGAAGGGTGTTGGCTCTAAGTTGATGAACAACAAGTTCACCCGTTTCTTTGGTGGCTTGAACGATTATGTGGAACGCAGTGTTCGTTTCCCGTTGGCTCTGGACTCTTTGAAGAAGGGCATGAGTTACGACGAGGCTGTGGAACGGGTAGCCAGAATCCACTTTGATTACTCAGATGTGTCTAGATTGGATGAGGCAGCCATGTCGGTGGTGCCGTTCTGGATTTGGACCACACGCAACATCCCATTGCAGATTACACAAATGTGGACACGCCCCAGTGCCTACAGTGTTTATGAAAAAGTCAAGGAAGCCAACCCTGTCAACGAGGATTTGATTGTTCCAAGTTGGATTTCGGACATGGGTGCCATTAGCCCGTTTGGTGTTAGTGACAGTTTTGTGTTGACACCTGATTTGCCGATGAACCGTTTGGAAAAGAACGCAACAGACCTGTTTAGCACTAAGTTGCTGGGTCAGTTGAACCCACTTATAAAGGTGCCGATTGAAACATTGGTTGCCGATAAGCAGTTGGCTTTGGACATTCCGTTCTCGGACCAGTACCAGAAAGCCAAAGGTATAGACAAGGCGGTCGCAGCGTTGGGTGCGTTCTTGGGTGCTGATGCGCTGGGCAAGCGTGACCCCAAGACTGGTGAGTTGCTTATTAATCCGAAGTTCCAGTATGCAATCCCGAACATTATTCCGCCGTTGGCACAGGCGGAGCGTTTGTCTGGTGGCGAAGTGGGTGGTAAGGGCACATACGATGAGCGTCAACTTTCCAGCATCCTTAACTATGTAGGTATTCCGGTGCGTGAGATTGGTCCACAGCAACAACGCAGTGAGATTATCAACCGCCAGTTCAAGATTAAAGACTACTTGAAGTACCTTGAAGGCAAGGGTAAACTAGGAGAAAAGATAGAGGAATAATGGCTGTCAACCGAACTGATTTCTATAATTGGCAGAAGGCCACCAAGGCGGATGCGCTTCGGTTCCGCAAAGCGTCACCGAACCTTGTTGCTATCAACGACTATTTGTGCAAAGCATTTGGCGGAGACAACATCGGCATCTACAACAAGCGTGAGATTCGTGGCGGTGGGGATTTGTCGTCGCACGCATACGGGGCGGCATTGGACTGGCGTTATACCACCCGTAAGGGTGGGCTTCAGGCTATTCGTTTCCTGATTGACCATTCACAGGAGTTGGGCATACAGGCTATTCACGATTATGTGGGGTGCACAATTTGGCGTTCAGCCCGTGATGGTGGCAAGGGTGGTTGGAAGCCACAGCAACCTGACAAGGATGGTATGGGTCAGGCGTGGGCGAAGTGGTTGCATATTGAAACAACCAAGACTGAGTGGGCGAACTCCATCCGTGTGGAGAACCGCTTTTAATCTTCCTCTTTGAGTGCAATGATTAGATGCTCCATAATCTTGGAGTATTCCTTGAAGCAGGACTTCATTGCTTTCTGGTCACCCATTGCTGCTTTCAGCCATGTGCGCACTAGGTCTTTGGCTCCCATTCGGGAGCATATGAACTCTATTGTGAACCCTGCTTCGGCATCGTGTATTAGTGCGTCAAAGGTGGCGTTTAGTTCTTCAATGTCATCGGGGTCAAATTCTTCATCCTCGGGATTCATTCTTTGCCCTCAGTTCTTCTAGCATCTGGATAACCAACAGCACATCTTCTAGTTTGCGACGGTGTGCCATTGGTAGTTTCAGCATCTCTGCCTCAACCATTAGGAACTGTGTCTTGTCCCTGTACCCGTTCAGGTTCACTATGTGCATTGGAGGTTTGGATTTTTTCATAGATGCCTTCAGCGATTGTTGAGATGATGTTTCCAATGGATTGCTTTTCGTCGTTGTTTTCAGGTTGGATTGACATTTCTAGGAAGAAGATGATTGCGGATGCCATAGCGAACAATAGTTCGTCATTCAACCACATTCCTTCGTCACCAAGTTTTATGTAATGGCCTTTGCCATCGTTACCCATTGTCATGTTCTGTGTCCTTTGCTAGTTGTAATTGAAATGAGCCATCTGCCAGCATGATGCTGATTGCACTATAGCCCACGATGTCAACCCATGTGTCCATTAGGGATTCGTTTTCTGCTTCGCTGTTGCGACCCAATAGGTTCTTTGCCCGTGCGATTTTGTCGCATAACCGTATGGCAACCCCGACGACCCCGAACTTGTTGATATTGTCGTGGCCGTAGTCGTGTTGTTTACGGACGAGTGTGTTGACCATTTCGGTTCGTTGGAACGAACCGACTTTAAGGATTTGTAGCACACCTTGTGTGCCGGCCTTTTCAAGCAGTGCATAAACCGTGGCGGTTTCCTGCGTTTTGCTTTCGGCAATCCAAGCGGAAATGTAATCTGAAATAGCATCCAAGATAGCCATATCTGGTTCAAGAGTTTGACCATCCATTGTGGCTTTAACAATTTTTGCCACCGCTTGATTTGCACCGTCATCCCATGTTTCCATTTTTGTTACTCCATATCTTTACGAATTCTGGGTGGTTTTCTAGTTCTGCTTTTAAGCAATCAAGTGCGTGGCGAGTTTGTCGCCACGCATACGATTTCGCTTTTGTGCCGATATTACCAGCAAGTTCTTGGTATGTCTCACGCATATAAAAAATGCGGTGGAGAATCTCACGCTGTTTTTCCGGCAGGTTCTCTATACATTCACCAACAATGTCCAGCAGTCGCCAGTCAGGTTCCAACGATTCGTCATCAAAGAACGGCATCATTAACCGTTCAATGTCGGAGGAGAATCTATTGAGTTTCTTCGCTGGTTCGTACTTCATCGTAATCTTTGTTGGTCATTAAGTCCATTACTTGGTCGGGATACAGAAGGTATCCCTTGGATGGGTTGGATGATGTTTTGGCAAATGTGATTATGGTTTTGCTGTTGAACAGTTCAGGGTGCGCAGACAGGTACCGCTTGAGGCGTGGTACGGACACCATGATGAACGCACCTTGCGTGCCGTCCAGTGTGTATACATACACCCACCATTCGGCTTTGGTCACCATCAAACCAGATGGTTGCCATAATGCTGTGCCGTCAGGGTTTTGTCTACGCCTAGGGTTTTGTTCTGTTTCAATTACCATGCGACCGTTTCTATAACGGTCGGTTTTGACTTCAAAGGCACCGGCTTGGATGGAATCCAGAAAGCCGTTAACCAGTGCTTCGCCTTCTTTGCCGAACTTCAGGTCGGTGTGGAAGTCGTACTTGCGTCTAGGCAGGTCGTAGTCGGAGTGCTTACTCAATGCTTATGCACCTCCACATAATGAACCTGCTTGTCATCCACCCATGCGGCCCCGTTCAGACCATCCATGAGCAACTTCAAATAGTTGTCAATGTCCCCACGCAGTTTGGATGGTGTTACATCATATGGTTCTACCGTTACGGTGGTTTTGTCCACATAGAAATGAACCGTCATCTTCACAGGGTTTTCGTAGCGTGGACCGTCCCACCCTTGGTGGATTACAGCCTCTGCCATTAAGGTTTTTTCAGGCGTAAACACACGCCCTCGTCTACCTAGCCGTGGCCTGCCTTTGGGGACTGGGCGACCCATAAAGGTGGCAGACCACGGTTTGGTCTTGGAGCGTCGTTTAGTAGCCATACTAGGAAAATACTCTACTGAGTAATTTGTCTATTTCCAACTCACCGGCTGGACCACGCAGATGATATTTGCCCCAACGCTTGTCAGCGTCAACAAGAACCAACTTGGCTTGCGATGGGGACATAAAGCACTCGGCACACACATAGGCAAGTTTGGTCAGGGTGCTGGAACGGTCACGGTTGGGGAGCGGTCCGTCACGCCAGATGACTTTGCCAAGTGGCGACAGGACCCGTAATGCTTCGGACAAGTCCTCGCATACAGGTCCGTCGTGCACAATCTGCTGGTGTTGAACTGGTGGTTTATAGAAGGCAGCGAGTGTGCTGATTACATCTGGTTCGGTGAACTGCACATTGTCCAGAAACTCAACGAGCGGTACTGGTTTGAATGTTTGCCGGTCAAGGACCACACGCTTGTCTGGGGTGGCGTGCAAGCCACCCACATACGGTAAGCGTACATAGTTGCCGTATTGTCCGGCTGTGAGCCGGACCTGCTTGGGGTTGACTTCACGGGCAGGTATGTCTGCTACCTGATGTGCGGCAAGAAACATATTCCTCATGCTAATTGCGGAGACAAGAGAAGGAGCAAAGACCCACACATGGTAACCCTTTGAGCGTGAACGCTCTATGTATGGGTGTGCACCGCCGGCTTGTAACGCATCGTGTAATGAGGTGGCCATGCCTAGGTCATCAATGTCAATGTCGCTACAGCCCCACACCACACCGAACTCGTCGCCCATAGGCACGAGTGGATACACGCCGATTGGTTCTATGCCTTGCAGGTGGTTGGAGAACACTTCGGGGGTCAGCACTTCTTTAACGCATCTGCCTTCTTCGTGTCCGTACACATCGGCCCTGCCCCTGAATAGGGTTATGAACTTTTGCAGTTCGTCAGACATATCACCAATCCTCCTCCCATAATGCAATGTTTTCTGATTCTGGTTCATTGTCTCCGCCCTGGGTCCAAGGCAGATTACCTGTAGGCAGGCGGTTAAGCCTGCCGGTGCCGTACTCTATCTCAAAGTCAATGTCATCCAGCAACTGTGACGATGGACGCTTGCACTTTACAAGGTTCACCGTGATTGTGTGCTGGTGAATACGCAGGTCGTAACGCAACGCATCTAGTCGTTCAAGCAGACGCTCCGTCTGGTTGGACCTGTCTAGGCGTTCTTCAATCTCACGAATCTGTGCTTCAATCTCAAAGCGTTTACGACGCACACCAATGATGTGTGTGGCTTGTTGCTCACCACCGTAGGCACCGGATGAAATGGTCATCTTCTTGCCTTCGGCACCAGCACTACGACTGGTCTGGTGAAGCACCAGCAACGGCACATTATGGCGTTTACCAAACGCCTTCAGTGTGTTCGCCTTGGATGGGACATCTTCGCCACCACCTTGGAGCAACTCCAAGTAGTCATAAACCAGCAACGCAGGTTTGCCCCACATATCCTGAATCTCACCGAGAGACTTTTCCATCTCGTTCAATGTCATCATCTGGTCAAAGACAGCCAACTTGGGGAAATACTGGTTAGCCGTGTCACGCAACAAAGCGATTGCCTCATTGTCGCTGTTGGCTATGCGTTCCTCTACCACATTGGCATCTATGCCGTGCACCAAGCACGCCAACTTTATGAGCGTCAATGTGCGTGGTTCATCCGGACAGAAATACACAACAGGTTTATCCGCATTAGACAACAGAATCTGCAACAAAAATAGGGTCTTGCCACTGTGGCTGTAACCGTTAATCAAACACATCTCGGCAGGAGCGATGCCACGCATCTGCTCATCCAAGTCTTTGAAACCTAGGTATATGCGTTCACTTGGATTCTGTGCCCAATGCACAAAGTCGTCAGCAGCATGAACAAGAGGCTCATAAAAGGTTTTGATTTTTGGAGCCGTAAACACATCAGGAGGGGCGATTTCGCCCCTCCCTAGTGCCTGCCATCGCTCCGTATAATTCGGAGCCGTCATGTTACTTGCCTCGTGGTGGCCAGAAGGCATCGTCGCTGGTGGTTGACTTGAACCACGGACGCTTTGGGTTTGCAGACAAACCGTCACGGTTGTCCCACACTTCGCTCACACCCTTGTTGGCACAAGCGACACCGAGCCACTCAGGCATCGGACCGTGTTGCTTGCCCTTGATACGAACCGTCATGCCGGATGACTGAACGGTTGCGTTCGGGAAGGCTTGCTGGACAATCGCCACCGCTTCCGCAGTGGTAGGTGCTGGTGTGGCTGGTGCGTCAGCAGTGATGCTGACATTATGAGCCTTGAGGAGTGCATCGGTGCAAGCATCAAATGCTGTCATCCAATTCTCAATGTTCTTGAGAATATCCTCTGACTTGGGTGTCAGGTCTGCGGCGATTTTAGCCGCAACCTGAGTCACGATGGACTGGTCTTTGTTAATCATGGCAACCTCCATGTTGCTTGTTGATGGGTTTTACTATAGCAGAGACAGGTTCAACTAATGTCTACAGGAACTGGTGACAGGTCCTGTTCCGTTAGAAAAGCCCCTTTGCAAATAGACCAATAAGAACACCACTTGGGTGAACATAGATTACTTGTATCATTCATAGGCCATGTATTGTCTACGCCAATAGTCATAGCCATTGTAAGAGTAGGTTGAATTGTGTGTGCGAGCCACCGCAGGTGCGATGCACCACGAGACACACGAACAATTTGTGACCGTGGTTTCTCTTGGCGAATCATTACACCGTAACGGAAGTCAACCGGCAGGTCTGACTTGCCCATGTGGTACACGGCACCAGAATACACAGTTGCTTGAATGGACTGAGACTGTTTCTCTCTAGCGTTATAGGCACGAGATGCTGTTTTCCAGTCCCACACAACACCGCTAGGGGACACATAATCCATTGTGCCTTCAGCCCAAATGGACCAGTCACCACAGGTGAAACCCATCGGGTATTGGAACTTTAGTTCAGCATCCCCACCGAACTCAACTTCAGGCATGATGCCCTCGTACCACGACTCGCACATAGATTGGACATAAAGTTCATACTTGTCAGGGTCAATGTTGGTGGCTTGCCACAACTCATGTTCCCGAAGTTCATTGAACTTTGTCAGCCCAACTTCTTTCATGTCATCCAACCCGACAGCCGTACCGTCCAGCACGGATTCAATCGCATAGTGCACCGCAGTGCCCATGATGGTTGCATCACTGCCGGAACGCATCTCCGGTTTCGTCATGCCCAAGCGTGACCGCTCGGAACACATGACCGCATCATTCAGCCATGACTGGCGTACAAAAATGCGTTTGTTGCTATGGTCAATTTTCATATTTCTCCTAATTGGTAGATTGAGACATTGTAGTATCTAGGTGTGTCATACTAACTTCTAATGCGAACCTTGCTGACAGCCGACCGATGATAAATAACCCCGTACTCCTGCTGAATTATATCACAGATTTCCGCAGCAGACTTGCTGCTGTTTATGGCAAGGTCATGCATACGCTCCTTGGCCGTCTGCTCATGGGGCTGTTTCTCCCTGCGGATACGCCAGTATTTTATCAACCCACGCACCATCATAACCGTCAACCCCATCTCCCTAGCGATGCCGGTGTAACTAAGGGACTTGGTCATCATCGCCCTGTCCAGTTTGGTCAGGTCCTCGTAGGTGAACGACAGGTGTGGCGTTTTGCCAGAAGTGACCGCTTCCATAAACTGGTCAGCCGTCACACCAATGTGTTGCAGAATGTGCACCAACGGCACATCAAGGTTGTCCATGCACATTTTCACCGTGTCACGAATCGTGGAATACCGCCTGAAGGTGTATTCCCGAGACAAGTCCAACTTCCGTGGCACATCAGCCAACGAACGAATCTGGTTCTCATCCTCCGCATCCTGCGTATTGACCCACACATCGTAGAACCGGCACAGGTCCACGAAGTAATCCAGCATCTTGTTCGGGGTCCACGGCACCGAGTAGCCACGCAACTCGCATACACTAGGACCCATAAACATTTCACCAACAGCATCACGAACCCGAATCGGGGTCGGCTCCGCCGGCAACTTCACATCACACAAACAATCCTCGGGGTGCTCAAGCACCCCACAACCAATAGGTCCAGCGACCATCACAATCCCCACTTTCTTGGGTTTAAAGATTTTCTTTTCCGAATACAGCCCCAGCCGTTAAAACCAACAGGTTTCTTGGCGTAGTAACCGTAATAATAACCGTGAACCGCTATGCGGTTCGCCACCACAATCTGCTCAATCGGTGTAGCAAAGTTTGGTCGTGACGCAAACTCACGACCACCCCACCGCACCCATGTGCCAATGTATATCCCTAATCCGCCAGCCCATCTGCCACCATCGTCCCAACGGATGCTGGTGCCGTCCAAAGACGACTCGCATTGTGCGACCAATGCCCAATATTCCAATGGTGGCGTACCTTTTATGGACATTTGTTTGCGTAGTTCCACCATCGCAGGGTCGTACTGCTCACGCAATGCCGAACCGGCACTAGCGTGGGCGGTACCCCCGAGCGACGACAGAACAAACGCAACTGCTGTTATGTATTTAAGCATTGCTTAACTCCTTGTAGCATTTATTGCAGACGGAAGTTCCGTCACTCATGACCACATACCCTATGTAGTGCCATCGTTTGAAACCATCTTCTTCAAAGCCCCACAACCCTATTGGGTCATCGCACTCACGACAATTATGGTCTTTCATTACTCATCGCCTGACGGTACTCGTGCAGAGCACACTCCGCTTCACCAGTGAACGAACCCCAACCGGCGAGACGCTCCGCAATCTTCCGCCACTTCTGAAGTTCACCTTCTAGGTGCTTTATGTATTGCTGGGTGATGTAGTTCGGTTCATGGTGCGATTGAAACACACCACCATCCCGAGCGTAATGCTCCCAAATTTCGTCGCTCATTTGTATCTCTCCATTTCATACCATTTGCCCATGCCATGGTTATGGCACACCGGCAAAGCCGTTAACCTGACCCCAATCTCCACCACGAAGTGGCATTGGGGACACCTATAGCGTCCAGCCGGATAAAAGGGAGCCTTGCGACTCCCTTTATCCGACGCAGTGCGACTAGTCGTCATCGCCAATCATCTTTTCTACTTGTGCCTCAAACCATGCAAAGACTTTTTCCAAAAAGTCCAATGTTTCTGGGGACATTTCACCACTCTCAATGGACTTGTCCAGTTGGTCAACATGGTTCCTGTATTCGTCCTCGGTAATTACACCAGCCTCCAGCGCAGCCTTGATGGCGAGTGCTGACACCGTAGACATATTGTACGCCTCAGCGACATCGTACACCAGACGGTTCAGCAACACATCTGCAACTCGTTCGGGGACATCATGGTCATCACCATCATATTCGCCTTCGTCGTTGGTGCCACAAACCACAACGCAGTTGCCACGAATTTCCTTTTGGAACACGGCACTGGCAAGCCAGTTCATATCCAAGTTCAGAAGCACCCCTTCGTCGTGAATGTACCCGACCAGCACACCCTCACCTGTTCCCCGTTCCGAAGGGAACGATGTTCGGACGGCATCAAAGATGCCACCCACCTGCTGTTGGATGGAATCAACACCATCCACAATCACTGGCTCCGGTGTCACTCCGACACCTGCCGGTAAAAATATTCCTGCTGTAAGCATTTTGTTTCTCCTTGTTTAGAGTTCTTCGTAAACGAACATTGCGTCGTTCATTC
>Ga0208783_10002542_pt1 | contig 10437 bp, 17 predicted proteins | sample DEB19_08_DNA_2_FD_184529 | JGI IMG/M metagenome (GOLD analysis project Ga0208783, IMG submission 184529) | Aqueous microbial communities from the Delaware River and Bay under freshwater to marine salinity gradient to study organic matter... | ecosystem: Environmental > Aquatic > Marine >... | reverse complement strand
GCTGATCGTACCCATGAGGGACTTCAAAACCTACCAGCCCACGAGCGTACAGCGTATCAAGGCGGACGGCAGCAAGAAGTTTCTGCCAGGCGGGCGGACGAAGAATGCGGTCTTTGTGCTGGGGAATCGCCACGCGGCGGTGTCGTGGTTGTGTGAGGGATATGCGACGGGGTTGTCGATTCAGGCTGCGCTGCGGTCGATGTATTCCGATGCCGCGGTGATTGTTTGCTTCAGTGCGTACAACTTGGCGCACGTGGGCAAGCAAGTGAAAAAGGGTTTTGTGTTTGCGGATCACGACGAGGCCGGCATTCGCGCTGCTGAAGAGCTGCCTTTCCCATGGGTAAAAAGTGATGCGCCCGGAGAGGACGCGAATGATTTGCACCTCAGGGCTGGCCTGAGGGCGGTTCGGTCAGTGCTTCAGAGTGCGATACTCGGCAAGCGCGGCGGTGAGTAGGGCTTGGGCTTGGTCGTCTGTGATACCCCATAGCCTGCAATGCATGGCAAGGGCTGACGCTAGAGCGGCGGCGGCGTGGGCTGGATGGTCGAATAGTTCAGGCAAAGCCGACATAATGTCGGCTATGCCTTCTTGTATCTCCATGTAATCGGAGGTTTTCATTCGCGCATCATACGGCAGAAAAACCAAAGGCCCACCAAGCACCCGGGCCCTGCTGGATTAGTCCGGCCGGGCTCCACATTTCCGCAATGCGCTCGTCTGCTGAGTCGATCAAGCTTTCAGCATAGGCGCGTGGCTCGTAGTGCTTAGGGCATCGGATTAGCACAAAGTCGCCTTTGTCGGCGAGTGTGCCAGTGAACCCGTTATTTCCAAATCTAAGCCTAGCGGCGTGCGTGCCAATATCAAAAGCCCGCTCGGGGCTCTCTCCAGTTACCAGTTGAATAAAGGGTTTAAGCGTCATGCGTGCGCCCTTTCAAAGGCTTTCGCCTTTGGCCCGTGGACTACGATTACCACGCTAGCGGCGGTGGGTTCAAGGGCTCCATCGCATGCGCCACAATTGATGCACTGGCGGCCCTTATCGGCCGGGCATTCGATCTCATGCTTGGCGATCGGCTGCGCCTTAGTCTTAACGCGAAAGTATCGCCAGCCCATAGCACGCGCAATATCGGCATCGGCGGCCGTTTCCACTGATGACATGCAAAGCTCGCGCATCGGCTGCGCCCATGGTTCGCGCCATTGGTGCGTGTAACCTGTCCAGCCTTCGGCCGTTTCGAGCAAGCGAAGCCAGTACTGAAGCGGAATCATTGAAGGATCGCCGGCTGCGCCTAGTCTGACCATGCGCCCCAGGATAATCCGGCGCATAAGCGCAGGCTTTCGGCGCAAGTCCATGTATCCGCCCCGGCGGTAAGCTTTCCACACGTTCGAGGGTGCTTTGCCCCATTCGATATAGCATTCGGCGTGCATCGGACAATCGCCACAATGGGCGCGGTCGGCCCCGGTGCGGCGTGCTTCGAGCGGGTGCATGTCTTCGCGCAAAATCCATGTTTGCACCATGTTTCCGGTTTTGCCGTTCGCGCTCGTAAGCGTGGCAATCCCCACGATAGGGGCGTTATCGATAGGGCTGCGCCCTTTGTAAAAAATAAACCCTCTCATTTGCTGCGCCTCGCGTCTCTAATTTTTTCGATGATGCCGGCAAGCTCGAAGTCGTAAGCGGTGAAAACAATTCCGCCCCCATAGGCGCGGCCTCGGTAAGCTTTACCGCCCCATGGTTTAGCGCTATGCACTGCCATACTGTAACGCTGAAGGATTGTGTATCGCTCGCGGTACTGGTCGGCCATTTCGGGCGGCTCCACGTCCAAAAAGTGGATGATGTGGCGCGGGTTGCCGTTGATGTCGTTTTTGATGCGTGTAAATCGTTCGTTCATGGTTTCACCTTTAGAAGTTGCAGCATCCGCAGCAAGGCGCATCTTCACAGCGCCCGCGCTTGTTGCGGTAGTAGTCGCGGCTGCCAATCCAGATGTGGTCGGAAATGGTTTTGCGTGTGGACATGTATCGCCCCACGGCCTCGGCGGTCTCGTCGTCTAAGTCGGGCTCGATCTCATGAGCAAGCCATGCGTGCTTGTTTCGTGGGTCGTAAGCGATCTGGTCGCCGGGTTTAATCGGTGCTCCAGATTGAGAGCGTCCAGGGTAACGGGCTGTGATTAGTTTCATGGTTTACCTGATGTCGTTATATTCGAGAATCTGAACATCGCCGGCCATGACAAAGCGAACCTCAAGCGAGCTAGTCCCGGACATGTGCCAATCATCGGCGCAGGTGCGTTTAGCTATCTCGATGGCATCGGTAAGGTTGCAGGCCCATAAGGTCTCAACCCAGTCGGTCGATTCGCCCACGATGCAAACGGTGTACTGGTGGCGGGGTGCGTCCGGGTCGTCGGTTAGTTTGCGCATGATTAAAGGTTCTCCACGATATCGCCGCAAGCGATCCACAAAAGGCGGTCCAGGTTTGCGTCATGGTCTGACAATTCGGCTTGGTCCCACGCGCCATAGTCGCGCAAAACTTCGCGCACGCGGTCGGGGTCCAGCCGGTCTAATTGTTTCTTGATCGAAGGCACGCGGCGAAGGTCTGCTATATCTCGATCGCATTGCCCCTGATGGTGCCCGATGTGTGCTTGCGCTTTGGTTATGTTGAGTTCAATAAAACCGTAAGAGTCGGTCCAGTGCATGGCTAAATCCCTTCGAGGGCCATTTGCCCTTGTTGTATGCGGTCCGGGCGGATCTGGTAAACGTATGAGCCGCAACTTGTGACGCGCTCGCCGTGCTCTAACATCCAAGCAAATTGGCGGCGGTCATGCTCGGGTATCGTTTCCAGGGTGGCGTATTCCCGGACAAACGCCCCCGATCGCGTGCTTCGGGTATTGAGTTCGTCGCGGTCAATATCGCCCATGAAATGCAAAACGAAGCGGCTCATGCTTTCCCCCTTGCGCCAATGAAGCGTTCAAAGCGGCCGGAAATGTGGACACTTCCCCAGTGGGCGGGATAGCAGGCGGCCCATGCGAGTGCTTCGCGGTAGGTGTGCGCCTTGTGCGTATATGTCTTATCGTCCGCATAAACTCGGACGGTGAAGGGTGCAAAGCGCAGGGCTAAGCGGTGTATCAATCGTTTCATATTGGTTCTCTCTGGTTATGGTGCAAAAGCACACCCCAAAACCCGGCACGCCGGGCGATGGGCTGTGCTCTTAGATACGGGCGGCGATGGAATCAATGAAGGCATCTGCGGTGGCGATCTCGTGCTCGATGCGTTCTACGTAATAGTTGATATCGAAAGATGAAACACGGGATTTCATGGCGCAGTCGTAAAGCTTGCGAACGTGGTAATCGTTAAGCGAACCATGAGCAAGCAGGGCCCCGGACTTTGCAAAGCCAGAGTCAACAAGCGCCCGGATGCGATCATCTGAAGCAGTGCGAAGGGCTATAACGCCGTTAGGGTTAAAAGCATGAAAGGCTGCCTTTGTACGGTTGTTCCACTTAGGATTGCATTGAGTGGCGGTCGTGACTGCATCAGTAAATTGCTTTCCATAAAAATAAAATCTCATGTCATGTGCTCCTGGTTATAAAGTTTAGAACCAGCGCATGAATTGCTGCGCAGGCCTTAATTATCTGACGACAATAGGTCAAAACACAATGGCCACTTGTCAGCCAGGATCGACCACTCAGCTGTTGTAATCTGCCGCTTATCGGTTATCATGCGTTCGCATAACGTTCACACGGCAATGGAAGGGCAAAGCATGGCAAGGGAAGGTCCTGAGCTACCAGCGGCAGCATTGAAGGCAATGGGTAGAGGGATACCGGCTGATAAGGTATTGATGCCTGAAATCGACCTTACACCTAAGCAAAGGCAATTTGTTAGAGCAATGGCAGAGGGAGCGAGTAAGCGGGATGCATACCTCAAAGCGTATGACGCTCAGGCAGATAGCCGCTCAGTGGGGATTACAGCGTGCCACATAGCCGCTCAGCCTAAGATCAAATCAGCCATCGAGCAGCAAAGGGCGGTGGAGAGATTGAGGTATTCTCAGAACCCCCTTCAGATAAGGGAATTTGTGGTTGATAGCCTCCAGCATGAGGCGCGAACCGCCCAAAAACCCGGCGACCGATTGCGTGCGCTCGAATTGTTGGGCAAGCTTGCGGATGTTGCAGCCTTCGAAACCCGCTCGGTCGTCACGCATGAGCGGAGCAGCGACACCACGGCCAAGCTTAGGGAAAAGCTCGCCAGGCTCGGGGCGATCGATGTCGAGGTGCGCCAGGTGGCGGAGGAGGGGGGAGAGACCCCCACCCCACCCCCACCCCCACAAACAGGCCGGGCATCTGGTGGGCCGACTAGGCCCAATAATCCCCACGTACCATCCAATAATTTTTCAGATCTCCACGTACCATCCGATAGCTTTGCCGATACGCAGGAGGGGTACCCCCTTGAAGATGGAGAAACACCGCCACGTGGCGGAGTTTTTGAGGAAGAGGCCCCCCATGAAGAGGGTTTGGGTTCCCATAGTGGGAGGGGTAGAAAAAAGGAGAGGCCGATATGGGAGGATCCGAAGCGGTGGTATGCGGAGACGATGGGGGAGGTGCCGAAGATAGAGTGGCAGCCGAGGGAGGAGGCTAGGGATGAGGTGCAGAAGAGGTTGAGGGATGACGAAGGCGGAGGCTAAGGTATTGTTGGCGGTGAAGACTTGGTGGGAGTTGTATCACTTTGGTCCGTCGTATGACGATATACGGTTTGTGTTGTTACAGGATAGTAAGAGTAATGTGCATAGGCTTGTTAAGAGTTTGTGTAAGCAGGGGTATTTGAAGCGAACGCCTGGGAAGAGTAGGAGTGTTAGGGTTGTGAGGAAGAAGGATGGATCTTAGGCAGTTGGCTAAAGCGGCCGCTGGGAAGCTTCATCTTCTTACGGAGGATGAGAAGCGGTTATTGCTTAAGGAGATAGAGGAGTTAGAAGCTGAGGATGCTAAGGCACATGCTCAGAGGGATTTTATGGGGTTTGTGAAGCGCATGTGGCCGGGGTTTATACCGGGCAGGCACCATGAGGTGGTGGCTAGGGCGTTTGAGGATGTGGTGAATGGGAAGAATAAGCGGTTGATTATTAATATGGCGCCGCGGCATACGAAGTCTGAGTTTGCGAGTTACTTGTTGCCGGCTTGGTTTCTTGGGAAGAATCCGCAGAAGAAGGTGATACAGACATCGCATACGGCTGAGTTGGCGGTGGGTTTTGGCCGGAAGGTTAGGAACTTAATTGATTCAGAGGAATACCACGCCGTCTTTGATGATGTGAAGTTGAAGGCGGATAACAAGAGTGCTGGTCGATGGGCGACGAATAAGGGTGGGGAATATTTTTCGATTGGGGTTGGTGGATCGGTAACAGGTAAGGGTGCTGATTTATTGATTATTGATGATCCGCATTCGGAGCAAGAGGCGAAGTTAGCTGCGCATAAGCCTGATATTTTTGATTCGGTATATGAGTGGTATACGTCTGGGCCGAGGCAGCGTTTGCAACCTGGCGGGGCCATAATCATAGTCATGACCAGATGGGCGTTGAGAGACCTTACTGGGCAGGTGATTAAAGCGAGTCAGACGAGGGGTGGTGATGAGTGGGAGGTTATAGAGCTTCCAGCGATCATGCCCTCTGGTAAGCCGGTTTGGCCAGAGTTTTGGAAGTTAGAAGAGCTGATGGCTTTGAAGGAGGAGCTTCCGGTAAGTAAGTGGAATGCTCAGTATCAGCAGCAGCCGACGGCAGAAGAGGGTGCGATTGTTAAGAGGGAGTGGTGGCGCCGGTGGGATGGAGATAGGCCGCCACGGGTGGATTTTATTATTCAGAGTTGGGATACGGCTTTTTTAAAGAGTAATCGGGCGGACTTTTCGGCTTGTACGACATGGGGTGTGTGGACGACCGAAGAGGGTGATACCAATATTATTTTGCTAGATGCATTTAAGGATCGGTATGAATTCCCAGAGCTTAAGCAGAAGGCTTATGAAACCTACAAAGAGTGGGAGCCAGATGTATTTCTGGTTGAAGCAAAAGCAGCGGGAAGCCCCCTCATCTTTGAACTCAGGCGTATGGGGATCCCTGTTAGTGAGTACAGCCCCACGAAAGGTAACGACAAGGTAGTGCGTTTGAATGCGGTGTCGGATTTATTTGCCTCGGGGCGGATATGGGTTCCGGAGAGGAAATTTGCGGACGAGTTGATTGAGGAGGTTGCTGCGTTTCCTGCGGGGGAGCATGATGACCTTGTGGATTCGATGACGCAGGCTTTATTGAGATTTAGGACTGGAGGGTTCTTGAGCCTACAATCCGACGATGAAGATAAAGAACCTGTTTATCAACGTAAAGCTGCTTATTACTAGGAGCCATTATGGCAATGTCACCAGCATTATATAAGGCGCCCTTGGGTTTGGATGCAATTGAAGAGCCCATGGATATTGAAATCGAAATAGAAGATCCTGAGTCTGTCGGTATTACGGTGGATGGCTTAGAGATTACGTTAGAGCCAGAGCGAGATACGCCGGAGGATCATGACGCAAACCTTGCTGAGTATATTGATGACCGAGAGCTGGCGACAATTGCTAGTGATTTGCTAGAAGATTTTGAGAATGACCAGTCATCGCGGAAGGAATGGGTTGATACCTACGTCGATGGGTTGAAGTTACTGGGTATGAAGTATGAGGATCGGACGGAGCCATGGCCTGGGGCGTGTGGTGTGTTCTATCCGTTGCTGTCAGAGGCGGCTGTACGGTTCCAGGCGGAATCGATCATGGAGACGTTTCCTGCTTCGGGGCCGGTAAAGACGCAGATTGTTGGGCGTTTGACCAAGGAAAAGGAAGAGTCAGCCCAGCGTGTGATGGAGGATATGAATTGGCGTTTAACTGAGCAGATGCCTGAGTATCGACCGGAGCACGAGAAGATGTTGTGGTCACTTTCCCTTGCTGGATCAGCATTTAAGAAGGTTTATTACGATCCTGCTTTAGGTCGGCAGGTGTCGATGTTTGTCCCGGCCGAGGATATTGTTGTGCCATATGGCGCGAGTGATCTTAGATCATCGCCACGTATCACACAGATCATGAGAAAGACCAAAAATGAGGTCAGAAAGTTGCAGCACGCAGGGTTATGGCGTGATGTAGACCTTGGAGAGCCATCGACGGTCCTTGATGATATTGAAAAACGCAAGGCAGAGGAGCAGGGATTGTCCGCGACCATGGACGATCGCTACCGAATTCTTGAAATGTGCGTGGATTTGGACCTGCCAGGCTTTGAAGATAGCGATAAAGATGGTCCAACAGGTATAGCATTGCCTTACATTGTGACTATTGATAAGAGTACCAGTGAGATTTTGGCCATTAGAAGGAACTGGTACGAGGAAGACCCGCTGAAATTGAAGCGGATGCACTATACGCACTACACCTATATACCCGGATTCGGGTTTTATGGGTTTGGTTTGATCCATTTGGTCGGTGGTTTTGCTAAATCAGGTACGTCTTTGATCCGCCAGTTGGTGGATGCGGGTACGTTATCGAACCTACCTGGTGGTTTGAAGTCCCGCGGGCTTCGAGTTAAGGGTGACGACACACCAATCGCACCTGGAGAGTTCCGTGATGTAGACGTTCCGTCAGGTTCTATCAGGGATAACATCCTACCGCTGCCCTATAAAGAGCCAAGCCAGGTTTTATATAGCCTTTTAGGTACGATTGTTGAGGAAGGAAGACGTTTTGCCGCGACGGCAGACATGCAAATCAGCGATTTATCCGCAAATACCCCAGTTGGTACGACGTTAGCGGTATTAGAACGCACATTAAAGGTTATGTCAGCGGTGCAGGCGCGTTTGCATTATTCAATGCGCCAGGAATTTAAATTATTAGCGTCGATTATTAGAGATTATCTACCGACTGACTACAATTATGACGTTGATTCTCCATTAGGACGTGCAGCTAAACAAGCCGATTATGATACGGTGGAAGTAATACCTGTATCTGATCCAAATGCTACAACGTTAGCCCAAAGAGTTACACAGTATCAAGCAGTATTGCAATTAGCTGCGCAATCTCCACAAATATATGATATGCCTGAGCTACATAAACGTATGCTTGGTGTATTGGGTATTAAAGATATTGAAAAGTTAATACCAGTTGCAAAAGAACAGGACCCAAGAGATCCAATTTCAGAGAATATGGATATATTGGTTATGAAACCTGTTAAAGCATTTATATATCAGGACCACGAAGCGCATATTGCTGTGCATCAAGCTGCATTAAATGACCCGTTATTAAGGCAGCAAATGCAACAAAACCCCATGGCTGGTCAAATGATGGCTGCCTCCCAGGCTCATATTAATGAGCACCTAGCATTCTTATATCGTCGCAAGATAGAAGAGCAGTTAGGCGCACCATTACCTGCGCCAAATACATCACTGCCAGAGGATTTTGAGGTCCAGTTGTCACGATTGGCGGCCCAAGCGGCGCAGCAATTGTTACAACAAAACACACAGATGGCACAGCAACAGCAGAATGCACAAGCTCAGCAAGACCCGGTTGTGCAGATGCAGCAAGCTGAATTGCAACTAAAACAGCAAAGAGAGCAGCGTGAGGCGGCGATGGATGCTGCTGAATTGCAATTAAAGCAGCAGGCTCAGCAGCAAAAGGTCATGCTTGAGCAGGAGCGTATTAAATCCAACGAGCGAATTAACAACCAAAACAACCAAGTCAAAATGATTGACAAGGCTGCTGAAATACAAAGAGGTAGAGATGGAATTCCACGAAGCACTGGATCTGGAAATAAATAAACAGATTAGGTATGCGGAAGAACAATTGGCTCAAGGGAGTATGAAAACCTTTGAGGATTACAAGTTCGTTTGCGGTCAGATTCAAGGTCTCTTGATCGCTAAACGTATTAACCAAGACCTTGCAAACCGTATGAAGGAATACGATGACTGATATGTCAGAAGCAGTAACTGCTGAAGAGCAGGCAACGCAACTTCCGAATCCAACTGGATACAGGATGCTCTGCGCATTACCAGAGGTAGAAGATAAATTTACCAATGGTTTATTTAAACCGGACTCATTAGCGAAGTTGGAAGAGTTCAGCACCGTTGTTTTATTTGTTATTAAACAAGGACCGGATTGCTACAAGGACGCAGCAAAGTTTCCGACGGGTCCATGGTGCAAGGAAGGTGACTTTGTATTAGTACGTGCTTATTCAGGCACGCGTTTCAAAATCCACGGACGAGAGTTCCGCTTAATCAACGATGACACGATAGAAGGTGTTGTTGAAGATCCACGCGGTTACAGCCGCGCATAAAGGAGTAGTTATGGCAGCAGAGAATGACAATATTGAAGTGGAAGTTGAAGGCGACAATGTCGAAGTAGAGATTGAGAATGACACGCCGGTCGCTGACCAAGGTATTAACAAGTTAAACAAGGATCCGACCGACATCCCTGAAGACGAGATTAGCCAGTATTCGGAGGGTGTCAAGAAGAGGATCATGCAGCTCACGCACTCCAGGCATGACGAGCGCAGGGCTAAAGAGGAGGCGATTAGGGAGCGAGAGGCTGCTATTGCTTATGCAAAGCAAATTGCAGATGAGAACAACAAGCTCAAAGAGAAGCTCAATACAGGAGAGACAACCTTAATCAAGACGATGCAGGTTGCTTCTGAAAAAGAGTTAGATGAGGCGAAGCGAAAGTATAAAGAAGCGCTTTATACGGGCGACGCAGACAAGATTGCAACGGCACAAGAGGAGTTTAGTAAGGCCGTTATTAAGTCTGAGAAAGTCAAGCAGTTCAAGCCGGTTCAGCAAGAGCAGTTGCAACCCGTTGATAATCAGGCATATAATCAACCGCATCAGTACATCGATACCAAAGCAGAGCGCTGGAAAAACGAAAACCCATGGTTTGGACAGTCTGGTGCTCCTGGGGTAGATGATGAGATGACATATTTTGCGATGGGCCTGCATAAGAAATTAACGCGGGATCATGGCGATCAATATGCAGCGACTGAAGAGTATTACGAGAGGATTAACTCTCGCATGAGGGAAAAATTCCCAGAGTATTTTGGCAAACAGGCCGGCCAAGATACTTACAGAAGGTCTGCATCGGTGGTTGCCCCGGCATCACGTAGCTCGCCACCTAAAAAATTGAAGCTTACGCAGTCTGAGGCCAACACGGCTAAACGCCTTGGTGTGCCAATTCAGGAATACGCCAAACAACTGGCAAAACTACGGATGGAAGGAAAGTTATGAGCCGCGAATCCCGTGAAGTGCAGAGCCGTGAAAACACGGAACGTCCTAGACAGTGGAAGCCGCCTAGCTCATTACCCGACCCTCTGCCGCGTGATGGCTGGAAACATCGTTGGGTACGTACGTCAGTATTAGGACAGACGGATGCAAGGAATGTGGCCACCCGCCATCAGGATGGTTTTGAACCATGCAAGTGGGAAGACTATCCAG
>Ga0208783_10002540_pt1 | contig 10445 bp, 28 predicted proteins | sample DEB19_08_DNA_2_FD_184529 | JGI IMG/M metagenome (GOLD analysis project Ga0208783, IMG submission 184529) | Aqueous microbial communities from the Delaware River and Bay under freshwater to marine salinity gradient to study organic matter... | ecosystem: Environmental > Aquatic > Marine >... | reverse complement strand
ATCTTCTTCTCCGCCTTCTTCATCGCCCATCTCCCAAGAAGCGCAAGACTTGTCCGGCGCACACATAAAGTTCCACTGATGGCAATAACCCGCACCTTCTGGCAGGCAATCTTCCATGTCCATGTCGAAGTACTCGCAATTACCGCAACGCCTTTCTTTGGCCTGACTCGCAGAGATACGCCACTTTGCGCCTAAGTCTCTCCAGAACTGCGTATCGCCCTCTCGTTCAGGGCCATACATTGCCTTCTCTTTTGCGATTGCCTTGTTCTCTTCGTTCAAAGCCTCATCTTGCGTTGGAAGCGGACAACTCTCGTCATCTTCCTCGTCGTTTTGTTTAACAACGATCATGACTTTAGGGGAAAGCAAGCCTTTCATTTCTTTTCCTTGGGTTGTAAAGGAATGCCTACTTTCCTGTCATACCTAATGGGTACAGGAGGCACTTTTAGCTTGTAGGGAGACGGTAATGCTTTGCGATCCCCGGTTCGTTTTTCCACAGCCATGCTGCTGCCTCCTTAATGTTCTTGGAGTCGTCCTTGCCCACCGTTTGACTGCCCGCGTGGTGAACGTAACTCCTTGAAACAAAATGCTTAAAGTCACATACCGTAAGTGTATGACAAAAGACGTTATCTGAAAACCAATTGATTGGCGGGAACCTAACCGACTGGAAGGCTTCCTTCGTGATGTAAGCAAAGATCGGCGCAATCACGCTCGTCTCTTTGATCGTCTGTTCTTCCGCCCACTTCATCCCACATCTTGCGCCGCCCTCGAACCGGATGTTCTGGGCCTCTAAGATATTGTCAGACCTCGCCCCCAAAACCCCGATCTTATGCCCCGCCTTCTGTAGATGCTCTGCATCCTCAAGAATGAGTCTATAAGAGTCTGGAGTCAAGCAGATGTCGTCGTTGGCAATGATGACTGCATCGTGTGAGCTAAATGCGTCATCCATGATCCGGTTGTAGGCATCACCAAAGTTACCCGCCGAGTTGAGTACCCACTTGTAAATTCGTTCATCCATTGTCTCGGCCCGACTCGACAGATATATCGGCGCTTCTTTGGCGTAAAGACGGATGCTCGACAACGTGATTTCAAGACTTGGACTCCCTACCGTACAAATGAGTATCGGAACTTTTTTCATACTCCGCCATCCTATGGTGGGCTACCACCTGAAAGTATTTGTTATTCATGAGGTTTTCTGTACAAACGTTAACCTCTAACCCGTTTCTGTCTGCGATGATTGGAAAGGACAGTTGATCCTGTAGCGTCCATTTCATCATCTCGATCCACCAGTCTTGATTAGCCTGGGGATTGATGTAACTTCGCTTCCAACATAGAACCCCGCCAGCAATAAGACCTGCATCCTGCGGCCATCCCTGATCCCGATAGTGTTCGACCTGAGCCAAAATAGGTTGGTCTTGATACTTAACCATGTCCCAACACTCTCCGGCCTCTTGGTAGATACAAGTCCGCCATGGGTGTTGGAATGCTGCCATCGTATCTCCGGCCTGGTCGATCATGTAGGCCACAAACTCAGGGCTCGTGATCCTTATCGACCCGTCTATCCAGATAACGTAGTCCTCAGCGAACTCTAGCTTGTCTGGGAATACCTTAAACCACTTAGCATCCATACGCGGATCTGAGAAGCGTCTGCTTGTGATGACTTGTTGCCATCCTTGAGGCTTCTTAGCACCGTCCAGGATCGCGTAGAAGGCCGTAGGAACGCTTTGCTTGACCGCATAGTGCAATGGGTCATAGTTGCCAAAGATCGCCGTGTAAACCGCCGCATTCATACAAAAAAACGCCCAACGTCGCGTCGGGCAAAGGAGGGGAAGGAGCCAGCTTTCATTTTAACCCATACCTTATTTCTTTGAGAATCTCTTCTGCTTGCAGTCTCAGGTCTATGGCTTTCTTATGTAGCTCAACAGACAGATCGACAATTGCTAGTGCTCGTTGCTCTAACGCACTTGTTGACTGCGCCTGCTCGATGATGTCTTGTGCTGCGCTCATGGCTGCTGCTTCGTGTAAGTTCATGCGACCCTCAGATTAAACGGGTTGTGGAAAAAACTAATGTCTACTTCTTCTTGCTCTACAACAGGCTTGAACTTCTTCTTCGGTCTTGAAACCTTCTTGACCTCGTATTCGTCCTTGACCCATTCCCAGACGCGCTCCTTTGCGTAGACATTGATTTGAATAGTTGTCTTTATACATCCTTTTCTTAACAGAGAATTTAGGCAGTTGACCGCCGTTTGCTTGTCAATCTTTGTTTGTAACCTCACTGCTTTTAAGTCTGCTGGTGTCTTACGTTTTCTCAGGTAAGTAAGAATTTTCTTTTGCTCGTCAGTCATCCTATCCTCGCTATCTCTCTTTCTAAGTACCAAATAGCTTTTTTGAGATCTTCGACCTCGTTACCTTTTAGGCTCGACCTCCAAACGTACTTCGTAGCATTACCAAGGTTGAAGTTCATATGCTCCGTGATCTCTATGCACTCTATTCCCGATGGATGAGACGTGTAGTGCTTGGGGTGGTTTACGTCGGCCCATTCATCAACCGCACAGCAATGCCCACACCTTGGGCACTCAAAAGAATCCTTCATATTGTGATCGCCACTCATGCTATTCCTTTCATAAGTAGTTCCTTGATCTCACCATGAACTTTAGGCAGCGGAGCCCAAGCCAGAGCCCAATCTTCCCAAGTCCCGACTATGCACACACCTCCAGGATTCAACAGAAGCATCTTGACACCTCGTGGTGGCGATTGATCGGCTGGCCTTCTCCACACAGCTTCGCCTGCAAGATAGGTTTTCAACTGTTCTTCTCCTTTAGCTTGGCTTCTATGGCGCAAGCAAAATTGCCCCAGTGCTGATTTCCTGAATAGATCTCTTGTATTTCATAAGCCGTCAGCCCAACCCATTCCTTCTTTTGTGGTTTGCTTGAAATACATGTCACCGTATAAGCTCTGCCACACTGACAACCCCACGCCATAGAACTATCTGCTGGCGTCTTTGCGCTTTTGTTTTCGATCATGGAATCTCCTTTAGCTTCCTTGCGTAGTCTTGAGACATGACCTTTGTTGTAGCCAGTTTTCCATGCAATCTCCGTGACTCGCAATGACGGGTCTTTGACTAGCTCTCTGACTAAAGCAAAACGGTTCATGCCATATCCCCTTTGTAAAGATTCCAAGCATCCATCAAATTGTCTCTAGCGATGTCAACCTTTAGTCTCATCTGGTCTAGGTCGTGCAATAAGATTCTTAGCTCGTTAGGATGAACCATCACATACGTTGTTTCGTCTGCTAGCTTTCTTAGCAGAGCGTAGGCTTTTTCTTTGTCGGTCATTGCTTACTCCTTGCTCGTATGGCTGCGGCGCAGTCTTTTCCATGTTTGTACCACTCAGGACCACCATTAAATACATTCAATGCCGGATGCACCCCAAGCACGTCACACACCTTTGCACACGCCTCTCTTTCATGTGCCGCAACAAGTGCAGCGAAGCGTTCAAGGGCTTCTCCAGCGGCTTCGGTCCATGATGTTGCGAACCCCGCTTCCTGCGCCATCTTGATAATGTCGTCTTTATCCACCGTTCTTCACCTCCGGCTCGTGTGTACATGCGTTTTCGTAGTCAATAACGTCCTGCAACCGATAGCGAATCAATCCACCCAACTTCATATACCGGACCCCCTTTTTGAAAGACCGGTCACGTTCCAGTGTTGCTTCGCTGATCTTCCATCGAGTAGCAAGCTCCACTTGTGTTATGAATTGCTCATTTGTTGTCATTGCTCACCCCTTGCTCTGATTGCTATTGCACAGGCTTGTGTCCATCCCATCTCGTTGTGATCAACCTTGCCTGTTTTATATTCAGCGTCCACTTTCTCATCACACACCTTCGCACACGCCTCACGTTCAGCAACAGCAACAAGGGCGGCGAAGCGTTCAAAAGCATCGGTGTAATTCCAAAGGTCAGGATCAAGCCCTGCCTCACGCGCCATGCGGATAATGTCCTCTCTATTCATCAAAATTCCCCTTCTAAGTTGCGAGGTCTAATTATTTGCTTGAGTTTTGCAACCTGCTCTAGTCCTTTAGTCTTATCTATCGTCATTTCCAGACGCTGATAAAACGGAGGAGGAGCCTGCCTGCACAAAGACCTAAATTGCAATACATTCGGAGGCTTATCTGCTGGCAAACACTCCATTGCGTAAGAAACGGCATGAGGACTTGTAGAGAATCCAGATAGCTCGTGAGCCCAGTTCTCCATAACCTCTTGCATGTTCATGTCTCGGTACTGGTCTAAGAAGGCCTTGCCGTAAGTCATGGAAAGTTTCTTGAAGATCGCCTCGATAACCTGTATGTCCATGTCTTAGCCCTCCAGTAGATTGTTAGGCGTGATGTCCTTCTCTCGCCTGTTTCTGCCAAAGATAATGTCTAAAGACTGCTTGTAGTGGTCATCCTTCTTAAGATCGTCTGTAACCCAATCAGCCTTGAACCCTTGCCAACCTCTAGCGCAACACATCTGCAAAGCCTTCTCAAGCGTTAGGTTTGCTGCCCCTGCTTCTCGCCTAATCCCTTTGAGTGCGGTTTCTGTAAGCGGAGACTTCTTAGCCTTCCTGATAGCAAGAAAGTCATCCCAAACAGATTCGCTAACGTCATCAGGACGAAGCGAGCTTGCCGAGCGTTGCTTTATATTTGGTTGTTGGTTATTGGTTGTTGGTTGTTGGTTGTTGGTTGGTTGCACGGTCGTTGAACGGTCGTTGAACGGCTGTTGAACGTCCGTTGAACGCTTGTTCAACGCTCGTTTAGCGGCTGACGCTTTCCCAGCCTTTGAAGCAGCCTCAAGTTGCTGGTGATAGTGAGCTATCTCCCTATCGCAACGCTTGTGATGCCAATTCCCTTCCTTTAGCGTGAAGAACATGCCAAGAAGTCCAGATATGGCCTGCTCTTTGTCTCGGCCATTGACCTTCATTGAAAGTTCATGCAGTGAGTTTGGAAGCGGCTTTTCTGTGTCGTAGTAAAGCCAAAGTAACTTCATGTAGATGCCAACTTCTTCGTTGGTTAAGAACGAGGTGTCCTTAATGAAGTCACCAATATGGTGTTGGTAGTAGTGCATTGTCACCTTTCATCAAAGGTTGCCATCACTGAAGAAGCATTTGGCAGGCAGGTGATGAGGCTGCTTTTCGGGAGCTACCCTAGCCAATGCGGTGAAACAAATAAGAGTCTAAATCAAATTTCAATAACCTTGCAAGTCCACCCTTCTTTCAACTTACCCCATCCGTGAACCTCTATCTTCCAGCCTGCTTGCAAGATAGCCGGTAAGTGCTCACTCTCTGCAATCTTCTTTACTCTGGCTGATACGTTAGCTCTTGAGGTCGTTTGAACTAACAACGTCTCCTCGTCCTTGAGACAAAGTATGTCGCCTATCCCAAATAAGTCCTGGCGTATACGAGCCCACGGGTTCCAGTGCTCGACGATCTGACATAAGTAACCTCGTTCACGAAGCGCAGCTAAAGACCTCTGAGTAGGACTTACCGACGAACGGCGTTTCTTTTTGGTATCAGTGGCAGAAATTGTCGTCACGATGACAGTCTTATGGGGTTATTTCAGTCAATATACACCCATGCAAACGAACTTATTAACCCGCTCTTTTAAGGAGACCTCCATGAGCGATTTCGAGATTCTCTCCGCTGACTTCTCAGCAACTTCCGTCAAAGTAGTTGCCCATACAACGAAAGCGCAGCAGCGCATTTGGGGTGGTGTTTCTTGCGAAATACCAAAGTCAAAACTTCCTGAATTTTACGACATGATGCTTGAAGAAGGCTTCACTGTCGATTTCTAACAGTCAGGGGGTTCGCCCCCTACAGGAGCCAACATGAAAATCATACTCACACAAGAGCAGTTAGAAAAAATCATCAAGGAATATTTCGACAACGACTACAACATCAAGATCAACGAGATTTTATTTGCAGCTAACGTAGAACAGTTCTGCACGATCTACACAAAGGAACTCCAATGAGCGTTGACTACGATGCCTGGTTAGACAGAAAACTTTACGAATACGACAGAGAGAGGGAACAAAATGACTACCAACAACAGTTGGAACAACAGGAATACGAACTTGACCAAGTACAAGATAACGAGGAGTGATTGGGCACTATGCGCGCTATTGGGGATTTGCTACGGAACACTGCTCTACCTGTTCATCAAATAAAGGAGCCAAACATGAAATTCAATGAACTCAGAAAGATCAACGTAACCGAGAAGGTCGAGAAGAAAAACGGCCTTTCTTACCTCTCTTGGGCCTGGGCTGTAGATACGTTGTTGCAACACGACCCTACGGCTACCTGGGAGTACAAGCCTCACCAAATGTGGAATGACACGGTGATGGTGTTCTGCGAGGTCAAAGCCTTTGGAGTATCCCGCACTGCACAACTTCCCGTCATGGATCACAGGAACAAAGCGATTTCTAACCCAGATGCGTTTGCAGTCAATACAGCTATGCAAAGGTGTCTAGCTAAAGCTATCTCGCTACACGGAATTGGCTTATACATCTACGCAGGAGAAGATTTGCCAGAAGAAGATAAGCCTTCCGTAGACGATCACATAAAAACGCTTTCAGAAGCCAAAACAGTAGACGAATTGAAAGCGGCATGGACTACAAGCTACAAAGAGTTCAAGAATGATCCGCAAGCTATCAATCAGTTAGACGCAGCTAAAGAACAACGAAAGAAAGAACTGACGGAGATTAAATGAGTCAGATTCTTGATGCCGCTAAACGATCAGGAGTGCTCATTTCTCACCGAGGTGAGTTCCTGAAGTCGGTAGAAAAGTTTGGCCGGTTGATGCTTAACAAGTCCAAACCGCTGACACCGACACAAAAGGCTTACTTGGCAGCAATCGATGAGTGGATGTCGCTTAACGATCTGGCAAACAAGTTCGGTTGCACACCACAAAACGCCTTGAAGATGATTCGCGCACTAGAGGATCGCAAGTTGGTAACAAAAGAAAAACTTTACAGGCAAGCCTGGGCTTACTACTACAAACGAAAATGAACCTGAACACATTTGAAGAAGGTCTACTGGACTCAATCCAGACCGAGCGTTGCAAGAAACTGCTTTGGTCTGTGATTCAACTAGCAGTTGATGACGCTTGCAAAGCACCCTACAAAACTAGACCGCAAGATGACACGATCACGGCCATGCGGTTTCTATTCGGAGACCTTTACGAGTCTGGGCTCGACAATTATCTGATGTGGCTTGACGTTGACGGTAAACAATTCAAGAGACGCATGGTCGAGGCTATGTTTTCCGATCGTCACGACAAGTTCACCGACTTTGAAAGACGAGCCTTTCGAGCAAACTACAACTGGTATCTGAGAAATGAGATCAATACTAACAACTGAGAATGACCGTAGGAGGGTCATAGAGGCCATAGAAGCCACGGAACTAGGCTACATGGTAACTATCTCCAAACCACCCCGCACAGCGGCTCAGAATCGGTTCTATTGGTCGATCCTGACAGCTTGCGCGGAACAGTTAATGGGCCAGCAGTACACCCAAGACATCTGGCACGAGTGGGCTAAGACGAGGTTTTTGCCTTCTCGTGTCGTCGAACTCCCTGGTGGTCAGGTAAAAGAAATCGAGCCTTCCACTGCTTCGCTTACGGTATCTGAGTTCTCAGACATGGTGGAGCAACTTTTACAGTACGCGCTAGAGAAGGGCTTGATCTGGACAGACGAGATGAAAGACGCTGAACTTGACTTAAGGAAGATCAATGTACACCAACAAAAAGTTGCTTGAGGCTTGTAGGCATCTGCCTTGTGGAGCGTGTTTTTGTGAGGACGGGACTGTAGTCGCTGCTCATAGAAATCAAGGAAAAGGCATGGGCATCAAAGTTTCTGATGCTTTAGTAGCATCCCTATGCTTTCGTTGTCACTCATACTTAGACCAGGGAAAAGAAATGTCTCGCGAAGAACGTCGAGACTTCTGGAACCAAGCGTACATAAACACAATGCAAGCAATGATCGAACGAGGGATATTAAAGGTGCAACATGGAACAAAGAACTGATGATTGGTACAAAGCAAGACTGGGCCACCTAACCGCTAGCAGAGCCTCAGACGCGCTTGCGAAACAAGGAACGGCTACGCGCAGGAACTATCAGATTCAACTCGTTACAGAGCGTCTGACGGGACTACAAAGCGATTCTTATACAAATACTTATATGCAATGGGGTACAGAGCAAGAACCTGTTGCCAGAGCAGCATACGAAGTCCACACAGGGCATTTCGTCGAGCAGACAGGTTTTCATACCCACAAGTCGATTAAGTGGCTTGGAGCGTCTCCTGACGGTTTCGCAGGGTCAGGACTGATTGAGATCAAGTGTCCCAACTCAAACACTCATGTTGATTACTTACTTTCTAAGGAGGTTCCCGCCAAATACAAACCACAAATGCTCACTCAAATGCTCGTGACAGGTAGGACTTGGTGCGACTTTGTTTCGTTCGACCCAAGGCTTCCTGAACATCTACAACTTTTCATCGTACGTTACGAGCCAAATCCGGAAGAGCTAACTAAGATCGAGGCTGATCTGGTTGCCTTTCTCAACGAAGTTACTCAAATGGAAGAAAAGCTATGCCAAAAGAACTGACAGGAAGTATCAGCAAGAACAAGAAGAAGGAGAAGGATGTGCACCCAGACTATCGAGGTTCAGCAATGATTAATGGGGTCGAATACTGGATCTCTGGCTGGGTTAACGAGGGTTCCGACGGAAAGTATTTGGGGCTAAAGTTCCAGCAGAAAGACGCGGAAGTAAGATCAACCAAAGTCGATGACGACGATTCAGTACCGTTCTAATGTTAAGCGTACACCACCAAACCATGCTGAAAAAGGCGTTTGCTAAAAGACCAGCAAACATTTCTGATGACTCTCCCGTACTTGAGAGAATCATTCATATCATCAAGTCTGAGGCTCCAGAGTGTTTCTGGAAGCCTACAGAGTTAGACAAAAGGAGGTTTTTCAATGCACCGAGGCCTGGGACTCCTCACGCTGATGCAGTCTATCCGTTCCCGAAAGGCCTTTTATGAGTTGGCAAGACTTGATAAAGGCTCAGACGAGGAAAGATCGTTTCCGACTCGTCGAGGAAATCTGGAGGGAACACGGCTGGATTCCGCCGTCAACCGAGTGCCCAGACACTATGGCAAAGCACAAAGCGTTTAAGGAGTGGTCGATCCGTGGAGTCGTGGATCAACCTTATCAAGAAAGTTAAGTCGTCTGATGTTGAGGAGATAGCGGCAGCGTACGAAAGTGCACTGCCGTTTGTCGTTCAAGACTGGGCGAAGATGATCCTGAAACTACCCAAAAGCAAACGACTTCCGATCATCGAGAAGATCGACAAAGTACACGGAGACAAGATCGGGCAAATGGTACGAGACGAGATTTTTGCCCAGCATAAAAGGCCTAAGACTTAGCCGGAGGAACAACACCCTTCACGCGCTCGAGACTCCTCATCCCAGCAATCCCTAGCATCCCGCTCAAAATAACCCATAGAGCGTCGGTATCCAGCATGGGAGGTGGTTTTACTTCCTGCGGGACGATCTGCTCTGCCTGCATCCAAGTCCATGCCCAGACCAAAAGCGGGTAAAGAAGAAACTGATAGAACATCGCGCCAGCACCAACCCAACCGATAGCAGGCCTCCAGCCAGCAACGAACATATTCTGATTGGCAGCCTCGACCTTATTCACTTCCATTTGACCAAGGTCTATCGCCTGGTCAATACGCTTGGCCTCAAGCTCAAGTTCCATGCGTTCCTTATCGGATGTGTGCAGGTCTCCGATAACTTTTCCGACGCTATCAACGATGGAAGAGATTCCGAGCAGGTTCATAGCTTGAGCGTCCTGTTAATCCAACCCAACATGAACTTAATCTGGCTTCTGTCTCGCGTCACAATGTCACGATACCTAGCAATCTTTGCTAGCGCGTAATAGGCCACAAATAGCTCTGGATTGGCTTGGTTGAGTGCTGATATGGTCTTAGGGCCAATAACGCCGTCTGGGGCTGTTTTAACGCATATCTGGGCAAGTTTAATGGACACAGGAACGCCAGCATTAACAGCAAAGTTAAAGAGGGACGAGGCTATAACGTCATGCGTTAAATCATCGCCTTTAATCTTGTCCCAAAAGTTCTCTTTATAGAAGTCTCGGACTAACTGTGTCGGAGGTGTTTCCTGGTAGTCGATATGCTGCCAGCCTTTCCACTTTGGGTGCATTTTGCGAGCAATACCCGCATAGGTCTGACCGCCACGATCTCCTTGGACTTCATGAAGAACGTAACCTCCCTCGTCCTCCATCATCTTGTCAAACGCTTGTTCAAAGTTAGCCAACGGCTTGACCTCTAAAGTATGCAGTCCCCTCAATAACCTCGACGAGCTCCGGAGGTAAGAGTAGACCATCTCTGAAACACAAG
>Ga0208783_10002539_pt1 | contig 10449 bp, 7 predicted proteins | sample DEB19_08_DNA_2_FD_184529 | JGI IMG/M metagenome (GOLD analysis project Ga0208783, IMG submission 184529) | Aqueous microbial communities from the Delaware River and Bay under freshwater to marine salinity gradient to study organic matter... | ecosystem: Environmental > Aquatic > Marine > Coastal... | reverse complement strand
TTAATTCAGGATATTTAGAAACTGGTTTAATATGGTCGGCCCTTAAATCTTTTGTTGAATTGCAATTTACGCATTTATGGCCATCACGTTCGAAAACATCATGACGCCATTTTTTGTATTCAAGAGTGCTTTTTAATTTGCATCTATAAGAACTCACGCCACCCTTCCAATTAGGATTATTTTCACCACTTGTTTTTAAGCTTTTTTTGCCTTTGTTTGCAGGCGTTTTGCCTAAATGTGAAACGCTTAAATTCTTTCTCCATTCATCAGGCAATTGCGTTCCTAGTCTATTTTTTTGTGCTACAGATAAAGCGCATTTACTTGAACAATATTTTCTTTCTTGCCATTCTCTATCAGTTTTTTTTAAATTTTTATCAAAAAGATTATTGCAATTTAAACAAATTTTAGATTCAGGTATTTTTTTGCTTATACCCTTACGCCAAGAAGGTTTTCCTTTGCTTGCAATAGAAATACCTTTCTTTGATTGGCTAATTTTTTGTTTAGATTCATCTGAATGCTGAAAGCCTTGTCTAGGAGGTTGAGCATTTTTAAGGCCTTTATTCCATGGACTTTTTCCTTTTAAAGCAGAACTAATTTTGGCTTTGGTTTGCTCAGAATGCTTTTCTATCATGTATTTTGGACTCCGAAAATATTAAAACTGCATGTTGCGAGAGTATTATATACACGAATTACATCACCACTTGCAAGCGTAATCCCGATTGTAGTTGCAAATGTGTTGTTTCCAGGTATTGCAATATCGTAGTACAAATACTGAGATGCTGTATCTGCTGCACCATTTACCGCAACACTAACCCTAAAGCTGGTTGCTGTAGCACTTTGGTTAGCCACTGTAATTGTTGATACTGTTGCTGTTGTTGCTGCTGGTACAGTATAAGCATCTGTTAAGGTTGCAGCATTGGGCTTGCTTTGGCCTAGTATCTTGTAAGTTACCGCCATGTTTTAATCTCCTTTGGTTGTCCAAATTCTTTTCTGAGTTGATTCATCATATACCCATGTTTTGCCTTTATATCTTTGGCTTTGTATAACTTTAGTTGAATCCTTCATTGGAATCCCTTTATTCCATGGCGTTTTACCTTTTTTTTCATTGCCATGATGAATGTTATGGCATTTAGAACAAAGAGTTTCGCCATTGCTAATTTCAAATCTTAACTCTGGGTGGGTATGCCATTCTTTAATATGATGCACTACTAATTTCGATTGCGAATCACATTTTATACACTTGTATTCGTCTTTTTCTAAAACGGATTTTCTCCAATTAAGATGCAATGCTCTTCCTCTTTCAATAGAATAAGTTTTCGTTACTCTTCTTCTAGAGTTTCTGCAATCTTTGCATTCTCTGCGGTAATTTAAATATCCGTTTTTGTTCATAAAAGAATGAAATTCATCAATATTTTTTTCTATATTACAAAATTTACAAATTCTCATATATTCATCTCCTAAAAATAATATTGTCCCATTTTTAGTAGCCATTTGGAATATATGATTATTTGTAAAAATGTTCATAAACTATCCACCCATAAGCATAAATGAAAATGCTGCATCAGCACCGCCGGCAGCCGGAGTTTGAAAAGTTGGTAGCGCACCAGCTCCGTTACTAGTTAAAACTTGACCTGCTGTGCCAAGACCTGCAATAGATTGGTAAGGATTTGTTGCTGTAGTACCACCACAAAGTACAGCATATGCTGTCTGTGTAGTTGCTCCAGTACCACCACTACCAACAGGCAATGTACCTGTTACACCTGTACTTAATGGCAAGCCGGTGCAACTAGTTAAATTTCCGCTTTGCGGGGTTCCTAGAAGAGGCGTAATCAAGGTTGGGCTTGTATCACCAACAAACTTACCAGTACCTGTTTGACCTGATAGACTTGTATTCACTGCATTATTAGTTGCCATATTAATTCCTTATGCGTAGGTTATCACGCCTTGAGGCCCTGTAATTACTGTCCACTGCGTGTTAGCTGTAATACACAATAATTCTATGCTATCAAATTGTTGTGTACTTTGTAGATATCCAGTTGCCCCGATAGTTGTGGCAATCGTGCCAAAGAAAATCTCTTGACCAGCATTCTGTGCAATCTTCCAGCCGCCCGCACCCTTGCCTGCAATTGACAATGTTGTGCCTAATGCCGCAGTTGTTGGTAGGGTCAAGGTTACTAATGCAGGATTATTTGTAATATAACCATTGTTAGCAGCCATAACTTGTGTTGTGCCAGTAACCTCAGTCCAAGTGTATCCTCCACCACCGCCGCTAATGGTGATTGTACCTGCGCCATTAGTAACTGTTACTCCTAGTGTGCCTGTGATTGTCCCAACAACTGGGGTTGCTCCTGTAGAGCCGATTAATATCTGCCCATTTGTCATTGAGCTTGTCCAGCTTGGAACGCCTCCCAAACTAGTTACTAAAGTTGCACTGCTTGCTGTAGATAAACCAGAAACCGCTGAGCCTGATGTTGCATAATATGCTAATTGATTTGCTGTTCCTGCATTAACTGTGCCGCTTGCAGAACTAGAAATTGTTAAGCTATTTGGCCCTGGTGTAACGGTTATCGACCCACTGCCGGTAATGCTTGCAGCAGCAGGTATATCATTTGTCTTGCCTATGATAATCTGGCCATCGGTCATACTAGATGACCAAACAGGTGTATTGCTATGATTTGAAACCAGCACCGCATCTTTTTGTGTTGCAATTTCACCAACAACATTATTCGCTGTACTATAAAGTATATGGTCTTTATTAGTACTAGATGGATAAGTTGCTTGTGTATGTGTCCAATCGGTTCCATCTGATTGCATCAAAGTCCCTGCTGCACTAGCCGTGTGAGGGTAAGCTGCTGTTGACCACTCTGCCTTAGCGTTATTCTTAGACTGCAACACACGATAGTTATCTGCTGGATTTGCAAGCATACTAGGTACACTTGCTGCATCACTAACCAATACACCACCAACTGCTGAACTTATTTGCCCGACAACGTTTGTTGCAGAACTATAAAGAATGTTATTTGCTGTTGTAGTTGCTGGATATGTTGCAGTTGTTGCCACCCAGTTAGTGCCGTCAGCTCTGAGAATTGTTCCTGTGGCCGTTGCGGTGCTTGGGTAGGTGGCTGTTGTGAATGTATATTTTGTGCCATCTGACTGCGCTAATGTGCCATTTGCACCAAGAACAGAGTTATTTGTACCGCCCCTGCTAATGCCTAATTGACCTGACCAACCCATAGTAATTGACGTAGCTTGTAACAAAGCTGTAGCAGGTGTGCCACCGAGTGTTATAGTTACGTTAGTGTCAGATGTGCTTGTTAATGCGGCAGGCGTAAAAGGTGCGCCAAAGCTTGCCCATCCTAATTGACCAGCGCCATTTGTAATCAATGCTTGGTTGGCTGTGCCGTCAACTTGAGGCCAGTTTAAACCATCTAATACAATACTTCCTACCGTGTTAGGTGTAATGACAATGTTGCCTCCCACGTCAGTGGAAGTAATTGAGTTGCCATTGATATTGATATTATCAACCTGTAACTCAGATAAGTTATAAAGCTTGTCAGAAGCATCTAGTGACGCGTTTGTGCTTTGCACCCAGTATGTTCCATCACTGCGTAAAATCTTGTTAGCAGGGCTTGCAGAAGGCAACAAAGTGATGTCAATTTGAAGTTGCTGAAATGTAATAGGGCTTGTGCCAATTACGAATGGACCAGGTGAATTTTCCTGAAACACAAGGCTGCCGTTTTGTGTACCTTGGGTAATTGCAACAACGCCTAAATAAACAATTTCCGCAGGCTCGTTATAATCACTTGCTCTAGTTAATACCCAGTTAGATGACAGGCTACCGATGTTAGTAACAATATAAATACCATTTTGAAATGTCGACACCTGGTCTTTTATTAAAACTCTGTCATTTAAAGCTACAGCCACGCCATCAATACTTAATGCGGTTTGCGCACCTGAGTTTGTAAGTGTAGCTCCAACACCTGCAACGCCATTTGCATAAGTTGCGGTTAATGGTGTAACGGTTGCTAAACGACAGCTTGTATAAGTCGTAAAACCCTGTGCAATTAAGATATATTGCAGAATGTCGGCAAGAATATACTTAAGAGTTGTACCATTAATTGACTGAGAAGTATTTAACGGATTAGTGGCAGGTATCTCAATGTTACCATTTGGTAAACCACCCGCTGTAAGCTGACTAATAGGAATCGACATTTCTCACCTTCTAGTTCTGATAGTTTTGTATCACTTGGAACTCAACTGATGTTCTAGCGCCTGCTGCATCTTGAGTCAATAAACTTACCGTTTGACCCGCATCAACTTGTAATGCCTGTGGGTTAAGTAATGAGCTTGCAGCTGCAAAAGCACCAGCCGGAGCCGCAGCAGTTGTTGTTAAATCAACATATACGTTACCCTCAGACTTTACAATCATAATCCATTTAGGATAGTTATCAGGTACAGTAATGCTTTGTGCAACTCCTGTTGCAAGTAAGCCATTAAATACATCGGCACTAGGTTGCAAGCCAAAGCCATTAATGCCAGCAACAGTTCCATTTATATCTCTTATAACATTATATTTTGTTGACATGTTGATTCCTTAATTTTGTATGCCGTAACGTGCATCTGCAACCCATTGATAAGACATCGTTGAAGATATTGCTGTGACAGAAGAATTCCAATTAAAATAATAAGAATTTTCTGAAGTAAAAACAGCTGTTACCGGTCTGTCTGTGCCCGCTCCATCAAGAATTACCCCACTAACTCCATTAGAGGTATAAATTGAAAAATTATCAGTACTTAAACCAGTTGTGCTGCTTGGAGCTTTTCTTTTAGGAGTTTTAAAAACACTTCCAATCCCAGCGGCTGGATTTGCTTGGTAAGTATTTACAAAAGTTACAATCCCAGATGTGCTAACAGCGCCTGGCAAAGTTGCTACGTCATAACTTTTTTCATAATACTGCTGTAAGCCAGTTAATGTTTCACCAAAACTCATTGCAGCGGGTGCAGTAGCAATATAGCCTTTTTGCAAGCTTATATGCTCAATTTCAATGTTTGTGCTAACCGGCACTTGTGCAAAACTTACTACAATTGCAAAGAACTTAGCATTGTTTATACCTGCAACGGCCGATTCATTCCAGCCTGCAAAGCTGTTATTAGACATTGTTGTAGTAAGGGTAAAGTTTGCAGCACCTAACGTGTCTCTTGTTACTTCAACCCATGTGCCGTAGTTACCGCCGCCGCCAACTGTTGGTGCGCCAGTGGTATTATCTACAGCGGACACTAATGTATATCCACCTGTGGCTGGATTAGCCGCCATAACCGGCAAAGTCGCATCGACTGTATAATACAAATGTATTTGCCCTCTAAGGGTTTCTGTGCTTACTTTAGCTCTTATCTGAGAACAAACAGGGTTATTCAATAACTCTTGTGCTTCCCTTGGCCCTAGGTATTGTATAAGCGCTAATGAGCTAGCATTTGTTGCTACTGCTAATTTAATTGCGCGGTTATCAACTTGTGAAACAGTGGTAGTATTTACAGTGCTTTGAAACAACAGGGTTTGGTCAGCTACATAAACCGATTTTCCTGGGCTTGTTGGATTATATAAAAAGCCCGCAACACCTTGTGCTTGAAATGGGTTCATTGCAAAATCCCAGCCTAATGTATAGCTTGGAATTGGCTTATAAGCTAATTGGTCTTTGTAATACCAAAACGTAGCATTGGTTTGTTGTGCGTTTGTCTGTTGTACGTTAGTTACTAATGATGAAGCATTTTGTACTGTCACACCAAAGAAGCTTGTGAAAGTTGTGATTCTTGCTAATGGGACCTCTAATGTAAAATCAACGTAACCTGTTAATGGTGAATCAGTATTACCTGTTTGTGTAATAAATACAGGAGCACCGCCAAAGCCTGCCAATAACTTAAATTGTTGGTTTGTTGATGTAACGCCATTTAATACTTCATAACTTACGGCATTGCTTGATACATAATTGATTTTTATAGTATCTGCTGTACCGCTATTACTTTTAACAAAAGCTGCAACGCTTAAATATCTTTCATCAAACACTCTTGGGGATTGGTATAATCTTTGCGTAAGTTTTACGTTAGTTACACCCGCCGCAACATCAATTTTTAATGCATATGATGGATTTGTTTGTATTAAAGAAGCATCAACAATTAATTCTTGTGTAAGTTTTATTGTGCCTGCACCTGACCAACTTAACATCCAGCCTGGTGCAATCTCCATTGACCCAACGCCTGCGGCTGTGATTGTAAAGAATGTTTGTCCAGAGTCAGGAACAAAGTTAACTATTGAAAACTCTGGGTTGGTAAATAAGTTTTGTGAGCTTTCAAATACATCGGTAGGGCTAGAGCTTTGTACTAAATTAGGTGGCCATGCAGCTCTTGTAAATTGCAACACAGAGCCTTGTACGCTAGGATTGCCACTCCATACACGTATCCAATATAACTGTACTGTTCCTGGTGCTTGCGGTGTTCCAGTGTAAGGAAATAAAAATGGGATTATGTCAGCACCATTAGCATCCTGGAATGTTCCTACAGATGATAATTGCAATACAGAGCCAAGACTTGTGTAAGTATATGTTTCGGTGGGAGCTGCAACATAAGATTGTTGATAAACATCTTTAGGAACTGTAAACGCAGGGTCGCTGAAAAATTCGACATAGCCATTTGCTAGTGGAAATCCAGTGTCCTTGTTAACGAAATATTCCTGCAATGGGAAGCAGGCAACATATAACGGATTTGGTAATGCCATTTTTAGTCCTTTTTTAATACAACATTATGCTATTAGTTCATCGATAATACAATTTCTTATTGTATAATTTTATTTACAACTCTTGGTGCTGTTTTTATAAAGCTTGTTACATATTTTGCAACCGATAATCCAAGGCCATTTTTTATAACCCCTAACTTATCTCTTTGTTGTTGCAATTGTTCTAATCGTTTAAGCGCTTGCGCCATTTCATTTTTTGTCATTTGTGTAGTGCGCATTTTTTCTTCTTCATTAGTTATTGCGCGAGATAATCTGCTAATATATTCATCTGTGTTAGCAACAACCCCACTAAGCTCCTCTCTTTTAATAGCTGCTTCTTTTTTTAGTTTTATTTTTTTCAGTATCTCATTACCGGCATTTTCAATTCTAGTTGATTCTTTAATTAGCTCTGCTTGTTCTTTTTCTGCTGACGGCAACCTTTTCAATGATTCACTTAATTGTTCAAAATACGGCTTAGATTGCGCATGGCTTTTTATGTATGGATTTAATAAAGCTTTCTTGTTTCCTTCTAATGCGGACTTTGGATTGCTTTCAATAGCCTGACCTAGTGCGGATTTTAGTATATTTGGATTACTTTTAACGGTTTCACGTAAAATTTGCTTGCCCTTTACATTACCTTCAATTGCTTCTAAAAAATTAGGAGGAGCTTTACCTTCTTTTTCCATATACCAAAAAGCATTTGTATCATAAATAGGCGCATATTCATTTGCATAACGAGTATTTAAATTTTTTATTTTGTCTAAGGAGCTTTTATAACCATTTTTAGTCAATGTTGTTTCTAGCTTTGCAGCAGCAGCATCATATTTTTTTGCGGCCGATAACAATATATTTCTTTCATCTTGACTTAAATCTTTTGCTAAAGCGGTTGCCTTTCCTCTTGCTCTTTGTGCATATCGGTTTAAAGAACGCCAATTGTCAAAAATTGTATTTACATCTTTTGTAACAGGAATTAATTGTTGGTTAACTCTTGTGCCTAATTCTTCAGCAGATTCAACGCCTTGTCCAAATAGTTGTAAAACTGTTGGGTCTGGTAGTTCGTCTATAATTTGATTGGCGTCTTTTACATAGCCTTCGTCAATAGTTTTCTCTGCGTGTTCTTTTTTAAAATCCTGATATTCTTTACCTAAAGCCTTTTGTTTTTTTGAGAGGTCTTGTTTCATTAAATTATGTATGTTTGTTTCGTGCGTAGGTTCATTTTCTTTTTGTATGAATATGTCTTTTAATTGTGTTTCGGCGTCCTCTGCTTTTTGTTTTGCAATATCAGCGACCCCCATCCCTTTCTCAGGCGCAAGCAGTGGAAGCCCTGGCCTTTCTTCGCTAATATCTTTCATACTTAATTCTTGCTTTGATGGCAAACCAGATAATTGTTTTTCAGCTAGCAATTTTTTTCTTTTCAAATAACCTATGTCACTTACACCCGTTTTTTCTACGGCTTTTTGTTTTTCAAGCGCGGTTAATTTTTTTGCTGCTTCAAGTTCTGATTCTTGGCCAAGTAGTTTTGCCCCATATTCTGGCAATTGAGCCTCTTGTGCTCTAATTTCTCTGCTTAATTTAATTCTTTCTGGATGACCAGTCCCTACTGTTAATGCTTCTAATAGCCCTGTTCCACCTGCACCTATTCGCTCTAAACCAACTCTTGGCCCTGGCTGTGTTAAATATTGCGCTCCAGCCGCACCTAATAAAGCGCCTATTCCACTACCATATGGCCCTAAAGATTTTCCAAGTTTTGCGCCAGCCAAAGCGCCTGATACTGTTTTTCCTATATGGGCTAATCCAGCGCCCGCATACTCTTTAGCTATTTCAGGAAAAGTTTGTTTTGCTGCCGGCATTTCATAGTCGGATGGTTTCCCAGTTATAAACTCTTGCAGCCCTGCTTTTGATTTTTTTAATTGTCCCAGTACCCCTCTAGGAAATCCAGTCTCAAAGTAACCAGGTTCTTTAGGTTCTTTTTTTGGCGAAGCTTTAAATGTTTTGGAATGTAGCTTTCTTACTTGCTCTAATGTGACTCCGTTTCCGTATTCGTATTTTTGACCATCTAGTTCAATAGTTGCCATGATAACCTCACAATCCTTTTACCATTTCTGGGGTAACTTTAATGACATTAGCTGCTTTAATGTTATTTGCGCCAGAACTTATGTTTTTTGCTAACGTCTTTTTTTCTGACTTTTGCGGAACATCAAAAGGTATATAAAGATTCTTTATTTGTTCTTGTTCTTGCAAATTAGCCATTTCTTTAAATTTTTGGTCAAAGATAGAATCTATTTCGTTATTAAGTTCTGGGTCAGTGCCATAAGATTTTGATAAAAAGTCTTGTAGTTTTGCGCCAATTACTGAACGAGGGTCGACTGTTTCTCCAAATTTTTGCAAAGCAATTTTAACTTTTGGTGAGCCTGATGCCTGCATTTCGCCTAATGCACCAAGTATTTTAAATTTTTGCCCAACACCTAAGTTTATTAGCCGCTCTCTTGCTTTAGGGTCAAGTTTGTAATTATTTATATCTTCAACTAATCTAGCGGTACCCTTCGATATATCTCCTGAGTATGGTTCAGTGCCTTTTATGATATTTGGGTATGCATAAGTAAAGCCTACCCTTGCTCTTGCTGTTCTTTGTTCTTCAGTTGTTTGCGGCCTGTAATACCCTAGTTTTTCACCTGTTTTTGGGTCAGTTTTGAAGTATTCATTTTTACCTAAATTTATTGTTGTTGTTGCGCCGCGTTTTTTTGCGTCAATGAGGTCTTGGAAATCTTGTGCTCTTCCATAATCTCCCGCTGCTTGATATTCATCGCGTTTATTCAATAGCTGTTCAAGCTCTAACTGGCCTTCTTTAACTGCTTTATCTAATGCCTTTTTGGTAAACTCTTCGCCTTCTTTATTATTTGTTTCCCTGTAATGTCTTAAGTCTTCTAATAATTTACCAGTTGGGCTTTGTGCTTTAAAGTCAGGTGCGCCACCCTGAGCGCCACCCAATGATTGTATGGTTGTCTTAATTGCGCCACTTGGTAAAGTCATAGTGGTAATTTGTCGGTTACGTGGGAAATCATTGTAAGTTTTAATACCTGTTCCCGGTGACATTTCTTCTAATATTTTTCTGTGCAACGGGCTTTTTATGTAAAGCTCATCTGCTTCAGCATAACCAGGTTTTACATTGTCAGTGTTAAATCCTGCTTGTTGCAATTGTTGCGCATAAGATACTGGTTGTTCTTGTGCTTGTTGAGGAGCAGGCATTCTTGCCGGCATGCCTTCAGTAATTTCCATTTCCATAGGTCTTTGTAGATACTCAGGCGCTGCCATTGCTTGTTCTTCAGGTCTTAATTCCATGGCCATCGGACGTTGCCCAGTTAATTGCATTTCCATGGGGCGCTGACTATAACTAGGTTCAAATAAATTTTGTTGTGCTGGCGTATAACCTTGTGGTAACTCAGGAGCTAGTAACATAGACTCTACAGGCATACTAAGTTCCATAGAGCGCTGTGAATATTGAGGCTCAAATAAGTTTGGCTGTAATGGTGTATAACCCTGTGGTTGTTCAGGAGCTAGCATTAGAGAGTCCGCGTATGATTGCGCTGCTTGTTGCTCAGGTGCAATACTGGACAAGTATTCTGGCATGTTTTTGCCTGTTAACATGGCCGCAAACTCTGGCACATAAGGCTCTCTTAATGCGC
>Ga0208783_10002538_pt1 | contig 10449 bp, 10 predicted proteins | sample DEB19_08_DNA_2_FD_184529 | JGI IMG/M metagenome (GOLD analysis project Ga0208783, IMG submission 184529) | Aqueous microbial communities from the Delaware River and Bay under freshwater to marine salinity gradient to study organic matter... | ecosystem: Environmental > Aquatic > Marine >... | reverse complement strand
GCTACTTCCACCTCGCCGCTGCATGAGTCTGGCAGCAAGCAAGCAGAACTGACAAGGCAGAAAACACGCCCATGGCCTTTCAACGAATTGGATGGGTCATGGAACTTCTTCGCCGCTGCCAGTGTAGAACCAGCCTTGCACGCGGCCATTGACAACCAGAGCCTGAGCTTCCACAGCCTGAAGACCAAAGATGGTCTCGGCTTGATACTCGACCTTGATCGCCCACCCATCCTTACCCTCGACTTTGGCGGGATTCGGATCGCCCCAGGAGATGATTTTGTCCGGCTTGATATCCGTCACCTGGCCGCGGCGGATGCTCGATAGGAGCAGTGGGTAGCCGCGATCATCGCCACGCAAGGGTTTACCGGTTTCGTCCACTTCGGTGCGATTGCTATTGGCACTGGCGTTTTCGGCTTTCAGTGTAGAGGCTACTTGCTGTTTCTGTGCAGCGATCCGTTTCAGGTATTCCGCGCGGGCCACCTTCCACTTTTCGTAACCATCGGTAAGAATCGCCTTCAGATCCGTGTCGTCGATGGACACGATGGCCTTGGCACTGGATCCCGGCGCGGACAGCAGGGCAAGCATACCCTCTTTGAACGCAATGGCCTGTACTTTGCGGCCTGCGCTGACCTTGGCGGCTCCCACGGGCATTTTGAATTCGGCATCCTTCAGCAGCGTCACCTCACGTGGAAATGCGCTGGGGGGGATGTTTGACCAATGGTTCGTCAAAGCCTCAATAGAGTCAGCCTTTGGAGAAGCGGGTGCTGCGGAAGCCACGGGAAGAGGCGCTGGAGTCCTGTCTGCCATTTTCGGAGCCTCCGCAGGTTTCGGAGTCTCGGGTTCCACTTTTGCCACGGGAACCTCGGCCGGCTTTTCAGGCTGCGGAGCTACCTCGAGAGCCATTGGAGGCTTGGGTGGCGGATTCAGTCCTTTGAAGACCATCTTCTGCCCAAGGGGGGCGAGAAAATAATCATAGGCAGCGAAGGCTCCAGCAAGGAGCAGCAAGGTGATAAGCAGGGATTTCATCGGAGGGAATTGGGATAGCCCGCGGAAGGCGTTCGTCACGAAAAAGGCATTCGTTTTTGGGTTCAAGCGCCACTTTTACCTGAAAAAGGTCGATCAATGCCGTCCCGATGCGCTAAATTAGCAACACCATGCCATCCAACCTCCATCTGGGCGTGAATGTTGATCACATTGTCACCCTCCGCCAAGTCCGCTATCGGCACATGCTCGAATCCCCCAATGCAGAACCTTCTGTTCTGTACACCGCCTTGCTGGCCGAACAGGCCGGAGCGCATTCGATCACGATCCACCTGCGTGCAGACCGGCGTCACATCCAAGACGCGGATGTCTTCCTGCTGCGCGAGGGGATCCAAACGAAGCTCAATCTCGAAATGGGCAACACGGCGGAAATCCTCGCGATCGCTTTGAAGGCTAAGCCAGACTTTGTCTGCATGGTTCCGGAGAATCGCGAAGAGGTGACAACCGAGGGAGGGCTGGATGTCGCTGGCCAGCGTGAGGCGCTGAAGACCACGGTGGGTGCCTTGGAATCCAACGGCACGCGGGTTAGCATGTTCATCGACCCTGACCCCGCTCAGGTCCGCGCCAGCGCAGACATCGGCGCGAGCATGATCGAGCTGCACACCGGCACCTTCGCAAACCATTTCGGTGCCGAGCGTGCCGCGGAGGTGGCGCGTCTAAAAGCCGCTGCGGAACTCGGGCACGCCCTGGGGCTCCAGATCAATGCAGGACATGGTTTGACCACCACAAACCTGCCGGACCTGTGGCCTGTGCCGCACCTAGCGGAACTGAACATCGGCCATCACATCGTCTCACGCTCCATCGTTGTCGGCCTCGAATCGGCGGTGAAGGAAATGCTCGCCGTGTTGACCACCTACCCTGCGAAATGATCACTGGCACCGGCATCGACCTTATCGAGGTGGCCCGCATACGCGAGCTGCTCGCTAAGCATGCCGAACGCTTCAAACAGCGCACCTTCACCGCACACGAAGTCGCCTACTGTGACGCCTGCGCCGATCCGGCGATGCACTACGCCGCTCGCTTCGCCGCCAAAGAAGCGGCAGCAAAGGCTCTGGGCACCGGATTGTGGTCTGCGGCTGGGATTCATTGGACGGACATCGAAGTCAGTCGTGCTGACACCGGCCGTCCCAGTCTCGTTTTTCATCAGAATGCGGCGAAACTGACGTCAGGCCTTCGCGCTCACCTGTCTCTCTCGCACACGAAAGACCATGCCATGGCCCAAGTGATCCTCGAGACCCTCTAAAACCCTGCCTCTTTCTGTCATGCTTCGTTTTCAACTCCTCGGCTTTCCTGTACTTGTTCATTGGATGTTCTGGCTGAACACCGCGCTGCTCGGTGGGGCGATAGGAGCCAGCACACCGGCTGAGATGCGCGCCTTGCTGGCATTCATCATCGCAGCGTTTTTTTCCGTCATGATTCATGAACTGGGTCACGCCAGCGTGATGCGGCAGTTCGGAGACCGCAACGTGCACATCGTGCTCTACGCCTTCGGCGGTTACGCACAGGGCAGCCGGTTGTTCTCCCGCTGGCAGGACATTCTGCTCACCGCCGCTGGGCCCGGACTTCAATTCGCCGCAGGCTTGGCGGTTTATTTGGGGCTCGGCATCTGGCAACCACCTGCGGCATGGCTTGCCCATCTCGCGGCCCAGTTTGTATTTGTCAGCCTGTTTTGGGCTGTTTTGAACCTGCTGCCCATCCTTCCACTTGATGGCGGCAGGCTTTGCGCCGCAATCACCGGCAACAAACGCTTAGCACTGCGAGTCAGTTTGGTGACAGCCCTTGTACTCGCGGCAGGCTTTTTCTATCTCGGCTACGGTCTGTTCACCCCGCTGTTCTTTGGTTTCCTCGCTTACAACAGCTGGAAGCAGCTCCAAGGCGAGCCTCAAATTCCGTGGATGGACGCACGATGAGTCCTCGCTGTCACGTTTCCGCAGCATCTTTTCCGATGAAATCCCCTGCCCTGAGCTTCCTCACCCTCCTCTCGATGTCCCTGTGCGCTCTCGCACAATCACCGAAGACCGAGCTCATTTCACCTCAAGTGAAGGCAGCTGTCGAAAAGGCCGTGAAATGGCTTGTGGCCCAGCAGCGGCCTGCAGGCCTGATCGTTGATGAAAAATCCAACAACATTCCCAAACGTGGCGATCTACCCTCCCACAGTGCCGCGATGACATCACTCGCGTTGATGGGGCTAGCCAGCGTGGGTCACATGCCCAGCGATCCCACACCGGAGGGAAAAGCCGCTGGGAAAGCCTTGCGCTATCTTGTTGAAGGCATTGAACCCGATGAGAACGGCTACCTCGGCCGCAGTGACCGCTCCCGCATGTACGGCCACGGCATCATCAGCCTCACACTTGCGGAAATGATCGGTCATGCGCCCGATGACAGCACAGACAAGCGCATGCGTGGCATGCTCGACGGCGCCATCAAGCTCATCCTCCGCTCCCAGCAGGTTTCCAAAAGCGAAGCCAACCGCGGTGGATGGCGCTACGAGCCGCAAAGCAGCGATAGCGACATTTCCGTGAGCGTATGGCAACTCATGGCTCTGCGCGCCGCCAAGAATGCGGGCTTTGATGTGCCGAAGGACGCCATCGACAACGCCGTAGCCTACATCAAACGCAGTTACCAGGTCGAGCGTGATGCCAACGGCCTTCCAAAGAGCGACAATGCCGCCTTCAGCTACGAGCCCTACGGCGGACGCAAGACCTTCTCCACCACCGCAGCGGGCCTGCTGTCACTTCAAGTATGCGGTTTGTACGATGCACCTGAGGTCGTCGGCTCCGCCAACTGGTTACTCAAATCTCCTCCGGAAATCAACGAGCCCTGGTTCTTCTACGGATGCTACTACTACGCCCAAGGAATGTATCAGCGCGGCGGAGATCATGCAGCCACCGCCCGCCAGCGCACGGAACAGATCCTCGTGAGCGCCCAAAGTGCCGAGGGAAACTGGTATCCGCGCAACGGCAATGAGAAGAGCGCAGGCGCGGTATATGCCACCTCACTCGCGCTTTTGAGCCTCTCGATCCATCACCACTTTCTCCCGATCTATCAAAAGTGACGCCCCTGTCCATGAAGCCCTTCCTACTGACCCTACTCGCTTCTGTGTGCCTGCACGCCGAGTTAACACCACAGCAACAGCAGGTCCCGCTAGAGATCCTGCCAAGCGATGCCGCCGCTGCGAAGATCGTCCTGCTGGCCGGCAGTCCAAGCAACAAGCCGGGACAGCACGAATACTTCGCTGGATGCGCGCTGCTGCGTGAATGGCTGAATACCCTTCCAAATACGGCACCGGTCATGGTGGCGGATGGCTGGCCGAAGAATGAAGCAGTGCTCGATGGAGCGCGCGCCGTTGTTTTTTACATGGATGGCGGCACGAAACTGCCCTTTCTCACAACCGAGCGTCGCGCCAAGATCCAAGCACTAGCGGATGCAGGCACGGGTTTCGTCGTACTGCATCAGGCAATCGATTGCCCAGCGGATCTCGCGCCAGCTTTCAAAGAATGGTTCGGCGCAGCCTTTCAACCGGACATTGGCTGCCGCGGGCATTGGGACGTGGCATTCGATGCCGTGGGCTCTCATGCTATTACCAACGGCATAAAGCCCTTTGAACTGCGGAAGGACGGCTGGCTTTACAACCTTTATTTTGCGGACAAAGGCGTCTCACATCTCCTCGCCGCCCAGATGCCCGAAAACAGCCGCAAGACAGCGAATGCTAAGGCGCATTCAGGCCGCACCGAAACTGTGGCTTGGGCCTACGAACGCACCAAGGGGGGACGCAGCATGGGATTCACGGGCTGCGATTTGCATGCCAGCTGGGCCGTTGCAGAGCAGCGCCGCCTGCTCATGAACGCTATCCTTTGGACCGCAAAACTACCCGTCCCAGCCTCAGGAGTGGAGGTGAATACCCCTGTCGATCTCACCCAAAACCTTGACAGAAAAATCTTCACTCCGAAGGCTAAAAAAGAGAATTCCAAGTGACTGCAAGGGTGCGTGGCTAATGGCCAGCAGTCACACCCTCGATTCTAACCCTTGTTGATTCGCCGCGCTCTCTTAAACTCGTCGCCGATGACCCACCGCCGCCATTTCATCCATGCCAGCGCTGCCACGCTAGTGCTGCCCACCCTTCAGATCCTCGGTGCCAATGAGAACGCCAGATACCGCACTGCCATCATCGGCTCTGGCTGGTGGGGCATGAACATTCTGCGCGAGGCCATCGCCAGTCGCCGCATCAAGGTTTGCGCCGTGTGTGATGCGCATGAGGATGTGGCCTCCAACGCCGCTGATGAGATCAACGGCATCAATGGCGATAACCCAAAGACTTATCAGGACTACCGCGACATGCTGGCGAAGGAAAAGCCAGAAATCGTCATCATTGCTACCCCGGATCACTGGCACGCGCTACAAACCATCGCCTGCTGCCAAGCCGGAGCACATGTGCTCGTCGAGAAACCCACCGGCCACACCATCGGTGAGAGCCAGGCGATGGTGAAGGCCGCCCGCGAGGCTGGCGTAGTCGTGCAAGTGGGTCTGCACCGCCGAATCGGCCCGCATCACGTCGAGGCCATGAATTTCCTCAAGTCCGGTGCGGTGGGAAAAGTAGGCATGGTGCGCGTCTTCGTACACAGCAAAGGAGGCCGCGAAGAGCCCCGCCCGAATAGCAAGGTGCCCGAAGGCATGAACTGGGACCTATGGTGCGGCCCCGCACCCTTGCGCCCCTTCAACACGAAGCTGCACCCTGGCGGTTGGCGAAACTTCCTCGACTACGCGAATGGCACCATGGGAGACTGGGGTGTGCATTGGCTGGACCAGATCCTCTGGTGGAGCGGTGAGAAGGGACCCAAAAAAGTCTTCTGCACCGGCGGCCGCGAAATCGCGGGACCCGCCATCCTCAATGAGAAGGAGCAGACCACCGACGCGCCAGACCATCAGGTGGCCACCTTTGAATTTGAACAGTTCAACGCCGTATGGGAGCATCGGAAGTTCGGGGGCAATGAAAGCGAGAAGCACGCAATTGGTGCTTATTTTTATGGCGAGAAAGGCGTGCTCCACATCGGCTGGAGAGATGGCTGGACCTTCCATCCCGCTAATCCAAAGGAGAGCGAAAAACACGGCAACCACCAACTCCAAGAGCCAGACGGTCACAACATCGCGCTACTCTGGGCTGACTTCATCGATGCCATCGAGAAGAAGCGAAAGCCGGTGGCTGATATTGAGAGCGCTCACCGCTCCTCCTGCCTGCCCATGCTCGGCATGCTCAGCTACAAGGCCGGTCGCAGCATCCAATGGGATCCTGACAAAGAACAAATCATCGGCGATGCCGAAGCCTCCAAACTGCTCCGCCGCGAATATCGCGGCGAATGGAAGTATCCCGTTTGAAGCCATGAAACCTGTTTTTGAAAAAGTTCCAAAACGAGACTGGGAGTCCTTTCACTGTGAGATCGTGCATGGTCGTGATTATGGCACACGCTGGCACTTTCACCCCGAATTCCAGATCACATTGGCCATCCACAGCAGCGGCCATCGCGTCGTAGGCGATAACATCGCCCCACTGACGGACGGTGACATCGTGCTGCTCGGCGCCAACCTGCCGCATGTATGGCATCAGGATGAAAACGCCGGCAAAGAAGTGCATGCCATCATCGCCCGTTTTGACCCGAAAACTCTGGGCGTGGATTTTTTCCGTTTGCCTGAACTCGATGGCATTCGCCGTCTATTGGAAAGAGCCTCACGAGGCCTAGAGGTGCGTGGAAAGACACGCATCCTCATCGCAGCACACATGCGACGTATCGCAGAGACGGAGGGCTTTGCCCGTCTGCTGGAACTGCTGACCATCCTGCATGTGCTCTCAGAGGCCAAAGGAGATGTGAAACCACTCGCCAGCGCAGGCTACACGCCCAAGCTCGAATCCACCGACCAAGGACGCATGCAGCGGGTGTGTGATTTCATCCACTCCCATCTTACCGAGGACATCGACCGAGCTCAGCTCGCCAAGCTAGCCCACCTCAGCGAAGGAGCCTTCAGCCGCTTCTTTCACTCTCGCACGGGCAAAACAGTGCCCGAGTATGTGAACGAGGTGAGAGTGGGGCGTGCCTGCCGCATGCTGGCGGAGGACGCACTCAACATCACTGATATCGCGATGGACTGCGGCTATCGAAACCTCGCAAACTTCAACAGACGTTTCCGCCAAGTCACCAATATGACGCCAAGCGAGTATCGCTCGAAGTTCCGTGGTGCTGCGGGTGGACGATAAAGCCTCACGAAGCTGGTGAAAGCCGGCTCCAAACCGCCTGCAAACGCTCTCGCAGCAGGCGGGCTGAAGAAGCAGGAAGCATTTCCGGCGTGAGCGGTACGTTCTTCGTGTCCTCGCACTCCAAATTCCCTGGCATGCGTGAGTGCTTGTAATCCGGATCGAGGCTTCCATTTGGAGTAAGCTTGATTCCGGGACATGCGGTGTTGGGCACGGACAGGTAAAACACATCCCTTGCGAGCACGCACGCCTCACCCGGTTTCAGCCTGCGCTTTGTGAGAGCCAATTCGCGAAAGAGTTCCCGCGCGGTGAGCTGTGCCGGGTTCACGAAGGTTCGCTGTGCGGCGATAATGTCCTTCCACGCAGGTTCGGCTCGGATTAGCGCAAACGCAGCATCAATCTCCGTCTCAGCCAGCGGGTAGTGCGTGCAGCCCAACACGATCGTTTCGAGCGGCTTAGAAGGTTTCAAAGCCAAATAAGCTTCCGCAAGCGAGCGAGCCTCTTTAAGCGCATAACTGGAGATGGAGTCCGGGAAAGTCGAATCACCCTCGATCGCCCCGGCAAGCGTGGCGCTGCCTTGCTGGGCGATCAGCGGCACAGAACGCCCAGCGAGACCGAGCGTACTCGTGATGGTTCTCGGATACACACCGCTCGCGCAGGTGCCCACCGTGGCGAGGATGCCAAGGCCACCTTCCGCCTTGGATTCGAGAACGCCGCGCGCCGCTGCTTCAACGACTCCTACAACAATCACCGGCAGTTTCCATTTAGCGATGGCCTGACGGATGTCATTCAGACCATAAGCTGTGGCTGTATTGCAAGCGATCACGATGGCTTTGACCGGTGGTTTGTCGAAACGAGGCTCCGTGGTCCACGCGCGCCTACCAAGCAGAAAGACGGCGTCTTTTACGATGAGCTCGCGCAGGTAATCGGTGCGTCCGGCAGCGGAGTAATTGCCATACGGCATGTTGGCCTGATCGCCCAAATAGATGAAGCGCTCATCTTTGAAGTCTGGCACGCCATCAGCACCAAGTTCAAGAGTATCATTGTGAAACGCATCCAGCTTCAAGATCGCTTCCATCACAGTCATTCCGCCGATGCCTGAATCAAAAACACCTATCGGCATTCGTCGTATGGCCTCCTCCGTGCTCCAAGCCATTTTATCGAAGCTGAAGGCCGCCGTGCCGTCGCTCGGTGCACGCGTAAGGAGATCAGCGGCCAATGTAGCAACAGGAAGGCCGAGGAAACCGAAGAGTGCTTTCATGCGAGGTAGAGCGAAGGTGAACAAACACAGGTGCCGACAATACAACGAAGCAAAACATTCCGTCCATCATGCGACAGCCAACTATGGGATTGGCGACGATCAGATAAGATCTCCGGTGCTATTTTTCGACCGTTTCTAAAAAAGATGTCTGAAATCAGGGCGATCGCGTTGGCCTCAATGGCAAGGAAAGAGCGAGGAGGCTATTGGAACCCTAGCTAACGAGCGAATGACGACGCCAATGGGGCTACCCAGCCGACAAAAATCAGACACACATTGCGAGAATCGGTCTACCACTCAAAAAACGCCAATCCATTGACGCTCTATTTACAGTCTATTGCACAGCATGCTGCAGTCCCATATGAACTGGATGGCCTATTGTCTCTCGAGACCGGCATCATATGGATGCGTCTAATATAGACATCGACATGCGCCTCAGATGCCCAGCATCGAAACGGAAACCCGGTCGGAAAAGCAAATCTCAACATCCGATCCCGGATCACGAGGGCGCTCCGCATAAGAAGCGGTGTAATCGAAAACATGATGCTCCGGATGTTCTCGTCGCTGGAAACTCACATTTAGCGGAGATTGGGCCGGATCACATCGCACACGCGCAGGCAATTCGTGCACGTCGACTGGCAGATGCGGAAGGTTGATATTCCAAAAGCTCCGTGGCGCTTTCGTGGCGTGATGAAGCTCACCCAGCAAAGTGGAGGTCCAGCGGGCCGTGCGCTCCCAATCGACTGGCAAGCCGCGTTTCAGATAATGCGAAAAAGCCATGCTGCGCACCCCATGATACGTTGCTTCCCGCGCAGCGGCCACCGTGCCGGAAATGACGATATCCTGTCCCAAATTCCCACCGGCATTCACTCCACTCAAGACAAGGTCGGGCTTGAGTTCGAGGGCAAAGAGCGCGAGGCGCACGCAATCGGCCGGCGTGCCTTGAACCGCAAATCGATCCTCACCACGCCTTTCGACCACCAGCGGATGGCTCGTGGTCACACGATGTCCACACATCGACTTTTCAGCATCGGGCGCCACGATCACCGTCCTCCACCCCAGCGCCACAACGGCCTTTTGCGCCGCCGCGATCCCGGGCGCATCAATTCCATCATCATTGGTCAGGAGAACAAGCATCAAGCCGCGTTAGCTGAGCCCTTCCTCAAAAGCAACACAAGAGGATACCATCTTCTAAAACTTCACTTATGCTGACCACTGTACCAAGAGCATCGCATGGTGAAGATTCGTTGAGGAAATGAGCAAGCAAAAGCTCAAGCCCGAGTCTTGCTTCACGGTTTTTGGCTCAAATAAAGAGCTCGCTTCATCTTGCGCTGCAAGCGAGGCCATAGACAGAGCGCCATCTTTTCCAATAAACGAAGCACACCTCCTCCAAAGTAAAAATTTTCTGCACCAGTAATCCGACAGATGTCGAAACCAGCTTCCTTGAGGTATTTTTGCACCTCATTTACACGATACCATTTGTCATCAACCGGCTGGTAAGCTTTTCGATTACTCAAATACCAATCGTAACGCATCCAATCACGATTCGGTACTGTCATGAGCAGCCATCCGCCTGGCTTTAGCACACGCTTCAACTGCGTTAGGGCGATCACGGGATCGGATAGGTGTTCAAGCACCTCCGTCATTAACACGACGTCAAACTGTGCATCATCGTAGTTGAGGTTGTCCGCATCGCCGGTTTGAAAATCGCCATCCGGAACATGCGCGCGTGCAAGACTGACGAGTTTCGGCGAAATGTCCATCCCGTGCAGTTTAGCATCAGGGCGCAGCTTGCGGATTTCAGCAAGCTGCCAACCTTGGCCGCAGCCAATGTCCAGCACGGTAGCCCCTGGCGAAATTTTGGGCGCGATTAGCGAAGCACAGAGACGGTAAAACTTTGGCGACA
>Ga0208783_10002537_pt1 | contig 10450 bp, 8 predicted proteins | sample DEB19_08_DNA_2_FD_184529 | JGI IMG/M metagenome (GOLD analysis project Ga0208783, IMG submission 184529) | Aqueous microbial communities from the Delaware River and Bay under freshwater to marine salinity gradient to study organic matter... | ecosystem: Environmental > Aquatic > Marine > Coastal... | reverse complement strand
GCCCTGCGCACCGGAGTGGCCGAGCGCAGCCTGTGTCATCAGCATGCTGCCGCCGTCGATCATCAGCTTGATCGGGTCGATCAGGGTGCCGATGCCGAAGGTTTGGATCGCCACGAAGTCCCACTTCTGCGCGGCCATGTTATCGATGGCAGCGGCGCGGCCGTGTTGCGAACATGGGTGACGCTGGTCACCATGGCTGCCGGCTCGTCACCTGGCTAGTTCTGCCAGACGGCGCCGGTGCGGGAGTTCACCGAGACATAGCGCTGCTTGCCCTTTCGCAGCGCCGAGAAATTGTAGATCTTGCCGGAGCAATCGAGCGTCACGATATTGTAGTAGCCGCTCGCCTTCACCGCCTGGCGGGCCTGGCCGCAGCTCATGCGGTTCGGCTGCACGTAGCTGTAGGCATAGGGGTCGTACCAGCCGCGGCCATAATAGTAACGCCAGTGCGGCGCCACCGCATAGGGATGATAGGGCACGCCGCCATAGACCACGACCCTGGCTTCCGCGGGCTGTGGTGCCGTCACCATGCCTGCGGTGGTGAGCGCCGCGAAGGCGGCGGCCACGAGCAACATCCGTTTCATCATGTCGGTTCTCCTTCCACGATCTTCGTCCAGCTAGAGCTTTGCGAGCTTTGCCCGCTGAAATCAAGTCATTGCGGCTGTGCGAGGAACTGCTCGAGTTCGGGCGGCAGCGCCATGCCCGGCGCCAGTGCGCGCGCGCGTTCCGCGGCTTCGGCGGCCGCAATCCTGTCGCCCTTCAGCGCATAGCCGATGGCGGAGGCCACCCACACGTCGGGCCGTGACGGATCAGCACCCTGGGCGCGCCGGTACCAGCCCAGCGCATCGTCGACCTTCTGCTGCCGGGCCGCGAAGTCGCCGCGCGCCAGCAGGACATCGGCGTTGCGCGGAGACGCAGCGATGGCGGTGGACAGTGCCGTCTCGGTCTCCGCCGGATTGCCGCGCGCCTCGGCGAGCTGCGCCAGCACCAGCCAGGCCGATGTCATCTGCGGATCGATCTCCACCGCCGTGGTGAAGGCCTGCTGCGCCTGGTCCCACTGACGGCGGCTGAGCGCCAGGCCACCCATTGCCACATGCGATTCCGGCGTGTCGGCATTGGCCATGCGCGCATCGAGGAAGTCCTGAAGGCCCTGCCGGTAGGCGGCATCGTCGGCAGCGGGCAGCATGGCCACGCCAGCCCCCGCAATTTCAACCGCGCTGCGCTGGCGCACGCTGCGCACGCCATCGGTGAGCAGCGGCATCAGCAGCGTGATGCGGTCCTGCACCGGGATCTGGCGCAGGGCGCCGGTGGCGGCAGCGCGCACCGTGGGGTCTTCGTCCTGCAGCACCTGCTCCGCATCGGCGGCCGACAGCGTTCCCGCGCTGCCCAGCGCCGTCAGCGCCGTGGCGCGCACGATGGCGGGATGTTGCTTGTCGAGCGCATAGCGCGCGAGGCCCGCCAGCACCTGTTCCGAGCGCTCGCCATTGCTGAAGGCGATGAAGGCGGAACGGTCCTGCCAGCCCTTGTCGCCCGCGGGCGCCCAGCCGGCGATCTGCCCGGCCGCCCATTCCGCCGTCTTGTCGCTGTGGCAGCCGGTGCACACGTCGGGCGCGCCCGCGGCCTTCGACTGCAGCGGGTCGGGCCTGCGGAAGAAATGGTCGCGCCGCGGGTCGATCGTCATGTAGCTGCGCTCGGGCATGTGGCAGTTCACGCACAGCGCGGCATCGCTGCCTTGCGTGTGGTGGTGGTGTTCGGGTGCGTCGAACTCCGCCTTGCGCAGGCTCGGGAAGGCGGAGTTCCCCGCCGGGCTGTGGCACTGCGTGCACACGGCGTTGCCTTCGGCCACCAGGCCGCCGCCGTGCGGTTCATGGCAGTTGGAGCAGGTGACCCCCTTCGCCTTCATCTTCGACTGCAGGAAGGACCCGAGGATGAACACCTCGTCGCGCTGCTGGCCGTCGGGGAAGTAGAGGTCGGGCGTCAGCAGGGCCAGCGCGTAATTGTCATGGAAGGGCGCGCCCGCCCTGGGCTGCACCTGCGAGAAGGCTTCGCGGCGCGCATGGCAGGGCCCGCACACGTCGAGTTCCTGCGCCTGGTGGCCGGGGCCGAGCGGCAGCGCCGCATAGGGGTCGCCGCCGCTCTTGGCCTTGGTCCATGCGATGTGCGCCTCGCCGGGACCATGGCAGGATTCGCAGCCCACGGTGAGTTCCGCCCAGTGGCTCTTGTAGGTGCGGGCGGGGAAGTCGAAGCCCTTGTCGAAGCCCGTCTGGTGGCAGGTGGCGCAGCGCGCCTGCCAGTTCTTGTAGCTGCCCGTCCAGTGCATCCCGTCGCCGGGCGGTGCGTCCTGGTCCGGGTAGAGGTGGAACCATTTCTTCTGGGTCACATCCCATGCAAGGTCGAGCACCTGCAGCCGGCCCTTCTCGGTCTCAACCAGATATTGCTGCAGCGGCCGGTGGCCCACCGCGTAGCGCACCTCGAAGGTTTGGGGCTTGCCGCCCGCGCCCTCGGTTTCGACGAAATACTTGCCGTCCCGGGTGGTGAAGCGCGTGGTGACGTTCTTGTTGGTGATCGCGGCATCGTTGAAGTCGCCGAGCATGCTGGCGGCGTCGGGCGTCTTCAGCGCCCAGGCATGGTCGGATCCGGCCCAGGCCGTGGATTCGGCCTGGTGGCATTCGGCGCAGGCTGCACTGCCCGCGAAGCCCGCATGCGGCGCGTCTTCGGCCATCGTCATGGGCGCGCCCAGCGCCCAGAACACGACGGTGAACACCGCCGCCAGAAACAGTCGCCAACGGTGCTGCGCCATCGCCAATCCAATCAAATCACGTTGCCGCAAAGAGAAGGGCACCGGAAGGCCCTGTCAAGCCACTCCGGTGCCCTCTTCGTGGGAGAAGTCGGTCTTATTCGCCCTGCACGCTGGAGACGGCTTCCATCACGCGCTCGAGGTTGAAGGAGCCGGGCTTCTGGCGCGGCGGGAACTCCCTGAAGCTCTGCAGCCACTGCGCCACATAGGCCGTGGCCGGCGCGATCAGGAACATGCGCTCCATGTACCAGCGCTGGAAGCCCATGGCGTTCTCTTCCTCGGCGCGCTCGAAGGGGTCCATGCGCAGGTTGGTGATGAGCGGCGCACGCAGCACGGTGAAGGGCTCCTGCCACACGCGCAGGCCAAGCGCATCCTGCTTCAGGAAGGTGATCTTCCAGTTGCCATAGCGGATGGCCGCCACGCTGCCGTCGTCGGTCCAGTAGATGAACTCCTTGCGCGGCCAGTCGCCCTTGCCGGCCAGCGCCGGGCCCAGGTCATAGCCGTCGAGGTGCACCTTGTAGTCCCGGCTGCCGATCTTCGTGCCCTTGAGCAGGTCCTCCTTGGCGTTCGGGTTGCCGGCTGCAGCCACGAAGGTGGTGAACATGTCCTCATGCGCGGCGGTATCGTTCACCACCGTGCCGGGCTTGATCACGCCCGGCCACTTGATGACGGTGGGCACGCGGTAGCCGCCCTCCCAGTTGGTGTTCTTCTCGCCGCGGAACATGGTCGTGCCGCCATCGGGCCAGGTGAAGGTTTCGGCACCATTGTCGGTCGAATACATGACGATGGTGTTGTCCTCGACGCCGAGGTCCTTCAGCTTGGCCAGCAGCTGGCCAACCATGCCGTCATGCTCCACCATGCCGTCGGCATAGATGCCGAGGCCGGTCTTGCCGTCCGATTCAGCCTTCAGGTGGGTGAAGATGTGCATGCGGGTGGAGTTCCACCACACGAAGAAGGGCTTCTTCTCCTTCACGGCCTTTTCCATGAAGCCGATCGCCGCGGCGGTCACTTCCTCGTCCACCGTCTCCATGCGCTTGCGCGTCAGCGGCCCGGTATCCTCGATCTTCTGCGTGCCGTCGGGCATCGCGAAGGAGTGGATCACGCCGCGCGGCCCGAACTGCTTCTTGAATGCGGGGTCTTTCGGATAGTCGGGGTTCTCCGGCTCTTCCTCGGCATTGAGGTGGTAGAGGTTGCCGAGGAACTCGTCGAAGCCATGGTTGGTCGGCAGCATCTCGTCGCGGTCGCCCAGGTGGTTCTTGCCGAACTGGCCGGTCGCGTAGCCTTGCTGTTTCAGCAGGGTGGCGATCGTCGGATCTTCGATCTTCATGCCTTCCGGCGTGCCGGGCAGGCCCACCTTGGTGAGCCCGGTGCGGATGGGCGACTGGCCGGTGATGAAGGCGGCGCGGCCGGCGGTGCAGCTCTGCTGGCCATACCAGTCGGTGAACAGCGCGCCCTGCTCGGCGATGGAGTCGATGTTGGGCGTCTTGTAGCCCATCATGCCCCGGTTATAGGCCGAGATGTTGAAGCCGCCGATGTCGTCGCCCCAGATCACGAGGATGTTGGGCTTGGTCGTGTCGGCCTGTGCGCTGGCGCTGGCGGCGGCGCCCAGCGCCAGCAGGGCGGCGGTGAACAGCGTCAGCCGTCTCACGAAGCCCGGCTTGGTGCGGATGTTGTCCGGCATGGAATGTCCCTCCGTTGAAGTCCGTCGAACGGTCTCAGCACGGGAAGGACCGCACCACTGGCGCGGCCATGTCATCCCGCTCTCGGCCCCTTGGCGGGCTGGCCGATGCAATTCCCGTCTTCCTGCCGCCGTCCGGTGGCAGATTTGTTGACATAATCAGACGGGGGGAGGATCAATTGTGCAGGATTACGATTTCTTGCGGCAGGCCTGAAAAAATATGCAGTTGGAAGAAGCCTTCGCCATCGCCCGGAACAGCCGATGGCTATCCCAGCACGAGCGGCGCGTGCAGGACTTGCTCACTTCGCGCATGCGGCTGGTGCATCTGCCCAAGAACCGCACACTCTTCGACATCGAGGATTCGGCAAGCGAGATCTATTGCCTCGTCTCGGGCTGCGCCGTCATCACCGTGCCGCATCCCGTCCAGGGCATGATCCACGGCCACGTCATGTTCGCCGGCCGCTGGTTCGGCGAACCGGCGGCATTGGGCAAGCGCCCGCGCATCATGTCGGTCTCTGCCCGCCGCCCGGCGGAGCTTCTCGCCCTGCCGCAGCAGGCCATCATCGACCTTCTCAAGGCTGAGCCGTCGCTGAACTGGGTGTTCTTCAATCTCATGGCGTGGAACGTCGAGGAATACCTGCTTCACGCGGTGGACCTGATGATCGTCGATCCGCGGATCCGCCTGTGCTCGCGCCTGCTCACCTTCGGCGGCCGCCTGATCAGCTTCCTGCCCCCCGGCCCCGTCAGCATCCCGCTGACGCAGGAGGAGCTGGCCGCCGCCAGCAACATGTCGCGCTCCACCGTGTTCCACCTGCTCGGCGAACTGGTCGGGCAGGGCATCTGCGAACTGGGCTACCGGGAGGTGCGCATCCTCGACATGCCGCGCCTTGCCGCCATCGTCGACGAGGCGAGCACCGGCTAGGCAGCGCCAGCGATCTCCGCGAGGTCGGTGGACAGCTGCCGTGCCAGCCACACCAGGCGCTCGAACAGCCCGGTCGCCACGAACAGCGGTTCGCGGTTGGCGTGGAACTCCGCCTCGTGTTCCACGATCTGCTGGCGGAACCTGGTCATCACCTCGCTGCGGTCTTCCGTGAGCCGCTCCAGCACGGCATGGTTCGACATGTCGCCGCTGGCCTCTTCCGCCGTGAGTTCGAGAAGGAAGTGCAGCGATTCCGTCATCGACTCGCACATCGCCTGCTCGCGTTCCGACAGGGCGCCGAGCGACGAGAGCTCACGCACATAGCCGTGCAGCGCGTCGATGATGGAGGTGATGTGCGCGTTGCAGCGTTGCAGCAGCAACAGGCCAGCCACCTCCATGCCTGCGGGATGGCGGCTCACCGCCTCGCTCACGAAACCGGAAATCTCGCCGGACAGGGTGAGCGCCAGTTCGCGGCGCACGTCGTTGCCGGGGCCTCGATCCGCGTCGGCCTCGCCGTGTCGCACCTGGTCCAGTGCCGCGGGCAGCAGCGCAATCAGCTTTGCCTGTTCGCGCCGTGCGAGGACGAAGGCCGTTTCGGGGTCTTCCGCCGCCTCGTCGACGATGAATTCCGGCTCGAATTGTCGTAACTGCCGGTCGGTTGGGGCGAGCTTCTCGAGCATGGCGAGCAGCGGCGTGCGCAGCAGCCCGGAAAGAATGGCGCCCAGCAGGTTGATTACCAGATAGGCAACCGACAGCAGCAGCGGCACCGGCAGCTGCGCCGTCATGACGGCCACCGCGGGCCCGCCGTCCGGCACCATCACGGCGAAGGGCAGCACGGCCAGCGTGCCGATGAACTTCACCACCGCCTGCCACAGCGCCAGTTGGCGCGGCGGCCCCGACAGGTGGGACGAGATCAGCGCCACGCTCATGCCCGAACCGGCATTGGCGCCGCACACCATCACCAGCGCGGCCTCCAGCGGAACCACCCCCGCAGCACTCAGCATCACCGCCAGCGCGCTCACGGTGGAGGACGACTGCATCAGCAGCGTCACGATGAAGGCGATGATGAAGCCGTAGATCCACGTCTCGGATGCGAAGGCGAAGAATTCCGTCACCCAGCGGCTTTCGGCCAGCGTATGGCCCGTGGCCTTCAGCATGGTCAGGCCGAACAGCGTGACGCCGATGGCAAGCAGCAGGTCGGTGGTCTTGCGTCCCGTCTCGTCACGGTGCAGCGAGGCGAGGTAGAGCAGCCCCACGATGCCGACGGCCAGCAGCGCCAGCGACCGCAGGTCCACCGAGGCGAGGAACACGAGAATCGAGGTCCCCACCGATGCCCAGGCGCTGATGGCCAGCGCGGCCGTGAAACTCACGGCGCGGGCGTTGAGAAGCCCGATGCAGATGAAGGCCGAGGCACTGGTGCTCTGCGTCAGCGCGCCCAGCAGGCTGCCCGCAAGGGCATTGCCGAAGGGCAGCCGTGCAAGTCGCGCCAGCGCGGCGCGCAGCCGCCGCGCTGCAAGCGCGCGCACCGCCTCCGACAGCATCTGCAGCCCGGCCAGGAAGAAACCAAGCCCCGCGAAGGCGGCGAGCGTTCCGTCAAGCATGCGCCGTCACGTCCGCGTGGCGCGCAGCAGGCGGTACAGCACGAAGCCCATCACCGCGAGCGTTCCGAGAATGACACTGAGGATGAATCCGCGCAACGCCGCGTAGCGCCCGGCCATGGCCGTCACCAGCGCCTCGCGCTTGGCGTCCGATGCCGCGCCGATCTCGCTCGCCAGCGCGCCGATGCCCGTTTCGAGCGCCCGATCGGCGCCGCGCAGCCGCACGTCGATGGCGTGTGCGGTGGCGCCGTCGAGCACCGCCGCCGCGCCCTGCATCTCCTGCAGCGTTGCCTCATAGCTCCGGGACAGCGCCTCGTGCGCGGCGATCAGTTCGGTGGCGCGTTGCGCGTCGGCGTCGAAGCCCAGTGTCTTCGCCTGCCCGGCAACGCTCTTCAGCAGGGCCTCCGTGGCGGCATCCTGCTTCGTGAAGGCGGCGTGGTGCTTGGCGAGAAGCTGCGCGTCATCACCGCGCAGCAGGATGTTCTTCCACTCCTGAACCTGCACCTTGAACGCCACCTGTGCTTCCAGCGCCGAGGTCGAAAGCTGGCGCAGCTCGCTGAAGCGGTTCATGCCGTCGATCCATGCCCGGTTGATCGACCAGATCGAGAACAGGGCGAACAGCCCAAGGACAGTGACCAGCAGCAGCATCACGAATGCCGCCGCTGTGATCGACCGCCTCAGGTCGAGCTTGTGCCTGACCGTCTGTGCCTGTGCCATTGTGCCCCCCGCGCGAGACTTGGCCTGCCTTATGACAATCATGCGACGAGGCCAAGCGCGGCGACGCCATTGACAAGCGCCACCGCTCCGCCGAAGGGGGTGGTCACTGCAGTTACAACCTTGTAGCAGAAGGAGTATTCGCCTTGCGGTTGATCCTGGCCTTGTTCTGTCTCGTTGCGGCGAGTTCCGCCGCCGTCGCGGAAAATGCCGTCTTCACCTATCTCAGGACCGTTCCCGTGGCGGAGCTGAACCGCATGCTGAGCGCGGAACGCGCCGCCTTCATCGCCACCCAGAAGGCGGGCGAGGGCTATCAGCTGCCACCCGTCTCCACCGCCACGAACGACGTCGAGCTCTACACCGTCCGCTATGACTCGCAGATACCGGAGAAGGGCGGCAAGCCCATCACCGCGACGGGCCTTCTGGTCCTGCCGGTGCTCGCCGATCGCTCCCGGCTGCCGCTGATCGTCTATGCGCACGGCACGGTCTACGGCAAGTACGAGGTGCCCTCCTATGCCTTCCTCGCCACCAACCCCTCCGATGATCCGCATTACGACGGCAGCTACGAGACCCGCTACATGGCGGGCCTGTTCGCCGGCAACGGCTATGCGATGATCGCGGCGGATTATTTCGGCATGGGCGGCAGTGCGGCCGAGCCCGAGGCCTATTTCGTCAAGGCCAGCACCCAGCGCGCCAGCCTCGACCTCTATCTCGATGCCCTGGCCTTCCTCAAATCCAGGGGCATCGCGCAGCAGGAACTGTTCATCGGCGGCTGGTCGCAGGGCGGGCTCAATGCCACCGGCCTGCAGGAGCGCTTCGAGGAAGACGGCATTCCGCTGACCGCCACCTTCACGGCTTCCGCCCCGGCCGATCCCTATGCGGCGCTGAACGGGCTCCTGTTCTATCCCCGTCCCGGCATCGACGCGGCCTGGACCAACACCATCATGGCGCTCTCGGTCTTCGCCTTCCAGAATTACTATGGCCCGCCGGATCTCGCTGAGAAGACGCTCGACCCCGCCGTCTACGCCGACATGAAGGCTATCTACGACCGCGCCTACAAGGGCCAGGAAGGGCTCATGGAGATCATGGCGCGCAATGCGGGGCGCCCCCTGCAGGACTATCTGCGGCCTGAACTGCGCGATCCGGTGCGCTTCGGCGTCTCCGGCTATGGCCGCCTGCTGGCCGACAATGAAACCTACCGCCAGAGCTTCCAGGCACCCATCAACATGTATTTCGGTTCCGTCGACGAAGTGGTGAAGCCGATGATCGGCATGCTGGCCGCCGCATATCAGGCGGTGCTGATCGGCAACCTGTCCGACCAGTCCGGCAACCACCTTCACCCGATCGACGTGAAGGGCGGCACCCACCGCCTCACCTTCATCGCGGCGGCGCCTGCTGCAAAGGTCTGGATGGACTCGCTGCGCAAGCCGTGAGGCATCAGCGCTGCTCCCTTGCCCGACGGCTTGCTGTCTGCGGCGAGGCGTTCGGCCACCAGTTCGTCCGTCACCAGAACGTTTGGGCGTCATCAGGCGCATCGCGCCCCGGATCACCTCGTGTTTCTGCCAGCCACCAGAGGCCGGCACCGGCTTGCGTGCGCCATGCAGGTCGCGCGGGTCGACCGCCACCACGCGTCCGTTCACCGGGTGGTCGATGATGTTGCCGCCGGATTGAAACCACATCGCATGGCACGCCTGCCGCTGTCGCCTTCAAGTGCGGCTCGCTTCGTGGTATCGCAGGTCTCGTCCCCGTTGGATCCAGGTTCCGCGAATCATGGCATTGACCCAGAAGCCGGCGCGCAAGCGCGCCGAGCGTGAAGCGCCCGAGCACCGCCGCAGCCTCATTCTGCAGGCGGCGCGTGTATGCCTGAGTGAAAAGGGCATGCGCGGTTTCACCCTTAAGAATGTCGCGGCTGAGGCGAAGGTGTCGATCAGCCTTCTGTCGCACTACTTCGGCAGTATCGAAGAACTTTTGAAGTCGGTGTTCCGCTCGGTGCTGTTCGAGGAGCGGCCGGCCGAGTATCGCAAGCCGAAGACCGAGGCGGAAGCGCTGGCGAACTTGAATGGCCTGCTCGAGAAGAACTTCGATCCTGGCTATTATTCGCGCCGGAACCTGCTGGTCTGGCTGCCGATCTACGAGGAAATGCTGCTCAATCCGCGCACCCGGCGCACGCTGGACGGCATCGAGCAGGAACTGATGGACGAGGTGGCGGCGGCCGTTGCCGATGTGGCGCAGTTCCGCAGTCTACGCATCGACGCCGAAGGCTTGGCGGCGGATTTCCTGGCCTTGCTCGACGGGTTGTGGCTGCGCTGGTGCCTGTCGGATCGGCAGGACACGCAGCGTGAGCGCAGCACGGCGCAACGCTTTCTGGAAGCCTGCCTCGGACCGATCACCGCCGCAGGCGTGTGACGCCCGGCAGGGCCGGGGCGGCCATCACCGTCACCCAGGCATCGGCGGGGGCGGGCAAGCTCACGCTGCGTGGCCGGGCTGATCCCGGCTCTGTCATTATGTTGGACGGTGGCACGCCAGGCAGCCCGTTCCCGCACAGCTCGCACCAGGTCTGTCGACGCAGGCCTATTGGGAACTCTTTGCCACCGCGAGCGACACAGGCGGCTCCGGCGCCGGTACGGGCAATGATGGCGCGACGGGTCCGGCTGGTTCCCAGGGCCCGCAGGGTGCCGCTGGCGCGCAAGGTCCGGCTGGAGCGGCGGGTGCGACGGGTCGATGGGCACGCCAGGCCCGCTCGGGGC
>Ga0208783_10002536_pt1 | contig 10452 bp, 11 predicted proteins | sample DEB19_08_DNA_2_FD_184529 | JGI IMG/M metagenome (GOLD analysis project Ga0208783, IMG submission 184529) | Aqueous microbial communities from the Delaware River and Bay under freshwater to marine salinity gradient to study organic matter... | ecosystem: Environmental > Aquatic > Marine >... | reverse complement strand
GCAGTTTGATGGTTTGGTAGCCGTCTCGATAAAAGTAAATCTTGTCTTTGACGGCTTTCATGTAAAGAACGCCGCTAATAAACGAATTCGGGTGCGCGTGCTTGTGATGCCATTGCCCCGGTTTCGTATAGTTAAACCATGACTGCGTAACGCGCATGGATACGTCATATTTTGGCGCGTAAGTCGCTTTGACGTATTCATCCACGCACGCATCAATAAATGACTTGATGCCAGCCAACGAGTCGTGACGCAAAACGTAATTGTTTACGCTCGTCATGTTGCCTTCGTTGCCGCGTTGTTCTTGCCCAAGGCAAAACTCGGCTTCCTCGGTCGTAAACTCACGACCAAGCTCAAACCGGCCTACCGGCGTCGGGAATATGCCGTGTAGGTTCACGAGTTCATCGCCTGTTCAACCTGCTCCATTTGCGCTTCCATCGCCTCCTGTTGCTCGGGCAACAAGATCGTATTGATGGAATCCTCAAACGCTTTGAGTTTCTCAATGGTTTCCATGACTTCTTCCATTGAGGGCTGCGGGCGCGGGTCTTCCCAACGGGTAAACCCTACGCCGCCCGTAATCTCCCATTTTGCGCCGGGACGCAAAAGGTGCATTGCCACGTTAATTCCCACAAGTTGATAAGCCTTCATTAGTTCACCTTCAAAATAACAATGCCGGAACCGCCAGCGCCGCCTGCAAAATGGCCGCCAGAGAATCCACCAGACCCGCCACCGCCGCCGGTATTTGCCGTACCTGCAACGCCAGCATTTGCACCGCCGGTAGACGATCCACCGCCACCAGAACCGCCTGGAGCGGTTGTAGATTGATTGTAACAAGTACCCCCACCACCGCCCGCATAGGTAACGCTGCCACCAGAAATGCTAGAGGCCGTACCGTTGCCGCCAGAACCACCAACGCTTGATGAGCCGTTGCCACCTACAGCAGAGGCACCGCCGCCGCCGCCACCGCCATAAGTCGGAGCGGAACCGCTATTAATGCCGCCGTTGTTTCCTTGTGACGGGCTAACTGAAGGTGTATTTCCAGCGCCTCCGTTGAAAGTTACGCCGCCAGCCGCTCCAGCGCCGCCACCGGAACCGCCGCTCCTACCGTCGCCACCGGGAGATGGATAAAGGTTGTTTCCACCACCACCACCGCCCGCAGATGTAATTGTGCTGAATACAGAATTGTTGCCATCAGAACCTGCGCCAGCAGATGTGCCACCGTTGCCACCAGCGCCAACGGTAATGGCGTAGTTAGTTCCGGCGGTTACGCTAAATCCAGTTCCGGTGCGAAAACCGCCGGCTCCACCGCCACCGCCAACTGATCCACCACCGCCACCACCCGCGACAACGAGATAGTCCACCGTGGTCGCACCAGTAGGGGCTTTCCACGTTGCCGTGGATTTGAAGATGATCGGAGTGCCAGCGGGCAACGAGTAAGACAGGATGACGATGCCGGAGCCGCCGGCTCCGCCAGCTCCTCCGCCAGCCGCGCCTCCGCCACCGGCCCCGCCCGTATTTGCAGTTGCAGCTCCTCCAGCACCCGATGTTGCACCTGCCGCGCCGCCGCCAGAACCGCCCGTTCCGGCGGTTTTTGGCGGATAACTCCCGCCGCCGCCACCACCAGCATAAGTCACGCTAGAGCCGGAAATGCTTGAGGCAGTTCCATTTCCACCATTTCCGCCGCCAACTGCGGGGTCGCCTGCTCCGCCATTTGCAGAGGCGCCTCCGCCGCCACCTCCCGCATTAGCTCCTGGTGCCGCGTAAAACGCTCCATTGCCGCCATTTGAGCCTTGTGATGGGCTAACTGAAGGAGTGTTACCTGTGCCTCCCGGCCCTCCTACTGTTGTGGTTGGTGCTTGTCCGGCGCCGCCGCCACCACCAGAACCTCCATTTGCCCCGCCACCACCACCGGCGCTTGGCGCAAAAGTTCCTCCGCCACCGCCACCTGTGCTGGTAATAGTGCTAAATACGGAATTATTTCCATTTGATCCGGTAGTTGACCCCGATCCATTTCCACCAGCGCCAACAGTAATGGTGTAATCAGTTCCTGCCGTTACGGACAAACCTGTTCCAATGCGAAATCCCCCTGCACCGCCACCACCGCCAGCGTTGTATCCACCGCCGCCACCACCAGCAACGACAAGGTAGTCCGTTGCCGTAACGCCCGTAGGTGCCGTCCACGTTCCGGTAGCAAGGAATTGCTCAATTACGGTGTAGTTTGAGGCACCAACAACTTGTCCAAGCAATAAGTGAAAAATGCCAGACATTTTTAGCTCACGTTTCCGCTAATTACGCAAACCGTCCCGCTGATAAACAAAATTGTCGCAACGCCTCGAGTTGCAAGGCTCACACTAGCTTTGGTCGTATTTGCGCCAGCAATATAACTAGAGGTTGGATTGGTGGTAATTGTTATGCTTCCAGACGTGTTGTTGAAAATCGACACAACATCACCTGCCGCAAACGTGCTGTTTGGCACTACAATGCTGCCGCTTGTGCCAACTCCAATAAACTTGCCGACATCGGTGGTTGCAAGCGTGTAGGACGATGTTTTGTCCGATCCCGATTGCGGGATATTGCGGTAACCAACGCTGTTTGTGCCGTCAGCAGTACAGTTGGAAAGGTTGCCAGAAGTCGGCGTTCCCAAAATTGGCGTAGTAAGCGTGGGCGATGTAGCCAGCACGTTGTTACCAGTTCCGGTGTTGGTGACGCTAACCACGTTTTTGCTGGCGTCTAACGCCAACGCCGTTGACGCAGTAAGCCCCGACAACGTAACCGTGCTAGACGCCGCAACCGTGGTAAACGCGCCCGTGGTCGGCGTAGTTGCGCCAACCGTGCCGTTAATGTTGATACTGGCCGTGCCGGTAAGGTTAGTTACCGTACCGCTGGACGGCGTGCCAAGTGCGCCACCATTAACGACAAACGCGCCAGCCGAACCGGTGTTAACGCCAAGCGCGGTAACTACGCCCGTGCCGGTCGTAATCGTTGACGGGGCAACACCTGCGCCGCCGCCAATTACAAGCGCGTTTGCAGCAAGCAAGCCAGACGATGCAATCGTGCCGGTGGCCGAGTAGTACAGGACGCCGCCGCTAGTGCCGCCCGTAAGCCCTGTGCCACCCGACGCAACAGGAAGGGTTCCAGTTGCAAGCGCTGAAGTGCTAGTTGCATAAACCGCGCCGCCAGACGTAAACGCTGTTAAGCCTGTGCCGCCTCGATTTGTTGCAACGGTTACGCCGTTCCAGGTTGCGCTAGTGATGCTGCCGGGATAATCAAACGTATTTGTCGACCATGAAACATTTGCAGGCGACAAATCATGCCGATCCCATGACCCAGCCGCAGTAGCGTTTGATAACAACGTAACCGTTACATATCCGCCCGAAGGGATGCTTGCAACTAATGTTGAGCTGTTGTTGTTGACTAAAATCGTGCCGGACGATTGGTTATTGTTAAACGTGTACGACGCGCCATTTGGCAACGTGGTTGCATCTGGCAATTGAATAGTTTGCCCGCCAGAACCAGACACTAAAATTGACGGAGCGGACGCAACAGTTAAAACAACGGCAGTTCCCGAAGCAGTAACTGTGGAATAACTGTCAAAAAACGCATTTGCAGTGATGTTTTGGTTGCTATCGCGCAATACGACGCTATTTGCGCCGCTTGATGTGGTTACGCCAGTGCCGCCATTTGCAGCGGCTAACGTGCCAGAAGCCGTGATCGTACCGGACGACGTGATTGGCCCGCCCGTAAACGACAGTCCGGTTGTGCCTCCCGACACGTTGACCGACGTAACAGTTCCCGTGCCACCTGCCGAAATCCACTCAACGTCCGTGCCGCCGCTATTTAGCGCCAACACTTTGCCGTTATTTCCGGCGTACGACGGCAGTAGGTTTATACGCGCATTAGGAGCCGTTGTAGCGCCCGTGCCGCCGTAACCTAACGCAAGGGTGCCTGCAAGCGTAATTGTCCCAGAGGACGTTACCGGGCCTCCAGAGGTGGTAAGGCCGGTGCTGCCACCAGATACGTTAACGGAAGTGACGGTTCCAGTTCCAGAAACCGCAATCCATTCAACGTCAGACGCGCCACTGTTAACGGCCAACACCTTGCCGGCATTAGACGTGTACGACGGCAACAGATTGGTGCGCGCGTCATAGGCCGTGCTTGCCGACGTTCCGCCGTTTGCCACCAACACGGTGCCGGTTACGTTTCCGGCGTTCCCGCTGATGTCACCAGTGACTTTGGAGCCGGCCAGCGAGGTAATCCACGACGGATTGCTATAGGACCCGGTGCTATAGATGCCGTTCGTAACGGTGCCGGCATTGCCGGTTACATCAATCGACCAAGTTCCCGACGCGCCCGAACCCGCTCGAGACGGAACGTCAAGATTGGTGCGCGCATTGGCTGCGGTAGTCGCGCCAGTGCCTCCGTTATCAACATCTAGTGTGCCACCGAGTGTTATGGTTCCAGATGTAGTGATCGGGCCGCCCGTAGCGGTCAATCCCGTAGTGCCCCCCGATACGTTAACGGACGTGACGGTGCCAGCACCAGACGACGTTAAAATGTCGGTAATAGTCGTCTTTTTGGTAACGTCGCTTTGAACGACCGGGACGAGTTCTGCGCCCGTAAGCGTACTAGCGGACGGTAAGTCCGAAATTTTAGTCCCGGCCATGCGTCACCTCATTCAAAAACGACAGTTGCGGCTACAGTTCCGCCCAAAACGACGTACAGACCTTTGTTGAAGTACATCCCACCGTCGCCGCCAAGGTAGCAATACTGGTTTGCAGCGGTCGGGGTGAACGTACCCACCATCGTGGTGTTCGTAGTCGTGCCGTCGAACGTGTCGTAAATTGTAATCGTGGGCGTGCTAGACGCGGCGCTCACAAAAATGCCTTTGAACTTGCCAGCGGCAGGCTTTACCTGCTGAGACGCCGTAATGTAGTGATAAGTAGCCATTTTAATGTCCTATGCGAGGAATCGGAGCTTGTACAGGGTCGACAAATTATGCGAGGAATCGGAGCTTGTACAGGGTCGACAAATACTGCCCAATAATCTCGTCGATGATGTTTTGGATGGCAGTATCGGTTTCTTCACAAACCTTGTAGCGGTTTGCCTCGATCTCAGCGAGTTGGTCTTGCAAAAACTCGGTGACGTTGCTGGTTTTTTTAGCAGACATCAACGAAATAGGGCCAATCAAGCCATGACGGCCTTGATAAGCCTCTGCAAACTTGTCAGCGAGGTCGACAATTGCGTCGTAAAACTCGTTTAACGCAACGTGCTTGGCGTATGAGCGGGTATTGAGATGCACGCTATGCGTGACATCCCGCGCTAGAAAGAACAAGCCTACAAATTCAGCCGGTTTCATTGCATACCCTCGTTCATTTCGGGCATTTCACCCATTCCGCTCATATCACGCTCGGGCATAGCGCCCACGATGTCGCCTGTAGCGACCGCTGCGTGGATTGTACCGCGAACGATGTCTTGAATCTGCTCTTCGTTCATACCGGCCTGCACGGCAGCAATACGGCGAGTCTCGGCTTCGTAAGCCTTGATGTTGGCTTCGTATGCCTTGATCTCGTTTTGCTGCGCCTCGATGGACTGATGCACCGCTTGGAGCATCTGGTGCATTTGATCCATCTCTGCCGACATGGCTTGAATCTGCTGATTGGCCGCCTGTAGCGCCGGGTCTTCCTCGTCCGCCAACAGTTTCGGGTCAATCATCTTGGACAGGCGTTTGCTGATCTCTTGAGCGCCCGGCCAATCCATGTTCTTGACGAACAGGTCGCCTGCCACCTGCCAGAGCTGCGGGTTGCCCTGCAACAGCTGGCCCATAGCCTCCATCGATTCTTGACGCTTGGTCATGTACGACGGGCCGGTGGTCACGCACACGTCGTATTTACCGACGGACGGGTTGTAGATTTTCTCAATCACAACGCCAGCCTGGTCGGTGATCTTGCGAACCGGCTCGGGCTGAGTCGGGTCGATCTTGACCGTGCTGATTTCGCCGTCGATTCCGATGATGCGAGCAATACGCTGCGTGTCGTAAATCTTCGGGATAAGGTCAACGAGTTGACGCGTGGAATAGCGAATGGCGCGAGCCAGGTTGTCTACAAAATGATATGTGCCTGTGTCGCCTTGCTTTTCACGCGCCAGAATGGCTCGACCCGAACGCTCGTTAGACGTGGCGCCTAGGCTGGAGTCATATTGACCCGTTGTCGATTTAATGTCATCCGACGCGCCCATTTTGGCTTGAATCAAGCCGGTTTGGGCGAGCGGAGGCGGCGCGCGCTGCGGTAGCGGCAACGTGTTACCAGCGCCATCCGTTACGTCGGGATTGACCTCCAAATACGGCCAGTTGGTCGTATTAGCAGTCTTCCACTGCTGCTCGTAACCCTCGAACTGACCGCCGTAACCAATGAACGGAGCCTTGGGCGCAAGGGCAAGCATTTCTGCTTCCTGCGACACCCAGTAGTTGTACATACGCTGGGCGTCCTTGGCGTTACGCACAAGGCCAGAGATGTACACCTGCCCGTCAACTTCAAACTCGTTACCAATGACGCGAATGACGGGGATAAACCGCCCCGCCCAATCGCGCTCCTCGAGCACTTCATAACCGTTTGTCTTCATCCACTTAACTTTGCGGACATCAACTTCACGGGTGCGGATCGGCTCCATGCCGACCATTTCAAACTGCTTTGCTTCCGGCGAGCCTTCAAAGGCCGTCTGGTTGCCGGGATACAGGTTCAGCGTCTGCTTTTCATGCTGAACGTAGAAGTATTCAGCAATGCGGACGGTGTTCTCGTCAATCCACTGGGAAATGGACGAATCGCCCACGCCCTGCGCCATAATCGAGGAAATCGGCTGCGCGTCGGGGAACATCCGTTCGTATTCTTCGCGCGGGATGTCCTCGGTAATGAAACACCACTCGGCATCCTCACCGCACGGGTCTTGGATGGTGGGGTCCATGTAGACGCTAAACGAGTTACGGATGCGGGCGATACGCACGTCTTGGTCAAACGTGTTGTCGTCGCAATACTCGGTAAGCAGGCGGAAATACCCTTCGCCATACGTCACTTGGTTTTCGCAAGCCGTGTCGTAGGCTACGTCGGCGTTCGAGATGTACTCAATGTGCCGCACCATGCCGTCGAAGATTTCGCCCACTTCAACGTCGGCGGCGTCGTCGACCGGAATAACTTTACCCGCAGGGCGGTTCTGGCGCTGATCGTTAGTCACCTGCCGGACGTGCTGCGGGAGCTTGTTAATCGTGAGGCACGGGCGCGCATTAATCGTCTGACCCTGCACTGAGCCACGAGTGGCAAGCACGTCCGCCGGCCATTGCCACTGATTGTCGGGAGAACCTGCCATAAAGCGCAGGTCGTCCAGTTCGTCTTCTCGACTGTCCGAATATGCCCCCAAGGCCATCGTCAAACGGTGACGAGCCTGCGCCAGAATATCGGCAGGGTCTTTGCCCCCACGCCTAGTGGGCGTGTTAGCAACCTTTGCCGCGCCTGCTATGCCTGTGGGGTCTTTTGCCATGACTTACTTGGACAGTTTACGCGCGATTTCGCGCACGTTCAGTTTTGCGGGGATCGTGCCGTGCAAATCCTTGTGATTCGTCGGCTTGTTACGGTCACCCATGCCGCCGTTGCTGACCTTCGGCTCGCGGGCATTTAGTTTCTTGATCGGGTCAATCGTCTTCATTTGCGTTTACCTTTTTTTGCTGCTGCCTTTCGCTTTACGCTGTACGCGATTGCGACTGCCTGTTTGACCGGCTTGCCGGCCTTTACTTCCGCTCCGACGTTTTTTCGGAACGCTGACTTGCTCGATGACTTCACCAGAGGCATTACTTACGTCCTCGCTTTTTGGCAGTCCGAGCAGAAGCACGAAACGCTTTAGCCGTAGGAGCGCCCTTTGAACCAGGTTTACGCATTTTCTCGCCGCTTCCCGCAGCAATTCGTGCGCGCTTTGCATGGATATTGTCATATAGCCCTTTCTTGTGACTCATTTGCACTTCCACCGCCGCAGGGACGCCTTAGCGCGCTCTGCCGGCCCTTTTGCTTTACGCACAACCCCAGACATACGCGCACAGAAGGACTTTTTCCTTCCGGCGTCGGCTTTCGTCTTAGGGCTAGGCGCAGGTGCCTTGAGTTTCGATCCGGTCGCGCGATTGTATTTAGCGCGTCCCTTAGCGGTGAGTCCGGCTCCCGATTTCGTCGAGAGCTTCTCTCCGCGCTTGACCGACAGTGACACAGACTTTGCCATTACGACCCCATCCACGAAGTAAGCACGCCAGACTGTGTGTACGGTCGGCGCACTTCCGCTTGCCTATATTCGCGCGAGGCCACAGGAAATGCAAATGTGATAGCGATAGCGTCGGCAGCGTCGGGCGAGGCCAGCCCTCGGGCTTTCATTTCTTTCTTGCCTTCAAGCTGCACGGCACCCATCGAGTCGAACTTGTAGTGCGGTCCGCAGAGGTCGGACTTCAGCACCCGGTCTTGCGGGAGGCTGGCATCCTTGAGCCATTCGCGCATCGCGCCCCAGAGTTCAGCGCGCTTGTTTTTCCACATGATGGGGTTCTTGGCTTTCCAGCCGAAGTTCACCCCACGGACTTCCTTGTATCGCTGTTCTTTCAGCCGGTCCAGGATGCCGTAGCCCAAGCCACCTTCGTCGATTACGGCCAGCACCGGGCGGTACTTCTCGATGTTTTCGATGACGCGCCCGACGACTTCCATCGTGTCTTCGCCTTTATAACGGTGGATCGCAACGATGTCGCGGCCTTGGCGGACGGCGATTACGGTAGAGTCCGCACCACCACGGGCGGGGTCGATTCCAATAACGACAGGAGCAGTTTCATCTTTATATCGCGGGCGAACCATCGCGGAGTCCACAACAGTAGGCGATATGAACTGCTCATCACCATCCGACGGAAATTCGCCATAAACCTCTACCTTGGCTTGGACGGAATCGGGGCCGTATTCGTCGATAATCTGCTCGTAGACCGCCTTATCGGTGTCTTCGACCGAGCGGGCGTCGATGTTCTGGGTGCGCCAAAAAGCACGTTTCCCGTGGAACGTCTCAAAGAAGTACCCTTCGTTACGGCGGGGGTTACTGAACGCAAACCAGAAGCGGTTTGGCGTGTTTTCGGTAAAGAAGCCGGCGGTCACTGACCAGATGGGGTCGGGGATACCGGAGGCTTCGTCGAAGATCACCATTACGCCGTCGTGGTTGTGGACACCGGCATACGAGTCGGGGTTCTCTTCCGACCACAGGCGACCCTCAACCGACCAGTAGCGGGTACCTTTCTTGAGGTCACGCTCGACGAGTTCTGCCAGCCATTTAGCCGGCATGACGCGGGTAGCCGAGATTTCAAACCAATGGGAGTTCATCAGAAGGGCAGCCCACTTGGTGATTTCTGCCCACGTCACCGAGCGTAGCTGGGCTTCCGAGTTAGCCGAGACGATGGTTGTCGAACCTATGCGGGTCGAGAGCATCCAGAGGATTAGCCACGACACCAGCGCGGACTTACCAATACCGCGACCCGAGGAGGTCGCCATACGCATCACTTCGTAGGCAGTAGCCTGTTTATTCGCAGCAATATGTTCTGCGATGTCCCGAAGTATTTTGCGTTGCCATTTGCGGGGGCCGTGGAAGTGCTCGAGGGGCGTACCTTTCTGTCCCCACGGAAAGGTGAACATTACGAACGCCTCGGGGTCGTCTTTGACCTTAGGCGCCCATAGCTTTGCCATGAGCAGTTGTTCGTCTTCGGGACTATAGATCGGCAGTTGCATTATTTGCGCGTTTTGCTTTGATAGTCTTTAGTTTCTTGCGCCATAATTTCATGCAACCGAGCCTCTGCATCTTCGGCTTCGGAAAGGGTTTTATATGCCGGAAACTGTATGCCCGAACGCATGGCGAAACGCATGGCATCGGGGATGTCTCGAATGGCACCGCCCCAATACGTCGGGATTAAACGGTACTGATTGTTGTCTGGCCCAACGATTGCTCCATAAAATGTGGTGAGCGATCCGTCTGGGTTTTGCAAATACGTTTTGCCTTGCAGGTTGCGGCGATGGTAATTCAACGCGGCAGTTTCAGCAGGGGTTGGGATGTACTCAGCGTTCTGCGGCATGGACGTTCTCTAGGGTTAGGCGTTCGCCGCTAATCGTACTACCAGAGGATACGGCAGGCGAGGTCAGTGCAGGTTGTTCAGCGTCATATACTCGGCCAGTGAGGACGCGAGACTCCGCTTCCTGCAAAGCCGCAACGATGCTGATTTGCGACTTAACATCCACCTGCACTTGAGTCTTGGCAACCCATCCGTGAAGGTGTTTAAGCAACTCAAGGGCGGACTTCGCGTCACCATCAAGCGCAGCGTTACGCAATACCGACGCCGCCTCAACCTCAGAGTCCGCACGACCCTTCGCCTCGGCAATCGAAGCAGCGTTGTCTAATTGGCATAACTGG
>Ga0208783_10002533_pt1 | contig 10465 bp, 9 predicted proteins | sample DEB19_08_DNA_2_FD_184529 | JGI IMG/M metagenome (GOLD analysis project Ga0208783, IMG submission 184529) | Aqueous microbial communities from the Delaware River and Bay under freshwater to marine salinity gradient to study organic matter... | ecosystem: Environmental > Aquatic > Marine > Coastal... | reverse complement strand
ATGACGCCCAGCGTCTTGTTGAACAGTTCCACGCCCATGAACCGGTTCTTCTCCCACTTGCCGGCATGGGTCGAGGCATTGGCCTCGGGGATCTGGCGGGCCAGCGCCATCATCATCGAGATCGCGTGCTCGGCGGTCGTGATGGCATTGCCAAAAGGCGTGTTCATCACCACGATACCGCGCTGCGTGGCGGCGGGAATATCAACATTGTCCACGCCGATGCCGGCGCGGCCGATGACCTTGAGCTTCGTTGCTGCTGCGATGATCTTCGGCGTCACCTTGGTGGCCGAACGGATGGCGAGGCCGTCATACTGCGCGATGACGGCAAGCAGCGCATCCTTGTCCTTGCCGAGGTCGGGGAGGTAGTCGACCTCCACGCCACGGTCGCGGAAGATCTGCACGGCAGTTTCGGAAAGCTTGTCGGAAACGAGAACGCGGGGAGCCATTGAAGACACTCCTGATGTGAGATGAAAACGGGAACGGAAATCAGGCGGCGACCGCCTGGGCATAGGCCCAGTCGAGCCACGGCATCAGCGCTTCGAGATCGGACGACTCGACGGTGGCACCGCACCAGATGCGAAGTCCCGGCGGTGCATCGCGATAGGAGCCAATGTCGAAGGCAGCCTTCTCGGCCTCCAGCAGCTTGACCATCTTCTTCGGCACGCTCTCGTCTGCGGTGAGCGTGAGGCACACGGAGGTGTTGGATCGCGTCGCCGCAACATTTGCGAGGTTCGCCGCAAAACTGCGTGAGTCGAGCCACGCCTGCACGACCGCAGCGTTGGCATCGGCGCGCGCCACCAGGCCCTTGAGGCCACCCACTGTCTGAGCCCATTCCAGCGCCAGAATGTAATCCTCAACGCACAGCATCGACGGCGTGTTGATGGTCTCGCCCTCGAAGATGCCGGCAATCAGCTGGCCGCCGCTGGTGAGGCGGAAGATCTTCGGCAGGGGCCAGGCTGGTACATAGGACTCGAGGCGTTCAACGGCGCGGGGTCCGAGGATCAGCACGCCATGCGCACCCTCGCCACCCAGCACTTTTTGCCATGAGAACGTGACGACATCGAGCTTGGTGAAATCCAGCTCCTGCGCGAAGGCGGCAGACGTCGCGTCGCAGATGGTGAGGCCCTTGCGGTCGGCAGCGATCCAGCCGGCATCGGGCACGCGCACGCCCGAGGTGGTGCCGTTCCAGGTGAAGACAACGTCATGGTCAAAATTGACGGTCGTGAGATCGGGAAGCTCGCCATAGCCCGCGGTGATCTTGCGGGCGTCCTTCAGCTTCAGCTGCGTCATCACGTCAGAGACCCACCCGTCCCCGAAGCTTTCCCAGGCGAGCATGTCGACCGGGCGCTGGCCCAGCAGCGACCACATGGCCATTTCCACGGCACCCGTGTCGGATGCCGGGACGATGCCGATGAGGTGGGAAGCCGGAACCTCCAGCACGTCGCGTGTCAACTCGATGGCATGCTTGAGGCGCGCCTTGCCCAGGTTCGAGCGGTGCGAGCGACCCAGGACCTGAGTTTTGAGGAGTTCAGGCGTCCAGCCCGGGATCTTGGCGCAGGGGCCGGACGAAAAATGCGCGCAGGCCGGGCGCGTAGCCGGTTTCGTAATCGTCATCTTGTGCTCCATCCTTGCAGATGGACTGGCCCTCGGTGGGGAAGGCTAGCCCGCGACCCATATCGCGCATTTTGCGACATCGCGCAAGCACACAAACGAAAACGGCCCGCGCCAGGAGCGCGGGCCGTTCATGTTCACCTACCGGCAGTGGCTCAGAAGCCGTAGCGCAGGCCCACGAGCGCTTCGTTGGCATAGGTTTCCGAGTCCATGATCTGACGGAAGCGATAGCCAACGTCGGCGCTGAGGTTTTCGGTGATGTTCACTTCGACGCCCGCCATCAGCGCGTAGGTCACGCCAGATTCATTGTCACCATGGTCATCTGACCATCCGTAGCCGATGCCGGCGCCGACATAGGGGGTGATGACCGAATTGGTGGGAATATCAAAGTAGACGTTGCCCAGGATCGAGCCGAAGTCATGGTTGTCGTTGCCGATACCTGCATAGTCGATGCGGGCATCTGTGCGCAGGTTGTCATTGAACTTGTAACCGAGACCGCCACCGAGCAGGAAGACGCTGTCGGCATTGTTCTCGGTGTCGAGCCAGGACCAGCCCAGATCACCGCGAAGATAGAAGCTCGAGGCAGTCACCACCGGTTCCGGCGTGTAATCGGCAGCCAGCGCCGCCGTCGAGGTGAAGCTGGCCATCAGGCAGAAGCCAAGCAGCGCCTTCGTGATGAACTTCATGATCCCTTACTCCCTTGCAAACACAACTCAGTTGATGACTGAGAAGATAGTAACCATCCGTGACTCAAGCCGGGCGCGATTGCGGCAGAAAAAAGTCCCGAGCCATCTGTTGCATTGAAGCAACATGGTTCTGTGTCACGCTGGCGAGGTCTGTTCACCAGGCACTTACCATGTTCAACCACACGCCCTCGCAGCTGTAAAATGCGAGAACCGGTGATATAGTCGAGGTCAAGACGGAGGCGAGTATGAAGAGTTTATTTACCATGCTAATTACGCTCGGAACCTGCAGTACAGCGCTCGCTGACTGCCCGACCGAGAAGATCGAAGGGAAACTTACCGCCCCGCTAGTCGGCATGAAGAGCGAAGAGAAGCCGGTCACCGACATTCAATCGACCGAAGGTGGCGTATGGAGGATTTACCGCGGCGATGACGGCACTCTTGACACGCTTCTGCGCATCGATGGTGGCGAGTCCGGCATGAACGAAAAGCGCCTCAGCGTGCTGACAACTGACGCTTACGGAATCAGTGTCACACGCGTCGACTATCTTCGTCACGCCTTCATTGACGAGGCAGGTCCCAACGCCACGGCTGGCCGGAAGACGGAGTACTTCTATTATTGCGATGGCAAGCTCTACCTGCCGCTGGAAATATATGCCACGGTTGGAGCGGATTACATCAAGGCCGGAGAGGCCGCGCACAAGGCCATGGTGAAGGACAAGGACATCGAGCCGATCATGAGATCACTGGCGCAGTAGGCCAAGTCATGCCCCGTTGACACTGCCTAGGCTGCTGCCTTGGCAATCGCTCCGCACAGTTCGTCGACGATGCTCTCCACCAGGCCCTCGTCGTCACCCTCTGCCATCACGCGGATCACCGGTTCGGTTCCAGACGGGCGGATGACAAGGCGGCCGGTATTGCCGAGGCGGGCCTCGGCGTCCGCGATCATCGAACGCACGGTGTTGTCCTGCAGGGGAGCACCCTGCTTGAACTTCACGTTCTTCAGCACCTGTGGCAGTGGCGTGAAGAGGTTGCACACTTCGCTCACCGGCCTGCCCTGGCGCTTCACTTCGGCGAGCACCTGAAGGGCCGCGAGCAATCCATCGCCCGTCGTCGAGAAATCCGACAGCACAATGTGGCCGGACTGTTCGCCGCCCACATTGTGTCCATGGGCGCGCATGTGCTCCACAACGTATCGGTCGCCAACTCTGGTCCGCGTCAACGTGAGTTTCTGCTCCAGGAGATAGCGCTCGAGCCCCAGGTTCGACATGATGGTGGCAACCAGGCCGCCACCGCGCAACTCGCCGCGCTTGGCCCAGGACGTCGCGATCAGCGCCATCAACTGGTCGCCATCCACCACATGGCCCTTGTCGTCGGCGATGATCACGCGGTCCGCATCGCCGTCGAGTGCTATGCCGATGTCGGCACGCAACTCCCTGACCTTGGCACACATCGCCTCCGGGTGGGTGGAGCCGCATCCATCATTGATGTTCACGCCATTGGGCTCGTTGCCGATCTGGATGACTTCCGCGCCCAGCTCCCACAGCGCGGTGGGCGCAACCTTGTAGGCCGCGCCATTGGCGGTATCGATCACCACCCGAAGGCCGTCCAGCGTCATGTCCTTTGGATAGGTGCGCTTGGCGAATTCAATGTAGCGCGCCTGCGCATCCTCGATACGCTTGGCGCGGCCGATGGTGTCGGGTGCGGCCAGCGTCATCAGAGAGGCGTCGTCCAGCATGCGCTCGATCTCGAGTTCCTGCCCGTCCGAAAGCTTGAAGCCGTCCGGACCGAAGATCTTGATGCCATTGTCCGCATAAGGATTGTGCGAGGCGGAAATCATGATGCCCAGGTCAGCGCGCATGGAGCGGGTCAGCATCGAGACGGCTGGCGTGGGAACCGGGCCAAACAGGAAAACGTCCATCCCGGCAGCGAGAAGTCCTGCCGTAAGCGCGTTCTCGATCATGTAACCGGAAAGACGCGTATCCTTTCCGATCACGACGCGATGCCTGTGGCTGCCACGGCGGTACAGGTTGCCTGCCGCCATGCCGATCTTGAGCACCATGTCGGCGGTCATCGCGCCGCTGTTGGCACGGCCGCGCACGCCGTCTGTTCCGAAATACTTGCGGGCCATGGAGACTCCCCCTGTCCTATAGACCACTCTGGTCCGGGTCAGCAGCAGCCCCTGCCACCGCCAGCGCCTCGACCGTTGCCTTCACATCATGCACGCGAAGAATATGCGCTCCGTTAAGAGCCGACCAGACTGCGCCGCCAACCGAACCGTTGACACGATGACCCGCTATTTTTTCACCGGTCAGAGCACCAATGAAACCCTTGCGCGAAAGTCCCATCAAAAGTGGCACGCCCAGTGCGTGGTAGAGCGTAAACTGGCGCAACACATCAACGTTGTGGCGGAAACTCTTGCCAAACCCGATGCCGGGATCGGCGACGATGCGCTCACGCGCGATGCCGGCCGCCACGCAGGCCTCGATGCGCGCCTCAAGCCAGTCGAAGACGTCGAGGGCCACATCATCGTATTGCGGACTGAGCTGCATGGTCTTGGGATCGCCCTGGGCATGCATCAGGATGACGGGGCACGTGGCCTCCGCCATCGCCTGCACCGCGGCGGGTTCATATGTCAGTGCCGCCACATCATTGACGATCTTCGCACCGGCTTTGAGCGCCGCGCGCATGACATTCGCCTTGCGGGTATCGACCGACACGGAAAGGCCTTGCCCCGCCAGCGCCTCGATCACGGGCAGGATGCGGCGCAGTTCTTCTGCCTCCGGCACACCCTCCGAACCGGGACGCGTCGACTCGCCACCCACATCGAGAATATCAGCACCCTCTTTCGCCATCTGCACGCCATGCGCAATGGCGCGCTCGGCTTGTGCGTTAAGGCCACCATCCGAGAAGCTGTCCGGCGTGACATTGACGATGCCCATGATCAGCGGGCGGTCGACCGAGAGAAAGCCCGGCACAACAGTCTGCCGTGGCAGCGTGCCGGTCACGAAGCCGCGGGAAACTTCCGGGCCGTTACGATCGATTTGCTCGACAAGCGTATAAGCAATTGTGGAAAGGCCGCCGAGCGATGCTCCGCGGCCTTGCGCCAACAGTTGCCGGGCATCGGACCCGTAAACGAGTCCCGCCGGCCTTGCGTATCTCTTCCGCATCAGGCTTGCGGCTGCGGTTCCATCCCGCCCGCTCCGCCGGCCTTGGGCTGGCCGGTGGTGGGAACGGAGGAGGATGCCTTGGCGGCCTTCTTGCCACCATCGCCATCGTCGCGCTTGGGCGGCGTGCCGGCGAGCAGGTTTTTGATCTCCTCGCCCGACAGCGTCTCGTATTCGAGAAGCCCCTGGGCGAGCGCGACCAGCTCATGGTTCTTTTCAGTCAGGATGCGGCGCGCTTCAGTAAGACCGTCGAACACCAGGCGCTTCACTTCCTGGTCAATCTTCTGCGAGGTCTCTTCCGAGATGTTCTGCGTGCGTGACACGGAGTGACCGAGGAACACTTCCTCCTGGTTCTCGCCATAGGCGACAGTGCCAAGCTCGTCCGAATAACCCCAACGGGTGACCATGGCGCGGGCAAGGCGTGTGGCCTGCTCGATGTCAGACTGAGCGCCGGAAGTTACGTTCTCCTTGCCGAACGTGAGTTCCTCCGCGATGCGCCCGCCCATCATGATGGCAAGGCGGGAGGTCATCTGGGTGTAGCTCATCGACAACCGGTCGCCCTCGGGCAACTGCATCACCATGCCGAGTGCGCGGCCACGCGGAATGATGGTGGCCTTGTGCACCGGATCAGACTTGGGCACGTTCATGGCAACCAGCGCATGGCCCGCCTCGTGATAGGCGGTAAGGCGCTTCTCATCCTCGGACATGGCCATGGAACGGCGTTCCGCACCCATCATCACCTTGTCCTTGGCCTCTTCGAATTCCGACTGCGTCACGATGCGCTTGTTGCGGCGCGCAGCCAACAGTGCCGCCTCGTTGACGAGGTTGGAAAGGTCCGCGCCGGAAAAGCCCGGCGTGCCGCGCGCGATGGTCTTGGCGTCCACGTCGGGCGCCAGCGGCACGTTGCGCATGTGCACCTTGAGGATCTTCTCGCGGCCCTGCACGTCGGGGTTCGGCACAACGATCTGGCGATCAAAGCGACCGGGGCGCAGCAGCGCGGGGTCGAGCACGTCAGGGCGATTGGTGGCAGCGATAAGGATGACACCCTCGTTCGCCTCGAAGCCGTCCATCTCCACCAGCAACTGGTTCAGCGTCTGCTCGCGTTCGTCGTTTCCGCCGCCGAGACCCGCGCCACGGTGCCGGCCAACGGCGTCGATTTCGTCAATGAAGATGATGCAGGGCGCGTTCTTCTTCGCCTGCTCGAACATGTCACGCACACGGGACGCGCCGACACCCACGAACATCTCGACGAAGTCCGAACCCGAGATGGTGAAGAAAGGAACATTCGCTTCGCCTGCAATGGCGCGCGCCAGCAGCGTCTTGCCGGTGCCGGGCGGGCCGACGAGCAGCGCACCCTTCGGAATCTTGCCGCCGAGGCGCTGGAACTTGTGTGGATCCTTCAGGAAGTCGACGATCTCGACAAGGTCGTCCTTCGCCTCCTCAACGCCAGCGACATCCTCGAAGGTCACGCGGCCATGGCGCTCGGTCAGAAGCTTCGCCTTTGACTTGCCGAAGCCCATGGCCTTGCCGGAACCCGACTGCATCTGACGGATGAAGAATACCCATACGCCGATCAGCAGCAGCATGGGCAGCCAGTAGACCAGCGCATTGGTCAGAACGGAGTCGTTCTGCGCGGTGCGGAAGCTGATCGATACGTTCTTGTTACGCAATTCCTTGAGCTGGTCCTCGAAATACATCAACGGGCCGGTGGTCTGCACCGTGGCGCCGTCGGAGAGCTTGCCGGTGATGCTGTCGCCCGTGATGGTGATCGACTGGATGGCGCCGGAGTTGGCCTTGTCGAGGAATTCGGAGTAGCTCAGCTCTGAACTCGATGGGCTGCGGACTTGGCCCTGGAACACGCTGAAAAGCGCGAAGAGCAGCAGCGCGATGACGATCCAGACGGCGAAATTGCGGAATTGGTTCACGTGATCCTCACAGATGGCCGCCCGGCCCGTATGGCAGACGGTGGCACAGTCCTCTGACAATGGCTTAACATAGGTTGCGGCCGAAGTATTTCCAAGAATGGCCTTTGCTAAAACTGCTCAATTCCCTGAATTCAAGTGCAGGAAGCGGATACGGGCTGGCGGAGCGCTAGCAGGCTGCTCGACCCAGGGACCGGCCCGCTGCGCGTAGACCGGTACGCCGGGGATGGGTGGCAGCTTGCGCGCAGCCGCTGGCGAAACCCGGGTGCCGGGCACGGCCTCGATCAAAAAACGCTTGTCCCACAATAGTTTACCAGTTTCGGACACGACCTGCGGGTTAGACTCGACACGTGCCGCCTCGCGCGTCACCCAGAAACCTGCCTTGCGACGTCCGAGTATCGCACCGCCCAAGGTGCAGCGTACCGGCCCCTCGTCGCTGCAGGCCCAGCGGGCGATGCGGCGGACTTCATCGGCCTTCACAGCACCCCGGCCGCCGCCGTAGCGGCCGATGATGATCGCAAGGATGCGCTCCCGGAGTGCTTCCGGCAGGGGTCGAAAGTCGTCCACCGCGATGTGGCAGATGCCCGCGCCATGCTCGCGCAGGTAACAGCCAATCCAGCGCCTGGCACAGCGTTCCAGCAGCGCCGTGGCGGCGGCGCTCTTCTCTGCCAGCGCCGCTAGGCGTGTGGTGGTGCCGTCACCCATGGCGGCCAGCGCGCGCCGCGCCCGCACCCGCTCGAAGCGATCATCCTCGTTGGAAGGGTCCTCGATCCAGGGCTGTCCCAACTGGGTCAGCCAGTGGCGCAGGGCCTGCCTCCTGACCCGCAGCAGCGGGCGATGCAGCGGCAATCCGTCCCAGCCTCCCAGTGGGCGAATTCCAGCAAGACTGTCGACGCTCATGGTGCGGGAGAGACGCATCAGCACCGTTTCCGCCTGGTCGTCCAGCGTATGGGCCGTGAGCAGCGCTGCAGCACCGTTGGCGCGGCACCACGCGGCCATCAGCCCATAGCGCGCGGCCCGCGCATGGGCCTGGATGCCGGTCAGCGGCTTCGACGCAGTCTCCCAGCGCAGCACATCATGCGGAAGCGCAAGCGTGGACGCCCATTGCCCCACGCGCGCCGCCTCCCCCGCCGCCTCCGGCCGCAGCCCATGGTCAACGGTCAGCACCGTCAACTTGAGGCCCGGGCGATTGGCTCGGGCCCAGTCCGCCGCGAGTCGCATCAATGCCATGGAATCGGAACCACCGGACACAGCCAGCGCAACGTGGCGCTCGGCCTTCAGTGGCGAGAAATCAGCCCCGATGTCAGGAGGCGCAGCCGGCACGCTTGGCTTCCGCCTGGGCGCGCTTGCGGGCGTCGACCGCCTTGGGGTACTCGGCGCTCACGGCTGACAGGGCGGCACAGGCCTGTTCGCCCTGGCCAAGTCGGTTGAGCGAGATGCCCAGCTTCAGCAGGCTGTCCGGCGCGCGGCGGCTCCCCGGATACTTCTTGTAGCCCTGCAGGAAATTGGCGGCAGCGCGCTTGTAGTCGTTCTGGGCGTAGTAGGTTTCGCCCAGCCAGTACTGGGCGCTGCCCGCGAGGCTGTGATCGGGATATTTCGACAGGAAGGTTGAGAAGCCCGCCTCCGCGTCACCGAACTGGCGGCGCAGCAGGCTCTCGTTGGAACGTTCGTAAAGGGATTCCGGCGTCTCGGTAGCGGCTTCGGGCTGCAGCGACACTGTCTCGATCGAATCGTCGCCGGTGGCGGGCGCTGGCGCGGACGCGCCCGGCTGTGCGTAATCCTCACCCGGTTCCTGCTGCGACGGCGGCACGAGAACCTGGCCCTGAAAACCACCGTCATTGGGCTGGGCCGCGGCGCTGTCGAGGGCGCCCAATACCTTTATGGTGGGCGCTGCGCCGGGCATGTCCTGCTGCACCGCCTCGGATGGAGCCGGCAACGGCGCCGGCGTGGCAGGCGCCTCGATCGGCGCCTGCTCAATGGCTTCGACGTCGTTGCTGTCCGGTATCGGTGCCCCCTCCGAAGCTGCGGCAAGGCGCTTCTGCTGGGTGGGCTGCGGGGGTTCTGCGGGTTGCGGAACGGCGGCAATGGTGGCCGGGGGAGTCACGGGCTGAGCTGCGCCGCTCTGCTGCGGGGCAGCACCCTGCGCACTGAGCTGCTTCACCTGGAAGGAAAGTTCCTCGACCTGGCCGGTCAACCGGCGGACCTGCTCTTCAAGCTGCTGCATGCGAACGGCCACTTCCGAGGCGCTCTGCGCCATGGCGGGCGACATGAAGCAGGCCCCCAACAGGGCGGCAACGGCGACCGAGGATTTCACGTACTTCAGCATGCTCTGCACCCAGCAGCCCTCAAGAGGGGCGGATTGTTCTCGTCAGCCTCGCAACTGAACCGGAATCACGGTGAAATTGAGGCTTGCCGGGAAGTTGTCCGCGGCGCAGTCAGCCACCGTTACTGGACTGCGCCACCGGTGATGACGGTGACAGCCCGGCGGTTCTGCGACCAGCACTGTTCAGCATCGCACAGCGCTGCCGGACGCTCCTTGCCATAGGCGATCGAGGAGATTCGCGAGCCCTTCACACCCTGCGCGATCAGGAACTCGCGTGCCGCCGTTGCGCGGCGGGCAGAAAGCGCGATGTTGTATTCGCGCGTACCGCGCTCGTCGGCGTGGCCTTCGACCTGAACGGTGACGCGGGGGTACTTCTGCAGCCAGGCGGACTGGCGGCGCAACGTTTCCTGCGCCTCCGGCGTCAGCGTCGACTGGTCCTCGAGGAAGAACACGCGGTCGCCGACGTTGGTGGTGAAATCCTGCTCGGAACCGGGAACCGCGACAGCCCCGGGGCCGGTGTTGGCATTGAGGTCGGGCGTGTTCTTCTTCGAACAGGCGGCCAGCGCCAGGAAGCAGCCGAGAACGGCAACGAACTTGAGGCTCGCCAATCGAGAAATCATCTACCCACTCCTTGTACCGGGGCCGCTCCACCGGCCGACATAGACCTGGAAAGTCCCGGTGCGGGGACTTTCACAACAAGCACTCTGACGCAACAGGGTTAACATTCCCTCACCGCAAGGCCCTGCGCCTCCCCGACGC
>Ga0208783_10002529_pt1 | contig 10473 bp, 11 predicted proteins | sample DEB19_08_DNA_2_FD_184529 | JGI IMG/M metagenome (GOLD analysis project Ga0208783, IMG submission 184529) | Aqueous microbial communities from the Delaware River and Bay under freshwater to marine salinity gradient to study organic matter... | ecosystem: Environmental > Aquatic > Marine >... | reverse complement strand
CAGCTCGTCGATCTCGACCTCGCCGAGGTGCGGCGCCGCCGGATCGCGACCCCGCTCCTCCGCGACGAGCGGCCGGAGCTCGTGGCCCGCCGCCTCGAGGTCCTCCTCCGGACGCGGGCCGGGGAGATGCCGGGGGAGGGCGAGTGAGCAGCGCGGATCCGGTCACGGAGCCCCTCTTCCCGCTCCCCGCCGAGCTCGCGATCGATACCGACGCGGCGCGCCGGATCACGACCGCCTTCATCCGCGCCCAGCTCCAGCAGGCGGGCTTCCCCCGCGTCGTCCTCGGGCTCTCCGGCGGGATCGACTCCGCGCTCGTCGCCTATCTCGTCGCCGAGGCGGTGGGGGCAGAGAACCTCCTCGCCGTCCTCATGCCCTACCGGAGCTCCTCACCCGCCTCCCGCGCGGACGCGGAGGAGGTCGTGCGCCGGCTCGGCTGCGCATCCGAGCTCGTGGAGATCACCCCGATGGTGGACGCCTACTTCGGCGCCCCGGGACGGGAGGACGCGAGCGCGCTCCGGCGCGGCAACGCGATGGCCCGCGTGCGGATGATCGTCCTTTACGACCACTCCGTGACGTGGGGCGGCCTCGTGGCCGGGACCGGGAACAAGACCGAGGCGCTGATCGGCTACACGACGCTCTTCGGGGATAGCGCCTGCGCCTTCAACCCGATCGGCGACCTCTACAAGAGCCAGGTCCGCCAGCTCTCCGAGGCGGTCGGGGTCCCCGCCGAGATCATCCGCAAGGCGCCCTCCGCGGACCTCTGGCCGGGCCAGACGGACGAGGCGGAGGTCGGCTTCTCCTACGCCGAGGTCGACCGGATCCTGTGGCGGCTCGTGGACCGCCGCCTCACGCCGGACGAGGTCGTCGCGGAGGGGTTCGACGCGGCGCTCGTGGACCGGATCGACCGGATGGTCGCGGGGGCCGAGTTCAAGCGCCAGGTCCCGCCGATCGCGAAGCTCGGGCCGCGCACGGCGGGGATCGACTACCTCTACCCGCGCCGCCGGCCGCGCTCCGCCCGGACGTGAGCGCGGGCCCTGCCGTCGAGCCCGGCACGCTCTACGTGGTGGCGACCCCGATCGGGAACCTCGGCGACCTCACCTTCCGCGCCCTGGAGATCCTCCGCGGCGTCGCGGTCGTGGCAGCCGAGGACACCCGATTGACGCGCCGGATCTGGGCGCGGCACGGGATCGAGACGCCCCTCGTCAGCTACCACGCGCAGAGCGGGCCGGCGCGCGAGGCCGAGCTGATCGCGCGACTGGGCGCCGGTGACGCGGTCGCGCTCGTGACCGATGCCGGGACCCCGCTCGTGAGCGACCCCGGGGAGGGGCTCGTGGCGGCATGGGCGGCGGCCGGTGGACGGGTCGTCCCGGTCCCCGGGCCGTCCGCGGTCCTCGCCGCGCTCGTGGCGAGCGGGCTCCCGGCGCCACGCTGGGCCTTCGAGGGCTTCCTGCCGCGCCGGGGGAGCGAGCGGAAGGCGCGCATCGCCCGGATCGCGGCGGACGACCGGGCCACGGTGCTCTTCGAGGCGCCGGGCCGGACCGCGGCGACCCTCGCCGATCTCGCCACGGCCGCCGGCCCGGCACGCCGGGGCGCCCTCTGCCGGGAGCTCACGAAGCGCCACGAGGAGGTCCGCCGGGGCACGCTCGCCGAGCTCGCCGCGGGGGCCGCCGCCGATCCGCCCCGGGGCGAGGTGACGATCGTCGTCGCGGGGGCGACCGGGGAGCCCGGGGAAGGCGCCGCGCCGGTGACGCGCGGGGACCGGCCGACGCTCGCCGAGGCGCAGGCCGCGGTCGCCGCGCGTGTCCGGGGAGGGGAGGGCCGTTCGGCGGCGGCGCGGGCCGTGTCGGCCGAGACCGGCTGGCCACGGCGCGCGCTCTACGGAGCGGGGTCCGCGGCGGAGGGACGGGATGGCCGGGAGTAGCGGGGTCCCCGGATGATCGGCGTGCCGGCGGGTGGTCCCGCCCGGATCGAGCGCGTGCGCGCCTGGGTGGAGCGGTTCGCGACCGCCCTCGAGGCGGGCGATGGCGCGGCGCTCGGGACGCTCTTCGCGATCGAGTGCGGCTACCGCCCGGATCCCTTCACGGACGAGCTGCGCGGACGGGCCGCGATCGTCGCCGCGCTCCTCGCGCGGGCGGGTCGGGCACCGGGCCTTGCGATCGCGGCCGAGGTCCTCGGAGCGGGGACGACCTACGCGGTCGTCCATTGGCGCCTCACCCGGAGCGGCGGCGGCGCCCCGGAGGAGGACGGCGTCCTGCTCGTCGCCCTCGACGTGACGGGGCGCTGCAGCGCGCTCCGCGAGTGGGTCGCCACGGCGGCGCGCTGACCCCGGCGATCCATCCACAGCCCCGGTGAAGCGCCGGTGAAGAGCCGGTCCCTACCGTGACGTCCGTCACCCGGCCGGGCGTGCCACCGGCCCCCCGGGCCCCCGGCGGGTGACGCCATCATCCCCGCCGCGCGTCACCGGAGGTCCCGATGAACCGAGTCCTGCTCACCGGCCGTCTCACCCGCGACCCGGAGCTCCGCTCCCTCGCGAACGGGAAGACGGTCACCCAGTTCAGCATCGCCACGAACGAGTACCGCGGCGGCGCGGAGAAGGCGGAGTTCCACGCGGTCGTCACGTGGGACCGACTCGCGGAGATCTGCGCCCAGTACCTCGGCAAGGGCCAGCTCGTCGCGATCGAGGGCCGGCTCCAGACGCGCCAGTGGGAGGACGACCGGAAGCTCCGCCACTGGAAGACGGAGATCGTCGCCTCCACGGTGGAGATGCTCTCCGGCCGCCGTCGTGCGGACCAGGGTGCGGAGATCGCCGCGGATGCCCTCGAGACCCAGGCGGCCGCGCTCGGGATCGACCCGGCCGACCCGCTCCCGGATGACGACGTGGCCCCGGGGGCGCTCCTCGTCGCCTGATCCCGACTCTTCCCTCCGGCGGGCGCCGTCCTCCTCCGGCGCCCGCCGTCTCCTCCCCGGCCTCCGCGATGCGGGACCGGGGTTGCAGCGCGTGGTCGGACCTGCCATCGTCCGCGCCGGAGCCGGCCGCGGGATGAGCCGGGATCGTGGGGGAGACCGTGGAGCTGCTCACCAGCCCGGACACGTGGATCGCGCTGATCACCCTGACGGCGCTCGAGATCGTCCTGGGCATCGACAACATCGTCTTCATCTCGATCGTCGCGGCGCGCCTCCCCGCCGAGCAGCGGGACCGGGCGCGGAAGGTCGGCCTCCTGGCGGCGATGGGGATGCGCATCGGCCTCCTCCTCGCGATCGGCTGGGTGATCGGCCTCACCGCGCCGCTCTTCGAGGTGGCGGGCCACCCGGTCTCCGGCCGGGACCTCATCCTCCTCGGCGGCGGCCTCTTCCTCATCGGGAAGGCGACCTGGGAGATCCATCACCGCCTGGAAGGCGACGCCCACGGGAAGAGCGCCAAGGCGGCAACCTCCTTCGCCGCGACGATCGCCCAGATCATGCTCCTGGACATCGTCTTCAGCCTCGACTCGGTGATCACCGCGGTCGGGATGGCGGACGAGGTGATCGTGATGATCGCCGCGGTGATCATCTCCGTCCTCGTCATGCTCGTCGCGGCGGGTCCGGTGAGCGCGCTGGTGGAGCGCCACCCGTCCCTGAAGATGCTCGCCCTCGCCTTCCTCGTCCTCATCGGCGCGCTCCTCGTGGGAGAGGGGCTCGGCCAGCACATCGAGAAGGGCTACATCTACTTCGCGATGGGCTTCGCGGTCCTCGTGGAGGCGCTGAACATCCGGGCCTCGCGGCACGCGCGCCCGGTCCGTCTCCACGACCCGTACACGGAGGACCCGGCCGCCCCCGCCTGATCCCGCCGCGCACGGCGCAGCGCGGCGAGAACCGCCGCCGTGCCGTTTGCGAAGATGGGAGGGGAGGGTGCCGGACGATCCGGCCACCCCCGTACCCTGAGGTCGTCCCGCCCCGATGTCCTGGTCCTACGGTGCGCTCGTCGGGCGGCGGCTCCTCGCGTGGTCCGCGGCGAGCGTCATCGCCGGGGTCCTCCTCCTCGCGCTCGGGGATCCGTGGTGGCAGGGCTTCGGCCTCCAGGCGGTCGTCTGGGGTGCGATCGACGGCGCGATCGGCCTGATCGGGATCGTCTCCGCCGGCCGCAGCCGCCGGCGCGCCGCGGATGATCCGGCTGCGGACGCGCGGGAGGCACGGAAGCTGCGGCGCCTCCTCCTTCTGAACGCGGGTCTGGACGTCCTCTACATCGCGGGCGGCCTGATCGTCGCGGGGCCGGTCGCCGCGGGCGATCCGTTCGTGGCCGGGAACGGCTGGGGGATCGTCCTCCAGGGGGCCTTCCTCCTCCTCTTCGACCTCCTCCACGGTCTGCGCGTCCCGGTCCCTTCGCAGGACGCGGGGGCCTCGTGAGCACACGGGTCGCGCGACTCGGCGTCCTTGCGGATCTCCCGGCGTGGGGGCCGGCGCGGATCACCGGCCTGGCCTGGCTCCTCGCGATGCTTCTCGTCCCGTTCGCGGAGTGGATCGGCGGCGTGCCGGCACGGACGGCGGTCGTCGTCCTCGCCGTCCTTCTCCTCTCGGCCACCGTGACGCTCCTCCTCGTCCAGGCGGCGGGGATCGTGACGGCGCTCCGGATCGCGGTGACGATCGTCGTCGTCGCCTTCGTGGCGGAGGCGGTGGGTGCGGCGACCGACCTTCCCTTCGGCCCCTACGGCTACACGCCGCTCCTCCAGCCGCAGCTCGCGGGGGTCCCGATCGTCATCCCCCTCGCCTGGCTGATGGGGCTCCCGCTTGCGTGGGGCGCAGCCGCGGCGATCGCGCGCGGGACCGCGGGGCCGGCCTTCATCGTCCTCTCCGCGCTCGCGATGACCGCGTGGGACCTCTTCCTCGACCCCCAGATGGTCCACTGGGGGCTCTGGGCGTGGGACGAGCCCGGCCCGTACTTCGGGATCCCGCTCCTCAACTTCGCGGGCTGGCTCCTCGTCTCGGCGCTCGCCACGATCCTCGCGCGCCCCCGCACGCTCCCGCGCCGCCCGCTCCTCGTCCTCTACACCGCCACCTGGGCGATCGAGATGGTCGGCCTCGCCGTCTTCTGGGGGCTCGTCGGCCCCGCGATCGTGGGGGCGCTGGGGATGGGCATCGTCGTCATCGCCGCCTGGTGGCGGGAGCTCCGGTGAGCCTCCTCCCGCTCGCCTGGGTCGCGGGCGCGTGGCTCCTGGGCACGATCCCCTTCGCGCTCCTCGCCGCGCGGCTCACCGGGGGGCCGGATCCGCGGAGCGTGGCGGATGGGAACCCGGGCGCCACGAACGCCTTCCGGGCGGCGGGGCGCGCTGCGGGGATCCTGGCCACGATCCTCGACATCTCGAAGGGTGCCGCGCCGGTGGCCGCGGGGATCCTCCTCGGCGTCCTCCCCGGCTGGTGGCTCGCGCTCGGGATCGTGGCGCCGGTCGTGGGCCATTGCTGGTCCCCCTGGCTGCGCGGCCGGGGCGGCAAGGGGGTCGCCACCACCTACGGCGTCCTCCTCCCCGTCGCCTTCCCGGCGGGCGTCGTCCTCATGCCGCTCCTCCTCGTCGTCGCCTGGAAGGTCATCGCACCGGATGGCTGGGCGGCCGCGCTCGCTGCGGGTGGGGCCGTCCTCGTCGTCGCGCTCACCGGCGCACCCCTCCCGGCGATCGCCGGGGCCGCCGTCTGCGCCGCGATCATCGCGAGCCGCTACCGCGATCTGATGGGCGGTGGGCCACGCCTGCGGACCCGCGGCGGGACGGACGGGGAGCCCCGGCCGTGAGCCCCGTCCTCGTCATCGGCCTCGCGCTGGCGCTCCTCGCGACGGGCGCCCTCCTCGTCATCCTCGCCACCACCCTCCTCAACCTCGTCACCTTCCCGCGCCTCCGCGTCCCGGCGGGCGTCCCGGCCGGGGGGCCGGTCTCGATCCTCGTCCCCGCGCGCGACGAGGCGGCCTCGATCGGTGCCACGCTCGCGGGCCTGCGCGCGCTCTCCGGCGATGTGGCGGAGATCCTCGTCCTCGATGACGGCTCCACGGACGGGACCGCGGAGATCGTGCGGGCGGTCGCCGCGGGGGATCCACGGGTCCGCCTCCTCGCGGGCGCGCCGCTCCCGGCGGGGTGGGCGGGGAAGCCGTGGGCCTGCCACCAGCTCGCGCAGGCCGCCCGGGCGCCGCTCCTCCTCTTCACGGATGCGGATACCGGGTGGGAGCCCGGGGCGCTCGCGGCGCTCCTCGCGGAACGGGCCCGGGGAGAGGCCGCCCTCCTCACCGCCTGGCCGACCCAGGAGACGCGGACCTGGGCGGAGCGGCTCACCGTCCCCCTCATCGCCTTCGCGATCTGGGGCTACCTCCCCGTGATCGCCGTCCACCGCCTCCGCTCGCCCGCCTTCGCCGCGGCCGTGGGCCAGTGCCTCCTCTTCACGCGCGAGGGGTATGCCGCCGCCGGCGGTCACGCGGCGATCGCCGGGGAGGTCCTGGACGACGTCGCGCTCGCGCGGGCCGTGAAGCGGAGCGGCGGCCGGCTGCGCGTGGCGGACGGGGCCGGGCTCGTCCGCTGCCGGATGTACCGCGACTGGCCGGGGGCCCGGGACGGGCTCGCGAAGAGCATGCTCGCCGGCTACGGGGGGCGCGTCGCGGGGCTCGTGGCCGCGACCCTCTTCCACCTCGCGATCCTCGTCCTGCCCTGGCTCTGGCTGGCGGCCGGCCTGCTGCTCCCCGGCATCCCGGGCTGGCCTGCCTGGCCGCTCCTCCTCATCGCGCTCGGGGTCGGCGCCCGGGCGCTCTCCGCGGCGGCCACGCGCCAGCGGATCGGAGACGCCCTTCTCCTGCCGCTCTCGGCGCTCCTCTTCACGGTGGTCGCCGCGCGGGCGGCGGCGTGGGCGCGCTCCGGCGGTGTCGTCTGGAAGGGCCGCACGATCCCGCCCGCCGGAGCCGCCCGGTGAGCGCGCCTGCGGTCGTCGTCATCGGGGGCGGTGCCGGGGGTCTCGCCGCGGCGATCCGGCTCGCGGTCGCGGGGGCGCAGGTCACCCTTCTCGAGCAGGCGGAGACGGTCGGCGGGAAGATCGGCGAGCACCGGGACGCGGGCTTCCGCTGGGATACCGGCCCCTCCGTGGTGACGATGCGCCATGTCCTCGAGGAGCTGGCGACCGCCGCCGGAACGCGCCTCGCCGACGAGCTGGAGCTCGTGCCGATCGAGCCGATCACCCGCTACCTCTGGGAGGACGGGACGGAGCTCGACCTCTCCGCGGACCCCGAGCGGTCCGTCGCGGCGATCCGGGCGATCGCGCCGGAGGACGTGGACGGCTGGCGGGCCTTCCTCGACCACGTCCGGCGCCTCCACGCCGTGACCGGCGAGGCCTTCATCTACGGCGATCCGCCCGGGATCGGCACCGTCCGGCGGATCCCCCTCCGCGAGGCGCTCATCCTCGAGCCGTGGCGGACGATGGACGGGGTGATCGGCCGCTACCTGCGCTCGCCCTACCTGCGCCAGGTCGCGGGGCGCTTCGCGACCTACGTGGGCGCGAGCCCCTACTCCGCGCCCGCGGCGCTCAACGTCATCGCGCACGTGGAGCTGAACGAGGGGGTCTGGTATCCCCGCGGCGGCCTGCGGGCGATCGCGACGATGCTCGAGCGGCTCGCCCTCCGCCATGGCGTGACGATCCGGACCGGGGCGCGGGTCATCTCGATCGAGGTCCGGGACGGCCGGGTGACGGGGGTCCGGCTCGCGGACGGGAGCCGGCTCGCCGCGGATGCCGTCGTCGCGAACGTGGATGCCGCGACCGTCGCGGGCGAGCTCCTCGCGCCGGGGATCCTCCCCGGCCGGCGGGTGCGGTCGCTCCGGGACGGCCGGACCTCGCTCTCCGGGCTCGTCCTCCTCCTCGGTGTCCGCGGGACCACACCCCGTCTCGCCCACCACACGATCTGCTTCTCACCGGACTACCCGGCCGAGTTCCGCTCGCTCTTCCGCGACGGTCGCCCTGCCGCCCGCCCCACCGTCTACATCGCGCTCACGGCGCGGACGGACCCGGAGCACGCGCCTCCGGGCGACGAGAACTGGTTCGTCCTCGTCAACGCACCCGCCCTCGGGCCCGGCTTCGCATGGACGCCGGAGGCGGTCGCGGAGGAGCGCGCGCGGGTCCTCGCGCGGCTCGGCGCCTTCGGGCTCGATCCGGATGGGCGGATCGCGGTGGAGCACGTGGCGACCCCCGCCGATCTCGCCCGTGCCACGGGCGCCTGGAAGGGCGCGCTCTACGGCCGCTCCTCGAACGAGGCCTTCTCCGCCTTCCGGCGCGCGCCGAACCGATCGCCCGATGTCCGTGGGCTCTACCTGTGCGGCGGCACGAGCCACCCGGGCGGCGGCGTCCCGATGGTCCTCCTCTCCGGGCGCCGGGCGGCCCGGCTCGCTGCCGGCGACCTCGGGCTCAGCGGCCCCCGCTGAGGGCGCGCAGGAGGAGGAGCCCCTTCCTGCCGCGCGAGACGACGACCCGGTCGCGCCGGCCGCCATGCTCCTCGCGCACGATCGTGCGCAGGATCTCCCGGTACATCAGCCCGGCCGCCCCCACGGCGCGCCGCCCGTTCGCAAGCGCACCGATCGCCGCCATCCCCGCCGCGTAGTCCGCCTCGGCCCGCTCGGCCTGGGGGGCGATGATCGCCCGGCGGGTCGGCTCGGGGAGCGAGGGGAAGCCGGCCAGGACGCTCGCCGCATCGGCCGGATCGATCCCCGCCGCCCGGAGCGCATCGTCCGGGAGGTAGACCCGTCCGGCACGGCCGTCCTCGGCGAGGTCGCGGAGGATGTTCGTCCGCTGCATCGCCCCACCGAGGGCGCGCGCCCCGGCGTCCGCCTCCGCCCCCGCGCCCTCCCGGACCCCGAGGACGGCGCACATCATCCGCCCCACGGTCCCGGCCACCTGGTAGCAGTAGAGCGCGAGGTCGGCCTCCGTCCGGTGCGCCGGTCCGGCGAGGTCCGCGCGCATCCCCCCGGCGAAATCGGCGACCGCGTCGCGGGGGAAGCCCGGGTGGCGCCCGGCGAGGTCGGCGAGGAGGCGCGTCTCCCGGGAGGCCGGCTCCGCCCCGGCGGTCCACGCGACGAGCTCATCCGTGGCCGCGGCCGCCCGTGGGTCGGCGTGGTCCACGAGGTCATCGAGGGTGCGCAGGACGAGGTAGAGGCGGCGCACGTCCGTGCGCACCGGGGCCGGGAAGAAGCGGGTGGCGAGGTCGAAGGTGCGCGCGACGCGCGCCATCACCTCCGCCGCATCGGCATCGACCGCCGCGGGGCTCGCCGCCCCCGACCCGTCGCTCACGCGGCGGTGCGCCGCCCGCCGGGGAGGGCGACCCGCCCGGCCTGGGCATCGGACCGGATCAGCCCTGCCGTCACCTCGGCGGTGAGCAGGACGCCGGGGATCCCGCCGCCCGGGTGCGTCCCGGCGCCCACGTAGTAGAGGCCGCCGACCGTCCGGTCGCGGTTCGGCTGGCGGAAGTAGGCCGACTGGAGGAGGGAAGGCTCGATCGCGAAGGCGTTCCCGTCCGCCGCGCCGAGCTGGCTCGCGAAGTCGGCGGGGGTGAAGCGATGCTCGACCGCGATCGAGGAGGAGAGCCCCTCGAGGCCGAAGCCCTCCTCGAGGAAGCGGACCACGCGGTCGCGCAGCTCCGGACCGCGGATCGCCCAGTCGTCGCCCGAGGAGAGGTTCGGGACGGGGAGGAGGACGTAGATCGACTCCCCGCCGGGGGCGGCCATCGCGGGCTCCGTCACGGACGGTGCATGGAGGTAGACGGAGATGTCCTCCGGGATCCGGCGCCGCCGGGTGACGTCGCGGATGAAGCCCTGGTAGTCGCGGCCCACGATCAGCGTGTGGTGGTGGAGCTTCTCCCAGCGGCGCGTCGTGCCGAGGAAGAGGAGGAAGCAGCTCATCGTCTGGCGCGGCTTCCGGAAGCGCCACGGGAGCGCATCGCGCTCCTGCTCGCCGAGGAGGCGGGTGCGGGTGAGCGAGGCATCCGCGTTGGAGACGACGAGGTCGGCGGGGAAGTGCTCCCCGCCCACCGTGCGCACGCCGCTCACGCGGCCACCGACCGTCTCGATCCGTGCCACCGCGGTCTCGGTCCGGATCCGCCCGCCGCCCTTCTCCACGAGCGCGCCGAGGGAGCGGACGACCGAGGCGACCCCTCCGTCCGCGTACCAGACGCCGTCCGCGACCTGGAGGTAGGAGAGGGCGGTGTAGATCGCCGGGACCCGGCCGGGATCCCCGCCGATGAAGAGCGAGTGGAAGTCGAAGGCCTGGCGGACGTGGGGCTCGGAGAAGTAGCGGCCCACGAAGCTGGAGAGGGGCCGGATCGCATCGAGGCGGAGCATCGTGGGCACGAGGCCGAGGAAGTCGGCGAGGCGCAGGAAGGGCTTCCGGCCGGCGACGAGGATCCCCTCCTCGTGGATCGCCTTGGAGCGCGCCATGAAGGCGTCGTAGCGCGCGGCGTCCGCGGGCGAGAACTTCGCGATCTCCGCCTTC
>Ga0208783_10002525_pt1 | contig 10493 bp, 13 predicted proteins | sample DEB19_08_DNA_2_FD_184529 | JGI IMG/M metagenome (GOLD analysis project Ga0208783, IMG submission 184529) | Aqueous microbial communities from the Delaware River and Bay under freshwater to marine salinity gradient to study organic matter... | ecosystem: Environmental > Aquatic > Marine >... | reverse complement strand
CGCTCTGTTACTTCATAGGCCCAGCCATTCCCATGGCTCGTAACGCTAAACTTTCCGTCATGGGTGATAAACGTGATCATGGCCTCCCCCCTTGTTTGGTTGCGCCCGTTTTGCTCCTGTACTGTTGCACAACCCATGCGGGCTTGCCATTTATGCGTGTGAATTGACAGGCATCTCCGCCAACAATCTTTGACGCACCTATTGATGTGCAACGGCTTGAGACGTACCCCATAAGTGTCAAGCGGTCATTCAAATAGACAGGTACAAGTTTTTTTTCCATGCCGTTCTCCTTTATTTGTTTGCTGTTCATGCCTTGTACCATTGCACAGCCCATGCCAAGCACGCTATCTAGCGTGTCACCGCGCAAGCCCTTGATATTGTGCAGTTCCCGCACACGGTACCGGCCCAGGCCCAGGCCCAGGGCCATGACATTTTCGCCCCACTGGGGCATTCTTGCTGCCAAAACGCCCCACTTGCGGCAACAACAGCATGAATCTCTCTCGCGGAGCAAATTCGATATTTTGACGCTGTAACACATTGATCTCAAAGCATATCTCGCCCAAACACTATACTATATAGGGGGCCATATCAAGTATGGTCTAGGGCTGAGGTCTTAACCGTTTGGTCCTCGCCGCCATCCCCCAGGCCGATCCAAGACGATGAATTGCCCTATCAAATAGGTAGGGTTACGGGGAGTCCAGGAGCTTTCACCCAGTCTGTGCTAGGCCGGGGCTTTCTCTCCTCCCCGCCCATACTGGCCCTGGTAACAGGTCCAGGCCCATGAGCGGGATCTCCACTTGTTACGGTACCTGATACGGTACAGGACAAGCTTCCTACCCAGGCCAATACCGGCCCATACAGGGACCAGGAGGGAAAAAGAAAGCGAAGCCATGCCCGATTTCAGACGCATGACGCTGCTGTTGTCGTCGTCGATGTTACCGTATCGTAACATATCTGGCCTAGACTGTATCTGATCTGATACAGGCACCTATCCTCCTCTGTAGCATAATGCCACAGCTACATTGCCATTGTAGCACAATGCCACAGTCCTTACCTGTGACATGGTCATGACTGTAGCATAATGCCACAGTCACAGGGTATGGTTAGGTCAGGGTCAGGCATGTCCGGCCCTGGCCCTTGCCCTGGCAAATGGGCACCGGGCCTAGGCCTGGGCCTGGGCATGGGCCTGATCCAGCGCCGATCCTGGGCATTGGCAAGGACAAGGACCAGCGCCAGGACAAGTTAACATAACAATTATTATCAGACCCAAGCTAAGTGCCCGATTCTGTTCACGTTTCAGGACAAGGCCATGACCATGACCCGCCCCCGGCACTTGGCGGACCCCACCCCCCTTCAGGGCACGGGTCCCATTCGGCCCTTGCAGCACCAGGACAAAAGCCTTGGTCTGGCCCTGAATAATATCAAGGACTTATGCAAGGCCCTGGTCCTGTATCCAAACCGATACACGGATTCGGTATTTTGGCCTTGTAAGTCCTTGTTTCTAAAGCGAATCTCGTTCAAACACTATATATAGTAGGGGGACGTTACGTTTTCGTAACGGACCTGGGCGATGAGGGTACAGGGGACGGCTTTCGTAGACACTCTATTAGCGGGCCATAAGAGGCTCCAGATAAACGATCATTGGCTTGTCCGTGATCGACTACACACAGAGAGCAATCGTTGAAGGCCGCCCCCTCCTCGTTCCAGCAATGACCTGTTTATAGCCGATGCCGTCACCGAAGAAGTACAGGCCCATATATCAGGACCAAGTCCCGGTCAAGGTCCAGGTCCCGAAGCCGCCCCCGAAGCCGACGGTGGCCGATGACCCGATCACGGTCCCGACCGTGCGCAAGTTCACGAAGGAGGAACTGAAGTCGGACGTACAGCGTCTGACCCAGCGCCTGGTGGACTATCTCAAGGAAGGGGACAGGTTTGAACGGATGCTGGCCGAGTCCAAGGCCAAGGACATTACGGTGATGATGGGGATCTTGGCGGACAAGATGCTGGTCCTGGAAGGGCAACCGACGCAGATCATTAGCCAGCAGCAGCATCAGAAGATGGATCAGGTGCTGCCCGCGCTCTTGGAAGAGATGAAGCGGCGTGGGGTCAAGGCCCAGTTGACGGAACGGAAAGTGGACGTGGAGATGCAAGGCCAGGCATGAACCCCGAAGTCCTGAATGCCATTGATGCTGCCGACCCGGCCACGCTCTCGACCTTGAGCGATGAGGATCTGGTTCGGCTGGCGAACGAGATGTTAGAGGCGCAGGCCTTTGACCGGCAAGTGAACCAGTTGCGGCATTACAAGCCTGTGTCCCCGACCGCGGTCAAGATCCATTGCTGCACCGGGAAAGTGATCGGGGTCGGTGGCGGCAACGGGGCCAGTAAGACGGACACGGCCCTGGTCGAGATGGTGATTCGGGCCACGGGCCAGATCCCCCTCTCACTCCGTGACGTGTATCCCCGTGAGAAGCTGCGCGGCCCGATTAACTGTCGCGTCGTCGTCGAATCCATTACCAACACGCTCGAAACGATTATTCTGCCGAAGTTGCAGTGGGAGAAGTGGCAAGGGGTGGACTCTCCCGGTGGCCCGCGCGGCCATTTCGGCTGGATTCCCAAGCATTGCCTCAAGAAGGGAGAATGGTCGGAGTCCTGGACGGCCCGAACCCGCACCTTGGAGGTCCTCTACTTCGACCCCGATACGGACCAGTACCGGGGCCTGTCCCGTATTCAGTTCATGTCCTACGACCAGGACAGCAAGGACTTTGCCTCCGGCGACTTTCACTTTGTCCTGCACGACGAGCCGCCCAAGGAAAGTATCTGGGTCGAGAACCTTGTCCGTACCAAGCGTGTAGACGGCACGATGATGATGGCCATGACCTGGCCCGATGACCCGACCACGCCCGTAGACTGGATCATCGACCGCGTCTGGGAACGGTGCCAGCCGGGCAAGGACCGTGACCCGAACTACTTCTGGTTCGACCAGTTCGCCACGGACAACATGAACCTGAACCAGACGGCCCTGGCCGAACTGGCACGGGATCTGTCGGCAGAGGAAAAGGCCCGCCGCATTTATGGTCAGCATCTTCGGCTGTCGAACCGCGTGCACCCGAACTTTACGGACACGGACAAGCGCTGGTGCTTCCATTGCCATGACCTGACGATTTTAACGGAAGAGGACCAGTGCGGGAAATGTCACGGCAGCGACACGGTCGAGTTCAATCACGTCGGCACGGTTAAGTGCGATCCGTCCTACCCCGTCGTGTGCCTGCTCGATCCACATCCCCGGAAACCGCACATGCTCCTGTACGTGCAAATCGACCCGAACGATGACTGGGGCGTGATTCACGAATTGGAAGTGACCGGCTCCCCTGCCGATGTGCGGCAGCGGTGCCAGGACATTGAAAGCGATTATGGCTGGACCAGCGTCACACGGATGATGGACCCGAATATGGGCCGGTCCCCGTCCGGTACGGATCGGGAAGTGACCTGGCAGGACGCCTTTGAACGCGAGGGCCTGGTCTTTGACCTGGCCAATGACGGGGCGGCTGGGCGACAGATCATCAATGACATGCTGAAACCGGACCCGTTCACGCACCGGCCCCGGATCACATTCGACATGCGCTGTATGCGGACCATATACCAATTAAAAAGATATGCGTGGAGCGACCACAAGTTGTCCTCGGATAAAGATCAGAAGCAGGACACGAAAAAGAAATTTGACGACTTTCCGACCCTCCTGAAATACCTGGCCAACGCCCAGCCCTCGTTCCGGTCGCTCAAGAGCATGGGCCAGGTCTGGAAGCGCGATGTGGGGAGCTACCTTGGCTGAACAAGATACCGAATTACCCGGCGAATATGAGGGCCCTGGCAAGGACGAGACGCCAGCGCATGAGGCGGCAGAGCCCCCGAAGCTCTCCCGCAAGCGCACGTTCTCGTTCGACAAGGCCGAACTGATCAAGAAGGTGCTGGACGAGTACGAAGCGGACCTCTCCGACCGTTCGGAATGGTCGGAACAGCGGCTGCAACGGTACGCGAAATACCGGAACTGGCTGGAGGAAAAGACCCAGCCCTGGCCTGGAGCCAGCAACGCTTCCGTGCCACTGATCATGACCGATTGCCAGCGCATGATTGATACCCTGGTCAATGCCGTCCTCACGCAGCGGCCCGTCATGGGCGCCCAGGCCGTGAACGAGGCTGATAGGGACAAGGGCGATACCGTCGATGCCTTGATTGATTACCAGTTCTTCCTGGAGCAGAACGGCGAAGAACGGGTCCAGGAATTTGCCGACAGCTTTATTGTGGACGGCACCGCCATTTCCTTCCAGCCCTACATCAAAGAGGACCGGAAGATCTCTGATGTGCGCACCTTTGCGCCGTTGCAACCAGGCTTTCCTGCGGAGGACCAGATTCGCCTCATTCTAGACCAGGCGTTTCCGCAATCCTTCGTGAACAAGACCGGCGACGATCCCTGGGGCTGGACCGTGAAATGGCTGGACGAGAACCGGCAGGACCAGACCGCCTCGGTGGAGTTCTATACCGACGAGGACAATCACCTGGTCATGGTCGCGGAACGGGACATGCGCCTGTTCGACGGCCCCTGCTTCATTCCGAAGCCGCTGGAAGATATTGTCGTGCCGTCGCGGGCCGCGAACCTCCAGATGCCGGGGCCGTCCAATCCGAACGGGGCCGATCATGTCACGATGGTGGATTACCCGTCCTGGGACGAAATTAAACGGTTAGCGAAATCGAGGTACTATGATCAGATTTCTCAAGAGGAACTGGACGCGATTGATGAAGATCCTGCGAAGGGCGCGGCGGCGGGGCGTGAGTCCCAAGACCCCGCCGAGCATAAAATTCTGCGTGATGCGCTGGCCGGACAAGATTACGGAAACTCCGAAGCCACGGCGAAAACGCTAACCCGCCTCACCTACTTCGGGCGCTACGATGTCGATAACGACGGCCTGGAAGAAGATGTCGTGTTCTGGGTCTTGAAGGAACATCAGAAGCTCCTCAAGGTCTGTTTGCTGAACGAGAAGTGGCCTGCGATCCCCCCGCGCCGTCCCTTTGCCGAAGCCCGTATGATCCCCGTCCCTGGTCAGTTCTATGGCATCGGCATGGTCGAGTTGCTGGAAGGCATGCACGACATGATGAAGGCCATGGTCGATCAGTCCATTGACAAGAATACGTTGGTGAACACGCCATGGTTCTTGTACCGGGCCGCGTCGGGCATGCGCCCCGAAGTCATTAAGTGCGCCCCTGGTGAAGGCTACCCCGTCTCGAACCCGGCCCAGGATATGTCCTTCCCGCAGATCCCGAACCCTGACCAGACCACGAGCATGAACTTTCTGGCCCTGTTCCAGCAATGGGCCGACAAGCAAGTAGTCCTTGGCGACCTGGACTTTGGCCGTGTCCCGCAAGGCAAGGCGTCAGCGTTACGCACCGTTGGCGGGATGCAGACCGTCCTGCAACAGGGCGATGCCCGACCGGAACGGCTCTTGCGCCGGTTCTTTGCGGGTCTGGCCCAGGTCTGGCAACAGTTCCATGAACTGAACCAGGCGTTCCTGCCCCCGAACAAACAGTACCGTGTGGCGTCGATGACGCAACCCGGCAAGAACCCATACCGTACTTTGGATGATCCGTCCAAGATCCGGGGCCGGTTCCAGTTCGAGTTCAGGGCCAATTCGCTGAATACGAACAAGGCCAGCCAAGCGCAAGTCCTGCAACAGTTAGGGCCGATGCTGTTCAATGGCATGACCTTCCAAATGGGCCTGGCCGATCCAGAGAAGTTCTACACCTACCTGCGCAAGATGGTGGCCTCGGTCGGACAGGAACCGCACGATTTCCTGAACCCCCCTGCCGGTGACAGCGACAAGCCCAAGCTCACGGCGGACCAAGTCCTCTTTACGGTCGTCGAAGGCTATGCCCCGCATGGCGTGCCGCAAGAAGGCCCGCAAGCGCAACTGCAAATCTTCCAGGACTTCATGATGACGCCAGAATACGGCCAGCTCCATCCTGGTAGCAAGATCCTCTTGAAGCAATGGCTCTCCAAGCTCCAACAGATCATGCAGCAACAGCAACAGATGGCGATGCAGGCCCAAGCCTTTGCCCAGATGCAGTCCGGTGGCGGCGGCGGGCCGGCGACATCGCAAGGCCAAGGCGCTGGCGACGGCATGACCATGACTCCGCAAGGGCCTGGTCAGGTCATGGACGAGTCCTTGCCTGGCGCGAAAGGACAAGTGCTGTGAAGGAACTGGAAGCGGAAATCTGGTGCCCCGGCTGTCGCTCGCTCTATGGTCGCATCTTTCGCGTTCCCTTGAGCGAAACCGTGTCGGCCCATGTCACGGAGCCTCCCGACCCCCCGAAGTATTGCGGGGTCTGTGACCGTCCCACAGAAAGGAAACCGGCGTAATGCCCCCGACCAAGCAGGACTGTTTACGTGTCGTGAAGAAAGAGTCGCCCCAGGCCCCTGACGTGACCCTGGCCCTGCTCGATGTGGCCGCAGTCAAGGCCACGGAACTGACGGGTCATCCTGGATGGGATCGGTTTCTGGAACAGCTTCAGGCCATGCTGGACCAAGCGGAAAAGGAAGCGGCGGTCTGGACGGAAAATACCATTAATGCGCACGGCACCGACGATCTGCGCTATGCCCAGCGGAGTGCGACGGCCTACAAGGTCCAGGTCGAGCTGTTGCGCAAAATCATGAATCTGCCGGGACAGATTTTGAAGGAACGTCATGCCGCTCAATCTCGCTGAAGTGCCGGCTGAGGACATGGTGCAGGAATTGTGCAAGCGCAATGATGCGAGCGTCATTATCACGACCAATGGCGAGAAATGGTCCGTGATCTTGGACGGCAACGGGTTTACGTGTGAAGGCATGATCCGGGCCGCGTTGCGGGAATTGAAGCTGGCAGCCCCGCAACAGTATGGAAGCGAATAACCCCAGCGCGGGTCCAACCACCCATAATTGGTTGAGGCGGCTACGCCACAAGTAGGAATGGAGGGTCCATGATCGTAGAGGGTGAGGAACTCGATGCCGTACAACAACCACCTATCGCTGAAGTCCCCGAACAAGAACCCGCTCAAGCTCAAGACGCCCAGCCTCAAGCTGAAGCGCCCGTCTCTAGCCAAGAGCCTGAGCCAGAAGGGGGCAAACCCCACCCCCTTGAGCCGGAAGGGGACCGCTTCAAGCAAGTCTGGGCTCGCGCCAAGGCAGCGGAGGAGCGGGCCAAGCAAGTTGAACTTGAGGCCAGGCAGGAACGCGAAGAACGGATTCGCCTAGAAGAACGGCTCAAGGCACAAGAGCAGGTCAAGCAACAGGCCCAGCCGAAATATAGCTGGGAGCAGTTGCAGGCGGCGGTTGATGCCGGGACGATTACCTTTGCCAAGGCCATGGAAATCCGCGATGCCCAACTCTATGAGGAATGGGAGCGGAAACAGACCGAGCGCGAGGAAAAGACCAGGGTCTTGTCCAGCGTCTCGCAAGAGATGGATGAGTACAAGAAACTGGTCCCGAAAGCGATCTTGCCGGGGACGGAGGAACGACAGAAGGTGGAGCGGGAATATGGCTATCTGGTCCAGCGCCTGGGCCGACCCCAGACGAAGGAGCAGGAGTTGTCCATGGAACTGGCGGCGGCACGGGCAGCGTTCGGGGACTTGGACAGCCTCAAGACCAAGCAGCAACTTGCCGCGAAACCTGTTGGACGGGAACCCTACATGGATACTTCCAGTGCGCAAAAGAAACCAGCCGTAGAGAAGAAGGACATCCGCTCGACCTTGTCGCAGCGGGAAGTGCAGCATTACGAGCGCATGATGCGCCAAGGCCGCTACCCTGGCGGCTGGGCTGACGTGCAGAAGGAAATGGACGAGTACGAGTCCTTCAAAAAGACGGGGATCGCATGATTGTCCTCGTCAAGCAGGATTGGACTGCCGACAAGCTCATGCAAGACGCAGAAGGCGGAGGCAAGAAACGGGGTCGGGCCGCTGGCGGCTGGATCGACGACATTGCCGCACAGAAGAAGGTCATTACCCTGTGCCCGCTCTGCACGAACAAGTTCAACCCGGCGCGGGTCCATTACCGGAAGGAAAAGGAATTTCCGGTGTGCCAGGCCAAGTGCGACGGATGCAGCACCTTTGACTCGCATTGCAGTTGGTACATTTACGACGAACTCTATACGCAAGTCCGTTCGACGGCAGACGAGCGTCGGGCGCTTGCCAAGTCCAGAGCAGCCCGCATCAAGCGCGGCTACCTCTAACGGCCACACCCCTGGACCGATAAAGCAGGGCGAAAGGAAATCGAATGAAATACGCATATAATCTCAGTTCTTCGACCCCCATCATCAAGAAATACAAGGCTTCTGCTGCGCTGGCGGAAGGGATTGTGGTCATCAAGTCGGCGGCTGGTGCCAGCGGCCAGATGTCCACGTCCACCACGACCTCGATTGCGAACGCATTGGGCCTGGTCGTGGACAACGGCCTGTCCTTGGCGGCTGGCGGGCCGATCACCTACAGCACGACTCAGGGCGCAGATGAAGCCGTCTTTGGCGTGATCGTCAACCCCGATCAGGTCTTGCGGGCGCAGATGGTGACTGGTGCAACCGGCACATCTATTACACAGGACACTATCGTAACGGCGTCGTCCAATGGTTTGACCTTTGTGGGCGGTACGTCCGTGGCATCGCCCGACATGGACGAGGGCATTGTCTGGTATACCAGCGGGGCCAACGTCGGCAAGAGCCGCAAGATCACCTCCACGGGCGCGACCGTAACAGGGACTGTCATTGTCCCGTTCGCCGCGAACGCCGTAGGCGATACATACCTGTACGCGGGCGTGAACATCGGCTTGCAGGGCGTGACCCTGACCACGGACTTGAAGAATGTCCGTGCGGACATTGCCGTGTCCACGGGCGCGACGTTCAGCATCATTGACCTGGAATTGAATGGATCGGCTGACAGCTTTATCCACTTGACCCTCGGCGGCAATGCCTGGCTCCAAGTGCAGTCGTAATCTGATCCATAACACGTAAGGAGACACGTTAGATGGCTACACCGATGAATAGTCCGAGTTTTGGTGATTTACTTGATAAGCGAGTCACCAAGCTCTTTTCTGACAAGTATAAACAGCTCAAGGACCGGGTGCCGGACTTCTACAACATGCAGTCGTCCAGCGATTCGTTCGAGCGCTGGTCAGAAGTCGGCGCGTTGCCTGACTTTACCGAGTTCAGCGGCACGGTCGGCTATCAGAGCATGGCCCAGGGCTATGATGTCACGGCCACGCACAAGGAGTTCGTCAACGGCTTCCAGATCACCCGCGATCTGTACGATGACGACCGGCACGGTGTCTGGGAGCGCAAGCCCCAGGCATTGGCCGAGTCCTGGATGCGCACACGCCAGAAGCATGGCGCTCGCGTGTTCAATTACGCCTCCAGCGTGGACACGTACTTCTACAACCATAGCGAAGGCGTGGCACTGGTCAGCGACTCGCACACGACCACGTCCGGGGCCTCGACCGCGTCAGGCTTCGATAACATGGTCACGTCCAGCCTGACGGCGACTGCCGTGGAAGCGGCCCGGATTCAGTTCCGTGGCTTCCGTGGCGACCAGGCCGAGCGCATCTCCACGATGCCGGACACGCTCCTGATCCCGGTGGACCTCTATGGCCGCGCCTATGAAATTACCGCTTCCAGCGGCAAGGTCGATAGCGCGAACAATGACGCGAACGTGCATAAGGGCGCGTATAAGGTCATTGACTGGGAATACCTGACCGATACCAACAACTGGTACATGATCGACTCGTCCGCCATGAAGGACAGCCTGTACTGGTTCGACCGGGTCAAGTTGGAGTTCGGCATGGCCGAGGAACTCGATACTCTCGTCGCCAAGTGGAGGGCCTATGCCCGGTTCAGCAATATGTATCGTGACTGGCGCTGGATCTTGGGCGGGATCGTTTCGTAATTGACCTATGCCGGGGAAGTGACTAACCCGGCCTTTACAGGGACTATGAAGAAGAAAAAGAAACGAGGTTGCTAATGGCCTCCAATTATTACCGCTACCACCCCGAAGGCAAGGCCAGCGCCAGTGCGCCAGCCGGACTCGCCAAAGCGGGATCAGCTCCGGCTATGCCGGAAAAGGCTGGTCCGTTCACAGGCTGTCCTGGCAAGTGCCAGCCAAAGAACAGGTCTTTGGGCGTGAAGAAGGTCAAGGTCTATGCCAAGAGCGAAGGGCTCTAGCGCCAACACGGGGATGCGCGTGTGATGGTGCGGCATCTAATCGTATCAAGGAGAGCGAATGTCTGGAATTACAAAATATGGAACAATTTGGGGCCAGGTCCCGTACACGACCGGGCGCGTGTTTTGGGTTGCGCCGTCCGTGTCCTACACGGTGGAAGGCAAGACCTACTCTGCCAGCGACAATAACGACGGCCTCTGGCCGAATCGGGCGCTGTTGACAGTGAACCAGGCCGTGACGAATGCGACGGCGGATGTGGGCGATGTGAT
>Ga0208783_10002524_pt1 | contig 10494 bp, 23 predicted proteins | sample DEB19_08_DNA_2_FD_184529 | JGI IMG/M metagenome (GOLD analysis project Ga0208783, IMG submission 184529) | Aqueous microbial communities from the Delaware River and Bay under freshwater to marine salinity gradient to study organic matter... | ecosystem: Environmental > Aquatic > Marine >... | reverse complement strand
CGAAATGTCCGCGAAGGACAGAGTGTCAGCGGCACCAGTGGAAACGGCAGAGACAGTGACGGAAGCGTCACCGGAGTCCAGGAGGACGGGAGTGATTGCAGCCATTGTGAAGTACCTCGTGTTCGACGCACCGGCTGGTGCGAAGGCCCATGTGCAGGGCTGGCGCGAGCAGTCTTAGGCTGTGTGCATCGTCACATTCAAGTGGTTGAACTCAACCTCGGGAATCCTGACCCCGTAGGGCTTTCCGTCCATGCCCATCGGGTAGTTCCACGCCCCGCGAACCCGAGTGCGCCTCTCCTCTTCGCCCTTCTCTGGCTTGTAGAAGTCCAAACACCATCGTTCCCAATCGTCAACACTGACGAAGCAGCAGCATCCAATCTTCTTCACGCGAGGCTTCATATCCTCAATGATGTTTCGCGCAGACTCTCGGCTTATCCCCAAAGCCGCTTGGGCCTGAGACATTGTGTAGTAGCCAGGGAGAACGTGCGACCAGATGCCAAGTCCCTTTGGCATACGGACCTCTATTTCGCCGCCTCTGCCTTGCGCCTCTGGAGTTCCTCCTGCCGCTGGCGCTCGGCTTCGGCCTCTTCGGCTTCCATCTTGAGTGCGTGCGACTTGCTGCCGGTGCCGCCGCACTTGCCGCAGGCGAATGCGTTGAACTGCGTTCGCAGCTTGCCCGTGCCCTCGCACGAGGTGCAGGCGTCCTCGCCCTTCACGAGGAGGTGCTCCTCGCGCACCTGGGGGAAGCGGGCCATGCAGTAGCCACACTCAATCAGGCCCGAGTCCAGCCACTGCAAACCGTTGCGGCGAAGGCACGCGGCGCACTGGCGCTCGGAGAGGTCAGGCAGCGGAGACTCCTCCGTCGTCGGCTCGGGCTGCTCCTCCGGGTCTTTCTTCTTCCCGAAGATGCGGTCCCAGTTCTCCTGACTCACGTTGCCCATCGTCACCGAGAAACTCTTGTTCTGGTAGTTCATTCTTCATCCTCTTCTGTTGGCTTTGCGTACAGCACACCGTCAATCTCGGTGTATTCGTATCCGTCTTGAGTTGGACCGGGACAGCCGCAGCCCGCATAGTCGATTCCGCAGTTCGGGCAGTTGCCGTCCTCGTCGCAGTCAGCCGATAACACCACTCGCTTCCACTCTGGTCTTGGAGCGGCCACCGGCTACCTCCACGCGAAGACGAACTGGTCCCCGTCCTTCGTTCTGACGACCAGCCCTCCGCGCCCCCACTGGTCTGCCATTGCCTTCGCAATGCCGGGGTAAGTGCGCGAGCGTTCCTTCCAGCGGTCCTCGGAGGGACCGAGGCGGTTCTGCCCGCTGTCCGTTTGGTTGCTCCACCGCTCTTTCCCGGCGTGCTCACCCTTCTCCACGATGCGCGGAGGGAAGTAGGACGTGGCGCGAAGCACCGGCAGGTTCTTGAGCCACAGCCCCGTGTTCTTCGACGCATCGTCGCCGAAGTCATACGGCTGAATGTACTGGTCAGCCTTGCGAATGGCAGTGCCGATACGTCCAATCGGGTTCTCGATGCAGATATGCGGGATGGGCGCATCCATGAGCAGGCGCACGAACTCCAGAGCCTTCTCGGTCTTCGCCTCCCGTCCCTCCACCCGCTTGTTCCAGTGCAGCCCGCTGCTTGCGAGGTAGGTGCAGGGCGGGTGCGCCACCAGCAAGTCCCAGCCGTCACCGAGGACTGCGCTCACATCCCCTTGGATGTGCTTTCCGCCCACGTCCGAGGGCAAGAGGTCGCAACTCCAAGCATCGTGTCCGAGCCTAGCGAACTCGTCACGCACCGCGCCGCTGTACTCGCACGCAACCAAGACTCTCATGGGTTCCTCGACCGGCTGTGCCGGAATGTCACTCTGCTCACGGGGAAGGAGCAGTACTTCTTGCCGTGAAGGTAGACGGTCTTCCGAGCGCCTGTCTTGCGCTGGAACACGCCCAGCTTCGGCCAGCGCAACTCCTCGCCCTCGGCCAAGTCGTTGATGTGCCAGCGGATGCTGTCGAGGATGCCGCGAGCCTGCTTCTGCGTGATGCTCCAATCGCTCGCCAGCGTTTCAACCAGTTCCTTGAGCGTCATGGGCCTCTCCGGTGCGGAAACACCGGGGTTTTTCTCATGCTCGCGAGGAGGCGTCAACCGTGCGCTTCGGCGGGCTGCACACTCCTGCGGCGACCAGTTCCCGAGCCGTGCGCCCGTAGTGTCCCTGCATCGAGCCGACCATGCCGGTGTCAATGAGTACTTGGAAGAGCGCGACTGTTTCCTCTTCGCCCAGCCGCCCGTCCTCGTAGTCCATGAGAGCCTGCACCACGTCGGCGGTCTTCACGGCTTCACCTCCGTCACCAGCGGCGTGGCGCGGACCGAAGCCACGCATGACTCCCGCACCTCAACCTCGTCCGTGCTTCCGTAGCAGGCCACGCCCGCCGCTTCCGCCGCGCACGCCTCCCGCTGGCGCTCGGCCACGGTGCGGAGCAGGTCACGTTGCGCCTCGTCCGCGCCGCACACGCATTCGGCGTTGTACGCGGACTGTTGACGGCACCCGTTCGTGTGCTTGGCCTTCCGCAGCCGCTCCACCTCGGCCCGCGCTTCGTCGCGCTCGCGGCGCAACTGGTCAACCTGGACGAGCGCCTCGGCCTTCAAGTCGGCGAGCGTCACTTGTACTTCGCCTCGGGCAGAGCGAGCCCCTTGAGGTAGCTGACTGCCATTGCGGGCACGCCGAACTTCTTCGCCAAGTCGAGGATGCGAGTCCGCATATCCTCCGCGCCCTCGCGGCGGGCCTGCTCCACGTCCATCACGATGCTCTGACAGGACGTGCAGCGGCAGACCTTCCAATCGTGCTCTTGGCTAATCACTCGTCGTCCTCCTCTGGGCCTTCGGCGAACGTGTCAGCCGCCGCCCTGGCGGCATCCGCGAGCGCGTACAGGTACGCCTTGAGAGCCTCCAGCCCGTCCGCGTACTCGCTGCGGCTTTCGCCCGCGTAGTCCTCCGCGAACTTCGCAACCTCGTCGGCGGCGGCAACGGTGAAAATCTTCTCTGCCAGTGCCTCTGCGGCTTCGTTCTTCTTTGCCATGTGTCTCTCCGGTTGTGGTTGGACTACTTCTGCCAGTGCTTCTTGAACATGGCGACCACCTCGGGGGTGGGACCACGGTTCACCTCGCCCCGCATGGTGATTCGGAGCCCTTGGGGAAGACCAGAGAGGTCATGCTGTTTGCGCCGGAAGAACTCTTCCCGCGTCAACTCCTGCGCCTTCTCCTGCCTGTCGTCACTCATGCCTTGCTCCCGTTGGTGTCTGCCAGCCGCGCCCGCAACAGGCACGCCTTGCATTCGTTGACGTTGTCCTCGGCCAGCAACTCCTCGGCCATGCGGAGCGCCTCGGAAAGGACGGCAACCCGCATCCGAAGCCGGGACAACTCGGCTTCGGGCGTCTGCGTTTCAATCTGCACAGTCTGCGCGTGCTGGGGGTAGTAGGACTCGTTCATTGCGTTCTCCTGGAGGGGTTGGGTGGAAACATATCCACCCAACAAAGTCTAGTCCTTCTTTGGCTTGTGAGCCTTCACCTCGGTCTTCGTCTTCGTAACGACTCCCCCGGTGATGCGGACCTGCTCCAAGGCGTGCTCGTTCAACTGCTTGAGCGTCACCTTCTCCCCAGCCGCCTTCTTTTCCTCGTAGACCTTGCGGACGGCTCGGTCGAGGCTCTTCTTCGTCGCCTCCAGTTCGACCCCGGCGCGGGCCACCTCGGGGCCATAGAAACTGTTGAGCACCCCGAAGACGATGCGTCCGTCCAACTCGTCCCTGGACGCCTCCACCGGCCCCACCACGAGCCCGCTGGGCAGCGTGAAGGGGTTCTCGCGGGCGAACTCCTTCAGCAGTCCCTGTGCCTTCTCAGCCGCCTCTTGGAGCCTCTCCAGCCACGCCCACGCAGCCGCCGCAGTCTCCGGGGTGAGTGCGGTGGGCTCCTCGGGCATCTTGGACAGCAGCGTCACCTTGCTCGGGCACTGGGCGAACGCAGGGCAGTACCGGCAGTGCGAGCCCTCCACGAAGTCCCCCCGGCGCTTCTCTACGTCCTCGCGCAAGCCCGCGAGTTCGGCGGCGAAGACTTCCAGGTCGAACGTGGACACGTCCCCCCACTTCGTCCACGAGGTGCCGTCCTCGCGCACGAAGACGAAGCCCACGCGGGCGTCGAGCGCACCGTAGACCCGAGCCGCGCAGAGCGCGAGGAAGCGCAACTGCTCGGAGGCGTCCGGTGCCCCGAGGTCCGCATAGCCCGTCTTGAAGTCGAGGACGTAGACGACCGAGCGGTCACGGCTGACAGCCACGAGGTCCGCAGTGCCGTACAGGCACCCCGGCTTGCGCGGGTAGTCGCGCCCGAGGTTGCGCCCCACCTCGCGAGCCTGGTTCGTGCCGAGGTCAAACTCGTAGGCAACCTCCCCGGCCCACTCGCTCCCGGCCACAGGGATGCTGTCGAGGTCAATCGCCTCGCACAGTCGGCGAGCGTCCTCGTCCTGCACCTTCGCGAGCGCGGCCTCGCGTCCGAGGGTGCCGACGTGCTCCAGGAAGGCGTGGACGTGCGTGCCCCGCAGTGCGGCGTCCCCGCGAGGCTGGATGGTCTGAGGTAGCCACGCGCTCGGGCGGCACTTCATGGCTCTGGGCAGGCTGCTGGCAGTCGGCAGAAGAACGTCACTCACAGGTCACCCCCGAAGTCGAGAAAGGACTGCTCTTGCTTCTTGCTCAGTTCGCCCACGCGCTTCATGGCGTCCCACAGCTTCTGGTTCGCGCTGTCGAGTTCCCGCTGGAGCCGCGCCACTTGGGCCTCCAAGGCCACGATGCGCTCGCGGGCCGTCGGCTTGCGCTCCAGCGGAATCGGCACTGCTCCCGGCACCGCGACCCACTCCACCGCTTGCCGGTTGGACACGGTGCAGTAGCGGATACGCGCCTCGCGCACGAGCCCCATCCGGTGCAGTTCAGACAGGCGTGCGTTCAGCTTGCGGTGGCCGGTGATTCGCTCCAACTCCCGAGCAGTGTGGCCGGGATTCTGCTCCACGATGCGGAGCGCCTCGTGCCGAGCATCGGACAGGTTCAACAGGTGCCACGCCTCGACCGCGTGCGCGGGCACGTTGGACAGACGGTTACTCATGGTCAGGCTCCTCCCCCTGGGCGAGCCCAGTTGCCAGCCCCATCAGGTACGCGCTCTTGAGGCGCTCGACCTCGCCGAGGGCATCGTCGCGCTCGTCCGCGAGCCGCTTCACGTTGACCTCCAACTCCCTCGTGTAGGCGGCGCGGTCTGCCAACGTCTGCACGAGTCCGCGCACGCGGTCCTCGGCCTTCAGCGCACGCTCGCGCCACGGTGCGGGCTCGCACACAGTGCCGAACTCGGCCCAGCACAGGTGCCCACCCTCGCCGCCGGGGATGGTGTCAAAGTCTTCCTGCGTGGCCTTCGGCAGGTCGCAGTTCTCGCAACGATGGTTGCTCATTATCCAGCCTTCCTTCCAATCTCTTTCATCGTCTTTTCAATGCTTGACAGCACAACGTCCAACCGAGCCGTCAGCTTGGTGTAGTGGCCCACCTCGGAGTATTGGGCTGCCAGCAAGAGGTTCCTTGCCGCTTCAATCAGTCGGTAACCGCGTGCCGACTTTTCGTCTGACAGGAGGTGCGGACCAGAGCGAGCACCCATCATGCGGACGAGGCAACGCTCTACGGTTGCGTACTCCGAAACACCAGGCCGAAGGGCTGTCCGTCGCATGGCTACTTGCCCTCCCGGCTGAGAGCCTTCTGCCGCGCCTTGAAGGCGTCCCGCACGAGCGGGCTCGCGCCCACACCCAGCCGTTGAATGAGCCCCACGAGCCCCCGGAGGTGCTCGCTGGTGGGTGACTCGTTGATGTGCGCCACCGCCTCCTCCTCGGGCGTCAGGTGCGCGTCGGACACCTCGGCGTCCGCTGCAAGAACGTCCACCACGTCCACCTCCCGCTTGTTGAACACACCGTGGACGGTGTTGTGCGGCGGGAGCGGCGCAGCCTCGGTGGCCGGTGCGCTGAAGACCTCCTGCGTGGACTCAGCCTCGGCGGGCTCATAGACGCTGCCGAACCGCTCCGGGTACGCGGCGCGGAGCGCCTGGCTCTTCGCGACCTTGAGAATCATCTGGTGCGGCATGGCCCTCCAGGTGGGGCTCTCCGTCTGGTTGAACTCCGCGAAGCGCACGAGCACCGTGTACGGGGTGAGCCCCTCGCGCAGCACCGTGGCCCACGCGCCGACCAGTGAGCCGCGCTCGCCGAACGGGTTGACCGTGTGCTTCACTACGCGGTTGGTGGTGCCGTCGAAGAGGAACTCGTCCTTCTGGCAGACGGTGTTGCCCAGCACGCCCCGGAAGTCAGGCTGCTGAGAGGCCCGCGCCATGAGTCCCTCGATGCCCGCAATGATTGCGAGCCGCCCCTTGCGCTTCGTGCAGTGAATCTGGCGGCGCAGCGGGTCGAGCCCCGACTCGCGAGCAACGTGCAGGAACAGCTTCAACTCGTCGTCGGTGGTGTCCTGCGGGCAGAGTGTCCGCTTAATCAGGTCAACCTGTTCGCGGCTGAACGCCACCAGGGGCGCGGTGCCGTTGGTGGACACGGTGACGGAGGCAGGAGCGGCAGCGTTCGGGGTGTAGGTGATGTGGCTGGGGGTGGTCACGTCTTACTCCTCGGTTGGGGTTGTGCGGCTTAAGTACAACGGGGGTCTGACACGGCAGGCTTCGGGCCTCGCCGCGCCTTGTACGGCATGGCGTAAGCGCGGGCAACTTATTTTTTTGCGTTCGGCTTCGCGGTAGGGTATGTGCCGCCCCATGAGCGACCCATTCACCCTGCCCCCGCCGCTTCCCACGAAGTCCGTCCTCTCTCTCCGCATCGACCAGCCGCTCCGCGACCGGCTCGACGCAACGCTTCGCCTCTGGCAACTACGCGCCGAGGCGGAACTCGCCGCTGCCGGTGGCAGCAAGGCGAAGGCTGTCAGCCTCACGTTCATGGTCGAGCGCCTCCTGTCGAACGCTGTGGACAGCATCTGGCGCTCGCACGGGATGGATGGACCGCCCAGGACCGAGGCTGAGTGGAAGGAACTGGAACAGTCCCTGCGCGGATAGGAGGCCACCCATGCGCTTGCCTTGGATGCAGATTGGACTCGATGCGTGGGACAGGGCGAAGGTGCTCGCGGCGTTGCTGGGCTGCGACAGGCACCGCGCCATGAGCCTCCAGCTTGACCTGTGGAAGTGGGCGGTCGAGCGGGGCGAAGGGATGCCTGACGGGCTCGTGGTGGGGCGCAGCCCTGCCGTGCAGGTCGCCGGGGCTCTGGAGTGGGTTGGGAAGGCACAGGAGGTCGCTGACGCGCTCGTGGAGGCTGGCCTGATGGAGGTGGTCGAGGGCGGATTCCGCGTGCGAGGGCTGGACAGGTACGCGGCCACTTTCGAGCGCCAAGAGGCAGACCGGCGACGGAAAGCCGAGGCTCGGGCGAAGCGGGCGGGTCCGCAGGAAGTCCACGGGAAGTCCACCGGAAGTCCACCGGAAAAGCCGCGTCCGCAGGAAGTCCAGCGGAAGTCCGCAGGAAGTCCGCAGGAAGTCCACCGGACAAACGAGAATGTCCGCAGGAAGTCCGCGGAAGTCCGCTCTATAGACGTAGACGTAGACGTAGACGAAGAAGAAACAACTACTCCCCCCGCGCACGCGCACGAAGGGCTCGGGGGCGAGGCGCTCGCCGACCGCGTGAAGGCCGAGTTCCGCTACGCTCGCGGCGCGGAGTTCGCCCTGTCCTACGCGGACGAGCAGGCCGGGAAGCGGCTGTTGCAGTTGGCCCAGGGGAGCGAGGACGAGGTGGTGCGCCGCTGGCGCAACGGGCTGTCCCGCGAGAAGTACCCGACGTGCAACAGCCTCGCGGACCTCGTTCGGCACTGGAATGCCTATGCCACGACGGAGCCCGACACGCGCTCCACGAGCAAGGCGGCTGCTCCCTCGCGAGCCGTGGGGCGGGCGGAAACGCTGGACGACGGCTCCGGGTGCTCGCACTTGGGCTGCGACTTCGCCGGGACTCACCAGAGCGACAGGTTCGGCAGAGTGTGCGAGAGGCACTTCTACGCCGAGGCGGCGGGGACGCTCGCGGTATGAGCCTGCTTCTGACGCTACCCTACCCGCCCTCCACGAACCGCCTGTGGCGCGTTTGGCGGGGCGTGGTGACGAAAACGGACGAGGCCAGCCGCTACGCCACCACCGTGGGCTTTCTTGCGCGTGTAGCGGGCGCTAGGCCCGTCCTGGGGGACGTGGTGGTCACCATGCACCTGTACCGGCCTCGGAAGGCGGGGGACGTGGACAACCGCGCCAAGCTGATTCTGGACGCGCTCCAGGGCCACGCCTACGTCAACGACTCCCAAGTCTGCGAGTTGCACCTGTACCGGCACGAGGATGCCAACAAGCCCCGCGCCGAGGTCGAGGTGGCGCTTAAGCGGGAGGACGACCAGTGAGCGCACGGCTTCCGGTAAAAGGCGGTCTGTGGACGCTCGTTGACCAAGACGTTGCCGAGCGTTTTGCGGGTATCCCGCTTTGGACGGGCTCACAGAGGTACGCAAAATATGTGAGATTCAAAGGGATGAACGCAAGCGGGGTCATAAGCCCTGTCCTTCTGCATCGTCGGATTCTTCAGATTGACGGAGTAAAAGGCGTAATCGTTGACCACATCAACGGGGACAAACTCGACAACCGAAGAGAGAATCTGAGGATAGTTTCAGCAAGCCAGAGCACCTGGAACAGAGCCCGCTTCTCTGTAAACACAAGCGGATTCATCGGGGTGTATTGGGACAAGGAGAAAAGGAAGTTCCGCTCAAGGATTCTCCACGCGGGCAGGTGGTATCACTTGGGTCTGTTTCTCACGGCTGAAGAAGGCGCACGGGCGTATGACCGAAAGGCTTTGGAACTGCGCGGAGCAGACGCAGTTCTGAACTTTGCGCCAGGCGTGCGAGGGAAGCCCGCAGCAAAGAACCCCGGCAGGCCGAATCAGCTTGCGCTGTTTGAAGAGCCGGTCCCTTAAGACTTGCACTTAGGGCTTGACGTTTGCGCGGCTGGCAGGCTTTAAGCCGCCCGCATGACGCCTGCCCGTATGTCCATCCTGCTGGAGCCGGAACTCCGAGAGAGTCTCCAGGCGCTCGCGGACGGACAAGGCATCACCCTCTCCGCTGCCACCCGCCTCGTGCTGGCACGGGGGCTTGCTGCTTATGCCGAGGCTGGCGAGGAGTCGAAGGCGGTTGAGCGGCAGTTGCTCAAAGAGGCCAGGCGCGAAGCCCGTGGCACGGTGCGCGAGGCGGTCGAGCGCGCCCTGTCTGAGGCTTTTCCCGGCGAGGAGGCTTAAGCATGGCAAAGACGTATGCAGTGAGAATCAACGGTGAGGTAGCCGAGCGGTTCGCCGAGTACATGGCGCAGAACAGCCACACCTCGCCGACCGAGGCTCTGCGTGAGATTCTGGCGGTCCACTTCGCGTCCACTCCGGTGGACGGGGTGGCCTTCGCGGCTCGCGAGAGCGCCTTGGCGCAGACGAAGCACTGGGCGCTTACGCGCATGACGCAGACGTTCCAAGAGTTGCATCGGGAGGCCCGCGAGGCTGTCCAGGTGCTTGAGGCGCAAGGCTACGGGAGGTAGCAATGGGGCTGAACATCAAGGGTGAGAGGATTGAGATTCTTCCGCTGACGCATGACGAAGCGGGAAACAAGATTGAGCCCGAGCAGGCACCGGCTAGACGTGTCCTGGACGTGTCTGACGGCATCTTGGTCAACGGAAAGAAGACCGAGAAGGAACTGCCCATCAGTGTCAGCATGGAGTTGCCCGCTGGGCGGCTTGCTGTCGGGCTCTCAGAGCCTTGTGCCAGTTGCAAGCACTTCGATGCAAAGGCGTGGAAGGAGTACCGCCGGAAGCTGGAGTCCACTGCGGAGGGTCAGAAGGAACTCAACAGGATGCGTTACGCAATCATCGGCACCGGGAACGCGGCTCTTCAAGCACGCCACGCGGGCGCGGATGGGGACTTGGACGTTGAGCACGCTCTTTCCATGCTCGGAATCTGCCGTCCGCTGACTGAGTTACTGCGTGACGTGACGATTGTGTACCCAATGGCAACGTGTCCCAGTGCCTTGCCGCAGCACCCTTCTCCCATTGCCAAAATGTACACGCCGAAAACCTCGGACGATGCCCGCATGAGGAGCAAGGTTTTCGACAACATCATGCACGCCGCGCAGGGCAAGAAGTGAAGCTGAAGGTTGAATACCGGACCTCGGAGGACGGGCACCTGTACGAGGTGCATATCTCCCCTGGGTTTCTGTTGCGCTGGAGCCAGCAGGACAGGCGCAGCGGGGAGATACTCATTGACGAGGAAGACGCGGACTACAACCGGGGAGAGCGCAGGTTCTCCTTCGGCCTCGACGGCTTTGAGGCTGACAAGGTGATAGAAGCGTTTCGCCTCTGGAAAGAGCGCCTCACTGCCGAGGGCTCAGACGAGGATTGA
>Ga0208783_10002521_pt1 | contig 10495 bp, 11 predicted proteins | sample DEB19_08_DNA_2_FD_184529 | JGI IMG/M metagenome (GOLD analysis project Ga0208783, IMG submission 184529) | Aqueous microbial communities from the Delaware River and Bay under freshwater to marine salinity gradient to study organic matter... | ecosystem: Environmental > Aquatic > Marine >... | reverse complement strand
CACTCCAGCGCTATTTTGTTCGCGGATTGCTGGCTGGATCAGTTAAGTAAAAATCTAAATCGCGCCAAGTTGTTTCTTAAACTTGAGTTGATCCCAGGCATCAAAACCCTCAGAAACCATTCCATTTTCAATCGTGTCAATACTTACCCCATCAACTGCAACCTTTGCTCCTGATGCTGGGTGGCCTTGAAAATCTGCGCCTGTGTGAGTTCCGGTGAGGTGCCAACGTGTGACCACGCGATTACCCTCAACAATAATCTCTTTAACCTCAAAATGAAGATCCAAGAAAGAGGCATGCCACTGCTTCCATTGCTCACGAAATGACTCTCGTCCAACCCCAAATTCAGGGTCGTTGCCAGCGGCATGCAGCGCAATGAATCGATCAATCGCTGATTCGTCTTTCTGATTCCATATTTGTTCAAAAAAATCTGCAGCAACTTTACGATTTATCTCATTATTAATCATTGAGCTTCTCCCAAGCGATCATTCCGCAGCCGTACATACCAGAGTGAATTCCGTAATTAGCCAGCGCCAAAATTGGTTTACGTTGGAAAGTTAAGCGATTACTGATTCCGAGCCGAAGAGCATCAATTAACTTATTGCCAGACATTGAAAGCCCGCCACCCAAAACAATTATTTCAGGCGCGAGTAAAGTTGCCAAAGTTTCCGTCGCGTCAACTATTCCCAAGACTGCTTCGTTGAACACATCTTTAGCAACAGTATCTATGTCTATCGAACTAACAATCTCGTCCGTTGACATTCTCTTTCCGCTACGAAGTTCATATGCTTTACTGATAGCTAAAGTCGAAGAGGTGGCTTCTAAACAACCTACATTTCCACAAACACATGGTCGCGATGAATTTACTTTCACGTGACCGATTTCTCCTGCAAAACCAGTTGCAGACTTAATTTCTCCATCAAGAACTATTGCACAAGCGATCCCAGTTCCAATAGGAAGAAAGATTCCATCTCGGTAGCCTTTCATCGCACCGCTCTTGAGTTCAGCTAGAGCCCCGGCGCGTACATCATGCTTGAATGCAATTGGGAGTTGAACTTCTTTTTCCAGCATTGAAACTATAGGCACATCCCGCCAATCTAGGTTTCCTGCCCAACGACAGACTCCCTGGGGTTCATCAAGTGTGCCTGGAACTGCAAGCCCAACTGCTTGTAAATCAAATGATTTCTTAAGTTCGTCTGACAGATTTTTGATTGCCGTAACGACCGATTTGCCGCTGCTATCACGATCAGGCGTGCTGATAGTTCGCGAATCAAGAGTCTTCAAATCGCGATCAAAGACCGCACATTTAATGTTTGTTCCGCCGACATCAATGGCTAGAACTGAATCCATACCCAAAGACTAGTGCGTCAAAATAATGGAACGTGCCAACCCTCTCGGGCTGTCATAGTTCAGGCCACGTCTCTTTGCAATCCCAATCGCAACTCGTTGTGCCATTATCAAATGCGCCATTGGATCCAATTTAGATGTTTCTAAAGTTGCGCCAGTCTTCTTAATATCGTCAATAAGTGAGCTTGGAACTTCTCCAAAAACCCAAACACCTCTACCCGGTTGTGAGATAGATAATGGACCATGTCTATAGTCGAGAGCTGGATATGCCTCAGCCCAAAACTGGGCAGACTCCCGCGTTTTGAGAGCAGCTTCTTGTGCCAAACCATATGTCCATCCACGACCCAAAAATGAAATCTGCTCTAGTGCGACAAGAGCATCAACATTCGAAGAAAGCGCAACTTCAGCATCTCCAACAATCTTCTTTAAATCAAAACCGAGACTCACACGAAGCAAGCCAAGGGCTGCGGTGGCCCAACGAGTTTGCAGAACAGATTCCTCATCTGCAAAAGACATAACAATTTCATTCGTTGTGTTGGCTGCAATTGGTGAATTTGGAATTGCTGTTATTACTACCGAAGGTGCTTTAATTTTGGAAGTTACTTCTACAACTTCAGTAGTAGTACCTGAGCGGGAGAGCGCAATGACTTTGTCGTACTTTCTATTGAAATTAAACTCACTGGAAACCCAAACATCAGTTTCACCTTGGCCAAGAGACTCTCGAAGCGCTGCATAACTCAAGGCCATAAACCAAGAGCTGCCACAACCCGTGATAGCCACCCGCTCTCCGGGTTTAGGCAAAAGTCCGAGGACTGAGGGGGCAAAGTCAGCCACTTGACCCCAAATTTGAGGTTGGCTGGCTATCTCAAGATCAGCATGGGCTACAGAGTTCACGCTATAAACCTAAGGGGAGATAAGCGTAAGAGTCAAGAATTTTGCAAGTTTTTGCTCATATAGTGTCGTTATAAGACAGTTATAAACACCCTGTTGATTTCAGCTCTCTTGGGTGGTCGGATAGGCGACACAACCCCACGTTTGGTGTGGGTCAACTTGTCTAGGAGTGAAATGAAGAAAGCATCTCGCCTCAGCGCACTCATCGCAATTACCAGCTTGGTATTTGCTGCGATTGTTGGAGCGCCTGCAAAGGCTGCCGACGTCGAGTTAAAGATGGTGGCTGCTGATTACGCAAATATGCAACCTTTCTGGGATGACCTTGCTGCGAAGTTCGCAAAAGCGAATCCTGGAATTACAGTAAAAGTCGATGTTGTTTCCTGGGAAACAATTGATGACAAAGTAAAAACCCTTGTCGCTACTGGTCAGATTCCAGACGTAGTAAATAAGGGAGATTATTCAGATGCGGCTGCAGCTGGATTGCTCTACCGCGCGGACGAAGTTGTATCAAAGAAAACTCTTGACGACATCGTTCCTGCATTCTTGAATAACTCGAAGTACAACGGAGTTGCTTATGCGCTCCCAGATCTAGCTTCTGCTCGTGCTTTGTTCTACAACAAAGATATTTTGACTAAGGCTGGAATTAAGAAGTTACCTACCACCTGGACTGAACTTGAAGCTGCCCTCAAAACTATCAAGGCTAAAGTTAAAGGTGTCTACCCATACGTAATTCCTCTTGGACCTGAAGAGGCTCAAGCAGAATTCTCAATTTGGGCTGGCGGAAACGGTGGAAGAATTTTTGAAAACGGCAAGTGGGTCATCAACTCCAAAGCAAACGTTGACACCATGGCGTTTATCAAGAAACTGACTAAGCAAGGTTTAACTCAACCAAATCCTGCTAAGTGCGATAGAACCGCATGTGCACAGACTCTCTTTGCACAAGGTAAAGCTGCATTTATCAACGGATCTGTCTTCTTGCCAGCTTGGCTTAAGGACAACGGTGGAGCGGGAATCAATCTTGGTTCAGGCTCTTTCGTTGCTGCTCCTGGAAAGAAGCCAGTAACTCTTGGCGTTCAGGATTACTTCACCGCCTATAAGGCAAATGGTCGCAAGGCTGAGATCACCAAGTGGCTTGATTTCATCTTCGAACCAACTAACTATGCAGCGTTCCTCAAGGCTGCAGGTGGCTTCATCCCAGCAACTAAGTCAGCTGGTGCAGCGGCCGCCAAAGATCCAGCGCTGGCTCCATTCATCAAGCTTCTCCCATCAGCAATCTTCTATCCAGGAGATCAAGCTGCATGGCCAGCAGTGAAGGGCGCACTCCAGCAAGAAGTAGGAACTGCAGTATCAGGAGATCCAAAGAAGGTTCTCGATGCGCTGCAGAAGAAGGCTGTAGCCGCAACTAAGTAGTAAATGCGGTTCTAACTAAGTACCGATTAGTTATTGCCTAATGGTCATGACGGAGCGGGAACTTGCGATCGGCGAGTTCCCGCTTCGTTACATCATTGAAAGATAAATCTGATTTTAGATTTGCAGTAATAGGGGAAAAATGAAAATTCGCTTAGGCGCATTTCCTTGGATCTTTCCTGCACTTGCAATGATTGCCGTCTTCGTGGTTTGGCCTGCATTTGAAATGATACGAACTTCATTCCAGGAAATTGACCCAACTGGAATTGCAAAAGGTTGGGCAGGTTTAGAAAACTACCGCACGCTTTTTGAAAATCCCGATCTTAAGCCTGTGCTCGTTCGAACTCTTTTCTGGGTAGCAGGAATAGTTTTCTTCACAATCGCTATTTCTTTACCGGTAGCTCAACTCCTCAATGCAAATTTTCCGGGACGAAAGTTAGTTCGTTGGGTAGTAATCATTCCTTGGGCTGCATCTGTAGTTATGACTTCAACAATTTTCAAATGGATTCTCGACCCTTATTCCGGGGTGCTCAATCGGATTTTTGTTGATTTTGGCTTCATTAGTGAACCAAGAGATTGGTTGGGAAATCCAACTGAAGCCATGATCTGGCTAATGGTTGTTGCCATATTTGTCTCAATTCCCTTCACCGCATTTGTCCTTCTTGCTGGACTCTCAACAATTCCAACAGAAATCATGGAAGCAGCTCGTGTTGATGGCGCCACAGCCTTGAAGGGTTATCGAGCAATTACATTCCCCCTTCTACAACCCGCATTATTGGTAGCTGCAGTCATAAATCTCATCAATGTTTTTAACTCATTTCCGATTATCTGGATCATGACTATGGGTGGACCCGGATATATGACAGATACAACCACCACTCTGGCATACAAGATTTCATTCCGCGATCAAAATATTGGTGCTTCAGCGTCAATGGCGAGTATTAATTTCGTCATAATCTTTATCTTTATATTGCTTTTCTTACGCGTTTCAAAGTGGAAGGAAGTCACAAAGTGACGGCTTTAAATCACAAGAAACGTTTTACCGGAAAAAGTGTTACGGTGATGATTTCAGGTTGGGTGCTTGCCCTTGTGTTTGGTCTGCCATACATCCACATGCTCATCACGGCCCTTAAACCCCTTGATGAAGTTCTAGCTATTCCCACAACATATACACCAACATCGTGGGCTTGGGATAATTTCACTGGAGTTTGGAAAGAAATTCCACTGGCAACATTCATTAAGAGCTCATTGATAATTTCTTTAGCTGCGACCCTCATTGTAATTTCAATAGCGATTCCAGCAGCTTATTACGCAGCAAGAAACAACTTCCGTGGCCGATCATTATTTCTATTACTTGTACTCACAACTCAGATGTTTTCACCGACGAGCCTTGTGGTGGGAATTTTCCGCGAAATTGTGAAGTTTAATCTCGTCGATACGTATCTATCTCTCATTTTAATTTATTCTGCATTTAATTTAGCTTTCTCCATTTGGATCCTCTCCAGTTTCTTTAAGAGCATCCCTGTAGAAATTGAAGAGGCAGCAGCGATAGATGGCTGCGGTCGTTTTAAAACGCTATTCAAAGTCGTCTTACCTCTTGCCCTTCCAGGGATTGTTACTGCTTTCATCTTCACTTTTATTGCGGCATGGAATGAATTCGTGATTGCTTTAACACTCACAAGTTCTCCTGAACGCGAACCTCTAACTGTTGGATTAACTTCACTAATTGGGCAATATCAGGTGCAGTGGAATTTCTTGTTTGCAGGTTCGCTCATAGCGATTGTTCCGGTTGTAATCCTCTTTATCTCTATTGAAAAATGGTTGGTGGGCGGCCTCACCGCGGGCAGTGTGAAATGAAGCGGGAAGATAGACTTTCACAAATTCTTGAGATTATTGCCAAAGACGGAGCTGCAGATGTGGAAGGCGTAGCTAGCCATCTCCGGGTTTCAACGGCAACAATTAGGCGCGACTTCGATGTTTTGGCTGAAAGACAACTTATCTCAAGAACCCATGGCGGAGCGGTTGCAACAAGTAGCTCCATTAATCTTCCGTTGAAATATAAAGCGGCGAAAAATAGTCATATCAAGCAATTGATTGCAAAAGAAGCGACAAAATACGTTGAGCGATATCAAGTGATTGGACTTAATGGAGGGACAACTACAACGGAAGTTGCGCGAGCACTATCAGCAGATCCAAAATTTTCTCCAACAGATGAGCAGCAACCAGCTCTCACCGTTGTGACGAACGCAGTGAATATTGCCGCGGAATTAACAGTAAGGCACCAGATAAAGATTATGGTTACAGGCGGTGTGGCTAGACCTCAATCTTTTGAATTGACAGGCCCTTATTCAGAACAGGTTCTCAACGAGGTCAACATTGATATTGCGATTTTAGGAGTGGAAGCAATCGATACACAGAGAGGCGCTTCTGCTAGACATGAAGATGAAGCACGCGTAAACCGGCAAATAGCATCGAGAGCAGAAAAATTAATGGTCGTGACTGATTCCTCGAAGTTTACAAAACGAGCATTTGCAAACATTGCCCCAATTAGTGAAATCGACATACTCATTACCGACTCTGGTCTTGAAAATAGATTCATAGAAGAATTGCGTGATTATGAAGTGGACGTTGTGATAGTCAAATGACTCAAAAACCCTCACTTGATTTAATTAGAAGTGCCAACGGAGCGGTAGGTGCCTTCAACGTGATATTGATAGAGCACGCCGAAGCATTGGTTGAGGCAGCAGAAATCGCGAATAAATCAATAGTCCTCCAAATAAGTGAAAACTGCGTTAAGTACCACGGCGCACTCAAGCCAATTGCTTTGGCAACAAAAGCCATAATTGAAAGCTCAAATGTTCCACTTTCGCTTCATCTAGACCATGCCGAAGAAGAGATCCTCATAAAGGAAGCGCTAGATCTAGGTTTTGACAGCATCATGTACGACGGATCGAAACTTCCCTATTTGGAAAATGTGGAAATGAGTAAAGAAATTACAAAATTGTGTAGGAGTTACAACGCAACTATCGAAGTTGAATTAGGAGAAGTAGGTGGTAAGGATGGAGTCCATGCACCAGGTGCGCGTACTAATCCAATAGAGGCTAAGAAATTTGTTGAAGAAACTGGTGTTGATTTACTTGCAGTTGCTGTTGGAACTTCACACGGCCAAGTCACAAGGAAAACTGATCTTGACTATTCACTAATCAAAGAACTTGCAAATACGGTACCAACTCCGTTGGTTTTACATGGATCCTCAGGTGTCAGTGATGAGAATTTAAAGAAAGCAGTACAGGCAGGGATGCGAAAAGTGAATATTGCGACGCACCTTAATCATGTCTTTACTGATGAAATCCGTGCGTTTTTCTCGAGCAATCCTGAAGTTGTAGATCCTCGAAAATATATAGATAAGGCAAGATCAGTTGTGGCTGAAGAGACATCACGCCTTATTGCCCTACTAGATAACTCGAAGGATTAAGAGACGCCTCTCAGTAGCGCGGAAGGCAACAATTTGGCTGCGTTCTCAACTATTTGATTTGATATTCCTAACTCAAGAGCATTTGAAACAGCTTTCTGCATTGTGAGAGTGCTGCCTGCTAACGAAAGACCATTTTCTAATCGAGCTGTACTGTCCTTGACAATCACTTTAAGTGAGCCAATCTGATAGTCACCGTCAGGCATGCCGGTTGCCGACATTGCGTCTGTGATAAGAACGGCGCGGGGTGCGGCAACTTCAAAGATAGTTTTGGTATCGATGCTATTTACGTGGTGACCGTCAAGAATTATTTCGAATGGAATGTTAGATTGATAAAGAATTGCAGTCGCAAAAGTCCTATCGCCATCAGACAATTTGCTCATGCCATTTGAGAAGTGCGTAACTAAACCCGCTCCAGCTTCAATAGCGCGCAATGCGTCGTCATAACTACCAGCGGAGTGACCTATAGCAGCAATGACCTTAGATTTAGACAAATAACTAATTATTGCGATTGCGTTATCAAGTTCGGGAGCAATCGTGATTATTTTGATGAATCCTCTACTGATATCGAGTAACATCTTTATCTCTTCTAATTCAGGCGCTTTAAGTAATTTAGGATTATGAGCTCCACAACGTGACTTTGCTAAATAAGGACCTTCAAGATGAATACCGGCGAGCGTTCCATCTTCACAAAAGGGAATCAGCCTAAGAATTTGCTGGCGGAGATCAGGAATAGATTCAGTCACCAAGCTTGCGATTAGTTGGGAAGTTCCATGGCTCTTATGAAACTGAACTGCTTTCAATATATTTTCGGGGTTAGGATCCGAGAAGTAGTAGCCAGCACCTCCGTGGCAATGAAGGTCTGTATAACCATTGACAACCTCATGCCCGCTCATTTACGGATTTTATTACGTTTTGGTCGATAGAAATGCGCGCTAAACTTCGCCTCAACTGGAGACGTCGCATAGCCCGGTCTAGTGCGCCTCACTGCTAATGAGGTTTTCCCGAAAGGGAATCGGAGGTTCAAATCCTCTCGTCTCCGCGTGACTGAATTTCATATCGCAATTGTCGGTGCTGGCCCTGCCGGATATTTTGCTGCACAGGCTCTACAAAATGCACAAACGGAAAACCTGAAATTTGCGATCGACATGATTGAGAAGCTCCCAACTCCGTGGGGTTTGGTAAGAAGCGGTGTTGCGCCAGATCATCCAAAAATCAAAACAGTTTCTAAAGTATTCGAAAAAATTGCAACCACTGATGGTTTTAGACTTTTTTGCAATGTTGAACTTGGAAAAGACATTTTGCTCAGCGAATTACAAGAGATGTATGACGCGGTTGTAATCGCAACGGGTTCAAGCCGAGGAAAGAAACTTGGAATTCCCGGAGAAGAACTACCTGGTTCACTTTCAGCCGCAGATTTTGTGCCTTGGTATAACGCCCATCCTGATTACACGGGAGTAGAAGTTGATTTGAGCCACGAAGAAGCAGTTGTGATTGGCGCTGGAAATGTTGCGATGGATGTAGCGCGCATGTTGGCACTTGAACCCCGCGAACTTGATTCCACAGACACCGCCGAGCATGCGCTAGAACACCTACATCAATCACTAGTTCGCAAAGTTCATATATGTGGCCGTCGTGGCCCTGAACATGCCGCCTTTACTTCGCCAGAACTTCGAGAACTACCGAAGCTTGAGCACACTGATGTCCATATTGATCAACACCAGATCCTTGCTGCCAAAGAACGCGCAGAATCCCAAGGCGAAGTACCCAAAGATGTGAAGTCAAACCTAGATGCAATGCTCGCGATTGCCGAGTCAGAAAAGAAGAAGCACGCTCGTTCTATGTATTTTCATTTTCTTGCTACACCGTTAGAAATCAAAGGAAATGGCAAAGTTGAAGAAGTCATCTTTGGAATTAATGAAGTTCGCGGAGACAAGGTTGTCGCAACAGGCGAAAACTTCTCCATAAAGTGTGGCTTAGTAGTGAGTGCAATTGGCTACGAAACAATTGAAATTAACGGTCTGCCATATGAATCAGGTCGCGTAATGAACCAAGATGGACGCATAACGGATACCAATATGTATGTAGTTGGTTGGGCAAAACGTGGACCATCTGGAGTAATTGGCACAAACAAGAGTGATTCAACAGATGTCATGAAGCTGCTCATCGAAGATCTTAAATCGCCAAAATCAACTTCTGACTTGGAGACCACACTCCAAGGCAAAGGCGTCATTCATGTTTCTCAAGGTCACTGGGAACGAATTAATGCGGTTGAGGTTGCTGCAGGTGAAGGGCGCGGGAAACCACGAGTTAAGTTTGTTAAGCGAGACGAGATGCTAGGACTTAAGTAAATCTCTCGCATCAGTAAGCATTTTGGGACATTTCCAACCTGGCGCAATATTTGGTTCAAAATGCCACCACTCATTCTTAAATATTCGACATAATCCAAATTTGTAACCGTTTAACTCCAGCCACTTCGCTGATTTCTGATCATTTGGATAATTAACATCAATAGCAAGCCCTAGCGGATGATGTGAATACTCTGGTGGCGCTACCCACTTTGCAGCTTTTGTATAACTTCCATACTTTTTAATCGCTTGTTGGAAGAGATAATTCTGTCGAGAATAACTCCGGTATCCAGATACTATTTTTAGGGAAATACCATCCTTCTTTGCTGCCGCTTGTGCTGCAAGAAAACGATAGTTAAGAGTCGAATCCAATTCACTTTTCGGAAGGAGCGAAGCAGGAATCGGACCAGCTCCTAAAGAAAACTCAAATTCTGTGCATCCCTTGATGACGTTTGAAACTCGAAGTTCGTAACTTTTCTGATCAGCGCACGTCAGTGGAATATCGACGGCGTTGGCATTTGTTAAAGGCGCGAAGAGGAGCGCGAATATCAGTACTGCGCGCTTCATATTCGGAGGGTAGCAGCGAAATTTGCCTCGTATTTTTTGGTGCTAATATTCGCGGGTTATTGCGCCCGTAGCTCAACGGATAGAGCATCTGACTACGGATCAGAAGGTTTGGGGTTCGAATCCCTACGGGCGCGCTCCGCTAAGAAATCTTCATTGTTACTGATGCGCCTTCAACACCCCATTTGTCTCCAGAAAGCGTTAGGACATATTCCATAGAGTAGGCATTTGATTGATTATCAATGATCCGAACTTTGAAAGAGAATAATTCACCATCTTTATCGCATGAAATAACTTGATAACTCTGCAAGTCCAAGAGCATCCCGTATTGAGAAACTATTATGGAAGCGAAGTCTTCTAAGGAATTTGCTCTTTTAAAACTATCTGACGCATACGAATAAGCCTGCTCGGGCTCCTCTTCCCCAAAAGCTTTGAGCTGTCCAACAATCCACTCTGAACCTCCTGTAA
>Ga0208783_10002518_pt1 | contig 10509 bp, 9 predicted proteins | sample DEB19_08_DNA_2_FD_184529 | JGI IMG/M metagenome (GOLD analysis project Ga0208783, IMG submission 184529) | Aqueous microbial communities from the Delaware River and Bay under freshwater to marine salinity gradient to study organic matter... | ecosystem: Environmental > Aquatic > Marine > Coastal... | reverse complement strand
GACATCGAGCAGCAGGTTGGCGAAATTCTCATCCGTCACCACCGCGCCATCCACGGCGATGACGAAGGTCTTCTCGCGGAAGCGCGGGATGTATTGGAGAATGCCGCGGAGGTCGGTGGGTTTCACTATGATGGGCGCTGGCGGTCGCGGCGTAAATAAGGGGCAAGGGCCGGACGGGATTCAACGAGAAACTTCGCCCGCCGCCAGACGCGCGAGCGCTCACTTGCCCAGCACCAATTTCAGGCCCGCGAGGAAGCGCTCATTCTCCGCCGGCGTCCCCACGCTCACGCGCAGCCACTCGGGCAACTGGTAGCCCGCCATCGGCCGCGTGATGACGCCGAGTATCTGCAGCTCGCTGAAGACACGCGCGCCGTCGCCGACGCGCAGGAGGATGAAGTTGCCCGCCGTCGGCACGAACTCGATGCCGAGCTGCTCGAAGGCGGTTTGCAGGTAGTTCACGCCGGCGAAGTTCGTCGCCCGGGTGCGGCGGACATGCTCGTCGTCGTCGAGCGCGGCGAGGGCGGCGGCTTGGGCGAGGCTGTTCAGGTTGAACGGCTGGCGGACCTTCTCAAACGCCGCGATCAATTCCGGTGTGCCGATGCCATAGCCGACGCGCGTGCCGGCCAAGCCGTAGATTTTCGAGAACGTCCGCATGAGCAGGAGGTTCGGCTTCGTGCCGCCGGTGATGAGCGGGATGAGGTTCACCGGGTCGTCGAGGAACTCGATGTAAGCCTCGTCCATGACGAGCAGGACGTGGGGTGGGACGTTGTTGACCAACTCCACCACCTCGGCGCGCGAGGCGAGGGTGCCGGTGGGGTTGTTCGGGTTCGCGACAAAGAGCACGCGCGTCTGCGGCGTGATGGCGCGGAGCATGGCTGGCAGGTCGTGGCCGAGGCCGCGCGCGGGGACGGTGATGAGGTTCGCGCCGGCCATCTTCGTGATGATGGGGTAGATGGCGAAGCAGTATTGCGAGACGACCACGTCCGTGCCGGGCGCCATGAGCGCGTGGCCGATGAACTCGATGATTTCGTTCGAGCCGTTGCCGAGGATGAGGTTGGCGGGCTCGACGCACAGCTTCTCGGCGAGGCGGCGCTTGAAGTAGAAGGCGTTGCCGTCCGGGTAGAGATGCACGCTGGCGGCGGCGGCTTGAATCGCGGCGAGCGCCTTGGGCGAAGGGCCGAGCGGGTTTTCGTTCGACGCGAGCTTGATGATGTAGCTGGCCGGCAAGCCAACTTCCCGCGCGACTTCCTCGATGGGACGGCCGGGCTGGTAGGTGGGAAGAGTGGCGAGGGTGGGGTTGAGAGGGAATGGTAAGGGCATGGGAAAGCGAATTAACGCAAAGACGCAAAGACGCGGAGGCGCAGAAGAAGGGAAAGAAGAGACGCGCTTGGCTCCCTCTCCCTTTGCGGAGCAAGAGGAGAGACTTGGGGTGAGGGGTTGGCCGCGTCGGCGTTGGTGGCCGCCCCCCTCATCCGGCCTCCGGCCACCTTCTCCCCTCGCTCCGCGAAGGGAGAAGGAAAGACGCCAGTTCTCGCGCCATGGATGCTCAATTGGGAGAAAGGCGCACCTGCTTGCACTGTCACTGTCATCGGCGAAGTTTTATTGATTGGGGAAGATGTCATTCTGCAAATCACGCTCCTCCCTCCGCTTCCAGAACGGAAAGAAGAGCAAACCATCATCGCTCTCCATCGTCCACATATCGTTCACTCGGTGGAATACCTGCCACCTGTAGTCTTTGCCGCCGCGGCGATGCACCTTGAGCTTGCAGGCTGCGGTGAGTCCAAAGACGAAGCAATTAAATGCCGATTCTCTGTCGGTGAACTCTTTGTGCCACCCCTCGAATCCAACTGTGTATTCATCTGCTAGCTCTACAACCCAGACCCGAAATCCAGATGGGCTTTGGGCGGGGATTCGCAGGAATCCATGGGCTACCTCGTGGGTAACTTGCGGATAATTCCCAAGCAATTCCTGAATGCGTGCGATTAGCATTTGAGGAGTTTCAGCCGTGAACAGAGTTACAGCGCCCCCACCAGCTTCGCCACGTCCACGTGCTGCGCGATGAGGTCGCGGATGACGGCGATTTTCTCGGCGTCGTCGGGGCGGGTTTTGACGATTATGTCGTGGACCTTGGAGGCGACTTCGTAGCTGTCCGCCTCGGCAAGCAGCACAGGGAAGTCGAGTTTGCGAATCACCTCCAGCGTGGCGGGGCTGGGGCGGAAATTGTCGGTGAGCACGAGGCCGCTCAGCGCTTCGGAAGGGTTCGCCTGCGACGCGGTGGCGGCGGCGAGCACGATGTCCTCGCGGTCGCCGGGGGTGATGACCAGCGTGCCGCGCCGGAAGTGCTTGGCCATGTTTTGCGCGCCCATCGCGCCGACGACGATGTCCTCGACTAGGTTGGTGAGGCGCTTGCGGGCGTTGAGCACCTCGGCGGACAATTCGTCGCGAATGGTCGCGAGCGTGGGCTTCACGAGGATGGGCTGGAGCGGCAGCACGCCGAGCAGCTCAAGGCCTTTCCGTTTGAGGCCCTTGCGCGTGAACTCGGCGATGTATTCCAGCTTGTCCGGCAAAACTTTGTTGACGATGACGCCGATGATTTCGACGCCGTGCTTCTCGAAAAGAGCTTGGTTCAACGCGACCTCGTCCACGGGCTTGCCGATGCCGCCGCGGGTGACGATGACGACCTTCGCGCCGAGCACCTTGGCGACCTGCGCGTTGGACAAGTCGAACACCGCGCCGACGCCCGCGTGGCCGGAGCCCTCGCAAAGCACGAAGTCCTTCTCCCACGCGACGCGGTCGAAGGATTTCTGGATGCGGCGCACCAGCGCGTCGTTGCTGGTTTCGGAGAGATACTTGCGCGTGAAGTCCGGCTCGACGGCGATGGGGCTCATGTCCACAAGCGGGCAGTTGAGCTTGTAAACGGCGTCCATGAGCACCGTGTCCTCGTCAATCTTCTGCTCGGCGATTTCCACGAAGCGCTGGCCCACGGGCTTTATGTAGCCGATGCGCGGGAACTGGTTCTGCAAGGCGGAGAGCAGGCCAAGCGAGGTGGTGGTCTTGCCGTCGTTCTGCCGGGTGGCGGCGATGAAGACGCGGGGGGTGATGATGTTCATACGAAAGGCGACAAACCGAAATCAGCCCAAAGCGACGTGTGCCCCCGCGTCGGGATACAGCAGGCGATACTCAATGGCCTGCAAGCCGACGATGGCTGCCACGCCGAGGATGTCATGCGCGCTGGCACCGCGGGAGATTTCCGCCACCGGCATGTCGAGGCCGAGCAAGATCTGGCCGTAGGCGTTGGCGCGGGCGACGTGCTGGACGAGCTTGCTGGAGATGTTGCCGGAGTTGAGGTCGGGGAAGACCAGCACGTTCGCGTTGCCGGCCACCTGGCTTTCCGGAACTTTGCGCGAGGCGATTTCTGGCACCAGCGCGGCGTCCACCTGCAACTCGCCGTCGAAGTCGGCTTCGAGCGCGCGTTGAGTTGCACGCTGCTTGGCCAATGCGGTCGCGGCCTCCATCTTCTGGGCGGAAGGATGGTTCGCGCTGCCCTTGGTGGAGAAGGACAGCAGGGCCACCCGGGGCCGCACGCCCAGCAACTGCCGCGCGAGGAACGCGCTGGCCACCGCGATGTCCGCGAGCTGGTCCACCGTCGGCTCAGGAATCACGCCACAGTCCGCCATGAGCATCGCGCCTTGATGACCGAAGCGCGTGTCCTCGACCTCCAGCACCATGCAGCTCGACGCCGAGCTATAGCCGGGCGCGAGGCGGATGATTTGGAAGACGGGCCGCAACACGCTGCCGGACGCTTCGCTCGCGCCGGACACGAGGCCGTCCGCCTGGCGCATCGCCACCATCATCGCGCCGAAATAGTTCTGCTTGCGCATGGCGTCGAGCGCCTCCGCGTGCTGGATGCCTTTCGCCTGCCGGAGCCGGGCATAGACCTTCGCAAAGCCGTCGAGTTCCTCGCTCTCCTCCGGGTTGATGATGCGGATGCCGGCGAGGGAAAGGTTCAGCGCCTCGGCGGCGCGTTTGATGCGCGTGCGGTCGCCGAGCAGGATGGGCGCACCAAGCTGGAGCGAGCAGAACTGCCGCGCCGCCTGCAACACGCGCGGCTCGGTGCCTTCGGGGAAAACAATCCGCTTCGGGTGCCGTTGCAGCCGCTCGATGACGCTGCCGATGAAACGCATGCCCGCTTGTTAGCTGACGCGGGTTTTAACTGCAACCGGCAACTCGGTCAGATGCGGCCGACGCGGGTGAATGGTTGGAGTTGCCGGTTGAATTGCAGCCCGGTGTCCGCGTAGCCTGCTGTCCTGTTCAGCAGCCGCATGAAGTCCGTCATGAAACCCCTTGCCTTGGCCGCCGCCTTCTTCATCAGTGTCCTCACCCTGCCCGCCCAGCCGAAGGATCCTTTCCCGTTGTGGGCCAAGGACACGCCCGGAACGCTCGGCACGGACCCGGTGAAGGACATTCCCACGTTGACGCCGTATTACCCGGCGGCGGACAAGGCCACCGGGGCCGCAGTCATCATCTGCCCGGGCGGCGGCTATGGTGGACTGGCCGGCCATGAAGGCAGGGACTATGCGCTTTTCCTCAATCAACACGGCATCGCCGGGTTTGTGCTCAAGTATCGGCTGGGTTCGGCGGGTTATCGCCATCCCGTGATGATGGGTGACGTGAACCGCGCGGTCCGCTACGTCCGCGCCCAGGCCGCCGCCTGGAAGCTGGACCCCAAGCGCATCGGCGTCATGGGCAGCAGCGCCGGCGGGCACCTCGCCTCCACCGCCGTGACGCACTTTGATGCGGGCCAAGCCGAGGCAGCCGACGCCATCGACCGGGCCAGCAGCCGGCCCGACTTGGGCATCCTTTGCTACCCGGTGATCTCGATGGGGCCGCTCACGCATGGCGGGTCGAAGAACAACCTGCTGGGCAAGGAGCCGTCCGAGGCGTTGGTGAAGCTGCTCTCCAACGAGCTGCAAGTCACCCGCGACACGCCGCCGTGCTTCATCTGGCACACGTGGGAGGACAAGGCGGTGAAAGTGGAGAATGCGTTGGAGTTCGCCGCCGCGCTGCAACGCAACGGCGTGCCGTTCGATCTGCACATTTACCAGAAGGGGGCGCATGGCCTGGGCTTGGGCGTTAAAGGCTGGGAGCCGGACAAAATGCCAGTGACAGCCCTGCATCCCTGGACGCACGATCTGGCGGTCTGGCTCAAGGTGCAGGGATTTGCCCGGTAGGTCCTCGGGGATTCCCCGGGGCGCTTTTCGGTTTGAACACGGTGGGCCGTCGGACAACTATCTGCCTGAACATTCCGGGACGAGCCCCAGATTGCCCCAGTTTGGGGACACACAGCGATGCCAAGAATCTTAATCGTAGATGATGACGCCCAGTTGCGTTCGACCATCAGCATGGTGCTTAAGCTGAAGGGCTACGACGTGATCGATGCGGACAACGGCGCCACCGCGCTCAAGCTGGCCCGGGCGGCCCTCCCTGACCTCGTCATCAGCGACATCAACATGCCGCAGGCCGACGGTTACTCTGCGCTCACGGAACTCCGCAAGGATCCCCTCACCGCGGCCATCCCGCTCATCTTGATGACCGGGGAGGTGGAGCAGAACACCATGCGCAAGGGCATGGATCTCGGGGCGGATGACTACCTCCACAAGCCCTTCGCCATGAGCGCGCTGCTCAAGGCGGTCGAAGCCCGGATCAAGAAGCGCGAGGTCCTCCGCCAGAGCGCGGAAAAGAAGCTCGCCGAGCTGCGGGCCAACCTCAGCCTCATGCTCCCGCACGAGCTCAACACGCCGCTGGTGGGCATCTTGGGCTACGGGGAGATCATCAGCAATTGCGCGGACACGCTCCAGCCCGCCGAGCTGGCGGAGATGGGCCGGAACATCCTGGAGTCCGGCCAGCGGTTGCAGCGGCTGGTGCAGAACTTCCTCATCTATTCCCAGTTGGAGCTCCTGCGCGCGGATGACAGCGAGGTCCAGGCCATGCGGGCCAAGCGCGTGGAAGACGTGCATGAGACGCTGACCTTGGTGGCCCGCACGAAGGCCCAAGCATTGAACCGCCTCAATGATTTGCTGGCCGACATCTGCTATGCCAGCGCGGCCATTGCGGACGACTTGCTGGCCAAGATCGTGGAGGAGTTGCTGGGCAACGCTTTCAAGTTCTCCAAGCCGGGCACGCCCGTCGGGCTGACGGCCACCACGGAAGGCAAGTTTCTGAAAGTCGTGATCACCGACCGGGGCCGCGGGATGAAGGTCGAGCACCTCAGCAACATCGACGCCTACGTTCAGTTTGACCGGCGCCGTCACGAGCAGCAGGGCACCGGCCTGGGCTTGGTGATTGCCAAACGCCTGACTGAAATGCATGGTGGCACCCTCAACTTGGACAGCACGGAGGGAGCGGGCACCACGGTGACCATCCGCCTGCCGCTGGCTGCCAGTTGATAGCTGACCGCCCCAGGCTCCATGCACGCCGGCAAGCACATCCTCATCGTTGAAGATGATCCCATCATTGCCGATTTATATCAGCGCAAGCTAACGGCGGAGCGTTTCGTCGTGGAGCTGGCCGGCGATGGGGCCACCGCGATCGAGTCCCTCAAAGCGCGTCGGCCGGACATTGTTTTGCTGGACCTGCTTCTGCCCCAGATCAACGGGATCGAAGTGCTGAAGTTCGTCCGCTCCACCCCCGGTTTGCAGACGCTGCCTGTGGTTGTCTTCACCAACTCCTACTTGGGCGATCTGGTGCAGTCCGCCTGGAAGGCCGGGGCCAACAAGTGTCTTACCAAGGCCATCTGCACCCCGCGACAGGTCGTGGGCGTGGTCTGTGCCACCCTGACCGAAACCGCCGCCAAACCGGCAGCCTCCGCGGAGAAGCTGGCGGAGCCTGCCGCACCCCGCACCCTGCCTGCCACCTCCTCAGTCCCCGTGGCCGACGCTGGGCCGGAGTCCGTCATGGAGCACGAGATGCGGCGGCAATTTGTCAGCAGTTCACCGCAACTGCTCGCGGAAGTCCGCCAGCGGCTGCAGGCCGTGGTGAAGAGCGAGGCCGACGCCGCCTACCTGCGCTGGCTGGAGGAGCGTGCGCAGTTGCTCGGCGAGATGTATCGCACCCTGCACTCGCTCACCGGCAAGGCGGGGGTCGCCGGCTTCCGGCAGTGCGCCCAGTTCTCCAGCGCGCTGGAGGCCTTCCTGCGCGAACTGCATCAGGCTCCGCAAAACGCCAACTCCTCCTCGCTGCGCACCTTCGCCCACGCGGTGGATCTGCTCGCCCGGCTGCTGGACGCGGAAGGCCGCACCGACCACGACAGCAGCGTGGTGCCGCTGGCGCTCATCGTGGACGACGAGGTGTTCTCGCGGCGCTCGATCATTTCCGGCCTGGAGAAGGCCGGCATCGCCTACGTCAGCCTGGAAAACCCGGTGGAGGCCCTGGAGATGCTGCAACGGCAGCGTTTTGATTTGGTGATTCTGGACATCGACATGCCCGAGATGGACGGCTTCACCCTCTGCCAGAAGCTCCGGCAGTTGCCCGACTATGCCCGCACCCCGGTGGTCTTCGTCACGGGCATGAACGACTTTCAAGCCCGCGCCCGCTCCTCGCTGGCCGGCGGTAATGACATCATTGCCAAACCCTTTCTGCCCATCGAGCTGGCCATCAAATCATTGACGCACATGTATAAAGCCCGGTTAGTCTCTCCCGAGAAGGGGCCCGGAGCGCCTGCCGCATGACGGCTTGGCAACAGCAGCGGCGGGCGGCATGACCCAAGAGCAACTGGATACCGATGAAAAAAGTCCTCATTGTCGAAGATGACGCCATCATCGCGAATATCTACCAGCGCAAGCTGCAGATGGACGGCTTCCAAGTTCAGCACGCCGCCGACGGCGAGCTGGCCATGGAGATGATCAAGAGCAACCTCCCCTCCATTGTGCTGCTGGACCTCCAACTGCCCAAGGCCAACGGCATTGAGGTCTTGAAGTTCATCCGCAGCCGGGAGGAGTCGAAAGTCTTGCCGGTCGTCGTCTTCACCAACTCCTACCTCGGCTCTCTGGTCCAGTCCGCCTGGAAAGCCGGCGCCAACAAGTGTTTGACCAAGGCCATCTGCACGCCCAAGCAGGTGTCCGACGTCCTCAAAGCCACCTTGGCCGGGGAAGAATCCGCCGGGGGTCCGCCTGAGGAGCATGCGTCCATCGTGATGCCGACCGCGCCTGCGGCGGCCAGTCCAGCTCCGGGTGCCGATGCCGGTCCCATCAAGATGGCGTCGCTTCCGTCAGCTCCCAAGGCCCCGGCCCCGGCCTCCAAGTCCGAGGAAACTCCCCTGCTCAGCGGCCTGCTGAAGATGACTTCCCAGCCCAAGCCCGCAGGCCGGACTTTGCAGGTGCCGCGCTCGATCGCCGCGAATCCGCCCGCCCCGGCGGCTGCGCCGCTGAAGCTGGTTGGCGAGCCCGGCCCGGCCCCGGCCCAACCTGCCTCGGGTTCGGGTGCCATCAAGTTCGGGGGTCTGCCGTTGCCCGGCGCATTGGCCGTGCCCGGCACTGCTGGCACCGCCCCGGGACCGGCCGAGCCGTATGTCGCGCCCAGCGAGCAAAACCTCATCGAGGTTGAGCAGAACTTCCAACATGAGCTGCGCCGGGGTTTTGCGGAAAGCCTGCCCCAGGCGATTGGCTACATGCGGCAGCGGCTGCAGGCCTTCATCAAGAACGAGAACGACACCGGCAACCTCCGCTGGATGGAGGAGCGCAGCGCGCTGCTCTTCGACATGTATCGCAAGGCCCACTCCCTGAGCAGCGGCGCGGGCGTGGCCGGCTGCACCACCATCGCCCGGATTTCCGCTGCTTTTGAAGCCTTGCTCACCGAGCTATACGAGAACGCCAAGAACATCACCGCCTCCACCACCCGGAGCATCGCCCACACCGTGGACATTCTCGGCATGCTGGCCGAAAACGTGGACGCGGCGGAAAACGTCCGGTTCGACACCATGAGCGTGCTGGTGGTGGACGATGAGGCGCTCTCCCGCCGCGCGGTCATGCGCGGCCTCGAAAAAGCCGAGCTCAAGTCCACCGACGTGGCCGACCCCATCGCCGCCCTCGAACTGTGCAAACAGAACTCGTTCGACCTCATCTTTCTGGACATCGACATGCCGGGGATGAACGGGTTTGACCTCTGCAAACAAATCCGCGCGCTCCCGCATCATGCCAAGACGCCCGTGGTCTTTGTCACTGGGCTCACCGACTTTGCGAGCCGCGCCAAGTCCACCATCAGCGGCGGGAACGATCTCATCGGCAAGCCCTTCCTCATGATGGAGCTGGCCGTCAAATCCCTGACCTTCCTGATGAAGGCCCGGCTTCCCATCGCTCCCAAAGCCGCCTGATTTGATCGCGTGCCGGACCGAAGTCCGGTTTTTACTCGCGCAGCGTTTGCACCAGGCCGGCCAAGGCGGCCGAGATTCGCGGGGTCTCCTCCGCTTCCAGCTTCTCTCCGCCTGTCACCCATGGGAGCAAGGTGTGCGGTAGTTTGGGGAAGTGCGCTTGAAGCAGTTCGGGATTCCACCGCGCCGCCGGCCCCGCGCCACGCACAGCAGCGAACACCACCTGCGCTTTGGACCGGGCGCGGTCCGGCAATGCCTCAATGACCAGTCGTGCCTGGTTTACCGCTCCCAGCCGATTGGGCACCACCACCACGGGAATCGCGTTCAGCTCCCGGACCAGATCCCGTGTGTCAAAGCCCTCGCCCAGCGGGCTCAACAACCCGCCGGCTCCTTCCACCAAGACCAGCTCGTGAGCACGCGACACGGTGCGCATCCAAGTCATGACTTGGTTCAGTTGGATGCGTCGGCCTGCCTGCTGCGCCGCCAGCACCGGGGCCAGCGCGGCGGGGAAATGCCACGGATTGACCTCGTCCTGATCGAGTGCCCGTCCGTTCGCCCGGTGCAGCGCCCGGGCATCCGCCCGTCCGCCGGAGCAGATGGGTTTGAGGGCCACCGCGTTGGCTCCCTCGGCGCGCAACTGTCGCGTCAGCCAGGCGGTAAGCACCGTCTTGCCCACGCCCGTGTCACTGCCGGTAATGACCACAAATCGCGGTTGGCGGCGTTTAGGCATAATTCAAAACTTCGCTTTGATCCCTCGGATGGCCGTGCCCAGCACCGGCACATGCTCATACACGCCCGCTGTGCTGTCCCAGAAATCCTGGTGCAGCACCACCCGGCCCTGGGCATCGAAGCGCAGCAAGGTGATGCCGATGGTGCGGATGGTCTCGCCCGGGCGGAGCTTCTTGAGCCGCGTGTCCATCACCCAGCGGAAGTAGTAATTCCCGCCGGACTCCGCCACGTCCTCGAACTTCACCGTCACGCTCTCGGCCTGCCGCACGGTGGCGAGGAAGTAATCCTCAATGGCCGCCGCGCTGTTCAGCGACTTGAGTGTGTCATTCAGATAAGCCTCCGGCGCATAAACCTGCCGCGTCTGCTGGCGCACGGAGTCTTCGGTCATCGTCACGAAGAAATCCTTCACGCGCTGC
>Ga0208783_10002515_pt1 | contig 10515 bp, 15 predicted proteins | sample DEB19_08_DNA_2_FD_184529 | JGI IMG/M metagenome (GOLD analysis project Ga0208783, IMG submission 184529) | Aqueous microbial communities from the Delaware River and Bay under freshwater to marine salinity gradient to study organic matter... | ecosystem: Environmental > Aquatic > Marine >... | reverse complement strand
CGACGTCCTCCGACGGGACGTGGCGGACCTCGATCGGGAGCAGGCCGGCCGTGGCCCATTCCGCGCTCGTGCCCTGGTCGTCGAGGTCGAGCAGGATCGTCCGACGCTTCCGGCCGAGAGCCGAGGCGATGTTCACCGCGAGCGTCGACTTGCCGACGCCGCCCTTCAGACCACCGACCGCCACCACCGCCACGGCCGGGCCTTACCATGTCCGACCGTTGCGAAACCACACCGGGCCGGAACTTATAGCGGTTTGAATTATCAATCCCAACCGGGTAGGAGGTGCGCCCGTCGGCCCGACCGCGGCAGGTGCCGCGTGGGTGGCCGCTCGAGGAGGAGGGCAACGATGGACGAACCGCGGGAGTACCCGACGGACTTCTCGTTGATCTGCGCGGCGATCCTGACCTCTGCGGTCGCCGACATCTGCGGCAGGCCGGTCGCCGAGGTCCGACGCCGTGGGCTCGACTGGGCGCTCGCGGACCGCCGGGAGCCTCGCACGCGACCGGAGCGTGCGGCAGCAGCATCGGCGAGGGCGTGGCTCCTGGGTGCGCCTGGCGTCGTTTCCGCCGAGGAGGCGTGCGACGCCGTGGGCGTCAGGCGCGAGAAGGTGGTGTCGATCCTGCTCGGCGAGACGGCACCGGCACAGCGGGCCGCGTGAGACCGCTTGATCTATGGGTGGGCGTTGTGGGATGGTGCGTCGGGGATGATGTGGTGGCAGCGGTGAAGAAGCAGCGGCAGACGCCGCGCGACGAGGTCTTGTCGGACGCTCGTCGAGTCGCGGATCTCGCGCGACGTGGCTTCCTGCGGATCAACGTCAATCGCCTGTCGAGCAGCATCGACGGCGTGGCGCGAATCACTCTCAACCGCTGGCTCGCCGGGCAGTCCGTCTCGCCCGAGAGCGAGACCATCCTCCGTCGGCACTTCGGGCTTCCGGCCCGTACTTCCAGCGCCCACGAGGCCGAAATGTCGTGACTCTGACGCAAAACGACCCGCGAGAGGTTGCCGCCTCCGCGGGTCGTAAAACCGAAACCGTATGCACCGGGTCTACCCGACGTGCGCCCGCCTCGTCAAGTTCCGAGGCCACGGCCGAGGAGCGCGCGGTGCCCACGCTGGCCGAGCGTGCCGCTGCCGTCCGCGACTACCTGCGGACCCCAGAGGCGTTCCGGCTGGAGGGCTTCCGCCGGTCTGCCGGTGGCTGGCTCGGACCCTGCCCGCTGCACGAGGACGCGAGCCCGTCGTGCTCGATGCGGTCCTACGACGACGGCATCGGCTGGACGTGCTTTGCCGGCTGCGGGAAGGGCGACGCGCTCGAGCTCGTCGCCAGGATGCACGCGCTCGACACGCGCGGCACGGACTTCGCGCGCGTCGTCGAGATCGCCGAGAGCCTCGCAGGCATCACGCCGGGTAGGGCACCGAGGCCGGTCCGCGTGCGCGCACCCAAGCCCGAGCGTGTTCGACTCGATGCACACGAAGTCGCCGCGCTCTGGGCCTCCTGCGTGCCCGTCGACCAGGACGACGAGGTCGCCGCATGGGTCCGCTCGCGTGGGATCGACCTCGCCCACCTCGTCGATCGCGACCTCGCCCGCGCCCTGCCGCGCGACGCGAAGGTGCCGTCCTGGGCGACCTACGGCAGGCCGTGGACCGTGACCGGGCACCGGCTCGTGGTGCCGACCTACGACGCCACGGGCAGGATGGCTTCTTGCCAGGCGCGCGCGATCGTCCAGCACCGAGCGAAGGCCGTATGGCCGAAGTCTCCGACGCCGGAGACGCTCGTCGCCGTCGGCATCTTCGCCGACCGGCTCGGTCGGACGATGCTCGAGACGGGCGTGCCCGACTGGTGGAGCGGACCCTTCAAGGTCGAGCTCGTCGAGGGCGTGCCCGACTTCCTCACCGACGCCACCCACTTCGACGACGAGAGGGAAGCACCGGCCGTGCTCGGGTTCGTGTCGGGAGTATGGACGCGAGAGTTCGCCGACCGCATCCCGGACGGCTCGGAAATCATCATCTGGGAGCACCGGGACAGCTCGGGCACCAAGTTCACCGACCACATCTTGCACACGATGAAGGGACGGCGCGTCGATGTTCGCGTCGTCGATGGGTGGAGCGATGGAAACTGACTTGAACAGCGCGCACGCGAAGGGTGGGCGTCGGCGAGTCGCGGACCTCCGAAAGGGCGCGAAGTTGCGGGCGGTCCCACCGGCGGACGACGCGACCTCGACGGCAGAGGCCGAGCAGAGGCCGCGATCGAAGCGCGGTGCCGTCCCGATCGTCGTGGAGCAGCCCGAGTACAAGGTCAACGACGCCGCGGCCGAGGCGCTGAAGAACGACATCGAGTTGTACCAGCGCGCCGGCGCGCTCGTGCGCGTTGTTCGCGCCGGCCGCTCTCCGCTCATCGACCGGCCGACCGGCGCACCTCGCATCGAGCAGATCGAGGCGGCAACGCTTCGGGACCGGCTCTCGCGAGCGTGCGACTTCTTCCGTCGAGAGCACCCGAGGGACACCGACAAGTCGAAGAAGACCGAGGACACCGGCGAGGCCGAGGTCGAGGTCGAGCCCGAGAACGCGGGCGACAAGAAGCCCAAGAAGGCACGGTGGACGCTTACCTCTCCACCGCGGTTCACCGTCGCCGCGGTCCTCGCGCGTGGCTCGTGGCCGTGTCGCTACCTGGAGGGCGTCGTCGATGAACCAGTCATCCGACCCGACGGGTCGATCCTCGACCGACCCGGCTACGACGACGCGACGGGCCTCCTGCTCACCGACAACCACCTCCGGTCGATTCCCAGCAATCCGACCAGCGACGAGCTCGCGGACGCGGTCGTCCACCTCGTCGACGTCGTCCGCGACTTCCCGTTCGCGAAGGACGGCGACCTCGCCGAAGGTGGCATCTCCGCGCACGTCTCGGCGTGGGTTGCCCTGGTACTCACGCCGTTCGCTCGGTTCGCGATCAACGGACCGACTCCGCTCTTTCTGATCGAGGCCAACGTGCGAGGAGCAGGCAAGTCCCTGCTCGCGGACGTGGCTGCCATCATCGCAACGGGCCGGCCGGCAGCGCGGAGCGCGTTCCCGACCGGCCGGAATGGCGACGAGGAGCTCCGCAAGGTCATCACGGCAATCGCCCTCGCCGGCGACCGCTTCGCGTTGTTCGACAACGTCACGACGACCATCGGAGGTGCCACGCTCGAGCTTGCTTTGACCGGCGCCACCTGGCGCGACCGACTGCTCGGCAAGAACGAGATGACGGCAGAGTTGCCGCTTCGGGCGGTCTTCTGCGCCACGGGCAACAACGCATCGCTCGGCGACGACTCCGCTCGTCGTGTCCTGCCGATCCGCCTCGAGTCCGACATGGAGAACCCGGAAGAGCGGTCCGAGTTCACCATCGACGACATCCGTGAGCACGTCATGCGCGAGCGTCTGAAGCTCGCGGCCTGTGCCCTGACCATCCTGCGTGCGTACTTTGCCGCCGGACGACCGAAGGCAGGGTTGAAGTCCTGGGGGTCGTTCGAGGCGTGGTCGGAGGTCGTGCGCGAGGCGATCGTCTTCGCCGGCCTGCCTGACCCGGTGAACACTCGCGCGTCGATCTCGACGACCTCGACCGAGGCCGAAGGGCTCCACGCCTTCGTGCCCGGACTACAGGAGTTCGCGAAGACCGATCCGGCGACCGTCGCCGACGGTGGGTGGTTCCGCGCTGCTCACGTCGTCGAGCGTCTCAGGAAGACCCAAGACGCCCAGGGCGAGGAGGGTCCGCCGTTCGCTCGACTGCGCGAAGGTCTCGACGTGCTGCTCGGAGACCGGAAGCTTGACGCGGCGAGTCTAGGAAGACTCCTGCGAAGTCTCCGCGGTCGGAAAGTGGACGGCCGGCAGGTCGAACGAGAGGCGACAAAAGCACCGATTGCGCGATGGACCGTTCGCTAGCGCGATTTATCCCTAGTCGAAAAACCCTTGATTTTCCTCGAAATCACCTCCGGCGACTAGGGATAATCGGGATAATGTCTCGTCGTGGTGAAAACATCATCGAAAGAGAAACAGGAAGGAGGAATATGACACCGGAATACACCGGGACCGGCACTTATCCCTTTTAACCCTAGGATCCCTAGTCGGACGACCTTCGACTCGCCGCTCTCGTTGATCTCCGACCGCCATAATCGGCGCAGGACGCACGATCGGGCGGTGGGTGGTGCCACGGTGCCAACCGAGACGATCGTCGCTCCTAGGGCTGTTTCCGGTCGAAATAGGGCATGGTGCCCGTTTCGCCTTCTCTCGCAACGTCCATAGTCCACGGAGAGCCGTCAAAATGGCTCTCGCGCCTCACCGTCGACTTGCCGCCTTCCGTCGTGAAGCCGGCACCTTGTCGCTCCACCTCGCTGCACCCGGCCTGCCTGACGCCGAGGGCATGACGCCTGCCGTCGTCCTGGTCGAACGTGGCTCGCGCGGTCTGCACGAGGTCACGATCCACGCCCACGAGCTCCCGCGCGTCGCGCGTCTGCTCGCTGACGCACAACGCCTACTCGCTGCCGCCGACCCGGCACCGGACCCGGCCGCGGTGATCTCGCGACGCACCCATCGCGCCTACCTCGAGCGGAAGGCCGCGACCGGCGACGCGATCGCTTGCGAGGCGCTCGCCGACCTCAACGAGGCCGAGCGTGAGTAGGCACTACACGACGACGAGGGCTCGCGGTCTCGCGCCCTGGTCGCCGAAACGGAAGACGGTGGCTCTGCTCGCCCAGGTCGGCGAAGTCCTCGACGAGTACCGCGACCACCTGCCGCTAACCTGCCGGCAGATCTTCTACCGGCTCGTTGGGAAGTACGGCTACGACAAGACGGAGCAAGCCTACTGCCGGCTACTGGAGACGTTGAACCGCGCGCGTCGAGCCAAGCTCGTTTCGTTCAAGGCCATCCGCGACGACGGCGTCGTGGTCAACGCGCCGGGTGGTTTCTACGACAAGGCGGACTTCATTGCCGCCGTGCGTCGGTCGGCCGATGCCTATCGGCGCGACCGCCTCGCCGAGCAGTCGGTCGCCGTCGAGGTCTGGGTGGAGGCCGGCGGCATGGTGCCGCAGGCCGCGCGCGTGGCGCACTTCTACGGCATCCCGGTCTACTCGTCGGGTGGCTTCGACTCGCTCACGACGAAGCACGACGCGGCAGAGCGATTCATCGACCGCGTGACGCCGACTGTCGTCCTGCACCTTGGCGATATGGACCCGTCCGGGTTGTCGATCTTCGACTCGGCAGAGGAGGACGTGTCGCGACTCGCCGCCGACCTCTCCGGCATCGAGGACGTGTCGGACCTCGTCGAGTTCCGGCGCGTCGCAGTCACGCCAGAGCAGGTCGAGCGGTACGGGCTCGAGACGGCACCACCGAAGCGGACCGACCGCCGCGGTAACTGGACCGGCGGCACCGTCCAGCTCGAGGCGCTCGCGCCCGACGACCTCGCTCGCGAACTGCGCGACGCGATCCACGACGTGATCGACCTCGATGCGCTCGAGGTCACGATTGAGGACGAGGAGCGCGAGCGCGTCGAGCTCGTGGAGCAATTCGCCGCCGCCGGCTGACGGCGACACACGACCGAAGAACGCGGCCACGGTGGCCGCCTCAACCGGGCCGGAGCCCGAGAAGGACGAAGAGAACATGGAGCAGCAGAGATTTGAGGACGGAGAGAACTGGGCGAGAAAAGCGGACTACTCGTTTCCCGAGGTCCGCTACAACATCAAGGTCGAGCCGATGCTTCGGCAGCTCGCCAACGGCTGGGTGACGCGAAACCGCTACGACGCGGAATGTCTCAATTCGCCGATCCTGTTCGCGGCCGACATCGACTTCCGCACCGACGACGACACGATCGCGAGCCGCGACATCGTGCGGGAGGTCTTCTACTCCTACGGCATGACCAGCAAGATCACGATCGAGCCGCTCCGCATGGTCGAGACCAGGCTCCGCGAGGTGATCGCCGACCCGGTCGGCAACGAGATGCGCGAACACGCCGCGTATCGCGCGAGAAAGGGCACCATCGAAGACATTGCCAGGGAGATGGCTATCGACTGCCAGCGCGGAGACCCGGCAGTCGCTCTCCTCCTTCTCGAGCGGCTCGGCTACTTCAACCGGCTAGGCTTCCGGCTCTATGAGTCGAGGAACGGCTTTCGAGTCATCTGCTCCTCGACGGTCTTCGGGCTCCGCACCGACGCCGAGAAGGCCGTCGCCGGCCACCTTCAAAAGCGCCTCTTCTGCGACCACGCGTATCGGTACATCTGCGCCGAGCAGGGTCTCTTTCGCCTGCGACTCACGCCCAAGCCGTGGCGCACCTGCGACGGCACGGGAAGAGCTGCCAGGTACATCGGAACCTACGGGTCGGAGGAGATCGAGCCGCGACTCGCGGAGCTCATCGCCGAGCACGACCGGGTTGCGTGCGTCGACCCGTCCGGCGGATCCGAGACGTGGCTCGCGTGAGCACCGCTCGCTACGCCGCTCGTCGCCTCCTGGTGTCGCCGAGTGGGTGCCGGCGCGCGGTCGTCGAACTGCGAGCCGCTCGCTCGATCCTGGCGCGAAGGTCGCTGACTTCGATGCCCAGAACATCGGCCACGACCTCGATCGAGAAGGCCGGACCCGGCTCGGGCTCGTTGCCTGCGAGCCACGCGAGCGCGTCCGGGTCGCCGCGGCGGATGTCGTTCACCGCCACGGCGACGATCGCACCCACGAGCGCGAGCTCTGGCGAAGCCGCACGCACCGAGACCGGGCCGTCGCTCGGGTCGTCGGGACACAGGTGCGCGAGAGCGTCGTCCGAGATCCAGCCATACGGCAGCGGACCTGCATCACCACCACCACCGCGCACCTCTCCAGAGTACCGACACCGGCGCTAAATCGTAGCGTTTTCGCTGGCTGTTTCGCGCGCTTCGGCGCATAATCCACAAGAGCCCACCGCCCAGAGTCCACGCTTTAGGTTTCACCATGAAGCCGCTCCCATCGAGTTGGCCCTATGTGCCGACTCCACCGGCTCGCGCCCGCAAGCGCACGTCGCCCGCCTCGCCGCCTCCGGTCTACCAGCGCTCGAACACGTCGAACGCCGCGACCCGTGCCGACTGGATCGCGCTAGCGCGCTCGGTCGCCGCCACGCTCTCGGTGCTGAAGGGCAAGCCGTACGAGGTGCGCTCGTGATCTTCTACCTACGAGAGGGCGACAAGGAGCCACGCCGCGGCCTTTGCGAGCGCGTCGACTGGCCCGATGACATGATTTTCACGATCCGTGAACCGAGCGGTGCCCTGCTCGAGCCAGGCACCGAGGTCCGCGTCGTCGGTCTCGACCCGCTCGACCACTCGCGGATCGCTCAGTCGCGATTGGTCTTCGTTGGCGGTCTGCCGACGCCACGGGCTGACGACGGCTCGAGGTGGCTGCGCGAGCAGTTGGCTCGGGAACGGTAGGAGGTTCACGATGCCCAGGGCGAAGACCGGGACGACCGCCCTCGCCGCGCGCGACCTGGAAGGCGACGCCCTCGCGCTTCGACGTGCGGGAGCCAGCTTCCGGGAGATCGCGTCGCAGCTTGGCTGCTCGTCGACGTCGGCCTTCCGTGCCGTCTCTCGCGTGCTCGACCGAACGATGGTCGAGCTCGGCGAGAGCGCGGCCGTACTGCGAGCGATGGAACTAGAGCGTCTCGATGCTCTTCTCGCTGCCGTCTGGCCGGCTGCCGTGGCAGGCGATCTGCCGTCGGTGGCGATGGCTCTCCGCGTCGCCGAGCGTCGTGCCCGACTGCTCGGGCTCGATGCGCCGGTGCGTCAGGAGCTCACCGGAGCCGACGGCGGTCCGCTTTCGTTCGTTCAGGTGGCGACGGAGTGGGCGCGCTCGAGGACTGCCGCTTGATCGTTCGCGCTGGTGGCAGGCTCACCGAGGGCCGCGTCGCGTGGCGCGAAGGCGAGCGCGGCCGGCTGCTTCCTCGAGTCGTTGTCGGCTCGACGGAGCTCGGGCCGTCGCACGTCGAGGTGGTCGAAGTCGACGCAGAGCGAGCCGAGGCGCTGCGAGCGTCGGGCTACGAGGTCACGAACATCGGGAAGTAGTAGTCGCCGCCCGCCTCGCGCAGGGCGGGCGACGGGTCCGGGCACGGTGGGCTCCGGGTGCCTGGCTGTCGTCGGAATTGTCTGGCGGTGGTGGCCGCTGGTCGTCGGGTGGTCTCGGCGACCGGCGGTCGGACCTTCGTTTTAAGCCCTTCGATTTCGGCCTAGGCCATACCCTTGCCCGGCTCGTGTTCGTCGATCCTGGGGCGATTGTGTGCGTCGTTTTCGCGCTCGACGTGCTGAAAACCGGCCTCGAGTGCCGTTTCGCGCCGTTCGTGATCTCGGTGCCGTACATCGAGCCGTCGACTCGATGCGCGACACCGATGCACCGACTCGGTGCCGTGCCGGCCTGCTCGCCCTCGATGCCCTGACTCGGTGGTCGGCATGGGTGCGTCGGATGCCTGCGGCGCATCTACGCACCGCGTCGAACCGCGCGAAACTAGCCCTTGATAATAGGACTTATCCGGGTTATCTCGTTATCCCATGATGGAACTGATAATTCCCACTCGGTCGCTCCCGTCCGTTCCCGCCACCATCACCGAGCAGGCCGTCGCCGAGGCGATCGACCGCTACGCCCACCAGGCGAAGGGTGCCTTCAGGCCGAACACCGAGCGCGCGATCGCGTCGGACCTGGGCATCTTCACGGCGTGGGCGATCGAGCACGGCGTGTCGCCCTGCCCTGCCTCACCCGAGATCGTCGCGGAGTTCCTGGTCGAGGCCGCGCGCTCGAGGAAGCCCACCACCATCCGGCGCTATGCCGCCTCGATCGCCCACCAGCACCGAGCCGCGCGTGTGGCCAACCCGTGCGCCGAGGAGGTGGTCCGGCTGGCGCTGCGGAAGATCGCGAACGACGCTGCCGCCCGTGCCGTCGAGGAGTCCCGGCCCGTCCGCGAGCAGGCCGAGGGACTGACCGAGACGGACCTCGCGGCCATCGTCGCGACCTGCACCGGCTCGCTCCGCGACCTGCGCGATAAGGCTCTCGCCCTCGTGGGCAAGGCCATCCTCGCTCGCCGTGCCGAGCTCGTGGCGTTGAAGGTGTCCGACTTGGTCGAGAACGCCGACGGCACGGCAACCGTCACGATCCGCCGGTCGAAGACCGACCAAGCCGGCGAGGGTGCCGAGCAGCACGTCCCGGCCGTCGCCCTCGATGCCCTGCGCGCGTGGCTCGATGCCGCCGGAATCACGGCAGGATGGATGTTCCGCTCGATGCGTCGAGGCGACCATGTGACCGATCGCCCACTACCTGCCGACGAGGTGTCCGTCGTACTGAAGCGTCTGGCCGCTCGAGCCCGCCTCCGTCCCGAGCGCGTTGCGCGCGTGTCCGGCCATAGCCTCCGGGTCGGAATGGCTCAGGATCTCGTGGCAGCAGGTGCCGGCCTGCCCGAGGTCATGCAGGCGGGTCGGTGGTCGTCGTCGTCGATGCCGGCGCACTACGCTCGGCGTGCTGCCGCCGGTCGCGGTGCCGTCGCGAAGTTCTACAGCCGGGCCTGACCGCGCTTCATGCGCTCGCGGCGCTCGCGCTCCTGCCGCCGCGCTGCCTGGTACGACCAGCAGAGCGAGCAACCAAGGCCCAGCGAGCCGAACTCCCACGCCATCGCGAGCGTCTGGAATCCCCACCTTGTGAACGGATCGAGGTGGTTGCACCACTCGAAGGCCGCGGCGCCTAGGAGCATCGAGGCGACCATCGGCACGAACCACACTAACTGCACCAGGTAGGTGGTCGCGGCGAACATAATGCGTTCCCAGACGCTCACTCGTCGCTTGATCCGTTATCAATCCGCGTCGGGATCACCGTAATCCCGCACGAACCGCTCGCGTGCCGCCTCCGCGAGCTCGACCAGGACGGCCGACACCGAGGGACGGCCACCGGCACGCTTCGCTCGCTTGAAGGCGACGTGGCGCAGCAGGTCAAACGTGCGCCGTGGCAGGTGAATTGCCGTGATCGTCGTCGGCTCGCGCTTCGGCCTCGCTGCCTTCGGTGCCGTGCTCTTCCGCACGACCTCGATGGCGTCGGCCTTCTCCATCGCGGCTTCGACGTCCACGTTGGGCTTCGGCACCTTCATCCGGGTCCGCTTCATTTCGCCTGCCTTCCTACCACCGCCGCCAGGACTTCGACCTCGTCGTGTGCCGGCGACCGCGGCGCGAACTGGCCGACCCATACGCCTTCGGTGAAGGCGTCAACGTGCGCCGATCGCTGCCCGACGGCCGGTCCGACCGGCTCGCCCAGCTCGTGGAGGACGCCGTCGATCTCCTTGCCCGCTGCCGTCCTGCGGTCGACCCGGCTGGGCACGAGCAGGCACCGAGGCTTCCCGGTGCCGTTCACCTCTCGAGCGCGCTGAAGGAGCGCGATCGCCTTCGCCGTGGCTGCCAGGTCGGCACCGCTAGGCGTGACTGGAACGACCACTAGATCAGCCAGGGCGAGCACCGCCGAGAGCACGGCCGAACTCCTGGGTGGCAGGTCGAGGACGACGAGGTCGGCCTC
>Ga0208783_10002514_pt1 | contig 10517 bp, 10 predicted proteins | sample DEB19_08_DNA_2_FD_184529 | JGI IMG/M metagenome (GOLD analysis project Ga0208783, IMG submission 184529) | Aqueous microbial communities from the Delaware River and Bay under freshwater to marine salinity gradient to study organic matter... | ecosystem: Environmental > Aquatic > Marine >... | reverse complement strand
CCACTCGCGGCAGTTGGGGGCCCAGATCGCGACGCGCTCACCGGGGGCGATGCCGGAGGCAACGAGTGCACGGCCGCAGCGGGTGGCCTGCGCGGCGAGGTCGGTGAACGACCAGCGGACGTCGTCCTCGACGAGGGCCTCGGCGGCTCCGAACTGCTCGGCGGCCCGGGCGACGAGCCCCGGTATCGTCTGCGGGAGATGCTCGGTCATGGCCGCTACCTTGCCACGGTTCGGCGGGAGCCCGCGTGAGCCACGCCCCGACCGACGAGCGACTCCGCATCCGGGTCGAGCGGCACGGTCCGGTCGGCTGGATCGTCTTCGACCGTCCCGAGGTCGGCAACGCCATGGACGCCCGCATGATGGCGGAGCTGGAGGCGGCTTGGACCGAACTCGACGCCGACGACGCGGTCCGGGTGATCGTGAACACCGGCGAGGGGCGCGCCTTCCAGACCGGACTCGACGTGGCCCAACTCGCCCGGGAGCCGGCGGCGCTCGCCGAGCAGTCGCGCCGCACCAAGCGCTTCGAGCTGCGGCTCACGGCGTGGCACTGCGGGGTGTCCAAGCCGGTGATCGCCGCGGTCAACGGGGTGTGCGCCGGGGGTGGACTCCACTTCGTTGCCGACGCCGACATCGTGATCGCGGCGGCCGATGCCATCTTCGTCGACCCGCACGTGTCGATCGGGCAGGCGAGCGTCTACGAGGCGATCGCCCTGGCCCGCAAGGCGCCCATGGAGCCGGTGACCCGGCTCGCGCTCACCGGGCGCCACGAGCGCCTCTCGGCGACGCGCGCCTACGAACTCGGCATCTGCTCTCAGGTCGTCGACCCGCCCGCCAACCTCCGGGCCGAGGTGCAGGCCCTGGCCGAGCGCATCGCCGAACATCCGCCCGAGTACCTCGCGGCCGTGAAGCGCGCCCTGTGGGCGGCGCTCGAGACGCCGGTGTCGGCGTGAGCGTCGCGATCGGCACCGCCATCGTCTCGTACATCGAGCCCGAGGCCGGCTACGCGAGCGCGTTCAACGAGTGGTACGAGCGCGACCACTTCCCGGCCACGGTGCTCGCCGGGCCAGGGGTGTTCTCCGGGGCCCGTTTCGTGGCCGACGCGGCGTGTCGGGCCCGCCGTCCGGCCGACGGGACCCTCTTCGGCGATCCCGACCGCGGGCGGTTCCTGGCTCTGGCCTGGGTGCTCCCGGATCGACAGGCCGAGTGGGACGCCTGGGTCGCAGCCGAGATGGACGCCCTGGTCGCCGCCGGGCGGATGTTCCCGCACCGCGAGCACCTTCACACCGCCGTCTACCGGTTCGTGCGGGCTGCGGGTCCGATCCCGGCCCCGATGGCCCTCGCCCACGGGTTCGCCGGAGTGGTCGCGACGGCGACGGTCGCCGAGCCTCCGGAGGGGTCACTCGCCCCGTGCACCGTCGTGCTCGCGAGCGAGCGCACGATCCTGTCGAGCGCCGACCCGCCCGCCCACCACCTGGTACTCGCCTTCACCGACGGTGATCCGGCGGGCGCGGCCGTGCCGCCGGTGACCGCCGGCGGCTACGCGAGTCCGTTCCGGGCCACCGTGCCCGGCACCGATACCCACATAGAGGGAGACCGCCCGTGATCGACGGCATCCGCGCCACCCTGCTGCTCTGCGACGCCGCCCAGGAGGTGGGTGGCAAGCTCTACGTGCTCGGCGGGGGGTGGAGCGTCCACCGGGGCACTCCGGTGACGATGGCGCTGGCCGTGCGGCTCGAGGTTCCGTGGGACGAGGCGAACGCTCCGCACTCGTGCGCAGCCCGACTCGTCACCGAAGACGGTCGTGATCCGCTGCTCCCCGGTCCCGACGGTGCCCCGACGCCCACGCCGATCGGGTCGGACTGGCAGATGGAGGTCGGACGCCCGCCCGGGGTGCGGCCGGGCACCGTGCTCGGCGTGCCCCTCGTGGTGTCGGTGCCGCCGCTACCGCTCGGCCCCGGTGGTTACGAGTGGCATGTCACTGTCGACGGGGCCGTGCTCGCCCACGTGGGGTTCTCGGTCACGGAGTGAGCGCTCGGGCCCCGGCGGGCCCGGCCCGGGTGCGCGTACAGTGCGCCCATGGCGAGATTCGACGAAAGAGTGGCGCTGGTGACCGGCGCCGGTTCGGGACTGGGCCGGGCGACCGCCCGGCTGTTGGCGGCGGAGGGGGCCCCGGTGGCTTGCTTCGACGTCGCCGAGGACGCGGTCAACGAAACCGTGGCCTCGATCGAGGCCGACGGGGGACGGGCCCGTGCCTACCGCGTCGACGTCTCCGATGCCGACTCGGTCCAGGCCGGGGTCGACGGCGCCGCGGCCGACCTCGGGCGGCCCGCCCTCGTCGTCAACTGCGCCGGTATCGGGCGCTTCGCCCGCAGTCACGAGGTCCCGGTTGAGCAGTGGCTGCGCATCATCGGCGTCAACCTCACCGGCACGTTCCTCGTGTGCCGGGCCGCGTTGCCCCACCTCCTCGATGGTGGGGGCGTGATCGTCAACATCGCGTCCAACGCGGGTATCAAGGCCCAGCCCTACTCGGCGGCGTACTGCGCGTCGAAGGCCGGGGTCGTGCACCTCAGCCGGGCGCTCGCCGACGAGTACCTCGGATCGGGGGTGCGGGTGAACTGCATCGCTCCGGGCGGGATCGAGACCCCGCTCCAGGAGGCGTTCTTCGAGATGCCCGAGGGCACATCGTGGAAGGAGTTGCGCAAGGTGATGACGCCGCTCGGCAACTCCACCCCCGACGAGATCGCCCGGGTCATCGCCTTCGTGGCCTCCGACGACTGCCGGTACATGACCGGGTCGATCGTCTCGATCGACGGGGGCATCACGGTATGAGCGGGGGCGAGGCGATGCACGGCTTCGACGACGCCCCGAGCGTCCGCGCGCTGATCGAGCGACGGGCGGCGGCGACCCCCGACCGGGTGATGCTCCACGAGGGCGACCGGGTCACGACCTTCGGCGAGTACGCGGCGATGGTCGACCGGACGGCGGCGGGCCTGCACGCGATGGGGATCGGCGAGGGTGATCACGTCTCCTGGCAACTGCCGACGTGGACCGAGTCGGCCGTGCTCGTCGGTGCCCTGTGCCGACTGGGTGCGGTGCAGAACCCGATGCTCCCGATCTACCGGTACCGCGAGGTGTCGTTCATCGCGGCGCAGACGGGATGCAAGCTCCTTGTCACGCCGTCGACCTGGGGCGGGTTCGACTACGCAGGCCTCGCGGCGCAGGTGGCCGGGGAGCAGGCCGGTCTGCAGACCCTCGTCGCCGACCGCGTCAACCCCGACGGCGATCCGGCGACGCTGCCCGTGCCGCCCGTCGACTCCGACGATCCGGCCGCAGCGCCCGTACGTTGGATCTTCTACACCTCGGGCACGACGGCGGCGCCGAAGGGCGCGCAGCACACCGACCGCTCGGCTCTCGCCGGCGCCATCGGCTACGCCGAGAAGACCCACGTGGTCGCCGACGACATCGCTTTGGTCGCCTTCCCCTTCACGCACATCGGAGGGATCATCATCGGGGTGTTCACGCCGCTGCTCACCGGCTCGGCCGCCGTGCTGATGGAAGCGTGGACCGCTCCGGCGTCGACCGAACTCATCGCCCGGCACCGGATCACGCTCGGCAACGGCGCTCCGGCGATTCACACGGCGCTGCTCGCCGAGGCGAGGGTGAATCCCGAGGCCTACCGCACCATCCGGGCCTTTCCCTCGGGCGGTTCCACGAAGCCACCGCAGTTGCACGACGACCTGATGGCGGCCGTTCCCGGCTCGGTCGGTATCACCTCGGGCTACGGCATGACCGAGGCACCGATCGTGAGCCAGACCGACGTCGAGGCGCCCGACGCCTCCAAGCGCGACGGCGAGGGGACTCCCACCCGGGGGGTCACCATGAAGATCGCGGAGAGCGGTGAGATCGTCGTGCAGGGCCCGCAGATCATGCGGGGCTACGTCGATTCGGCGCTCGACGCCGAGGCGTTCACCTCCGATGGATTCCTCCGTACGGGCGATACCGGCCGTTTCGACGAGCACGGGGCGATCGTGATCACCGGTCGGATCAAAGACATCATCATCCGCAAGGGTGAGAACGTCTCGGCCAAGGAGGTCGAAGACGTCCTCTTCGGTTCGCCGAAGATCGCCGATGTGGCGGTGCTGGGCATTCCCGACGCCGAACGGGGCGAGATGGTCGTGGCCTTCGTGGTACCCGCCGATCCGGGCGACCCGCCCGACCTCGAGCACGTGCGCGAGCACTGCAAGGGGGTCGGATTGATGATGCAGAAGATCCCCGAGCGGATCGAGGTCATCGACGTGATGCCGCGCAACCCGAGCGGGAAGATCCCGAAGCACGAACTGCGGGCCCGGATCGTCTGATCCGGGGGCCGGGTCAGCCCCGGGCCCGGGCGACGAGGGCGTCGAAGAGCGCCTGTTGCGCGGGATCCGTCGTGCAGGTGTCCTCGGGGTGCCACTGCACGCCGAGGACCCACCCGTCGTCGGCCTCGAGGCCCTCGATGATCCCGTCGGCGGCCCGGGCCGTGACCCGCAGGCCTCGGCCGACGGTCGCCACCGCTTGGTGGTGGTGACACGACGCGACCACGCTCGTGGCGCCCACGGTCGCAGCGAGGAGTGTTCCGGGTTCGATGGCGACCGTGTGCTCGCGGGGGTTCCGCCCGGTTCCCGGCCGTCCGTGCGGCTCCACACCCGGGTTCTCCGGGATGTGCTGGTGGAGGCTGCCGCCCCGGGCCACGTTGAGCAGCTGGACGCCCCGGCAGATGGCGAGGACGGGCAGCCCGCGGGCGACGGCGCCCTCGAGCAGGGCGACGTCGAGTCGGTCGGCGGCGGCGTCGGCCCCGTAGGTCTCGGGGTGGGCGACCTCTCCGTACGCAGCGGGATCGACGTCGGGTCCCCCGGCCAGAACCAGACCGCCGATGTCGGCGAGCACCGAGTCGGGATCGTCGCCGGGAACGGGCACCACGATGGCGCCGCCGGCCCGGGTCAGAGCGGGGAGGCACCGGTCGAGGCGCCGGCCGGTCAGGGCGACGGGGACCCGGCTCACCACTGGTCGAAGTTGCGGCGGCGTTCCCAGTCGGTCACGACGCGCTGGAACGCGGCCAGCTCCTGGCGAGCGGTGTTGCAGAGGTGATCGTGTACGTCGGCGCCGAAGGCTTCGGCGGCGACCGTCGAGCCCTGGAGTGCGTCCACCGCCTCACCGAGGTGGGTCGGCACCCGGGGCAACTCGGGGGCGGCGTAGCCGTTGCCGTCGAAACGGGGGCCGGGGTCGATCCCGCGCTCGATGCCGTGCAGCCCGGCTGCGATCGTGGCCGCGAACGCGAGGTAGGGGTTGGCGTCGGCGCCCGGGATCCGCGACTCGAGTCGGAACGACGGGCCGTGACCGACGATCCGGTATCCGCAGGTGCGGTTGTCCATGCTCCACGCGATCGCAGTGGGTGCCCACGACTCCGGCTGGTAGCGCTTGTAGGAGTTCACGGTCGGGGCGTGCATCCACGCCAGCTCGTGGGCGCAGGCGAGCTGGCCGCCGAGCCAGCCCCGGAAGGTCGGCGAGAGGTGGTCGGGGGCGTCGTCGGCCCACATGAGCGGTCGGCCTGCGTCGTCCCACAGGCTCGAGTGGATGTGGCAGGAGGAGCCCGACTCGTCGTCGGAGTACTTGGCCATGAAGGTGAGCGACCGCCCGTGCGCGTTGGCGATCTCCTTGGCCCCGTTCTTGTAGATGACGTGGCGGTCGGCCATCGTCACCGGATCGGCGTAGACGAGGTTGATCTCGTGCTGCCCGCGACCGGCCTCGCCCTTGGAGAACTCGACCGGTACGCCGGCTCCGTCGATGCCGTTGCGGATGTCGCGAATGAGGTACTCGTCTCGGGTGGTTTGGAGGATGTGGTAGTCCTCGATCACGTCGGAGTGGGGCGTGAGGTCGGCGAAGCCCCGGGCCGAGGCCTCCTCGTGCGACTCGCGGAACAGGTAGAACTCGAGTTCGCTCGCGAACTTGCACGTGAAGCCTGCCGCGGCCGCGCGCTCGACTTGGTGCTGGAGGATGCGCCGGGGCGATACCGCGATCGGGGCGCCCGTGTTCTCGTCGAAGAGATCGCAGAGCACGAGGGCGGTGCGATCGAGCCAGGGAATGCGCCGAATGGTGGTGAGGTCGGGCCGGGCGATCATGTCGCCGTAGCCCTGCTCCCACGAGGCGAACTCGTAGCCGGGCACCACGTTCATGTCGGCGTCGACGGTCAGGAGGTAGTTGCAGGCGTGAACCTCGCCCGCGCCGCCCTCCATTTCCTCGTTCCAATAGCGGCCGATCACCCGCTTGCCCACTAGGCGGCCCTGGAGGTCGGGGAAGGCGACGAGGACGGTGTCGATCTCCCCGGCGTCGATGGCAGCGACGAGTTCCGGGGCCTGCATCATTCCGCGGGTCATGGCGGCGGAGCCTAGGCGGGGCTGATGGGCGGGTGGCCCGTCGTCACTCGGGGGTGACGTAGGCAGCGGTGATGCCACCGTCGACGACCAGGGCGGCGCCGGTCATGAACGACGCGTCGTCCGACGCGAGGAAGAGCGCGGCTTTGGCCAGTTCCGCCGCGGTGCCGAGCCGACCCATCGGGATGTGGACCAGACGACGGGCCCGGCGCTGCGGGTCGGAGAGCAACTCCTCGAGCAGCGGGGTCTGGATCGGGCCCGGGCACAGTGCATTGGCCCGGATGCCCTGACGGGCGTACTCGACCGCCATCTCGCGAGTCATGGCGAGCACGCCGCCCTTGCTCGACGTGTACGCGATCTGGGCGGTGGCGGCACCCATGAGGGCGACGAAGGATGCAACATTGACGATCGCGCCGCCGCCGGACTCGATCATGGCGGGGATGCCCGCGCGGCACCCGAGCCACACGCCCTTGAGGTTGATTTCCATGACCCGGTCCCAGGTCGCCTCGGGGGTCTCGAGCACTCCGCCGTCGTCGGCGGGAAAGACCCCGGCGTTGTTGTAGAGCACGTGGAGTCCGCCGTGGGTCGCCGTCGCGTGGGCGACCATCGCTTCGCACCCCGCGGCCGAGGAGACGTCGGCCGCGAACGCAGTGGCGGTCCCGCCCTCGGCCCGCACCGCGGCAGCGACGGCGTCGGCCGCCTCGGCAATGACGTCGACGACCACCACGCGGGCGCCCTCGGCGGCGAACACGGAGGCGGCCTCCTTGCCCATGCCGCTCCCGGCTCCGGTGATGAGCGCGACCTTTCCGTCGAGCCGACCTGCCATCGTCACTCCTTCGCTTCGGCGTCCGGGTACGAACGCGGGGTATCGACCACCTCGAGTTGCAGCGACTCCGTGAGGCACGCGTCCATCATCGGGTGGTTCTGGCGGACGTAGTCGTCCATGCGTCCGGTCACCGGCTTGAGGCTCCCGGTCTCGGCGGGCAGCACGAACTTGGCTCGCTTCTCGGTCTCGAGCCGTTCGGTGAAGGTTTCGCGGGCGGCGACCACGGCGGCCCAGTCGGTGCTCCAGTCGCGCAGGGCGGCCGCCTGGGTCTCGTCGGCGGGGCGCACGGTTCTGATCTCGGCGACCATGCGTCGGAGGACCCGGTTCTCGGCCCGGATCCGCGCGACCACGGCGGCTCCTCCGAGGGGCTCGAGGCCGGGGAGGTCGGCGAGTTCGGTCTGGGCCTCCCGACAGGCGGCGTCGATCGACCCGGCGGCGCCGGCGTCGAGACGTTCGGGCGAGTTCGAGCCGAAGAGGATCCAGCCCAGGATGATCGCGATGCAGATCAGGGCGATGAACAGCGCCAGGATCATGAACTCCCACGGCGGTCGCCCGCCCCGCTCGGCGGGCGGGTGCGGGCTGTCGCCGTTGCGGTGCGGCGGCTCGAGGGGCGCGGACTCTTCGGTCATCGGCGGGCACGCTAGGCGGTGCGCGTGCGCCGGACCGGTCCGCAACCGCGTCGGACCCCGGTCGCGGCCCGCGTCGGCCGGTGCCTTCGGTCTGCGTAGGGTCTCGGCGTGCTCCGGACCCGCGTGGCGTTTCTCGCCGTCGTCGCCGTGGTGGCCTCCGCAACGGTGGCCTGCGGTGGCCGGTCGGGTTCCGGGCGCGATGCGGCATCCACGCTCGAGTGGCGCGCGTGCGGCGCGCTCGAGTGTTCGACCCTCACGGTGCCGCGTGACTTCGAGCGGCCCGAGGGTCCGACCTTCGAACTCGCGCTCGCCCGCCATCGGGCCGGCGGGGACCGACGCGGGGTGTTGCTCCTCAACCCCGGTGGGCCCGGTGCGTCGGGGGTCGACTTCCTGAATGCGGCGATCGGCATGTTCGGCCCGCAGGTGCGCGAGGCGTTCGATCTCGTGACGTGGGACCCGCGGGGGGTCGGAGCGAGCTCAGCGGTCGAGTGCGGGGACGACCTCGATTCCTTCTACGCCGTCGACCGCTCTCCGGTGGGTCTCGCGGAACTCTCGGCCAATGTTTCCGCGGCCCGGCGCTTCACGGCGGCGTGTGCCGAGCGCAGCGGCGAGATGCTGGCCGACGTGTCGACCGCGGCGACCGTACGAGACGTCGAGGCGATCCGGGCCGCCCTCGGCGTCGAACTCATCGACTTCCTCGGGTTCTCGTACGGGACCGTGATCGGGGCGGAGTACGTGCGGGCCTACCCCCGCCGGGTCCGGGCGATGGTTCTCGACGGGGCCGTCGACCTCGCCCGGCCCTACGCCACCGCCCTCGGGGAGCAGGCGGTCGCGCTCGAACGCGCGCTCGACCGGTTTCTGGACTGGTGCGGGGCCACCGCCTCGTGCCGCTTGGGGCGACCGACGGGGCGAACGGCGCGGGCCGCGTACGACGCGCTCGTAGACCGGGTCGAATCCGCGCCGATCCGGGCCCGGGTCGGTGGCGAGCCCCGGAGCCTCGGACCCGGTGAGCTCGACATCGCCGTGGCCGCAGCGCTCTACGCGGGGGAGGCGGGGTATCCCGTGCTCGGCGCGGCCCTGGCCGACGCCGCGGGCGGGAGCCCGACCGGTGCGTTGCGCCTCTTCGACGCCTACGCGGGCCGCGGCCGCGACGGTCGCTACTCGGGACTCACGGCCGGCCTCTACGCAGTGGGGTGCCTCGACACCCCGGCCCCGAGGTCGGTCGAGGGGGTTGCGGCGATTGCCGATGCGGTGGCGGTAGAGGCACCGCGCTTCGGACCGTCGACGGTGTGGCTCAGCCTTCCCTGCACGTTCTGGCCCGAGCGGCGGGTCGTCGGATCGGGATCGGGTCGGGCGCCCACCGGACCGCGGATTCTGGTGGTGGGGACCACCGGCGATCCGGTGACCCCGTACGCGTGGGCCCAGAGCCTGGTGAAGTCGCTCGGGGACGCACACCTGCTGACCCTCGTGGGTACTTCGCACACGGCGTACCCGACGGGGGAACCGTGCGTTCGGCGGTACGTCGACCGTTACCTGCTCACCTTGGCCCCGCCTCCGCCCGGCGCCCGCTGCCCGACCTGATCCCGGGTCAGCGGATCGATCAGACCCGGTCGAGCGAGAGCATGCGGATGGCGTTGCCCCGCACGAGCTTGTAGACGACCTCGTCGGGGAGGTCGCCCATCATCTCCTCGGCCACGGCCTTGGTGTCGGGCCACGTCGTGTCGGTGTGCGGGTAATCGGTCTCGAAGGTCACGTTGTCGACCCCGACTCGGTGCAGCGCCTCGAGCCCGTGGCGATCGCGGAAGAAGCAGCCGAAGACCTGCCGGAAGTAGTAGGTCGAGGGCGGCTCGGGCACGATGTCGCGTACGCCGCCCCAGGCCCGGTGCTCGCGCCACACGTCGTCGGCTCGCTCCAGCACGTAGGGAAGCCAGCCGATCTGGCCCTCGGAGTAGGCGAGCTTGAGTCGGTCGAAGCGCACGAGAACGCCCGAGAAGAGGAAGTCGGAGAGCGAGGCCATCGAGTTGTTGAAGCTCAGCGTCGCCGCGACGGCAACCGGGGCATCGGCCGAGGTCGACGGCATCTGCGAGGACGATCCGATGTGCATGCACACGACCGTCTCGGTCTCCTGGCACGCGGCGAAGAACGGGTCCCAGGCGCCCGAGTGGATCGACGGCAGGCCGAGCTTCGGCGGGATCTCGCTGAAGCACACCGCGTGGGCGCCGCGCTCGGCGTTGCGGCGTACCTCGGCTGCCGCGAGTTCGGCGTCCCAGAGCGGAACGATCGGCAGGGGGATCAGGCGCCCGCCGCTGTCGCCGCACCACTCCTCGACCATCCAGTCGTTGTACGCGAGCACGCACGCGAGCGCGAGCTCGCGGTCCTTCGCCTCGAGGAAGGTCTGGCCGCAGAACCTGGGGAAGGTCGGGAAGGAGAGCGACGCCTCGACCCAGTTGATGTCCATGTCCTCGAGCCGGGCCTTCGGGTCGTAGCACCCGGGGCGCATCTCGTCGTACGTGATGGGCGACATGGTCATGTCGTCGCGGTCGAAGCCGACGGCGGCGACGTGGCGCTTGTTGATGTAGACGAGGTCCTCGTAGATCCAGCAGTCGGCCTGGGGGCCGTCGGGGTCGAAGGTCTGCTCGTAGGCGCCGCCGC